>Ga0180432_10000748_pt1 | contig 52950 bp, 84 predicted proteins | sample SS_ome_10_FD_132414 | JGI IMG/M metagenome (GOLD analysis project Ga0180432, IMG submission 132414) | Hypersaline lake sediment archaeal communities from the Salton Sea, California, USA - SS_1_MS_2 metaG | ecosystem: Environmental > Aquatic > Non-marine Saline and Alkaline > Hypersaline >... | reverse complement strand
GATGGCGTGGTGTCCAGGTACGTGGCTAAAACATCAAGCCGTGACACTGTGATGCTTTTTACAGATCAAGGCAATCGCTATTGTTTAGACGTGAGTTGTCTTCCCCTGGAGGAACGGGCACGGCGACCGCGTCCCCTCTCTGAGTACGTTGATTGTGCGAAAAATGAGCGCGTGATTGCCGTTACAAAAAACAGGATCAGAGACGACGAATCATTATTGATCCTGAGCCGAAGTGGGCTCTTGGCGCGGCTAGCGGCTGCTGCGGTGAATTCGGCGAGGTGCGACACAGTATCCTTTTATCCTGAGAAGGTTGCGGCTGTAATGGTTGCTCGCGGCGATGAGGACGTGGTCATGGTGTCTGCCGCCGGGAAGGTGCATCGAATATCATTGGCAAATGTCCGCGTGATGAAGACCAGGGGTAGCGGGGGTGTCCAAACGCTAATGACGAGAGACGACGATGTGGTTGTTGCGATGTTTGGCAGCGACGTTGATATGCAAATTGTGACGATTACTACCGACGGGCATTGCAAGAGGACCGCTCTGTGCGAGTTTCCGACGAAGGGACGGCGCGGACAGGGAATACAAGGAGCAAAAGGTCGAGTGGTATATGCGGGCGCGGTGACGGACACTGACCAGGAAACCACGTTGGAGATTTGCACATCTGACAACGTGGCGTGGCGCGTTCGATGCGGTCAAGTACCGGAAATGAAGAGAAATTCTGCAGGAGTCTTGTTGAGGAAAATGAAGGCGGGAGAAGAGGTTACGTCGGTCGTTGTGGATTAGGGAAGATTTTCTGAAAAAACAACGGTAAATTGAAAACGAGGACGGTTATACAGGCAAGGAAGGCAACGGGGCCGACCGAGAATGGGGCACAGAATGGAGGAATCGGGATGAATGCGCTGCACATCGTTGTTCTGGTTTGTGGCTTTGGGAAGAAAATCGTCAAGGCTGCCAAAAAGGCTCTCCCCCAGGGCTTTGCTGCCGACTACGATATCACCGTGACCGACAATGTCAGCGGTGAGAGTTTCGACCTGGCAGGGACGCTCAGCAAGGGTGAAAGCGTCCCCACCACGCAGGTGAACCGCATTGATTGGATGGGTCTGTCGGTCTATCTGTTGTCGAAGGTCAACGAAGGCACCCGCGCAAGCGTCATTCGGGAAGCATTTGAGTCCATGGGGCAAGTGGACGAAGAAATGACAAAGCGCGTCAAGGAGGACGCCAAGGATGCCATCGACGACCTCAAGGGGATTACTGATATCATTCGCGAGGGGGCAGTAGAGGTGACCCCGAATGCCGCCACCAAGAAGGCGGCAGACGAGGGCTCCTGCAAGGTTGCCTGATTACGCCCGCGCCGGGACACGAGATATCAAGCATTCTCGTGTCCCCAATGGAGGAGTAGGAACACACAAGGAAATTGTCCACGACGGCGAGCCGGGCGACGCAGACTCGAACGGCTAATCCAAAACCAGGAAGGACTCGCCATGTTGATAGTTGACAGGGAACGCCTGCTAGAAAATGTTGTCAGTATCGCACGACATGACGAATTGTATTTCAACCAAAGCAGCCCGGAAATCTCCGACGCCGAGTATGATGCCCTGGTGCGCGAGACCGAGGTGCTTTTGGAGGAACTGCGCAGCGTTTCTCCTCGCGATGAGTTGGTATATCAGGCTCAGGAAGTCTTGGAGTCAGTTGGTGCGTTTCCTGAGTTTGGCACCAAGGTTGAGCACCCCAGTGTCATGGGCAGCCTCGCCAAGGCTACCGAGGCGTCTCAGATTGTCCAGTGGATAAAGGGCGTTGAGTGCGATGTGCGCTGGATGCTCAAAATGGACGGTCTGGCAATCCGGATAGTCTACGACGGGGGCAATCTCGTGCTGGCTGCTACTAGGGGCAATGGCAGCGTGGGGCAGGACGTGACAGGCAACATCCAGGCTATCGACTCTATTCCCAATAAGATCGCCTACAATGGTCACCTGGAGATGCGCGGCGAGGTCATCCTGCACAAATCGACTTTCGGAAAACTGCGCGACCAAGGTGAAAACTTTACCAATCCTCGAAACGCAGCCAGTGGTAGCGTCATGCAAAAAGATGCTACTGTGACTGGCTCGCGGGGGCTGGGGTTTCGTTGCTATTGGGTCGAGATTGAGGATGAGTTGGAAACGCTCGACGCAATGCGCGACTTCGTCAGGTCCAATTTCAGACGCGTCCAGTGGGTCGAAATGGACACCGTAGATGAGCGCACTGAAGATTGGATTACCGAGCACGTTATTGAGCCCTTGACGGAGAAGCGTCCGAGCCTCGATTTTTGCATCGACGGCATTGTGTTCCTAGCCAACAGTGTCGAGGTCTACCACGACATGGGGTGGACCGGGAAATGTCCCAATGCCGGAATCGCCTACAAGTTCCCGCCCGAGCAGAAGGAAAGTCGGGTGGTCGGAATTCGCTGGCAGACAGGACGCACCGGCAAAGAGACACCCGTAGCCGATATCGAGCCTACCTATATCGACGGCAGCACGGTCAGACATATCACGCTCCACAACTACGCCAACGTCCTGGAGTTGGATTTGCAAATTGGCGATACCGTGTTGTTTGAGAAAGCCGGTGATATTATCCCCCAGGTAGTGCGTGTCACCGACCGCCAGGGTCGCCCGGAAGGACAAGCCCCCGCCCCAGAGTCCATCAACTATCCCCATGAGTGTCCCTCCTGTGGTGCGGCGACCGAGTTGACGGAGAACGGTGTTAACGTTATGTGTCGCAATCTGCTCTGTCCAGCCCAACTTGCCCGTAGCGTCGAACATTACCTGGAGACGCTGGAGGTTAAGGGATTGGGTCCGGGAACTGTTGCGACGTTGCTCAGTGAGGGTATGGTGCGTGGCATTCCTGATCTTTACACGTTGGAGGAAAAGCGGCTAGCGTCTCTGGAGGGATGGGGAGCGCGGTCTGCTGAGATGGTCGTCGGGGCGGTCATGGCAAAGCGGAAACTTCTGCTGTGGCAATTTGTAGCGGCGTTGGGAATTCCCGGCGTTGGACCTACAACCAGCAAGGCAATTGCGAAGCGGTTTCAGACGCTGGGTAACATTCGCGAGGCTTCTCAGGACGATCTGGAGAAAGTCGAGGGAGTGGGCGGAATAACGTCAAGAGCAGTGGTGACCGGGCTGAGGACGATGCAGGACATGTTGACTCGCGTTTTGGAGCATGTAACGGTCGAGGACGTAAAAGAGGCGACGGGTCCTCTTGCGGGGATGTCGTTCTGTTTGACCGGTAAGATGCCCTCCTGTCGCGCCCGTAAGGAAATCGAGGCTGAGATAGAGACTGCCGGCGGAGAGGTCAAAAAGAGCGTGGGGAAGGGACTTACCTACCTCGTGCAAGCGAACCCTATGAGCGAAAGCGGCAAGAGCAAAAAAGCCAAGAGTTTGGGGACTCAAATCATCAGCGAAGAGGCGCTGATGGACATGATGGATTGAAAGGGAAAATCATGTACGACGACGAAGAAAGGGAAGGACGCATCAAGGCGGTGCTCAAACGCGCAAAAAGCCGGCGTCGCTGCGCAGATGGCTGGTGCGGCGCTGATGACTGTCCTCGTTGTCGCCCAGCAACGTGGAGAAACGCAGTGCTTGAGCAAATAGCCGAAGAAGAGGAAGAGGCTGCGGAAAACTGCCGAGGAGTATGAAATGTCTCATGAGACCGGTGACTTCTCTGCGGACCCATTTCCTGGTCCGGAGACCGAACAGACCACTGAGCCGGAACACTTTCTCGGACCGCGCTACAAGGTGCTGCTACACAACGATGATGTGAATCCGATGGAACATGTGGTTCGCGCGATTATGAAGGTGTTCTGCGTTGACGCCAAAAGGGCTTATCAGGTGATGTTTGAGGCACACAAGAGTGGGGCGGCTTTGTGTGCGGTGGAGTACCTGGAACATGCCGAGTTTCACCGTGACCAGATGCGCGCCCATTTCTTGACTGCCACAATCGAAGAGGAGAATTGAGCGTGAGCGAGATGACCCCTTGTAACTATTGCAGCCTACAGAGAATCAGGAAGCGAGCCAAGCAGAACGGGATGAAGGTGGTTAAGATGCCTTCGAGATTCATGGGCGGCGTAGAGGTTTTCGTTGTTCCTCCTGAGATTACCAGCAAACAGATAAGGACGTGGGCTGCGCCGAGCGACGAACTTCCCAACGGTGATGAGAACTGGCAGAAGTACCACCGGGCTTGGCTCATGAGCGTGTCTAAGAGTTGCTGCTGCTGATGGGAACGACGATTCACTACCAACTGAGTCTGAAGGGCAACAGGAAGAAACTCCTGGGTTGCCTGGCGTACCTTGCAAAAACAGCGACAGAGATGGGTTTTGCCTATGTGTCGCCAGCGTCCTGGTTTTTCCAGTACGAGCAAGAGGAAAGCGTCGATGATACGGTCGCTGCTGAGGACCTAGAGCGCTATCAGGAGGCGAAGATTTGGTGTTCGCCGTTTAATGATCTGCGATCCAAACTCGTTGCGGCGAAAGCAGGCATCATGGACGAGTGGATACGGTCAGGGAAGCGCTCGCAGGGATACGCGCGATACATCCAGTGGCGGGAAGGATGCGAGCCGATTATCCTCGGGATGATACGCTCGACGCCCAAAAGTCGTCTCTGGGGTAGCATGCTGCACACGAAAACGCAATGGGGACCAAATATCGTGGACGCCCATGAATCCGTTTGTAGGCTACTCCGCGTGTGCGAGCAGGCGGGCATCCTGGCAGCGATATACGACGAAACCGGCTATTGGCAAGATGAAGACATTACCAGCATGGTTGACGACCAGATATGCGGACTGAGGACTATCAAGGATGTGGGCTGGGAACTGTACAGATTGCTGGAGCCGGGTCGAGTGACAGGACCGGGATTGCGGGCGGCTGCTATTCTGAAAGATGTGCCCGATTTGGATTTTTAGGAATATTCAGTAAAAAAAGCGGTGAGCGAACGTATAATGTTGTCAACGCCGAGTTCACTGGTTGCGTAAGGAGCGCAGCGAGTGAAGCAATCCATGTGCAACGATTTGTTAGCCTATTTTTTAATTTTATAGAGGACAGAAAAATGAGTAATTTGATTGAACATGCAAAGCGTGAGTTTCTGGCAGCTGGATATAAACCGATTGATGAAGAGGAAGACGGCCTGAACAAGAGGATACAAGAGAACATACTTGAACTTTTGCGTGTGTTCTCGGAACAAGGACATAGCGGGTCGTCTGCGCCCCATTGTGTGGGTATGTTTAAGAAGCTGGCAATGTTCGAGCCTCTGTGTCCACTTACGGGTGAAGAGCACGAGTGGAATGAGGTAGGAGAGGGGGTTTGGCAGAATAGCCGATGCTCTCATGTATTTAAGGAGAAGGATGGTAAAGCATACGACATGAATGGCCGGATATTCAGAGGGCCAAACGGGTGTTGCTATTCCAGCAAAGATAGCCGAGTGTACATTGATTTCCCATATACTCCACACAGAGAATATGTGGATGTCGCTGTTGAAGGCTAACAACGGAATTCGTAGCCGCTCGTGTATGGGAAGACAGATGATCAGAGAAATAGAACTGACCAATTTTGAGGGACACAAACATTCTGTGATTGGACCATTCTCCGATGGATTCAATCTCATCTGCGGCATGTCAGACAGCGGTAAGTCAGCAATCTGTCGTGCGTTGAGGCTGGTTGCTTATAACGAGTGGAATCCTCGGTCTTTGCGTGTGGGTACGAAGAGGGCTGAGGTCAAGGTCACCACCGAGCGCGGATGGGTAAAAGTGACGCGAGGAAAAGGCGTCAATGAGTGGGAGGTAGCACGGAGCGGTGCTGATGTACTCTTGTTCTCAAAGCCGGGCAGAAACACGATTATCCCGGAGGCGGCTGAGATCATTGGCTTGGCTACGGTGCAACTCGGCAGCATATCGACACGTCCGAATGTCATGGACCAACTCGAAGGTCATTTCATGCTGTCTGAAATGGATGGCGAGGGAGTAACGGGTTCGGCGCGGGCTCAGATTGTGGACGAAATCAGCGGTCTTGCCGGCATGGAGGAGTTGATTCGCCAAGTCGCTCTGGATAACCATCGGAACGGTCGTGAGATACGCGAAACAGAAAAGACCATAGAGGAGTTGGAAGGACAAAAGCACGACGAGGCAATGCTTGAAAAGGAAGAAGAAACACTCTCTGTGGTGGAGGGTAAACTTGCTGATGCCAGGGATGCTGCTCGAATCGCAGAGGAATCCACGGCGGCGCGCACGAGGATACTGTCCGCTCAGGGGATATTACAGGAGAACAGAGACAATCTGGCTGCGTATCCTGATTTTCGGGTGGTGCTGGGAGCGCTCGGAGATGCTGAGAAAAAGAGTAATGTTGCTGCCGGGGCGCTAAGTTTGCTGAAAAATCACACCAAAGCAAGCGGGGCGCTGGTTGCCGACAAGAGACTTCATAGCAGGCTCGGAAACCCGGGAAAGGCGGTTTCTTTGTTGGATGACGCCCGGAGTCTCACGGCGCGGTCGGGGGCTGCGTTGCGGCAAAAGAGCAAATGTGAGCAGGCGGCAGGAGAGTTACGGCGTTTGACAGTACGCCTGCAAACGATCCCTGATGTGGTAGTGTTATGTCGTCACCTCCAGCAGGCGCACGAGAAGGTGGGACTGGTGCGGGAGATACGGAAATTCGTGGCTGATTTTAGCCGTGCAGAAGCGCTTGCCGGGAATGCGAAGCGGCGGCGGGATAAAGCCGAGGCGGATTGGAAGGAGACCAAGGAGGCGCTGGACGCGGCAATGAAGGCAGTCGAATTATGTCCGATTTGTCTCGAACCGGTGCATCCGGGGTGTAAGGCACATACGCCAAAAAAAGTTGCCAAGAAGGCACGGACAAGGACTGGTAGTTAGTCACCTTTAGGAAAGCAGAAAAAATGGGGATAAAGAGCGGCACAGAGATATTGGTGAGGGCGGAAGGGGAAACCGTCAAGGGTAAACTCGTGGAGGAGCGCCCCGAACGGTTCGTGTTGTTTGACGAGAAGGCGGGGCTGGTCTTGCACGTGCCAAAAAACAAAATCACGTGGTTCGCGGTGCCACAGGGTAGCGAGTATTTGACGCTCCCTGAGACGCAGCCTGCAGCGCCAGCAGAAGAGGATGAGCGAAGGGAAGAAGTGTCCAAACCTTTGCCGCAATCGTCATCCGGGCTACATTTGCTGGCACGGATAGACAAGCAAGGGCGTGAGACGGGTGTGTATTTCCTCGCGAATGCTGAGAGGATGAAAGAAAGTGTATCTTTGTTCCGGCGCACATGCCGGATTGAGAAGAAGGTACATGACGTTGGTGATTTGGGGGACGTTTTTGAAATCCCCAGCGAGAGATTGGTTGAGATTATGAGCGGTCTGGTGATTGAAACGGAGGGGGACGAATGACAGCCAAGACGGAAGACGCGCAATTGGAGAAGATTGCCAGGCTACGCGAGAAAGCAAGTGAGATGCAGGCGGAGAAAGAGCGACTTGCAGGAGCCATTGAAACCCAGGAAGCCGCCATTGCCGAAATGGAAGTCAACTGCAAGGAACAGTTCGGCTGTGACGTAGACGGACTGGAGGAGTTGGCAACGTCGCTCAGTGCAGAGGCTGAATGTCTCGTAAAGGAAGCCGAGGGTATTTTGGCCCAAGGACAGGCAGATGGATAAGCACGCGGTCACTCAGATTTCCGTTGGTGTCGATATTTCTCTTGCTGCAACTGGTTTTGCGAGAGTTATGGGCAACCGGTCGGAACTGATGACAATAAAAACAAAACCGCGCGATTTTCCGACGCCGTTTGAACGCTACGAGCACATCGTTAACACAATTCTCTCTGGAATTCCGGATTGTACGACTCTCATAGCCATTGAGGATTACTACGTTCCCCAAAGCAAGGCACAATTCGGGGCAGCGATTAACCTGGTAGCTCTCGGGACGCTAGTTCGTAAAGCCCTATATGACAAGGGACTTCCGTTTATCATCATCGCGCCGTCACAGATTAAGAAATTCGTCACCGGGAAGGGAAACGCACAGAAATCTTTGATACTGCGCGAGGTGTTCAAGCGGTGGCAAATAGATGCTGCGGACGACAATCAGGCTGACGCTTTTTCATTGGCAAAAATGGCGGAGGCGTCGGAACGGATATCCAGGGGTGATAACGCATTTCCGCAGTATCAGTTAGATACTATCCGGAAGGTGCTCAAAGAACGACCAAAGTACCACTACGAGCCATCACTCTAGTTCCACATTTTCTTGATATTTAGGTATAATGAAAGTCGTCGCCTCCTGTGGTTGCGACCGTGGAACTGTGATGGGGGAACGAAGAGTGCGTGTTTCGATTCTCGACGAGGCTGCGCGCGGACTGGTGCGAACAGGACGCTGGGTGCCGACGAAGACGAAGAACCGTGAGGGGCTTCCTGGCTGGAGAGATGACGACGGGAATATAGTTTATCAGAAGGAGGCTCCTGGCGGCGCAAAAGGAGAGGCTCCCGAGAAGGCTCCGCAGAAACCATCCCAGAAGGTCCCGGAATCGCCCAGGAGACCTGTAAGCCAGCCTTCTAGGGAAAGTATCCAAAAGGCGGTGAAGAACGTCCTGGAGCGCCGGGAAGCCCCCGAAAAGGGCAAGCGGAAATCGGCTCCCTCCAACAAGCGTGAGAAAGCTAGTGCCGACCTTGCGAGTGGCAATGAGGTCAAGCAGGCTAAGGCGGATATTGGTAGTGCGCTGCAGAGCATCGGGGGAGATTCGAAAGATTGGAGACGCGTGGCAGCGGTGGATGCCATTTCGTCCGTGACGCTAGATGCCAGTGACGAGGACCTCCAACGGGCTGCCGACGATATACTGAGCGTGACGAGTTATAAGCAGGCTGTAACGCTGGCTAAAGCGCTCGACACGGTTGGGGGAAAGACGACCAATAATCCCGAGATGCATGCTAAGTGGGATAAATTCCGCGACGCTGTGTGGGAGGGAATTGACAAGCGACACGAAGCGGGAGGAGAGTTTGGGACGGCTAAGATTACCAACAAAAAGGCTTTGGCGAAGAATCAAGGTCGTATCCTGACCAAACATGACATCAGCGTGGACAGTGCAGAAATGGGGGAAATGGCCGGATTCAAAAAAACGGTTGGCGACCAAATGGAAGACGCCCCCAAACGAGAGGACTTTGCCACCGACGAGGAATTTGGAGCGGCGGAAGAAGAGTGGAAAGCCGCAGCACACAGACGACGAAACCCCGCGAAACTGCAGAAGGATTTTTTGGCTAACATGAATCCAGGCAATTACGAGAGCCGAGAGGCGTTCGAGGCAGCCAAAGAGCGCATTTCGGACATGTCGCCTACGGAATTTGACAAGGTCTTCAGCGCAATCGCAACCGAAGAGGAAGAGGCATGAGGCGAGAGGTGTTATCAGCCTATCTCCGCATCTTCGATTTGGTGCCTGAGACGTGCGAGGTGACAAAGGTCAGATTGCTGGGAAGAGAAAAGAACGAGGCTCGGGAGGTTGTTTACGAGTTTCTTTGTGAGATTCAGGCTCCTACCGGGCTGCCGGATGTGAAACCTTCGCCAACTGAGGAAAAAGAACTCACGAACTGGGCTCAACGCCATAAGCAATTTGGTGGGCCCGAGGTGTCAAACATGGTGCGAGTAGAAGCGAACGACGGACAAGACGAGCGTTTTGTTTACAGTGCTCATCTTGTGCCGAAGAATGTTCGCGGGTTTGAGGTGCGCGAGGGGAAGTTCACCATCGAGGCTAATTGCTACGGGGTTTTTTACGGCTGAGGACGCAGATGAACAATCGAGAAGCGGCGGTGCATTTACTAAAGGCGGCAAAACTGATCTTGGCTGGTCCGTGGCTGTCGCCTGAACGTTTGAAGCCGGAGAAAGCAATTCGGCAACGCGAGAGAGCATTGTTGAGGGAAAATTTGCCGTTGCCGGAAAGAGCGGCGTTGTTCAATCTTATCGACACCGTGGCGATGAGAGGTCATGACCCTGGAGATCTTACCAGGAGACCGGAGTTTCGTGGCTGGGGACGAGAAGATTTCATTCGCCTTAATCAGCGACTTAAGCAGAGATACGCGTTGGCGACCATGTCCTGAAGGTCGAGAAGATGATAGATAGATTCGGTGACAGTTCCCACCTTACGGGCGAAATTGTCCGTGGAAAGATCATTTCTCAGGATTTCGTTGCGCGAGAAACGAAACTCGGCGGTATCGGTGTGGAGTTTGCTACCTATTGCCGTGTCAACTCAGCAACTATCGTTTTGGAGGTCTGTTGGCAGGGAAAAGCGATTGCATCCGGCAAAGTCGCAACCGGTGAACTTCTGGACAACTCCGTACACGTATTCAAGGTGGAAGCCGATCTCAAGGTGGGCAGACCATATGAAATCAAAATCTACTCTCCGGATGGTAGACCCGGCATATCCGTCACCGCGAAGCGGGGTGATGCGCTTCATGACAACCAATGGATGAAAATGAATGGCGCTGTTCAACGGGGGGAATTGTGTTGCGTAATTTACTATGGCGAAATTCCGGCTATTTATACGCGACCGAAGGAAATAAGAGAAACGCCGTTGTTGAAGAAATTCAAAGAGGAGAAATACACCGGCGTTCCTGAGACGAGTATCATCATTCCGACCGCTACGCGCATAGACCATCTCAAAAATTGCCTGGATAGTCTGAGGGTACACACGTGCAGTTACGAAGTCATTGTGGTTGTCAACTCGCCAAATCCCGGGTATGGCGTGGCGGTGATGAAATTGCTGAGGCACTATCCCAACCACGTTCTCATTTCGATTCCTCAGTTTGGTGGTTACGTCCGCACGTGTAATATGGGGGCGTCTGTATCGCGTGGCAGGTTTATTTGTGTCCTGAACGATGATATCATTGTGCGTCGAGACTGGAATGTCGAGATGGCAGAAGCCCTGAGTAGAAATCCTAAAGTTGGGCAGGTGGGTCCTTCACTCTTGCACCTGAACGACGAATTTGGGTCGAGCCATAAACCAACCAGCCATCCGTATTTGGAAGGATGGTGTTTTATGGTGCCTCGTCACGTTTACGAGGAAATCGGGTTGTTTGACCCTGACATTGATTTTGCCTACTGTGAAGACTCTGACTTCTCGACAAACGTCATTTATCATGGTTACGAGATTCAAAAGGTGCGAGCGAACGTTTGGCATGTAGGTCACCAGACAAGCCGGCGCTCAGGAGAAGAAATTCATTCCATGACTGCCCACTGTGAAGAGCGCAATAAGAAGTTTTTAGTTGGCAAATGGAGAGCATTGTGGGGGCAACGACGTGGCAAGTGAAACCGAGAAAATAAGAGAAATAGCGTTGGAATTTTGCGATGGATGCGGCGTAGACATTGGCTGCGGAAGCGATAAAATTCGGCGCGAAGCCATCGGTGTTGACGCTGGCATGGACCTGGTGCATGTAGGAACCCGGGAGTGGAGGGACCTATCCGCAGTCAACGTTAAGATGATGATTGATGACCTTTCGTTGTTCGAATCTAATTCTTTTGACTATGCCTACAGTAGTCATTTTCTGGAGCACTTAGATGACCCGGCGAAGATGTTGAGTGAGATGAGTCGGGTAGTCAGGCACGGTGGCTACGTTGTTATTTATCTGCCTGATCGTATTCTCTACACGGAGGCAAACCCTGAACACAAACACATGTGGACGATGGATGAGTTTGTCAAGATTTTACCCGAGACGCTTTCTGTGGTGAAGATGATTCCTAAGCATGCTGACTACAGTTTTTTTGTCGCGGCAGTAGTCGGGGCAAAGGAGGAAGCGACGGTATGAGAGACAGAGAATGGTATAAAAAAGAGGGGACATACGACCAGGTGGTATTCTGTCCGTGGGTTGGACATGGTGAGTTCGGAAATCTCTTTGGTAACGAGGAAAAGAAACGGACCATTGTCAGCCGTGACCGAGTGTGGCTTTTATACGGGCTCCTGAAGCATACGTGTAGGGCTGCCGTTGATGGAGAGACCTGGGAGTGTGGTGTTTACAAGGGCGGCACAGCGATGCTCCTGGGAAAGGTGCTTGCCTCTTGCGGTTCTCCATGCATTCTTCGGCTGTTTGACATGTTTGGCGGAATGCCAAAAGTAGACCCGACGAGGGACATGCATCGTGAGGGTGATTTTTCCGATACGAGTGTGGAGGCGGTTCGGGAAGTGGTGAGATATTCCCACACCGAACTCCGCAAGGGGCGTATCCCTGAAACGTTTGACGGGCTGCAGGACACTAGGATTCGTTTTGCCCATGTTGACGTGGATCTCTATCGGTCGGTTTTTGATTGCTGCGAATTCATCTGGCCAAGGCTCTCACAAGGGGGAATCATGGTCTTTGATGATTACGGATTTGCGCCGACTGCTGGGGCGCGGGATGCTGTCGATGAGTACTTTTCCGACAAGGCAGTTTTCCCTGTGTATCTTCCGACGGGGCAGGCGTTTGTCATGAAGGCGGGGGGATAAGCGATGTCCAGAACGGTCATTGTCCTCGGAGGGGCACGTAGCGGTACGTCCTTGACAGCGGGCATCCTTCACTCACTTGGCGTGCCGATGGTCACAAAAAAGGGTCGCACGTGCAATGGAAATCCACATAGTGCGTTCGAAGACGAGACCATGGTAACTTGGACCGTGCAGTGGAAGAAGAGGCTCGACAGGGGCGATCCTATATCCCTTCTTGCGCAGGAGTATCAGGGTGCAATAAAGGGGTGGATTAAGCAACGGACCAGTGCGAGCGGTGGCATGTGGGGATGGAAAAGCGCCCAGACGCATTACTCCATTGATTTAGTGATGCCTTGCGTGACGGAGCCTTGTTTTGTGTGCGTGTTCCGGAACGTCCTGCACCAGTCCATATCTCATGCAATAATGACGGAACCGGAAATTTTCACGTCACAGGACAGGTCACTCATCAACAAGCCGAGAACCGTTGCCCACGGTCGAGTTTTAAGTTCGATGGGGGCTGTCGTTCGCGGGCTTCTCGTGCTGGATGGAGTCCTGAAGAAATATCCGCAGGTCCCGAAGATCATGCTGGCAAAGGAAGATATTTCGGCTGATCCTCAAAGCGCTGCCTCAAAATTGTCCGATTTCCTGGGGATTCCCTTTGACGGCGAAAAGAGACGTGCTGTGAATTCTGTCGCAATCAAGGGATATAGTTGTTGGAATAAAAAAGTCACGAAACTGGAAGGCTAGCGGCAATGATTATCAAACGGGATGGCGCACTCGGTGATGTGTTGATGATGACGCCTGCAATTCGTGAGTTACGTCTGCGTAATCCCGACGAGTATGTGGGAATTGACACCTTTTATCCGCAGGTGTTCGCGAATAGTCCGTATGTCGATGAGGCTGCGAAGGGATTACGGCGCGGCGGGGAGGATGTACTGAACCTTAATGGGCAGTATGAGCGAGATATGGCGCGGCACCCGGTAAACGTCTATGCGGAGCGTATCCTTGGGAGTGATGGGTTTGAAGCCAAGCATTTAGAGGTTTTTTCGACTGAGGAAGAGCGTCTCGCGGTCGATGACTGGTGGGAAGATCATATCACCGGCGGGCTCGTGTTCGTTGTGCATTTTGGGGTGACATGGGTGCCGATGGACGAGATAGCACTTGACGACGCGCTGGTTCATTTGTCAAAGATCGGTACTCCTATCCTCATCGGTAACCCTAACCCAGGAAAAGAGTACTATCCCGCTCGAAAGATTGATTTCGTTGACCTTGTTGGGGAGAATTGGACTATTCAAATGGTGCATTGGTTGATTCAGAAATCCGACTTGTTCTTCGGGATGGACACGGGACCGATGCACATCGCGGCAACGACCAATACCCCAATTGTTTGTTGTTATAGTTTCGTTGATCCCTTCTATCGGCGTCCGTTTCGTGATGGGGTTCCTTTTGAAGCGGTAGGGCGAGGACATGAGTGCGCGCATTCTTTTTGTGCGGAAGAACTAAAGCGACTCACACCGAAGGGCGATTTTGCGGGTGTTAAGTGCGAGAGGAAGTTTGAGTGCAGCCGTGGCATCACGTCTGACATGATTATGGCGAAGGTGCGAAGGGCGCTGGAAGGGGACAGAGAATGAGTCGGGGAAAGAATAACACGAGGAAAAGAAGGGACCGCATTCACAGGAATATTGCTCCGATGCCTCCCGACTACAAAAAGGAATTGCTGCCTTATGCGGTTGTAAAATTGCTGACTGGCGCTCAAGCCACGCCGAATTATCGAATGAAGGCGGACCTCGTGCGTCTTGTCTGGAACAACGAAGATGAAGTTTTGCACGTTGAGGACTACCAAATCGCTAAGTCTGTCGCTGATCAGATTTGGCAGGAACAAGTCGAGGCTAAAAACCTTTTGCCGAGTCTTAACACTGCTCCGGTAGCGTTGGAACTTCATCTCTTGGCTGCTCGCTATGTTCGCAAAATCGTAAACAGCAAAGTGGGCGGCAAGAAGAAACTCATATTCATCAAAGACCGCTCTGGGTGTGGCTATTGGCGTATGGTAGTTCCGGCTCGTTATATCGACCCCGGTGACTACCACATTGACATGGCAGAAACAGAGGTCGTCTACGATTACTTGCTTGAGTACGACGTGATTGTTGTGCAGCGGCTTCATAGTTGGCGTGAATTCTATACCATCGAGCGACTGAAACGTCAGGGCAAGCGGGTGGTATATGACATCGACGACGACATCTTCAACATTCCTGATGACAACCCGGCGGTGCGTATTATCCGGCGCGACGAACAGGCGGCGGCGCGGGCTATCATGGACATCTGTGATTCTGTAACGACCACGACAGAAGTCCTGAAACAGAAATTAGGATGCCCAGAAAAAACGGTTGTTATCCCCAACGCCATAGATTTCGACGATGGTTATCCGGCTCGTTATTTGGGCTCGCCGGACGAATGGAAACGGATTCTTTGGATGGGGAGCCCTACTCATGAAATGGACTGGCATGAGTGTATATCCGCTGTTGACGGGATTCTGAAAAGCAGGGATGACGTGCGGCTTCTTATCTTGGGCTACCTGCCTCAAATCATCGCAAAACTCGTTGATGACCCGGGCAAGCCCTACTGGGACGCGCGAGTGGAATTTAGCGACTTCCAGGAAATCGAAACATACGTGGCAACGACGAAATGCCTGCGAGCGGAGGTAGCGCTGGCTCCTCTATGCGGGAATTCATTTACGGCTGGGAAATCCAACCTGAAATGGATTGAGTACACTGGCGTCGGCGCACCTGTTGTGGCGAGTAATGTAACCCCGTACAAGGAGGACATAGAGCACGGGGTAAACGGTATCCTGGCTTCGACGCAAGAGGAATGGTTTGAGGCGATTATGCATCTGCTTGATGATAGCGATGAGGGAGCGCAATTGGTGAGTGGGGCGGTAAAGACCATCGAAGAAAGATTCGATGTGAAGCGGGTGGTTAAGGACTGGGAGCGGGCTATCCTCGGGGCATAATTCTTTGATATTTACCGGTCTGTGGACGTTTGAGACTGGTAAGGAGAGGAAAATGATCCGGTTGCTCTTAGCCATGAGAAGACGGTTGTTGGCGTACCGTGGTGATTCGGCGTCGCTGCTCATGCAAGGCGCTTTCGACGCTAAGAATGGTTTGTACGAGGCTTATGACCGCCGTATTGCAGAACTGGAAAGCAGTGGTGATGCGGCAGGTGTGGCGAATCTACAGCGCGAAAAGAAGCGCGTCGAGCGGCTTGTGAAGGACCGATGGTTTGATGAACTTGTAGAACGAGGGGCAGCCGAGCGCGCGGGACGGACGAGTCGGGGTGGCACGAGATTGGGACCAGGGGATGTCCCTGACCTAGTGCAAGACATCATAGTCTGGCTCTGGGAGGGTAAGGCAGCCAGCGCGATGATGGGGAGCATTGAAAAACGCCATCCAGACAAGTGGGACATAAAAGCCACCGATATCATGTCTGTGTACAAGGCGGCAGTAATGCGACGTCTTGGGCACTTCATCAGCAAAATGTTGACTGACCGCCCGAAGGAACAGCGCCATCGAGTCCTGGAGACGGAAAGCGGCAGCCAACTCACCACCGAGGACGTAGCGCAAGCCGAAGAACAGGCGAACATAACGATGCGTCAGGTTAGACGGCTGCGTAGCCCGATTCTCCGCGAGGTAACGAAATTCGACAACAAACACGGGGGGAAGGGGCTTCTGCCGGCTATGTTTGAGGTCTGGTGGGGGACGATTACGAAGCCCGAGATGGATAGGAAAGATGTTCTCAGGCTGATTCTGGCTGACCCGGATGTGCGTGCTATCACCACCGGCAAAGGCACACCCTTTAGCCGTAGGCAAATCATCTCGAATTTGCACACCATGAACGCTATTATCGAGGCTTTCGTCAGTGAAAACATCGAGGCAATCCTGACCGAGCAATTGGAAGACGCCCTGAACACTGAGGGTCGCGACGTGGTACGGAAGGGTCATGTGGAGACAATCCGGATTGCTCAGAAACTTTTCGACCGACAACACGGCTACATGACTCCCCAGGCGATGGCGGAGCGCTTGTATGCAGACAGAGAGCGGAAGAAGCGAAACGCGATGGCGTGTGAACTCCTGCAGGTAGCGAGGGATATTTTGAACGGTTGAGACGATGCCTATTTACGAATATGAGTGCTCTGGATGTGGTTTTGTAACTGAGGTGCTGCACAGAATGAGCGAGTGCCCCGAAGTTGTTTGCGGGAAGTGCGGGGGCGCGGAAACGGCTAGGATTATGAGTTCCTGCTCTTTCCGGGAGGGAACGCCGCAATCGTTTCGGCGAGAACACGATGAGGCGAAGCGCATTGTGAACATGCGCCACGAACTGCAGGAGGACTACGGCGTTCGGGGCATAAACATGGTCTCCAACAGCGCCGGCAAGACCTACCAGGACATCTACCACGACATCAAATCGCAGGGTCAAGGTGTCCCCGAGGCAATGCAGGAGCGGACAGAAGCAAACAGGAAGGCAGTCAAAGAGAAACAGCGCGACTGGATGAGAGGGGCAATGGCGCGACTTCCCAAAAAACGTAGAGAGCGAGAGAACCAGAGACGCAAAGAAGGGCGTTCACTGTCGACCGCAGAGAAATAGCCTTGCGGACACTATGAGGAGGAAAATGATGCCACGAAAACGAGTTGACCCGGAACGCTTCAGTTTTGATGTGGTCAAGGTTTTACACACCAAAGAGCAAGATAAAAAGAACAAGACAGTGCTCCAAATAGTAAAATGGAAGCGTGCTAAGAAACCTGCTTTGGAGAATCGGCGCATGTACTATAACGAGGACCTTGAGGAGTGGCACATCCGAAAGCAGGCTGGTATTGGTCCGGAGGAATGGGCTGTGATTCAGGCAAATGCGGACGAGATTACCAGGATTCTCACAGCCGAGGAAGAATAATGGGCGCGTTCGAGGAGATTCTGAGTAGCATCAAGGCGAATGAATCTGACCGTGCCGAGAACATGATGCCTCTAACCGAGGACGCGCAACTCCGGAACGGGCTTTTGGCATGGCAGTCTGTGACTGTCGAACGCAACATGCAGGACATGTGCCCGGAGAATGATGAGAGAAGACAATGGCAATGGCTCTGGGCACAGGTGAGGTTTGATGCCAAGCGGTTTGCCCTTGTTGCTGGTGTAAAGGAATACGAAGCCAATGTTCTTCTGGAAAGACTCAAGGCGCTCTATTTGATTTACCCCGATGGCACTTCGAACTCTATAGCCAAAAACTACCTGAAGGCGCTTGTGAAGGCGAAATTGCCCAAAGCCCTTCGACAACCAGCAAAGAAGGCGACAGATGATACAGAAAGTGGTGAACAATCAGAGGAATCTTCATGATTCTCGCAATGCTGAGGCGTTGAAACACGTTGACCACGAGTTGATGTTGGTGCGTGAGCGTTATGTCAGTCATCCAACGCAATCCGGTTTCAAGGAAATCCAGTTCATCTGCCTAGACTGCAACGCGGGGTTTAGGGCGTACTTGTGGGAAGATATCGAAGATTGATAGCGTTCCGAAGGGAAAAGCCATGCGTACTTCCATTTTCGTCGTTTTGTCTGTCGCGGTGGTGGCTTGTCAAGGATGCGCTTACTTTGTGCCGGCAGCCATCAAGCGAGAAGCGGCTATGGTACACGTTGACATCAAGGCGGCGCTTGTGGAGGTGCCCCCTTTGCGTCAAAAGGCTGCCCGGATGCTGAACGAAGCCGATGTGTTGTTTGATTCCGGCGATAAGGAAGGGGCGTGCCGGAAATACAGGAAAGCAGCGCTCCAGGCTCAAGAAGCAACCGACAAGGCTATGCGGTCATATGCCAGAACACAGCCACACGCCGAGAATCTGAGACGATACATGCTGCGGAAACCACCAGAGGGCGATTGATGAGAAACAAGATTGGTAGTTGCCTCGGCAGTTATGCCTTTGATGATGCTGGCTGTGGGAAATGTCTGATTTCTGGTCAATGTCGCAGCTATACCGTTGATGTGGCGCTCGATACTTTTTTCGGAGACCTTCCTGGTACGTCGGATAGAGAGAAGCCTGATGAAAAAAAGCACCTGTCAGAGGTGCTACGCCGACAGAGGAATTGAGTGGGACGACGCGTACTGGCATTGCGGGGTGGTTTTTTGCCCTGCTCCTAGTCGCGGAAAAAAGTCGGCGGTGGCGGCGTCTTTTCACTCCGTAGCCCTGTTGCCGCCTTGGCATTGTTGCCATTTTGGGGAGCATGTCGAAAGTGGGGACCTCTGCCACGAAATTGTGCAGTTTTGAAGTCCGAGTGATTCTTCACGTGCCAAACACCTTCGAAGGACAGCGGGTCAGTTCCTTCATTTCAGAAAAACTCGACTCATATTTTCAAGGCTTCTTCGCGTGTTGGCAAGCCCACATGCACGAGGAAGAAGCAGAATCAGCAGACTCAAGCCAGTTCCTAAGTGTAAATCTGGAGAGAAGTTGCGTTGTTGTGCGCGAAGGGGAATCGTTGCACCAGGTTATGATCAGAGGAACGGTTGTTGTCATTGGCGAGGATGTCAGCGGCCATTACGAATGCGACAAGGGACTTCTGACACGGGTTTTGTCTTCGGCGGCTTATTGTCTGGTGCTGGAGATGAAAAACCAACTAAATTGAGAATTTGCCGTAAGTTTACCGAGTCAGTTGGTATAATACGGACGAGAAAAGACGGGACGAGACAACTATGGAATTTACAGACGAACAACGAAATGCCTGCGAGAGGGAATACCGGTCTGTTGAGCGCTTACAGACGATGCGGGGGATGAACGCACCCGAATTTGTCAGGCTCAACTTCGAGGAGAGTCTTGAGGGCGCTCGGGAGTCCAGGAGAAAAAGCGGTGTCTCGGATAAGGCATATCGGGACTTTTGTGACTGGTACACAGAGGTCCGGGCGGCTCAGATAGTGCAGGACGCCGTACAGGACAAGTGCCTCAAGTGGCTACGGTATCTCCAACAGGGCACTCGTCGGGAGGAAGGAGCCTCTTGTCCGTGCATTCTGAGGTACGGCGAATGTTCGATGGACTGTCCGGAGTTCGAAGAAGCCACCGAGCAACAGATTGCGGCTTACGAACATGGCTTCGAGGTGGACACAGGCGAACGGCTTTCAGATTCGGAAAGAGAATGACAGAAGACAGAAACTTTCACTATGAGGAGAGATTTGCCTGCCCGGAACGTTTGAGTGGGGATGAGGTAACAGCGCGTCTAGCCGAGTTAGATCCCTTTTTGGAAGGTTATTTTTTGGGACTGGCTAAAGCAGGCACGGAAGATCTTGTCAACCCGATGGTGGAAAGGCTGAATCACGCGCTCCAGGTTGACGAGGAAAAGGAGGTAAGCGTGGTGTCTGTTTCGATAGACGTGCTGATGGTGAATGTCGGTGGTTGGGAAGGAAGACGCTTGCGACAGGCTTTTACGGATGTCATGACCGCGTTTCTGCGTACCAGGTTTCCTACCTTTGGAGGGGAGAAGAGATTACAGAGAGGAACGAGGTGATGCCATATACAGTAGAGCAATTGATGGAGTATTTTCACACCGACTCGCAGGCTTTGCAGGTCATAAGCGGCGTGGAACCGTACATTGCAGCGCTAATCCGGCAAATCAGTAACGAGCAGGATGACGAGTTGATAGAGCAATTCAAGGAAGCCGTAGCAAAACGCTCTTGGATAGACCTTGATGAGTTGATGTGGCCCTACATGACGGAAGATGAACGTGACAAACTTTCCAACGACGTGCTACAGGAAGCACGCCAGGCTGTGATGGCGATGGCTGTCGGGGAGAAGATACTGAGGCAAATCATAGTCAAGATTGTAACTTACGCCTTGGGATGAGGCAGGAGTATTGAATGTTTCGGTACCCAGGCGGCAAACTACGCCTGGCAACGCTTCAGAGAGGCGACAATATGAGAGGGAAAAGAAATGGAGATGACGTGGCTGGGGGTGGGCTCTGCTTTTACATTGCCGGCGATTGATGCTGCTGGCGAAGTAGATTTGAACACATGTGATTTTCAGACAAATGCAATGATCCGGTCGGAGAGCGGCAAGATTATGCTCATCGACTGCGGTAGTGACATTCGATTCGCATTGGCCAAGGTCGCCAAGATATTTCCCAAGGACTATGGGGATATTGACGCGGTTTACCTTTCTCACCTGCATGCCGATCATGTTGGCGGCATCGAAGCCGTGGCATTTTGTACCTGCTTCAACCCGAATGCCTCGAAGCCTAAGCTCTACGCCAACCACTCCTTGATGGTGGAAGCCTGGGAAAAATCCCTTCGCGGAGGGTTGGAAAGCATCCAGGGCGATGTGGTGTCTCTCACGCACTATTTTGATTGTCATCCCATTGAGGATAACCAACAGTTCATGTGGGAGGGCATTCTATTTACCCCTGTTCAGACAGTTCACGTTGTCAGCGGTTTCATTATCAAGCACTCCTACGGTTTGCTCATGCAGGACCAAACAAAGGTGGAGCCGCAGACCGTTTTCCTGACTACTGATACGCAATTTGCACCCAACCAGATCATGGATTTCTATGCCAAGTCTGATGTTATTTTCCACGATTGCGAAACTTCCCAGTTTTCATCAAAGGTGCATTCCCATTTCCGCGAGTTAGCAGGGCTTCCTGACGGTATTCGACAGCGCATGTGGCTTTTGCATTACCAGCCGGGAGATCTCCCTGATGCGACTGGCTTTGCTGGCTTTGTTCGGCGCGGTCAGGTATTCGAGTTCTGAGGAGGAAACGGATGTCGAAAAGGAAGCGATATAAGTTCGAAGTCGTCGCGGCAGATGACGAGATAGTTGAATTCGGCCGCCTGCTCTCTTTTATCAATCACTGCGCGTCAACAGGTCACGCGGGAACAGTCGAGGTAACGATAGACGGTGACGGCAGCGCGGGCGGTTTCAGGATTTTGGACGTACCGGCACTGAACGAAGAGACAGCCAACCGGTTCGAGGAAGAGGGCATCTGGATAGGCGAGTAAAGAGCCTCGGAGGGAAATAGCAATGAGCGAGGTACTGGGCTCAATAGCGAACGCATTCGGGAATCTGGTGAGAAAAGAGCGCGTCGTGGCTATTATCGTGGGTGCGGAGATTCGGGATGTCTTTGGCGCGGATGAGAGAGTCCAGGAACAAATCCGGGTGGATGTGGACGCTGAAAAGGCGTTTTTGTGGGGGGCAGAGGTTGTGGTCCAATCGGCGGACGTCGGAGGACAAAGAGCGATGCTGGTCGGAGACGGTGGCAGCGTGGAATGGGCTGATTTGCGAGCGAAAAGCACATTAACGGAGGGCTAAGAATGGCAACAAATGACGTGCCAGGGGCTAATCCTGCGAACGGGGACAGCCTGAGTATGGGGTGTTGGGCGGAGCACGAAGACGGTACCTTGATTTTTGTGGAGAACACGGAAGGGGGCCGGGTTATCTATTCGGTTTTTGACCTGAGCAGGAAGCCGCCTATAGAATACCGCGATGCAATGCCAATTGAGGGTTTCAAAAAGCGTTTCACGTGGAAGAAGGACGTTCCTGACAGCATGCTGTTTCGCTGGCATGATAAGTCAGCGTTTCCGTGGGACAGGGTCATTGAAAAGGGCATCCCGGACGGTGTGCGTCATGCGTGTGCAGAACACCAAATTTCAGCAGCCCAACAGATTGCAGAGCGTCGTTCGGTCATCGGGAAGCCAGTAGATCCTGAGAAATATGAGCACATGCGGGACAGGCTGGCGAAAGCAGGGGAAGAACTGATTGGTGGCATACAGAGGGCGATTTCCAGGCTACGACTCTAAGAACAATGAGGAGGTGCTGCGTTGGGGAAGAGAAAGACGCGCACTGATTTGTATTGCACGGAATGCGGCAAGAATTTCGTGGCTGAGTTGAATCGCAGCATCGACGGAAACCATGTCGTCGAATGTCCCCATTGCGGACATGAACATTGTCGCGTCATCAAAGACGGCGAGATTACTGGTGACCGCTGGAGCAGTAGAGCCCAGAGGGTGGATGTGGACAAGAGGAACATTTGGAAACATGACGTACTGCAAATGAAGACCTCGACAGCAAGTCATTTTATCCGCGAGAAGTGGTTGAACTTAGGAGTGTAAGATGACACGCTACTCTCTCACTACTAGCAAGCAAACGATGCCATTCTGTGATTGGCATACCGGAACGAGCACGACGAGTCTGATACAATACTTCGGCGTCTCTAACAGCACGTCATCTAGCGGCACGTCCTTCACCGGCGCTTATGATACAACTGTCCCTGTGCCTCGCAATATCAGTGTCGATGTCGGTCAGGAGGTGAACATTAAATTACCTGATGGGGCTGTTTTGCGTGTGGCAGAGAACGGCGCGTATGAGGTGGTCGACAAGGACGCAAAGGTGACGCATAGAGCAAGCAACGTGCGTGAATTTAACCGCTACGTCAACGCGAGCGATCTTATCGAGGAATTTATCAACTTTCTGGGCACGTTTGGGGTGCGTCAGTCGGAGGTGCTTAAGATTCCCATTGAGTTGTTTATCAATTTTCTTATAGTGAAGGCTGCGGAAGCAGACGGTGAGAAACCTCCTGTCGAGCAGAGACGCCTTGAGGTAGGCGCTAAGACGATTGGCGGTCCTAGTCCAAAGCCGCGTTGCCGGGTTTGTGGTCGTTACATCGAAGCAAAGAGAAAAGCCTTGGGTTTTGCTTTTTGCAGTGCGACCTGTGCAGCGCGATTTGAACAGAAATGCTTGTCGGAGGTAGCATGATTCCGGAGGACCTGGTTGGCAAGATGATCTGTTTTGACGCGGGAGAGGGTGATTGGCGCGGCGGGACTTTTGCCAAAATTGCGCGAGTTGTGATGTTTCGAGACGAGCAATGGTTCATCACTTCTGATATGGCTCGCTGTATGAACGGAGAAGTACACGTTTATCGAAAAAAAGAGCGCATGATCCCGTGCAGTATAATGGAGTGTCAGAATTTTCAGGTGTTTGAAAGCGTCAAGGACGTAGACGATGCTTGTTTTCTGAAACTGATACAGGAACCGGGATTCGTGGATAATGGTATCGCGGCGGCTAGTCAGTGCCTCGATGAAATAGATGGTGAAATCAAGCGGAGATTTCACACATCGAGGGCGCGGCGCTTTCCGATGTTTAGAGAGGACAACGACAAATGATTATTTTTCACCATGACGACTTGGACGGAAGATGCTCAGGGGCAATTGCAAAGAAGCGGCACCCAGATGCTAGGTGTTTTGAGGTAAACTATGAAACAGAACCACCAATCGATCAAATCAACGGTGACAAGGTGGTTATTGCTGATTTCTGTCCGCCCACAAAGGAGCAATTCGACGCCATTATCAAAGCCGCCGGAGGCAAAGAAAACGTTGTTTGGCTTGATCACCATGGAGCCAATATCAAGAAGCACCCCGAATTGGACAAGGAACTCAGCGGCAAGCGCGTGGAATTGACTCCCTCTGGCGCGATGTTGACTTGGGAGTGGTTCTTCCCTGGCAAAAAAGCGCCGCCTGCCGTTGAGCGCACGTCTGACTTTGACACGTGGACGCACAGTCTTTCCGATTCCAGGGCGTTCGAAGCAGGCATGGCATCGGTCGGGTCTGAGGTGGATAATCCTGTCTGGCAGAAACTATTGGGAGGACCGCTACGCAGTGCCACCATGGATGCGTTTCTAGCCAAAGATGCCGCCACCATAGCCAAGGAGGCATTTGACGACGTCGTGGCTCGTGGCAAGATTGTGTTGGACTTTCGTGGGCATCATAACGCCGAGGTTCTTGATCACTATGGCTTTGAGACGGAATTTGAGGGACACCCCGTCATTGCTTGTAACGTGGCTCATTGTGGTTCAGATTTTTTCAAGAGTGCCGAAACCGAGGGTAAACTGATGATGCCTTTTGTCTTCGACGGTGAGCAGTGGTGTTGTAGTATTTACACTGACGAGAAGACAGACATTGATTGCGCGGAACTCGCCAAGAAACATGGAGGAGGGGGACACAAGAGCGCGTCAGGTTTCAGAACCAAAAAGTTCCCCTTCAAAAATGGTTCGTAAAATCTACTGCAACCCAGCGATATGTAGCCGGCATTGCGTTGCCGGGGACATAAAAGAGTGTTCCGTCACGCTTGTCGTGCCTGAATGGTGCGAGGTGCGGCACTTGCACGCCCTTTGTGATGCAGTACCGACGCGACAACCAAGACGGAGCGGAAAGTCAACGAAGATAATTGCGAAGGCGCAGGAAGCCCGGGCTCAGGGCAACAATGTGATAATCTTCTACCCGACCTTTCAAATGGCAAAACTAGCATTCAATGGCAGTCGGTGCGTGCTTCATGAGAGTAGTTTCCGGAGCCTCGGCGAATTAGAAAAGTTGCGCGGAATTGAGCGTGGTGCTGTAATCTTCACAGATGAGGTGACGCCGGAGGATTACATGAGCCATCTTTGTCGTTGGATGTTGCACGGTGGTCATCGTTTCGCGCTGGGATATTACAGCTCATGAGGGAGCAATAATGACGACATTGCTCATTGGAATTGGCGCTTTGATAATTGGAATTGTGCTAGGGATTTTATATGCCAGGAAGGTGCTCATTGAAGGCATTCGCTCGCGTCTGAACACCGCCTTCTGGGAAGAGAAAGCGCAAATGAAACAGGAAATTGCTGTTCTGAGATACGCGGTTCGCCGTGTTGAGGATTACGCAGAAAATAAGAAAAGGAAGGACAAAAAAACTTCCAGGGCGCTTTTCAATCTCATCAAGCCCGCTGTCAGGAAGATTGAGAATGAGCAACGTTCTAGTACCCCTCCCTCGCATTTGTGGTCGATGCGTTGACTTTGAGGTGTCGAAAGACATATCTGGACCAAACTACGAGTGGGGACCGGTCTGGTGTTGGAAGGCTAAAAAGCACATAGGTTCCTGGAGCAAGAGGCGGGGCTTTATCTTCGAGTATCCTGTGCCGCCTAACTGTCCGTATCATTTGGAATATTTGATGGTTTATGACGGGCTGCAGAGAACAGTTGAGAATTTGAATCGTTGGCAGAGATTTTGGCGACGGTTGAAAATATCCCGGAGGTTGCGCAGAATTGGCAAAAGGCAGCAATCCTGAATTGTGCCATTTGAACAAAGCGGTCTGCGAGAAGTGTTTTGTGGCGCATGACCGAAAATGGGGCATCTTCGAGGAAATGCGCTGGAGCGGTGTGATGGGCATTAACACGCACGGTCGAGCAATGCCTTCGGTATGCTGTACGGTCGCCAGAGACGAAGATGGAAAGTACCTCGCGATTTCTGCGGTCGGTGGTATTCCCACTGACTGTCCTTATCACGTCGAGCATCTGATGAAAGCGCAAAATGCTTAATCGGGAGGTGTGTACAAAGTGCTGGGGGCGCGTTCCTGCTGTCCGCGTGACGGAATCTGGCAACAGACGTGCTTGTAAGGTTGCTCCTTTCGAAGGCGTGGACCCGGAAGGACTGCCTCCAGATAGGTGCCCGTATGCGGTTGAGCATGTGATTTCAGAAGGGCGTAGCGTCATGAAGATTGTGAGGGAAGGTGAGAGCGGTAGATAGGCAACTCGACAATCCGGTTTGTCGGACGTGTAGGAGATGACACGGTGGTGACTCCCTTTCCGCCGAATGAATGTTGCTTTTTTCTGAAACATTTGGTGGAAAAACAGCCAACATCCCCTTTCGGTTGTTATAATGAAGATGGGTGCGAGGCTGAGGAGATTATCCATGGGCAGTAGTGTTAAATTGCCTCTGGGAACGAAACTTGAGCATCCATGTCCTGATTGTGGGGCTGACATGGTTTTGCGTGCTTCCAGATATGGCTTGTTCTATGGCTGTGTCAATTATCCTCGGTGTACTGGGGCTCACGGCGCGCACAGGGAGAGCGGTTTGCCGTTGGGTCTTCCGGCGTCGAGGCAAACCAAAGAATGGCGCATCAAGGCTCATGACGCTTTTGACGTATTGTGGCGGGAGACAGCCATGAAGCGCACGGAATCTTATTTGTGGCTGCAAGAGGTTATGGGATTGACGCCGGCTGATGCACACATCGGCAGATTCTCGATTGAGCAGTGTAAGAAGTTGATTGAGAAGGTAGAAGAAAAATGCCGGAAATGAGTTGTTGCATTTGCGGGAAAACGGCTCACCAAGGCGTCGGAGACAGTTCCTTGTGCAATTCATGCTACGCGACGACAGGGCTCTTTTCTGCATGGGCGGCAATGCGCGCGGCGAAGCAAGCCATAGGTTTTATGACCGCTACTACTATCTGGGGAATAGGCATCATGTGGTATTGTGGACCGGCTTCAGGCGAATTTCTCATTGCTGTTCTTCCTTTGATTGGTGTTTTGCTGTATAAGTGGCGTTTCTACGTGAGGCGCAGAGACGATTATTTTCTGGCTATGTGTCGCGGACCGGAACCCAGCCTGTTCAAGAGACTCCAGAGACAAAGTCGTTAAGGAAGCAAACCGAGAAAGGAAAAATCGTGATAGTACACTCTACCACGGTGACGGAAACATCTGATGACGGCAGCAGGGTCGTCTTGGGTCAACAGAGACCGGAGGGACAGGAGTGTTGTCCTGTGGTGGTAGAAATTGAGGAAGGAGGCACAAACCGGAAACAGAAAATCAGCGTGAGTGCCCTGACAGCCTTTGCGATTGAGCGAGCAATCCGAAAATACCGCGTGGAGATGGAAAAGTTAGGAGTAAGGACGCAATGAGTTTGAAAATCATCTTGTATCCGGACGCGCTTTTGCGGGAGGTGTCCCAGCCTGTTCAGGAAATCACCGACGAAATCAAGGACCTGGCTAAAAGCATCGCCGCCAAGGTAGACGAATTGGACGCCGTTGGTTTGTCGGCAATCCAAGTTGGTGTCCCGGTACGCGTGGCTGTGGTGCGTGACAATGATGACTGCAACCGCGTTATCATCAACCCTGTCATCGTGGAACAATCTGAAGAACAACTGAGAGACGGCGAGGGTTGCTGGTCAATTCCCGGCATCTGGAAGAAAATTATGCGTCCTTCAAAATGCATTGTCGAGGCTCTTGACCTGGACGGTAACATGCAGCGTTTTCGGGGCATCGGTAGATTCACGCGCGTCTTGTTGCATGAAATTGACCACATGGACGGAATTCTGTTCATCGACCACTTATCAGAAACCGAGCGGAGTTCCTTGAAAGGTCCGCTGCGACGGCTGAGGGCACAAACAGAGGCTTCTCGCCCACAACAACGGTCAAAGAGTAACAAGAAGAAAGACCGGAGGCGCAAGAAACGTCGCAGGTAGAACTTGTGAGCAGAAGGCGTAACTGTATGCTCAACAAGGCAATATGTAAGAACTGCATCACGAGGAACCGGACTGTCTTGGTTGGCGTCAACGGAGACAGGCGCGTTCAAAAAACCCCTTGGACACAGGCGGATGAAAACCTGTGGGACAAAGGGACGGTCGTTTGCTACAACAATGATAGCACCGCCCTCGATAGAATCCCGTATTGGTGTCCGAACGATGATGCCCACCGTGCCCTGGCTAAGGGCGTTCCTAATACCCTGGATGCCGCAGAGGAAGAAAAACCCGAGCCAGGGATGAGGGTGCGCCGGGCCAAGCGTGTTTCACAACAAAGGGAAAACAAAGCAGTTACAACACCGGCTGATTCAGTTGATGGTGCCCAGTTGCCTGATATTGATGTTGTCCAGTCGGCTCGTGTTTCTCATGTCGAAGAAGAGCCCTCCAAGAGCAGGCGCAAACTCGGCAAGGCTCAAGAATTAGGCGACGACGAAGCCTTGCGAGATAGTATTGCCGAACTCTGACTTTTTCTTTATATTCCGACCTTGGTAGACAGTCACATGTCGTGGGCTGTCCGAACGTGGTGTGTTTCCTCGTCTGGTGGTACGAGATGAAAAAATGGCGCGTCGTCAAAGAATTCATTCTCGGTGAGGCATCGACGCGCCTTCGAGGAATTAAGGGCGACGAGGGTGAGTTCAAACTGGCGGTGGGGACTTTTATCCTGCAGTCGGAGGTGACGAACGAGATCATCATTGAACGTGCTATTGGCGGAGATGGACCAGATGAGACAAGGCGGAAGAGCATTTACCACTTTGACATTGGCACAGCATTTGAGAAATTTTGCACGCTGGTGGAGGTCTACGACGAGTCTGTGACCGGCGATACCATAGTCGGTATCCCAATACCTGGCAGGGACCTTGTGTGGATTGGTCCGTCGCAGTTGACAGAACTCGTAGCCGGCAAGGTATATCGAACACCTGACCGTTTTGTGCCTCTTTCACTGACGGTCATGATACGAGGCTTGATGGTGTCTAAGGAAAATGACGATGGCTTCGACATTATTGATGATGAGACGTTTATGATGAAAGAGACGTACACCCGACCAAAGGATTGGATGATGGTCGGGTACATCAAAGCCGAAGTCACCACCGTCTAGGAAAGGAGAGCTATCATGCCTCGCAGCTTTTTGAGTCAGGAACTGCAAGTAGACGCATCAGCATCATACGACGACGCGGTTGCCAGCGTTCACACCGTTGGCGTTGCCGAAGGTCAGACCCACCTGGAAGGCGATTTGAATGTACTGCGGTCGCTCCTGAAGAGTGATCTGGGTCTCACTAACTGGTACGACCAGCCCGATATGACCCTGAATGCCGTAGCCAACAAGTATTTCATCGCTGAATTGGCTCCTTCCGGGTTCACCACAGGAACCGCGATTACAGCCACGGGCAGCACTACACTCTTCGATTCGGCAATCAAAACCATCACGAATCACAACGATGGCGGCGGTAATAGCACAACCGAAGGTGTGATTGTCAACGGCACTAAGGCGTATCGAGTTGAGGTGCGTGACCATAGCACCCAGGACCCGTTTGACGATGGCAGCGGTAACGAGGTATACGGTCGGCTGACATTCGACACAACGCCGGCGGAAACAGGTGACAGTGGAAACTTGCTGTCCGGTTATTCCAATATCACGGGGATTGTCAGCGGCGTCAATACCGACTCAGAGAACAAATTGTACTTCACGGTTGTCGATGACGGAGGCGGCAATTACCACGTCAATATCTACAAGGATTCCGGCACCACTCAGTTAGTTGGTCACACCGCAAGTTACAGCGGAACCGGCGCACAGACCGTGGTTGCTGATAACTCTTCCGGATTGGGTGGCACCATCACTGTTGACACCTTGGGCGCTGGAAGCGGTATCGTCGTCACTTTCGGCACCTACACCATAACCTGGTACTCTTGGCAGACCGGTTCTGAGGTGCCCTACACCTTCAGCACTACCCCGACCGTGGATATTGGCTACGTTGCTGTCAGCCGTCCATATGAGACATTGGACTGGGATATCTTCATGCACAACGGTTGGCATGACGTGACGGGACCGCTGGGCACAATAACCGATGACAACGTGACAGTCGATGGCATGTTGTATCTCTACAACGGTCTCACCACGCAGGCACAGGTTAACGCGAAGGGTGACAAACTCGGACATGCTGACACAGACGGGGAAGGCGCGGAACTGGTTGCGATTGACGACACAGCCACAGGATCGAATGGCTATTACACTGGGTCCGACGTGCAGGCAGCCTTGACCGAACTCAAGACCCAGATCGGCGGCACGACCTCGACAACCTACACGTTCACCGAGAACAACGTCATTCCGAATGACACTTACATCTACCCGGCTCTTGACCTCCTGGACAAGAAATGGGGGGACCTTGCCAGCACTGCAACCGGCGAGGGTGCGAGCCTGGTTGGAGTAGAAGATGCGGGCGGTTACTACACTGGTACTGATGTGGAAGCCGTGCTACAGGAAATCGGACAACTCATCGCCGACGTATCCGGATGGGATAAGGGTGTTGAAACGACTGCGGCTCCTATCACTTCCGGGGCGACTCACGACATTACCCATGCTTACACACTGGGAAGCGGCGCACACTTGGACGTCTATGTCGATGGTCAATTGATGACAGAAGGCGCAGCCAACGACTACCAGGAGGTAAGTGGCTCTGGTGGCGCAGGTGGCGTTGGTCAGATCTCGTTCGGATTTACCGTACCGACAGGAAAGAACTTAACATATATGGTGCGCAAATAGTTAGGATGAAAAATGCAGCGCAGCCGTCGGTAGGAACACCGTCGTCAAGCGTAAAAGACGACTGACACATTTGCGTGTGGACAATATGGAGAAATGAGATGACTGAGCAAGTTAGAGGCACTATGACATCTGAACGCGCGATGGAAATTGTGGAGAAGATTCAAGGACCGGAGGGGTACGTGGCGTTGGTGGACGAGATAAACACGGCTATCCAACAGCGCACAACTCAGATTGCGGGACTAACCGGCGAAATCAACGCGCTGAAGATGGTCAGGCGTTTGATTGGTGCGATGAACAGGCGCATAGGCTTGGAAGGGGACATTGCGACGGAGGCTCCTGATACAAGGCGCGCCGAGGGAGCCGCAGAAGGGATTGTCTCGCAGCAGGCAGTGGAGGCGGCACAGAGAAGCCAGGCGGAAATCAAAGAACGCATTGCGGCGAAGAAATGTACGTTCAAGGCGCAGAAGACCAAAAAGTGGTGCGCGCGTACCTTGCGCTCCAAAGCCGAACAGGAATGCGGCTATTGCAGAACCCACATGAGTGAGGTTGGTTTGCAGTAGCCGTTGTGGAGGTCATGAATGCCTCGGTCAGTCATTGATAGCGGACAAACGCACCTCAACACCGTAGACCCGACAGTTAACGACGATTTTAATGCCGGGTATGACTATGGTTCTGAGTGGCTGAACACTGTCACTGACACGTGGTGGAAGTGCCAGGACCCCACTATCGGTAGCGCAGTATGGGAGAGGTACGTTAAGCCTGCCGAGTTGAACGAGGTTAAGGACAACGGCGACGGCACGAACTTTGTGGCGTCGACGATGAACAACTACGCGCTTTATCAAGCCGTTCAGGGGCTGCCGGGCACCTGGACCGATACTGTTGATCCCACTCCTGACAATGACGGTGTTGATACCGCTGGCTTGGGTCACGCATTTGCTGTTGGGGATTTCTGGGTTAACACGGCGACAGAGAGGTTTTGGGTATGCGTTGACAACAGTACCGGTGCGGCGGTTTGGTACCTGTTGAACGAAGGAACCATTACGAACGAGCCGACTGGTTTTCAGAACAGGACGGATAGCACCATTTCGTTTGCTGATGGCACCTTGACGTTTACCATCGCTCCTGCGGCTGCTAGTTTCGAGTTTTTCGTCAAGGGAGTCCGGGTATCCTACAGTTCGGCGCAGGACGTAGTGATCACCGACACAGAGGGCATCTGGTATTTCTATTTCGATAAAGACACCTACGCTCTCACGGCAACGCAGACCTTTACTCACGAGATTTTGACGCGCCATGCATACGTGTCGGTTATCTACTGGGATGCCACGAATAAAACAGCCATTTCACTGGGAGATGAAAGACACGCCTTCATGCCTGGCGTGACCCATCTTATTCTGCACAATTCGGTTCACACGCAATATCTCGATGGGCTTGAATTGGAGGATTTCACGTTCGGCGATGGTTCTTTGGATGCGCATGCCCAGTTTGGTTACGCGGCGGGAACTATTGCTGATGAGGATATCCTTTTCAGTATTGCCGCAGATGCCGTGCCTGCTGTCCTTCCCATTTTTCACAAGGATGGGGCAAGCGGCTATTGGAGAAAAGACACAGCAGACAATTTTCCTCTGAAAAACTATAGCGGCGGTTCGGGGCTCGCCGCCTTCAACGAGTGGACCGGCTCAACGTGGCAGCAGACAGAGGTTGGCGATGGAAATTACGTTTTGTCATTTGTAGCAGCCACTAACGATCCGAATCAGCCGATGGTTGTTTTCCAAGGCAGACGAGAGTACGAGTCAATTACATATGCCACGTTGTTTGCCAGGACAGAAGCGTACAACATCCTGAGCGAGCTACAGACGCTTCCGTTTCGTGAGTTGCGAATGGTCGGCGCGGTTATTTATGAGACGAGTACGACTTTCACGAACACCGTAAAATCGAGGGTAGTGCAGACATCGGAAGGTGATGATTATGTTGATTTGAGCGAGGTTGTTTTGCTTGCTGGTGACGTTCTTCGGTTGCGCACGGTTAGATACGCGGCACTAAGTAGTTCAGTCGCGGAGTATGGTGGCCGTCCTTGTGTAAAGATGACGGCAAACGCCACAAATACCTTCGGTGTCGCATTTCCGGCGGAGGCTGTTGAGATTGTCGGCTTGTACGGGATCGTTACGGCGGAGGCGACCGTCAGTGGAGTGGATATCGACCTGACCAGTACCTATAACGCGCTGAACGAACCAATCAATCAACACCAAGAATCAGACACGTCCGGCACCTACGATTTCACAGCGGATGTGATGACGGAGATGAACCTTTCCGGTGTGTTCGTCCAAGCATCGGCGGGCGACACGGGTGGTATTACAATAGATCATAACGGCATTGGCACGACGGCTTACTATTTCTACTTTCGTGTCGATTTCCTTGCGTACTGAGGGGCGGTGAGATGGCATACAACTACGACCATGCACGGGTTTACGGGGACACCATTCACTCGGACCCATCGACCTATAATGTGGGGCATCCGGGCGAGCCGATTACAATGGCGCAACGGGTGCAGACGGACCTGGGTAAGGATTGCACTATTACGATGTCCGGAACCCTGTTGCGTTTCACCTTTGCGGAGCAGTTGACATCCGAAGAACAGACTCTCTTGGCTACTGCTGTCGCCAACCAGAAAGCCGTGGATGATTGGCCATATTCGCCTCCGGACCCTGTTGAAGATGTCAAGATCGTAGACTCGGAAATCAACCTGCCAGCAACGCTTAAGGGGCTGCAGGACCTCACTGGCAGGTCGTTTTATCGCCGTAGTTTTGCATACGAACCTGTTGCCAACGAGGACAATGAATTCTCGGAGCAGTTTTCCGAGGATTTGACTCTCCAAGGCGGGGAGTACCACATCATCGGCACTCCTGACTGGGGTGACTACGTCGAAATGATGATCAGCGACGAGAACGGCATCTTTGGTCTCCCCGGCTACGTTGTCAAGAAATTCGTCGAGAAAGAATACGTCTTTGAGGGAGCCAATCTGTCGAATTTCATTTCGCCTGACGGGTCTGATGTGCCGTGGCAGTTGTTTTTCACATTCCGATACGTGTCAACTGGAAACAATCCGCCGAAGTTGGTGGTAAGATACAACCTGCGCCGCATTCCAAACGCAAATCACTCGTCGAGCAGTTCGTCTTCGTCGAGTAGCTTCTCCTCTTCATCCTCATCGTCTTCATCGTTCTCGTCGAGCAGTTCTTCTTGGTCTTCTTCATCTTCGTCGTCTTCGAGTAACTCCTCCTCGTCGTCGAGTAGTTCCTCGTCTTCAATGGCAGCGTAGGGGGATGTGATATGAAAAAGAACAAGGTCAAGGGAGGCAACAAACTGCCGCCCGCTATGTCCAGTGAAGAAATCAGAAAACGTATCGGAACAATGCGCGAACTCAAAGAACAGAAGAGAAGTATAGAGCGCGCAGAAGCAGAAGCCGAAAAAGAACGACTGGAAAAGGAAAAACAGCCTCAGAAAGAACAACCCGTCATTCGTCCTACAACAAGACGGCGATTCATCAAGGGATAGGGGGGAAATAGACATGGCTCGCAAACTCGCTCTAGGAGACCTCATTCTTTCGCGAGAAAACACCTGGGCGTCTTGGGTTGTGCGTATCGTGACGCGCAGTGAGTGGAGCCATGTCGGCGTGTATAATGGGGAGGGTAAATTTATCAGCGCTGTGCCATTCGAGGGTGTCTGTGAGAAGAAACTTGACTCCATTGAAGACAAAGCCGTCTATCGCTTGAAAACCGTTACCGACGCCCAACGAAAGGCTATCTGTCAATTTTGCCGCGAGCGCTTGGGTTGTCCCTATGATTTCGTTCAGGTGATTCTCCTCGCTTATCGTATTTTCACAGACCAACTTAAATCAAACGCCGGCGACCCTCACCCCAACCAATACGTGTGCTCCGAATTGGTAGCTGAAGCGTGCGCGTCTCAGGGTATCTATTTCGGCAAAGTCGTCGATAACGTCCTACCACAAACCATTGCCAAATCAGAATTAGTAGAACGCATCGAATAAAACACGCAATTTTTCTTTCTCGTTGGTATAATAAGCCACGAAAAGAGTTTGCGATTCGTTCGTGCTGCGTTGTTGTTTTCCGATGAGGAGACCCGGGTGATGGACTTGTGTGTTCTCACTTCCCTCTTGAAAAACGCCAGAGAAAGGGCAAATCTGACACAAGCGAGATTGGCTGGTTTGATGGATGTGTGTGCCTCAACCATCTCGCGGTGGGAACGCACCGGTTGTCTTACGAACGGGAGGCTTATCACCTGGATGGAGTTATGCGAGTGCGTGATAGAAATTCATCTTGATAGGGGTGAAAGGCTGCGTCCCTGTTCGTTTATTTGTCGTCGTTGTGAAAGGGCTGTAGGGAGAGGACGCTGTTCTGCGGTTATCACGTCAATGAACCGACAGAGTAAAGGGGGATGTTGGTGGTTCATAGGCGCGATACCGGAAGATTGCCCCTATCACGTGGAACAACTCGTAGCCGGTAATATGTAACGGGAAAGGGAAAGGCATGAGAGAGAAGCCGCAGAGGCTCGTGATGGGTCTTTACGCTGGGGGGACGTTCTTTATCGTTTTCAGTTTAGTCTACTGCCTGTGGATGGTCGAGGAGACTCGTAAACAGGCAAGAGAAATACCACAAGATATGCAGCAAGAAATCAAGCGCCGAGTCGAGGTGGCAATGCAAGAGGAGCGTGAAAACCCTGCCGGCGTCTCACCCCTTCGAGCGCGTTTCAAAGAATTGCGTATTCCCTATTTCAATCCTCAGACTGGTTTTCTCGACAGGTACGTTACAGCCGAGGAAGGATGGCGAGAGGGAGGGAAGAAAATACTGCATGTGCGAAAATTCAAGATGTGGGAGTTCGGAACGAGCGAACGCGAGAAGGACGACCAAAAAACGCTTGTGCCGACGGTCAGTATCGTGTCTGCTGATGAAGGGGAATATGACCTGGGTGATGGCTCCCTGGCAGTGCGGGGGAACGTTGTTGGAAGGCGCTACCTGCAGGATGAGGCGCTGGCTTCGAGGTGGAAACGGCAACAATGAGTCGTCGCAAGAAAAAGGAAAGATGCCTTCGCTGCGGGCGTTGTTGTCACTTCAAGACGTTCTGGGACGGCTTGCTGGTTTTCACCAACCGAACGTGTCGGTATTTTGACCCCCAGACCAGGCGCTGTACTGTCTACAAGAAGCGCTTCCGGATGGGGGTTGGTTGTCTGACTGTTGCCGAATCCATCGAGAGGCGAGCATTGCCCACTGATTGTCCTTACGTGGAAGATATCGAAGGCTATGAAGGACCATTGACGATGGAGGAGGCGACAAAGATAATCGCTGAAAGGAAAGCCGCCAGTTCGAAAGAAAAGCAGAAAGGAGAGGAAAGATGAGACTCGGGACGGTGCTGCTGGCGATAGTCCTCTGCGTGTGGGCGGGAAGCGTTTGGAATGCCGAGCGGGGAACGGAACTCGTCATGGAGAGCGAATTGACCCACGGAGGTATCGAAGCCCAGGTAGAAAAGGAAATCGAGTTGTTGGAGCCGCTCAGCATCCCTGTCTACACTGGAAAGGCTCACACGGTCATCGGGGACGCGGCGCTCTGGATGGCTTGTAACCTCAATCGAGTGGACGGGTGGAGTCTCACTGGTCGCGCCATTACAACGGTAGAGGCGGATGAAAACTACCGATTGGCGCTTCGTCGTTGGAAATTCGGAATCGTAACAGGCGAAATGGAGGCAATGCGCGGCTTGCATGATCCATATGTGTCTCATCTTTACGACGAGGACGACCGGGGCATGCAATACGGGGTTGTCCTCGGTTTTCATTTTTACCGGGAGTTTTGACGATGAAATTTCACGACTGGATTTTTTCTGTGTTGTTGGTTTTCTGCGTGCTCTTGACTTTTGGTCCGCCGGATTGGTTTGGGCATTCCAAAGACCACGAGAAAGCACGCGAGGACACAGAGAAAATCATCAATAGCATCGTCGAAAAGAAGGTCAGGGAGAAAGTAGAGCAGATACGCGGCGAAGCGACCAAGGGAGGAATCCCCACAGAGGAGGGCAATCTCCCTTCGTCTTTTTCGTGTTTCCGGCTTGTGGTACAGGTCGAGCCCAAAGACGCAATGACGGAAGAAGCGATTTTGGATAACGTGCAAAAACTGTGCGACGCTATTACAACAGCCCCGACCGTGAAGGACATCCGGGTACTGGCAGTGGCTGGAGCGTGCGAAGAAGAAGGGAAAATCGTATTCAGAGTGTTGAAGTCAAACGAGGAACCGAGGGAATGAGCAACGCACATGTGCAGATGATATGCGGACAGTGCAAATTCTTCGGAGGTGTCGAATACATGACCATCCAAAACCCCGAAACGGATTGGATGGAAGGTTGGAGAATTATCTGCAAGTGCAGTACCGACGGACGACTTGCAAAGGGCTGGCATTACGTCGTTCCGGGTGTTCCTCCATCACAGTGCCCCTTTCGGGTTGAGTGGATAGTGGTGTGAGAATTCCGGGCGAAATTGCACAGAATTTTGTGCAAAAGACCAACTTTGACGGTATAATGTCCTAGATATTGTGGAAAGCCATCTTTTGACGCAGACAGGAAGCCGGAGGACAATATGAACGTGGAAAAGAGCGACATCGACCTGAGCAAGAAATTATGTGATTGCCCCGCGTGTGGTCACCAGGATTGCAAAAAGACCCACACAAAGGTGCGCAAACTCCACGACAAATCACCTTCTGCTGACGTGCGTAGGCTGCTGGTGCTCAAATATAGCCAGCATTTTTGTCCTACTTGCCGGTGTCATTTCTCGGTAGACATGAGCAAATTCGCCCCGGTAAAGAGTCGATTCACCACCAAGGTCAAGCGGGCAGCAATTGACTTGGTGATGAAAAAGTCAATGACTCTGCAGCGCGCGTCCGAAACAATGACTGCGAAACACCACGTGAATGTGCCGCCTACAACGATTCACAAGTGGGTTAAGGTCGCGAGGGATGCCAACCCAGCATGATTGAAGGAAGCCACTATGCATGTGCGGGAGATACTGGGGCAAGCGGGCACAGATGACGAGCAATTGGAAAGGCTGATGAGCAATCCCTCCTTCGTGTGGGAATGCGCAGATGCCTTGTATATGGAAGCCAGCGATTCTCACGCAGAAGGGGCAAATGAAAACTGGTTGCGCCCGTCTCTGTCAGGTGCCGTCGTTTTCGGTCCTTCACCCTTTGGGGCACTCGTAGCCTATGAAATGGCGAGACGCTTGGGCTGCAGGACATATCGCACTGAACCCCTCTGGGAAAATGGGCGTGTGGTGCGGCATGTGCTCAGAGCCGACATCCAGCCAGGTAGTCCCCTGATACTGGCTACCGACGTTATTCGGACAGGGGAGACCTTGCACCACATGATAAGGGCTCTCCTCGAAGCGGAATTACCTAAGACTGACCTGCTGCCACCCATCGTCTGCTTGGTCAATGCGTCAAGGAGAGACGAGATTGCAGCAGAGGGCAAAATCCTGCCTATCGTGTCCCTGGGAAGGGCGTGAAATGCTCGCAAGCCGGATATGCAAAGGCTGCAACAGGGCGGTCATCTTGAAGCACTTGTTAGAGAATAACGGCGAGTTTCCGGCTGCTTGGGAAAAGGCTTTCGACGAGACATGGGAGAAACAAAACACCAGGATGCGCGAACATCTTTTGTGGTGTGCCGGCGGTGGACCAATGCCGCTGTGGTCTGGGGCAAAACCACCCGATGACTGTCCTTTTCTCGTGGAACATATCGTAGCAACCGGTACAATATCAGACCTCTCAAAAAAACATTCAACGGTAGCCTAGCGGAAAGGATAACGGAATGGATAAGGATGAACTGATTGAGAAGTTCAAAGAGTGGGCTGAGAAAAACGGCTGGGAAGACGCAATTGACAGCGCTCCGAGAGACGGGAGTGATTGGGCTGTTGCAACCACTACCGTAGGCGAATTGGGATACGACTTCATCGAGGAGTTAGATGAAGACGAGGTTTTCGAGTTGGGAGGTCCGGACGCCGCCATTCAGAAAATGATGGCACTCGCAGATGAGATGGGACCGTATTGGCAGCCAGGAAGCGACAGAACATAGATATCCAAATCAGCGTGTGCATGAGTACGCGCCGATGCGAATACGTCGTCACAAATAACGGCGAACCAGTGTCGTGCGTGTTGAAATGGGAACGTCATTCTACAGAGTTTGGCGTTCCTGCTGATTGTCCCCGTTATCTCGAACACTTGATGGTCGCGGACGGTGCAAATGCCAGGACCGCTATTCAACCAAAAGACGATAGACACGATTCTGAGGGACGAGAAGTTTCACAGGAGCCATAGCGCTGCGGCGGGATATCTGGGAGCCGGCGCTGTCTATTACGCGATGGCTTATTCGCTCAAAGCCAAGGTAGCGGTGTGCCTGGGCTCCGGCAGCGGTTTCGTGCCCAGACTCATGCGGCAAGCCCAGGTGGATTGCGGAATAAGCGACGAGAGCCGGACAATCTTGGTGGATGCAAACCTTCCCGGGGCAGGATGGGGCGCTCCTGATTACCACGACGGCGAATCTTTCTTCCTGCAGCATTTTGACGTGGAACTGATTGCGAAAACTACCCGCGACGCCCTCTCTGATTTTGTCGGCGTCGAGATTGATTACCTGCACATCGACGCTGACCATTCCTATGAGTGGGCGAGGCATGACCTGCTGGAATACGGAAAACTCATGTCCAAACGTTCGGTCATTACCATGCATGACGCGCGGGTAAGAAGCCACGGAGCCGGAGTTTGGAAAGTGCTGGAGGAGGTAAGCGGCAACGGCTTCGAGGTTGTGAATCTGCCGATAGCCCTGGGAGTGGCAATTGTGAGGACAAAATGAAGGAATGGGCGTACCTGTGGTCAGAGCCCTTCAGACTGCGAAACGTTTTGGCGGCTTACTTCCTGCGAGACTGTAGGGAGATAATTGACATTGGGGGCTACAAATCTCCCATTAGTGATTTTGTGGATTCTGGGGTAAAGGTCACCGTCATCGACCCACGAGCAGAGCAGCGTCGAGAAGGCAATATCGAGCATCTTCCAATTCGTTTTCAGGATTGGGAGGGCATCCCAGGACCAGAGTACGGACTTGTCATTCTCGGCATGGAACTCTGCATGGGGGCTACCGATTGGGACCGCGTGTATCGGCTCGTTGATGGTTCCAAAACGACGGTAATCGGTATTGCTGCAGGGCACATGCCGTCTGTGAACCAAATGCTTGCTTTACAGGAGCATGTCAGCAAACCGGTCAAGATGTCGATGCAGTTGGACTTGACAGGGAACGATTTTGGTAATTTGACGGATAGCGCACCGCCTTATTGCTTGCGCCGGCTCACCGTTTTTGAATGAGGCTGTCTGAGGATGCTGGATAAGGAAATCTGCGTTTTCTGTTGGCAGCGCAGCCAGGTTGATTTTGGCGTACCGGAGAGGGAAAGGTGGAGTTCCAGATTTGACATGGGGGATTGTGGGTGTCCTTTCTGGGTCGAGAAAGAAGGTTTCAGGCATTTTTCCTCTACAGATGTCCTTGATTTGCCTCCTTCCTGGTGTCCATACGCAACTGAGCATATCGTCAAAACCCAAGAGTGCCGCAATCTCGTCCCCTGAAGAAGCCCTCCTCAGAAAGAAAATCGTGATTTTTCCAAAATTCTTAGCAAAACATTCAACCATAATCGTATAATGGGCACCAAGAATACCAAAGGAGCACCAAGAAGGCAGAGCGCCCACTTTCCCAGTTTGTTGATATTCCGGTGTTAGTGGTGCAGGTTTTTGCGAAGAGGGATTAGCAGTGGACGCTCCGGACGATGAAGATCTGAAGTGCGCGATTGAGGGCAACACGCTGCTTGTTTTCACCCGTAGTTTGCGCATCAATGACGTGTTCGATGGTGCGTCTTTTGATGCCGGCTGCCAGGCGCTTGTGCAATCTAATGGCTCAAGGGCGGTAATGGACCTCAGTCGGGTGGAGCAAATGGACAGCACCACCATCGGCATTGTCGCGGCAACCTTTTTTCAGTGCAAATCCAGGGGCAGGGAATTGCGGCTAAGGGTTTCGCCGGGGGTGCGTCGGTTGCTCACTATCGCGGGATTCACGGGTTTTATTCAGATGGAAACCACAGAGCAAGAATGAAGCGGTAAAAAGTTTATCATTTTCTGAAAAAAAAGAACGTAATTACAGGCTTTAGTTTGTATAATCCGGAACGAGATTTGACTGTTTTATTAACACCTTGGTCGCGTCTCTGACTGTGCTGACTGTGCTGACTGTGCTGACTGTGCTTCCTGTGCTGACTGTGCTTCCTGTGCTTCCTGTGCTAACTGTGCTAACTGTGCTGACCGCAGCGATTTGCGGACAATATGAGAGATTCAATCATGTCTACGAAGCGGTGGTTTCCCCCTACCTATCTTTCCTACTGGGGTAAATACGATCCCAAAAGCGGAGCGTGGCATCCGGCGGCGTATCACTGCATAGATGTTGCCGCAGTAATGATACAGATTCTCGAAAACTCTCGCTGGTCATGTTGCGATTTTACCCCTCTTGAGTACGCATGTCTTCTGGGTTCCGCCGCTACTCATGACGTTCTCAAACTACACCATCTCTTTCAGGCAAAATTGATGGACGTGGCTTTTGAGTGCTATCCTCCCTTCTCGGAACGGTCACTCAATAGCAGGCAGATTCACAAACTGAAGGAAGGGTCCAAACTTTTTTGGCATAATGTTATGGCTGTCTACTACGCCATGAGAGAAAAGTGGCCTAAGCAGTTGCGGGGGAACATTGAACGCATCAAAGAGCAAGCAGGACATCACGGTGTTCCCTATCGTTCCTACATGCTTGATTCTGGGCACCCCAACGGAATCAAACCAAATGCCATGGCTCTTGATTCCTCCTTGTTCTTTCGCTTTGTTGAGTATGACAAGGTTGCTCGGGCTGAGTTCATGCGCGACACCAGTGACATGTTTCTCAGAGGTTTTCGTCGTAGGAAAGCACCACCGCTGGGAAAGACGGCGCTCGGCTTATTGTGCGTGTGTGATTGGCTAGCCAGCACCGAGGAGTTTTTCTCATATGTCCGCGAGCCGATGCCTTTGGCTGACTACCTGAAAATGAGGATGCCTTGCGCCAAAGAAGCCGTGCGAGCGAGCGGACTGGAGCCAAGAAAGGTCATCGGGTGCGGGTGGGATGCTTTGTATCCTGATCTCACGCCACACGTCTTTCAGAAGAAATTCAATGCGATAAAGATACCAAATGAGCCTACCATATGCTTGGTTGAGGCAGGGGGAGGAGATGGTAAAACCGCATGTGCTATGGCGGGTGCCTCGCGGATATCGGAGAAAAACGGCGGCTCTAATATCATCTTTTGTTGTCCTACCATGTCAGCGGCTAACAATACATATGCTGAAGTCGTGAAAATTGCCCCGAAGATTTTTGGTCCTGATGCTACGGCTTGTCTCAGTCACTCGCGCGCGCATATCAATCCCCTTGCCAAACGCCTCTCGGGAGCAGTGAGACCGACAGATGAGCACGGGGAGCCATTAGCCGCAAAAACATGGTGGCTTGGCAGTGACCGGAGGCTCGCTTGCTTTGCGGACGTTTGTGTGTGTACCATTGACTTTCTCGCTTTATCCATTCTTCCAACGCGTCACAGAGAAGTGCGTCAGTTGCCTCTTCACCGCGCTGTTTTGGTTGTGGACGAGATACATTCGTATGACCCTTACTTACTGGAATGCACAAAGATAGCCATGCGCCGGGTATATGAGTCTGGAGGTTCTGTTATCCTGCTCTCGGCTACGCTGCCAAATTCGATTCGTGCAGACCTCGTGGGCGCTTTTTATGGACATCCTGTGAAGTGCTACGTGTCGAGCCGGGAAACCCGTTATCCTCTCATATCAGTTATCCGACAGAAAAAGGCAATGGGATTAGAGGGGGTCGAATGCCGCAGGAGGGTCGTGAACGGTAAGTCGCGCAAGGTATACGATGTGAAAAAGTCGGTCAAGGTTAAAGTGTTCAGAGCGGACAGGATGATCCCGACTGACGACGTTTTTGAGGATGTTGCAAAACGGGCATCCAGCGGTCAAAAGGTCGTCATTTTTTGTAACATGGTCGCCCACGCACAATATGTCTATGAACGGCTGTCTGACATGGTGTCGAAATCCACAAAAAAGAAATTAGCCCACGCACGGTATTTTCCCGAACACCGTTACGCCAACGATGAGTGGCTGCTGAACAACTGTGGACGTGGTTTGCCGTTCGGAAAGGGTCTCATTGTTGTCGCTACCCAGGTTGCCGAGGAGGCGCTTAACCTGGATTTTGATTATTTGGTAGCCCAACTTTGTCCCGTGGATGTTCTTCTTCAGCGTCTTGGGAGGCTGTGGCGAACACCTACGGAGGGGCGTACAGAAGCACTCGGAAGAGCGGCAGAGTGTCTCATTATCCTGCCACCTGATCCGGATAACGTGAAGTCATACGGTCTTCATAAGTTGATCTATGAGGACGTGTCTATCTTATGGCGGACGGCGAGGCTCTTAGATCCCAGAAACGACGGAACTGGAAAGAAGACGGTTATCACTTTTCCCCGGGGCTATCGAAAACTGATGAGGATGGTCTACGACGAGGATTTTCAGATTCGCGGGCTCCCTCCTGAGATTGCCGAATACGCTAGGAGACATGACAGCGCGGCGTTGGATCGCATTCTGGCTAATAGGCGTTCGATGATGGATGCCAACGATGTGATCTTGAACGACAAGAAGATGGAAGAACTGATGACGCGTCTGGGTCGCTACGATAGAGAAATTCATATTGTGCTACCACCTGTTGCTGGCGAAATCTTCTATCGAGTTCCGTACAAGCATGGACGTCGTCTGTATCATCCGGCTGCGGTCGATAAGATGGAAGATGCATTGATCAAAAGAGGGCTTCCTGCGCCACAACGTGTTCAGCGCATGCGAGAGAATCGGAATCGCTGTTTGCGCGACCTGGATTACTGTTGCGTGCGCGTTGCAGACCATTGGCATAGTGATTTGGTGAAAGATTTCCGAGACGGAGTTTGTTATGTGGTAGCCGAGCAACGAGGTGACATGCTTCATATGTGCGGTCAGAAACACCATTACACGTATTGTCCGACGTTTGGCATAAGGAGACGGTAATGAACTTGTTGACGGATGGCTTGTTCATGGTGGAGTCTGAAGATGGTAAGACCTCTGTGGTCAGTCTCCGGGAAGTTCTGTGCGGACGCGGAGTTTACCGGTCCATGATGCCGATGCCAGACATGGAGTTCGCTCAGATACAACTTGCAGTATCGCTTACTCAGGTTGTCTTTCAGCCAAAAGACGAGAAGGAGCTGTTTTTGGCTCTAAGGAAGCCAATGAGCAAGAAACGATTCGATCAGGGTGTCAAGGAGTATGGGAAATACTTCGAACTGCGTGACCCCGTACATCCATTTATGCAGGTGCCCCAAGATACAAAGAAGAAAAAAGATCCTCAGACAATCTATGCATGCTTTGCGAAAGGGAACAGCCCGCCGCTCTTCACAGGGGCGGAAGAAATTCAAAATATCTGTGAGCCATGCACCGCAAAACTCATGTTCTTCAGACCAATTCATGGACCGTCTTTTGGAGGCGGGATGGGAAAGGTGAACCGAGGTGAACACTCAAAAAGCGGCGAACACAAACAGGGAAATTCTTTTTCTCTTCTCATCTCCGACGGGAATCTACGCACAACCATTTGGCACAACATCCTAACCGTCGAACAATCGCGAGGTATTTTTGGCGAGAAGAACGAACCTTGTTGGTTTGACCGATGGACTCCAGACGAGGTTGTGAATCTGAGCGAATTAGGCTTGTTTCGTGGTATGTTCTGGGAACCGTGCATGATTAGTTTGGAATGGGAGCATCGTGCCGTCCGATGTGATTTATGCGGTCAAGAGTCAGACTGGAGATTGGAAAGCGTCGCCAACCCCAAGGTTTTTTGTCGCCCGGTGGGTTTCTTTCCACATCCTCATGCTGTTTGGTTGCGCGCCACAAGAGCCAAAACCTATCGCGATAAGCATGCCTCGCTTACGCCGTTTGTTCCGTTGTGGCGTGATTTCATGTGGTATCTTACGCAACCCAATCTTCAGCGCGATTCGTCTGTGGAGGTATATCTGCCTCCTACGTTCAACAACGGCACAGAAGATTTGGTCGATGATGTTGCCGCTCTGTCAGTTATCGTGGGGAGTTACGAGACGAATCCAAAATTCACCCTTTGTCATGGAAAAAAGTTCGAGAGCATGTCAATTAACGCCGGGTTTATTGGGGATCGCGAATGCTTGTGTGAATTTGTGAGACTTGTAGCCGACGGAGAAAGCGCACTAGGGGGCGCTCTTGGATGCCTGAAGAGGGACGTAAACGGCAGGCTGGATAAGAATTCGACGATTGGCAAGAAAGCTGTCAGCGCCGGCAAACGACTCTATTACGAGCGGATGGAGCGTTTTGTGAGCCGGGCGTTGAGCGCTTCTTCGGATTTCCACGAAAGGAGAGGGGAACAAGTCAAGAAAATCGCTTCGGTGATGCTGGGCGCATTTGATGACGCGACAGAATATTTGGGATATCGGTGCCCCAGGCGCGTTGCAGAGGGGCGTTCTCGGCTGTTGAGGGCGATTGGGAAGATGCGAAAGGAAAACAGTAATGACGAGTCTGACAGCGGAACAGGAGACCAGGAGGGAGACGCAGTTCTCGCGCCTGTGGAAGGAGTACAGGAAATCTCCGCCGGGCATCAGGACAAAGATTGACGCTGCGCCGAATCATATGGTGCTCAGGAAACTGGCGGCTTTCTATGCCCTATTGAGGCGTGGCGAGATCAAGGCACACGGCTGGGCGTTCACTGCGTATGCGCGAGTTGTATGGCTGTTCCCGTATGCCATACATTCTGAGAAGGCTGGAAAAACTGGCAGGGCATTGAGGAGGCTTTCCAACGATGAGGTAAATAAACTCTGTTTTTGCCTCCACAGTGAGCGTAACTCGATTTCGTGCTTTCGGAGTTTGCTCAAAAAAGCGAGGTCGAAATCCACTTCTGGAAAGGTGTTCGTCGATTGGGATGATATGGGGACGAAGGTTTTTTTCTGGAACGCCATAGCACAAGACAAAATCCATCGCGAGTATTGGGATGCTGTCTATGGTGGACTAAAAGAGGACTGAAGCGCAGGGTTTCAGACAAAGATATCTATAAAGGAGAAAAAGATGAACTTGTTGATTATGGACAACATCGAGTTGGATCGAGTGTTGCGTAATGCGAGGCGTTTCTGTTGCGTACACACAGTACGGCATGTTCCTGCTGGTAACCCGAATGCTGGCGAAGATGGATTGCCGAAGACGATTCCGCTAAATGGCAATCTTCACACACGCATTTCGCCGCAGGCAAATAAGGCTGCGCTGATCACTCATCCGTTCGTGCGGGCATTGGCAACGAGAAACCCGACGTATTCAATCCCGATAAGAACGCGTACCGCAGCTAAGGCCCAGCTGCAAAAAATGGTGGACGATGGAGAGTCGAAGGAGTCCATTTACAAGGCGGCTGCTGCGGCGTACTGTCTGTGTCGCCTTACGTGCGGCAAACCTCCTGAAGAAATCAACATGGAAAAAGTGACAGACAGCAAAATAGAAGGCTGGCTGAGGGAAATCCACCTCGACGCCGCAGTCAAGAGTACCGGCAAGAAGCCCAAAACCACGGAAGAGGAACAGGACGTTTTCACGGGCGAGAATGCCAAGAAACTCCACAACCAAAACTATCTGTTCGAAGTGTGGCAGATAGAAGAATTCCAGAAGTTGATTTTGGAGAGCGCGGGCGGCAACCGGAAAACGATGCCGCAAAACATGCTCAAAAAGTGGCAAGCAGCCATGGCGTCCGCTCCTCCCTCCTTCTGGGTAAGCCTTTTGGGGAATTTCTCACCTGGCGATGGCTATCCCACCGTCCAGGCGGCTCTGGCTTGCGCTGGAAGCGTTTCGACGACGCCTGTCCCGGACCTGACCCCGGACTACTTTGTGGCTAATGACAGGCTCGTTAACGAAGTTGGATATCTGGGCACGAAATACATCTGGTCAGGAGCCGTGCAGACGATGTATTCGTGTGACCTGTTGACTCTGGCGCTAAACATGCGGCTCGGTAACCTTGGCGTAGCGGCCGAGTTGTACGCGCCGTTGTTGGAGATTTTTCCGTATGTCGCGCCTACCGGCGGCAACACTAATTCCATCAATTGTTGCACGAGCGATGTTGTCGTCGTCGAGATGACGACGTTTCCCACGAATTCCTCCTCGGCTTGCGTGAGACCTCGTCGGCATCTCGATGGTGTTCAGAATCCAAATGGCTATCTCAAAGACATTGAGCGCTTCAGTCGTTGCCTCGCCGGCGATCTCGAAGTGCAGAAAGGGACTGGGGTCGAAAGAGAGATTGCCTACGTCATCCACCCCGATTTTGCCGACGTGGAGTTTCCTGGGACGCGTCTCAAGAGTTTCAGCGAACTCCCGGGTTGGCTGGCGAGTTACGATTTGGACATTCCCCTGACAGATGATCTTTGCAGATATTGGAGTGACGAATACCATGCGAAAACGAAAGCCGAGCCAGAAGAGCAGCCAGACGCCGAAAAGCCCTCCGCCAAAAAGCAGCCAAGAAAAAAGGCTGCTCGCTCTAAGGTTTGAAGCGCCAATGATGTCTTGGGGAGTTCATGCGCACGAGCGTGTTCGACCAACAGAGGCATTTCCGACCTTTTCAGCCGTTTGTGGCATTCTCGGGGCTGCCCTTGGCGTTGCGCGGAATGACCACTGTACGCGACAAGCCGTGCGTGATTCGTTCTCGTATGCAGCACGGCTTGATGACCGCATTGGAGAGGACGGGAGGGTAATCCAAACACAGCGGATTTGGGACTATCAAACCGTTTCGCGATTGGTGGCTTGCGAGAAACGGCGACCCTATATTCCCGTGATAGGGGCGTTTCCACCACAGCGAGCACCACGACGCCTGAGTAAGGATGGCACCAAATTCGCCGATGCTGCCTATACGACGATGCCAACCAGGCGCGAGTACGTCTCTGATGTTGTCTACACGGTTCTTGTCGAACCGTTGCCGGGTGCAGAAATTCCCTATGATGTCTTTCTACAGGCGGTGCGAAAGCCTCTCTTTCGCGTCTCTTTTGGAAGAGCGAATTGTCTTCCAACAAGGCCGATCTTTGAGGCTGAAGTAGAGGCTTCATCGTTTACGGGCGCTTTTGCTGGGATTTCGCCGGGTGCGGGAACAATCTGGAGCCCCGAGGCGAGCGGTGCTTTTCGTCGCACAATGGTGAGGGATTACCCGCTTTTTGGCACGCCGGCTCTTTACGTCGAAAGGAAGGTCTACGTGCATTTCCAGGAAAGGCGCGAAGAAGTCGCCTCATAGAAAGGAGAACACAATGGCGCAGGTTTTGCACCAGATGAGCCTGTTGGTGAGTGGTAATCTACTCCGAAATCGCTACGTGGCTAAACAGGTAGTCTGGAAGGCGTTTCCCGATCATGATGGCGAAGCGCGTCGTTTCATTTACCGGATGCGCGAGGACGAAGAGCACTATCCAAAGGCTATTGTTGATATTCGGTCTGCGTGGCAACCGGATGCGAGTCAAGTCGAGGCTCCTGTTGTGGATCAGTTTTCAATCGAGCCGGACTTTCGCGAAGGGTTATACGCATTCAGGGTAGACGCCTGTCCAACGCGATGGTCGTATGAGAACGGCAAGAGGCGCATAGTCATTCGGGACTATGACGGGCAAATTGAATGGCTGAGACGGCAAACGCAGCCGATTGGGAAACTGATGAGTGCCAGGGTAACGAACACGGAGGAGATATCCTCTACGAAGGAAAAGCGTGTGAACGTCCGCATGGTTTTTGCGACGTTTCAGGGATTTATCGACGTGACAAATCCAGATGCGCTATTTGATGCGTATGGAAATGGCATCGGACGAGGTAGGGCATGGGGCGCTGGGATGCTGTCTGTGCGTCCTTGTGCCTGATAGCCGACGAAAGTAACGCGTCGGGACATGTTCTTTGACAATTTAGCGGTTATGACCGGATTTTTGACACACCAGTGGTTGTGGATAGAGCAAGAAATAGACACAACATACTGGTGTCTTCCCCACACGTATGGGGATGAACCGTACTCCAACACCCCCGCCACTGCAGCCCACTCGGTCTTCCCCACACGTATGGGGATGAACCGCAAGGGCAACAAAGACCGCATCGTCCCCATCAGTCTTCCCCACACGTATGGGGATGAACCGGCTGGCATACTCGACGCGTTCGGCTATCTCCAAAGTCTTCCCCACACGTATGGGGATGAACCGATCTCAGCCCGTGCGAGATGGTACCCGTGTTGGCGTCTTCCCCACACGTATGGGGATGAACCGTCTCTATCCGCCCGCCAGCCTCGCACAACAGCGTCTTCCCCACACGTATGGGGATGAACCGCAGGTCATGGAAGAATTGCGGGTTAGTTACTCAACGTCTTCCCCACACGTATGGGGATGAACCGAGCGCTATGCCGACCGGATGCCTGTGTGCGACGTCTTCCCCACACGTATGGGGATGAACCGGGCTGGACGGTGCCGGATACGCGGAGTGGCTGGCGTCTTCCCCACACGTATGGGGATGAACCGGAACGAGCGCGGCAGGAGCGAAAGCGGTCTTGGTCTTCCCCACACGTATGGGGATGAACCGTCCACCAGTTCCCCCTGCTCGTCGAAGACCGGGGTCTTCCCCACACGTATGGGGATGAACCGACAGGGAAAGGGGAGGCGGGATAGTCTGCATTTCGTCTTCCCCACACGTATGGGGATGAACCGGACAGCACGAGCCACCTATTGCCGCCATAGAGAGTCTTCCCCACACGTATGGGGATGAACCGCTCACCCAGATGAAAACGACCAACATCGGCAAGTCTTCCCCACACGTATGGGGATGAACCGGTGGGACTGGCGGTGGGAAAAATGGTCGACGAGTATGTCTTCCCCACACGTATGGGGATGAACCGCAGGCGGTCAATTATCTGAGGGGGCTGACAAAGTCTTCCCCACACGTATGGGGATGAACCGTGATTGTTTTGCCACGCCGTTGTTTTTCGTCTTCCCCACACGTATGGGGATGAACCGGAGCGCCGCCCGACCATGCTCCCAGTGGGGCCAGTCTTCCCCACACGTATGGGGATGAACCGATCACATAGCAATCCAGTCGCCCGAGCCGCTGCGTCTTCCCCACGCGTATGGGGATGAACCGAACCGAACCGAACCGACACTTGCAGAAACGCCGAAGCAGGACGGGCGTCTTCCCCACGTGTATGGGGATGAACCGGCCGCGCACAACACTTTCGTCGCCCGCATCATCGTCTTCCCCACACGTATGGGGATGAACCGCAATGGTCATCCGTGATTGCGGGGCGAGCAGCCGTCTTCCCCACACGTATGGGGATGAATCGGGTCGCGACATCAAATCGCTTTCCTCGTTTGGATTTCTAATTTTCCGGACAAAAATTGCATCCGCGCCATACAATCAAACCTATGGACAAGATGACGAGCGCCCCGGAGCACCTGCGACACGTATTTGGTTGGATGCTTGCCGAACTAGGAAGAGAGAGGCTGGAGGTGGTTCTCGCGCCGGCTCCTGACCCGCGCCACAGCAGCCACAAAGTACGGGCGGTCAGCAACGAAAACCCTTGGTGGTACAAGGAATTGTGTAACCGCTATCCATCACGGTCAAAATCCCATCGGCGCTGGAGAACGAGGATCAAGAGGAGGGAGACGCTGAATGCCCTCCGTCGCTTATACGTTGCGGGCGGCACTTATTCGCACTATGCTGATGACCTGATTGAGTTAGCAGAGGATGTGTTGCAGAGCGCCCGAGAGGAGGAAAAGAACTACGAGGAAAGACTCAAGAGGCAATCGGCGAAGGTGATTCCGTTCTAAAGGTCGTAGCAAGCCCGGAGGGAGAAGTGAAATGAAAGTGCTAAATTCTCAACTGACATGTTGCGGGGATTGTCCGAGTAGGATGCTTCAGATTGACACGGAACACGGTGTGTCGCGCTGCAAAGTCTGCGGTGCCGTCACTCGTGCCACACCCGTGTTCGTCGAGATGGAGTCCCTCCACCAGTCCGAGAGCGCGGAGTTGTTTCTTCGCAAGTCAGAAGGTCAAAAACAACTGCGAAACGAAGAAACACGAACGGTTGTAAAGTGCTCTCCTGGCGTGATTTTGGGTGATGACTAGGGGCGTTTTTCGTTTTTGATTATGGTTTTCTCAGATTTCAACGGTATCTTGCGTTTGGGGACGGTTATACAGGCAGAACGACAATCATGGATGCCTTAAGGGAGAAAATCATGGAGAGCAAATACGTCACCCGACTTGTCAATCTCATGGCTCAAGTGGAGGTTGAGGATGTCAGAGCCATGACCGAGGAACGCCGCCGCCGATTTTTTCATGAATTTGATCGCATTCATAGCGTTGTTGCGGCATTCCGTCGTGCTGAGGCAACGCCGCCTGATTACGATCATGCTGCCGATTTCACTTGTCAGGATGCATACGCGCTCCTGACTCCTGTCCGCCTTGCTTACGACCTCAGAAAAGCCAAGGCTATTGTGGATAAGGCTCGTGAGTACATGGGACTCAGAAAACATCGCTATGAATGAGTTTTGAAAAGCAGCAACGAGAGGGGCGACAAATGAGTGACCATAGGCGCGTCGAGGTGCAATTTCCTGCGGCACGTGGAGCGGAGCCGGAAAAGTTCACAGGGAAATTTCACGGTTGGGGGACCAACTACGAGGAATTCGAGACTGGCGCTGGCAATTTCACGTGCGCCATTGTAGAGAGAGACGACGGAAGTGTGGAACTCGTGTACGCCAACTGCGTCCGCTTTCTTGACGCTGCTGAGAGTTAGAACACTTTCTTTTTGTGGCGGGATTTCAGACAGTAAGGCGCGGGAGTTTGTTGAGTCCGGATGGCAGAAGGAGTGATCGATGGAAAAACTACTGATTTACGATGACGAACAGGCTACTATGCGCGAAGTAAATGATTATTTGGCGCATGGTTGGAAAGTCAAAAAAGTGAAATGCTCGGGCACCAACTTAGGGACTCTCGCCACTTCATTTCGCTATGTGATAGTGTTGGAAAAAGACACAGGAGAATAGCCAAATGCAAGAGTGGCAAGGGGAGTGTGTCCCAATCAAGGCGTGGGTTGACGGTGTCCCAGTCGAGTCTGAGGCAATTACGCAACTCAAGGAAGTGGCTTCAATGCCCTTCGTTTTCAAGCACCTAGCCGTGATGCCGGATGTTCATCTCGGGATAGGTTCCTGCATTGGTTCCGTCATTCCTACCAAGGGCGCGGTGATTCCCAGTGCGGTGGGTGTTGACCTGGGTTGCGGAATGGGGGCGTTCCGGACATCCTTGACAGTCGATGACGTGCCCGAGGAGAGGCGTGAGCGTATCTACGACGAAATCCAGCGGCTTGTTCCTACCGGCAGGACCAATCAGGGCGGCAAGGGAGACCGGGGCGCGTGGCATGATATTCCCCGGCGCGTTTTGAATATCTGGCGTACCCACCTAGAAAGTGATCTGGAAGACCTGATGAAGCGTCACCAGGGGATTCAAGGGAGACACGGCGTCAATCATGTCAATCATCTAGGGACGCTCGGTTCTGGAAATCACTTCATTGAGGTTTGCCTTGACCTGGAAAACCGAGTTTGGGTCATGCTGCACAGTGGAAGCCGGGGAATAGGCAATCGTATCGGGCAATACTTCATCCGGCTCGCCAAGGAGACTTGTCAAAACGGCGGCGCGGCGGCTACAAAGGCGGATGAGGAGTTGCGCGCGTATTTCCAGAGCCCGCAGTTCAAAGGACTGTCAAAGCAGGACAAGAAGCGCGTGTCTGCTGAAAAGCGAGCACAAGTCAGGGACGAAAAACGCAAATTGGGAGTGCGGCTGCCTCGTCCTGATCTTGCCTATCTGGAAGAGGGTACCCAACTGTTTGACGATTATCTGGCGGCGGCTTTGTGGGCGCAGAGGTATGCCCGTTATAATCGCGACTTGATGTGCGAGGGCGTCACCACGGCTCTTCAGAACGTGTGTGGGAAGTTCGCCGTGGATATGAGTGTGAGATGTCATCACAACTACGTGGCTAAAGAGAAGCACTTCGGCGAGGATGTCTGGGTCACGCGCAAGGGAGCCGTCAGCGCTTTTCCTGGCGAGATGGCTATTATTCCCGGTTCGATGGGTGCCAAGAGTTACATCGTCGAGGGGCTCGGTTGCGTAGAGGCTTTTTGCTCGGCGTCACATGGGGCTGGACGCAGGATGAGCCGGAAAGCAGCCAAAAAAACATTTACCGTCGAGGATCACAGGAAAGCCACACAGG
>Ga0180432_10000747_pt1 | contig 52970 bp, 28 predicted proteins | sample SS_ome_10_FD_132414 | JGI IMG/M metagenome (GOLD analysis project Ga0180432, IMG submission 132414) | Hypersaline lake sediment archaeal communities from the Salton Sea, California, USA - SS_1_MS_2 metaG | ecosystem: Environmental > Aquatic > Non-marine Saline and Alkaline > Hypersaline >... | reverse complement strand
GGGCTCGGGGTTGCGTGTCCTAACCGGGGCGGTGTAGTCCACCGCGCTGATCTTGTTGGGCATCTGATAGACGGGCGAGGCCTGCGGCAGGGACTTGAGTTTGGCATCGGGCAAGACCCTCTTGATCTCCCGCCTGAAGGCCTCGTCGAAAGCGGCGCGTCCCGCGGCAGCGTCGGCTATCAGGACGCCCCCGCTGGCAAGGTAGCTCCGCAGGCGGGCAACCTGGTTGGCTGTCAGCTTGAAGTCCCGAAGCCCGGTCATGTACAGCACCGGGTGTTTCGAGACGTATACGCTGCCCAGGTCCGTCACGTCACGCTTGAACTGCACGTCGAGGGTCGTGTTGGCCTGGATGTGTTTCATCAGGCTGGGCAGCGCGTGCGGGGTGGGGTCCCAGTCGCCGTCGTGAGACACCTGGGCGATGACGAGTTGGCCTCGCGTCTTGTCGCCCTGCTGGGGATAGATCTTCTGCGTGCCCCACGCGCGGGCGTACTCGAAGTTCGCCAGAACCGTCGCCACGATGTTCACCCCCAGCGTCAGGGCATCGTTCTGGTGGTACATCATCGTGTCCCCGACGATCGGGTGCTTTACCACGTCCCACCCGCAGTTCAGATCGACGGGAGAGTAGATAATGGCGGGCCTGCACCCGAGGTAGACGGCCTCGATATAGGGTTTTCGCGCCTGGAAGGGCTTGTCGTCCCGCCTGATCCGCATGTGCTTGATGGGGTAGAAGGCGTTGAACAGCGGCGAGTCGGTATCGACCGGGGCCAGTCGCCGCTCGGGCAGGATCCGCGCGATCTGCACGCGAGCGGTCTCCCGGAAGGGCTTGCGCCCGCACTGGGCGTGGACCACGAGCGTCCCCCCGTCGTACAGGTACCGGCGCAGCTTGGCGATCAACTCGTCCGACAGCTTCGGCATGGGTGTCCACCCGGTGATGTACAGCAGGGGAAGCTCCGCCGGGTTCCACGAGAACTTGTCCAGCGTCATCCCGATGAAACGGTACCGCACGCGCAGCCGACTGTTCGCGTGCTTCATCAGCCGTTCGATGTCGATCTGAGTCGTCGGGAAGGCGCTCACGCGCTTGCGCTGCCCCTTGACGATGGCAAACTTCGACTCCGAGAAGTTCACCATGCCCACCAGGGCCGGAGGGGCGGGCTGGCGCTTGCGTTCGCTGCGCCGCAGCGGGGTGGCCGGCAGCGGCAGCGGCGGGAGACTCTCAGCAGCACTGCGGCGGTGCGGCTTGGCGCGCGGGGGTTTGTTAGCCTTGGGATTCTGCCACTCGTCGCACCACGCGACCGACACGACCCCGAGGGTTACCGTACACGCCAGCACAACACGCAACAAACGGCTTCTGTGGATAGACACTGGCCTTCTCCTTTCCGCCCCGCCGGGCAGAATGCATGCCGCACGCTCATTCTTCTATATCGGCCTGACGGCTCACGCAGGCCTCTCTAATAAAGTATAACGCACGGGCCTGCTTGCCGTTTCACGAAAATGCCGTCGAACCGGACGCGGCGGCTCGCTAGTCGCGACTGAGGTCCTTGATGCGTTCCTCGGCGTAGTTGATGTTCTCGCGGTCTCGATCGAGTTCGACGGCGAGCTTGTAGTACTCCAGCGCCTTGATGGGGTTTTTCAGCTTGAAATCGTACAGCGTCGCGGTACGGTATCGCACCGGGTCGGGCACGCGAGAGTCCCATTGCCAGGCTCGATTGTACCACACCGCCGCACGGGCGTACTCCCCGTAGCTGCGATGGATCTCCGCGATGAAGAACGCACACCGGCCTATCCTGTTCGACGTGGGATACCTCCGGACGATCTCGCGGAAGTCCGTGAGGGCCTCAATGTGCTTCGTTTGCGCCGCGGGGCCGACGACCCACGGCTTCTTGGTGCTCTTGTAGGCTTCCATCGCCTTGTCGAACAGCTCGGTGGCTCGAAGGACCGGCTCTGTGGCACGCAGGTCGGCACCGGGTATCTCCACACTGAGGTAGTACATGTAAGTATAGATCGGGTTGAAGGCGTCCAGCACGGCCCGAATACGATCGGTGTTCTCCCGGTCTTGCGCGCTCTGGTAGTATGACAGGAGGTCATCCATGGCCTTGAGGTACTGCTTTCGGGCGGCCACAACGTATTCGACCAGCAGGGCGGTGTTTGCCTGGGCCAGTGTCCCCCGGTCGGGGGGCGTGATCTGCCCCAGGCCTTGCCACTGCAGGTCGTGAGTGTCGACGATGTTCTCCAGCTCGCGCTGAGCCCACGTTTCCTTGCGAAGATCTCCGACCACCTTCATCTGGTCCCGAAGGACCTCCAGGTGGAACACGTAGTTCACGCGCGCCACCTCAACGGCCTGCGCCGCGGCCAGCTCCTTGGGCTCGGTCAGCTTCCGGCTCGACTGCCCACACCCGGCCAGCACGCCGGCCGCACACGCCAAACACGCCATATGCTTCATCATCTGCCTCATCGCCATGGCTCCTTCCAGCGGCCGGGTCCCAGCCCCCCGGACGCCGCGAGTTATTATGTGACCCACTCGACGGGCTTGCAAGGCCGATCCGGCGCAAATTGCACGGCCTGGCCAGGTTTCCATGATGCCGCGTATTCTCCGGCACCGTGTTCAGCGCACCGAGCTTGCTCGCAGCACCAAACACCCCGACAGAGAAGTGGGGTTTAATCCGAGAGAATGCGTGTGGTATACTATCGAAGATAGAGGAGGGGTGTTCGCATACAGCGGCACCCTGCCGGGGCGTACACAGGCTGGTCGTCATTGAGAACTTGGACACAGAGGAGATCGTCGTGACAACTGAGACAAGAAGATTCACCGTTGGGCTTGCCGTGTTAAGCGTGCTGGCAGCCGCGGCACCGGCGTTCGCGGTCAACAACGGCAACATACCGATCAACACGCCGGCCTCGGCCAGACGAATGATCGAGGACCTGAACAAGAGCTTCGGCGAGAAATACAAGGGAGGCAAGGAGTTCCTGGGGCGCCTCGAGCAGATCGAGACGAAGCTCAAGGCCAACAAGAACGACAAGCAAGCCCAGGCCGACCTCGCCAAGCTCATTCGCGAGGCCTCGCTGGCCAATCCGCTGCTCGACTTCGACAAGCTGCTGGTCATCCGCCGAACGCGCGAGGCCAACCGAAATCTCAACGCCTACACCAGCGACACGATCAAGCGGACCGGCTGGGACAACGAGATCTCGGAACTGTCGAACCTTCGCGGCGAGGTCAAGGTCCGCACGGTCTACCGCCATCCGAACAAGTCGGTCATGAAGCACATGGACCTGCACTGGGACGCCAAGCGGATCATGTTCTCGGGCGTGGGCGCCAACGGGCGCTGGGCCATTCTCGAAGTCGACACCAACGGCAAGAACCTCAAGGAACTGACCCCCAGCGACCAGAAGGACATCCAGTGGTTCGACGGGTGCTACCTGCCTGAGGAAGGCTACATCGTCGGCTGCTCCACCGCGGGCATGCAGGGCCTGCCCTGCGTCAACGGCAGCCAGCCCATGGTCAACCTCTACAAGGTCAACACCAAGACCCAGGCCGTCCGCCAGTTGACCTTCGAGCAGGACAGCGACTGGCACCCGCGGGTGCACCACGACGGGCGGATCATGTACCTCCGCTGGGAATACACCGACACGCCCCACTACTATGACCGGTACATGTTCCACATGAACCCGGACGGCACGAGCCAGATGGAACTCTGGGGCAGCGGGTCGTACTTCCCGACGGCCTACTGCTGGGCCAGGCCGATACCAAACCACTCGACAATGATCGTCGGCACGGTCAGCGGGCACCACGCCAAGAGCGAGACCGGGCGCCTGGTGCTGATCAACCCCGCACTCGGGCGAAAGTACCCCTTGCGCAACAAGCCCAAGAGCAAGACCTGGGGGCGGGAGAACTCAACGATCAACATCCATCCGGAGGTCCTGCCAGCCTCGGTTACCGGCTGCGTTCAGGAGATACCCGGCTGGGGTCGCGACGTGGTGGGCAACGTTTACGATAACCAGGGCGGTGGCCAGAAGTATACGTTCCAGACGCCGTGGCCTCTTTCGGACAAGTATTTTCTGGTTTCGCTGAAGGGCTTCACAAAAGGGGCCGGCGGGGGCGGATGGGCCCTGTGCCTGGTAGACGTGTTCGACAACATGACCACCGTATACACCGAGAAGAAGTACGCCATTTTCGAGCCGATGCCGCTTGTCGCCCGCAAAAGGCCCCCTGTGCTGGTCGACCGGACTCGCAAGGGCGCCCCGGCAACAATCTTCTGTACGGACGTGTACGGCGGGCGTGGCCTGATTGGCGTCCCGCGCGGCACGGTGAAGAAGCTTCGCGTGATCGCCTACCACTACGGGTACCTCCGCAGCGGCGGGCACGAATCGGTCGGGCTCGAGTCCAGTTGGGACATCAAGCGGATACTCGGCACGGTCCCGGTTGACTCCGACGGGTCGTTCAGCTTCGAGGCCCCGCCCAACACACCCCTGGCCATTCAGCCCATCGACGAAGACGGCGCTGCGGTGGCCCTCATGAGAAGTTGGATGGTCGGCATGCCCGGCGAGATGCTCTCGTGCAATGGGTGCCACGAGGACCAGAACGAGGTCACACCCACGAAGATGACGCTCGCCGGACGCCGGGCGCCCAGCAAGATCGAGCCTTGGCGAGGCCCGACCAGGCCATTCGCATACACCACCGAGATCCAGCCGATGCTCAACAAGTTCTGTCTGGGCTGCCACAACGAGGCGAAGAAGAAGGGCGGGATTTCATTCGAGAAGGGCGACGCGGGCAACTGGCGCAAGGACAGATCGTATCTGAACCTGGTCGCCTTCGCCCGGCGCCCGGGCCCTGAGAGCGACCTGGACATGTTTAACGCGATGGAGTGGCACGTATCGACCAGCCCGCTGATCCAGATGTTCAGGAAGGGCCATAACGGCGTCAAACTGGACGCCGAGGCCTGGGACCGGCTCTACACCTGGATCGACCTGAATGTGCCTCATCGCGGCATGTGGAACAATCCCAGGTATGAGAAGCGGCGCCTGGACCTGGCCGTGCTCTACGCGGGGCTGACCGACAACCCCGAGGATGAGCATCGCCGGACCCTCAAGATGCTCAAGGACGCCGAGCAGGCCAAGCCGATCATGCCGCCCAAGCAGACCAAGCCTATCCCGGACGGGCTGAAAGCCGCCGGCTTCCCGTTCGACGCCGCCAAGGCCAAGCAACTCCAGGGCGACAGCGCTGACATCGAACTGACCCTCGCCGACGGCATCACGATGAAACTCGTGCGGATCCCCGCCGGGAAGTTCGTCATGGGCAGCCAGGCCGGCTACGCCGACGAGCAACCCCGCGCCATCGTGACCATCGACAAGCCCTTCTGGATGGGCGTCACCGAGGTGACGAACAAGCAGTATCAGGCCTTCGACCCCAAGCACGACACGCGGTACCTCGACGAGAACGGCAAGGACCACGCCGTGCCGGGCTACATCGCCAACCACGTCGACCAGCCCGTGGCTCGGGTTTCGTGGCAGGAAGCCGTCAAGTTCTGTCAATGGCTTTCAAAGAAGACTGGCAAGAAGGTGACGCTGCCGACCGAGGCGCAATGGGAGTGGGCCGCCCGTGCCGGAAGCGACAAGCAGTTCTTCTATGGTGACAAGGACACGGACTTCTCGAAGTATGCCAATCTCGCCGACGCCGGGCGGCGACGAATGTACGTCAGGTGGAACGGAGGCAGCAAGATCCACCGCCGAGACAACTACCCCGAAAACTACCTCTACCCGCTCCGCGACAACCGCTTCACCGACAAGTGGATCGTCGTGGACTACGTCGCCCAGTATGACGGCAACCCGTGGGGCCTGAAGGACATCATCGGCAACGTCAACGAGTGGACGCGGTCGGACTACAAGGCCTATCCCTACAAGGACAGCGACGGGCGAAACGGCGGCGACGTGAGGGCCAGGAAGGTGGCCCGCGGCGGGTCCTGGTACGACCGGCCCAAGACGGCCGGCTGCTCGATCCGCTTCCCCTACGAGTCGTACCAGAAGGTCTTCAACGTAGGCTTCCGCGTGATCGTCGAAAACTGACGTGTCGTGTACTCCACGTTTAGCGGGCGATCATCAGACCTGCCTGCCGGCAGGCTGGTCGCCGCTCGAACGGGAAGGATGTCTCATTGACGGGAGATGTCTGACCATGTGGCAGCGCCTTTCTGTGACGCTCGCACTCCTGGCGTGCGCGGGTGTTTCCCTCGCCGCGGCGCCCGAGCGTAAGGCCCAGATCGAGGCCGACTGGGCGCTTCAGGCTCGCGCCAAGGCCACCGCCGCCCCACGGCCCTCACGGCCCAAAGGCAACGTCACCACGAGATCCGACGCCCTCGGGGGGTGCGACGGCGTGAAGGACGGCACGTGGGGCTTCCACACCGCCGTCTCCAAAGACCCCTGGTGGCACGTGGACCTCGGCAAGTGCACCCCGGTCGGACGCCTGGTGGTCTGGAACCGCTGCGACCGGGGCATGGCGGCGCGGAACAACCGGCTGATGATCCTGTTCAGCCAGGACGGCAAGACCTGGCGGAAGGTCTACCAGCACACCGGCAAGACGTTCCTGGGCTTCACGGACAAGAAACCCCTGACGGTCACGTTCGAGAACGCCGCGACGCGTTTCGTCCGCTGCCAGATCCCCGGCAGCAGCTACTTCCACCTGGACGAGGTGGAGGTTTTCGGCCCCGATGATGCGAAGACGAACCTGGCCCTGGGCCGACCGGCCGACCAGATCAGCACCTCGCAATGGTCGGTGGACCACCGGCGTCTCAAGAAGCCCAAGCCGACGCCCGCCAGGCCCGCCGCGACCGATCCCCCGTTGGACAGGCTGGCCGAACGCTGGGCCCAGCGGCGCGAACTGCTGGCAGACACGCTGCTGGACTTCGAGGCCATCCTGTTCACCAAGCGCGTGCCCGGATCGTACAATCACATGTCTGACCAGTATTACGGCTGGTGGTCTCGCCCGGGCGGGGGCATCTACATCCTCCGCGGGTTCAAGGAGGACAACCCGACAATCGAGTGTATCACCGGATCGTTCAAGGAACAGGGCAGCTTCCTGCGCCCGATGCTCTCGTACGACGCCAGGAAGATCCTGTTCGCCTGGTGTAAGCACTACCCTCACGTGGCCCGCGAGCGAAACAAGGAGGACAAGTCCCGCATACCCGAAGACGCGTTCTACCACCTGTTCGAGATGAACATCGACGGCACGGGGGTACGACAGATCACCCGGGGCAAGTACGACGACTTCGACGGGCGATACCTGCCGGACGGACGGATCGTGTTCCTTTCGACGCGGCGCGGGCAGGTCGTCCAGGTCGGACGGCAGAGCGCCCAGTGCACGACCAGGCAGCCCGACCGCCCGAACGTCTACGTCCGCTGCGGGGGCGGTCCGTCGCGCCCGGTCGCCGTCTATACCCTCCACACGATGAACCCCGACGGCTCGGACCTGAACGCCATCTCGCCCTTCGAGGAGTTCGAGTGGACGCCCAGCGTCGCCAGCGACGGTACGATTCTCCACGCGCGATGGGACTACGTCGACCGACACAACAACGCCTTCATGAGCCTCTGGTCCATCAACACCGACGGCACGAACACGCGGATCGTCTACGGCAACTACACGCGCAGCCCGCACTGCGTCTTCGAGGCCCGTTCGATCCCCAACTCCCGCAAGATGGTCTTCACCGCCTCGGGCCACCACGCCCAGACCATGGGCTCCCTGGTCCTGCTGGACACCGCCGTGGGCACCGAAGGCGCCGAGCCGATCACCCGCCTGACGCCGGAAGTGAAGTTCCCCGAAATCGAGGGCTGGTCGACATCATACTACGCCAACCCTTGGCCGCTGAGCGAGCGGTTGTACCTCACGTCGTGGGGCTGCGAGGGCAACATCCGCCAGGGCGGACGCCGCGCGCCCAACGGCATGGGCCTGTACCTCTTCGACGCCGAGACCGGCCGCAAGGAATTGCTCTACCGCGACCCGGCGATCTCGTGCATGTACCCCATCCCGATCCGCCCGCGGCCCAGGCCTTTCGTGCAACCCGACCGCGTCGACCGGGCCGGCCCGGCCGAGGGCAACTTCCTCATGGCCGACGTCTACCAGGGCCTGACTGGCATCAAGCGAGGCACGATCAAGGCCCTGCGCGTCGTCGCCGTGCCGCCCAAGACCCAGCCCACGATGCACAGCCCGCCGATCGGGCTGACCCGAGAGGACCCCGGCAAATGCGTGCTCGGCACCGTGCCGGTCGAGCCGGACGGATCGGCCTACTTCCGCGTGCCGTCCGGCGTGATCGTCTTCTTCCAGGCGTTGGACGCCCGGGGCATGGCCGTCCAGACCATGCGCAGCACCACGCACGTCCAGCCCGGAACCACCCTCGGGTGCATCGGGTGCCACGAGCCGCGAAACGCCGCACCGCGGGTCGCCCGCACGCGGGCCATGTCTCGGCCGCCCTCCAAGCTCGCCGTCGGGCCCAGCGGGTCCTGGCCGCTTCGGTTCGACAGGCTCGTCCAGCCCCTGCTGGATGCCAAGTGCGCTACGTGCCATTCACCGAAGTCCGACAACGCCAAGGCCCGCCGGTTCGACCTGACGGCCGCAAAGGCCTACAACTCCCTGTGCCGATACGGCACCACCAGGGAAAACACGCTGGTGCACCTGGTGCACCGCGACTACAGGAGCCATTATGGCCTGTCGACCGTCGGTGGCTGCGCTGCGGCCAACAGCGCCGTCATGGCCAAGCTCCTGTCGAAGTCCGGCCGCGATATGGTCAAGCTGACGGGTGAGGACATCGAGCGCCTGATCGTCTGGATGGACACGTACGCCCAACGTCTGGGCTCGTTCAGCGACGCCGAGGAGAAGCTCCTTCTGGACCTCCGCCGCCGCAGCGCGGCGATGCTGATCGAGCGAGACCAGGCCACCGTCGTGTCGAAGGACGGGTAATCCCCGAGTCCCGGGGATTGGTATCCCTGGGCTTGTGGAGGGACTCGCAAGCAGACGGGTGGTTCACTCTCCCGTGTGCGTCGCTTGCAAGGCGGGGGCATTTCGACGAACATGAGCGCCCGCGGTGTTGACGCTGACAAGGGCCCTTCTCTGCGGGGACGGAGCACGCAATGGGCGTGAAGCTTCTGTGCACAGGCGACGTTCATCTCGGCCGCCGGCCGAGCCGGCTGCCGGAACATCTCGACGCGGTCGCTACCAGCGCCGCCGCCGTGTGGGAGGCAATCGTCGACCAGGCCATCGAGCGCGCCGTCGACGCCGTCGTGCTCACCGGCGACGTCGTCGACCAGGACAACCGGTTCTTCGAGGCCTACTCCGCCCTGGCTCGCGGCGTGCGGAGACTCGTCCAGGCCCACATCACCGTCTATGCCGTAGCGGGCAACCACGATTTTGATGTCTTTGTTCGCCTGGCCGAAGAGCTACCCGACTTTAACCTGCTTGGCCGCGGGGGCGTGTGGCAGGAGACTGAACTCAAGCGAGATGGCAAGGCGGTGCTCAGGCTCGTGGGCTGGTCGTTCCCGTCATCGCACGTGAGCACCAGTCCGCTGGCGGGAGCCTGCCTGCCCCAACGCAGAATGCCCACGATCGGCCTGCTGCACTGTGACTGCGATGTCGCCCCCAGCCGATACGCACCCGTCAGCCGCACTGAGCTTGCCGCAGCGCCGGTTGACGCCTGGCTGCTCGGGCATATCCACGAGCCCCAGATCATTTCCGAATCCGGCCCGATGATCCTCTATCCCGGCTCGCCGCAGGGCCTGCACGTAAACGAGACCGGCCCGCACGGGCCGTGGCTGGTCGAGATCGAACCGGGCCGCGAGCCAACGGCCATTCACCTGCCCCTGGCCGCGCTGCGATGGGAGCACCTGGACGTGCCGCTGGACGACGTTAGCGACCCCGACGCGTTCGACCAGACGATCGCCCGGGCCCTCAAGGGCCTGCACGAGCAAATCCGTGACGGTTTCGGCCTCGCCCGGGCCGTCGGGTGCCGACTCCGCCTGACCGGGCGCACGGGGATTTATCACGCCCTCGACGGGCTCATCGCCCAAATGCAGGAGAACCTAACCGAATCGCTGTCCTTCGACGGTGTCGAGTATTTCCTCGACACCAAGGTCCTCAACGCGGCCCGACCGGACATCTCGCTGGCCGACCGCGCCGCGACGGGCGACCCAGCCGGACTGCTGGCGCGACGTCTGGCAGTCTTGGACAACCGCCAGCCGCCCGAGGAATACCGCCAACTCGTCCGCCGCGCGAAGAGGAGCATCGTATCGTCGGAAGCGATGCGCGGTTTCGCCTCGGCCACCGGCGACACGGCCGAGATCAGCGACGACGAAGCGGCCGAGATGCTTATGGCCACGGGTTGGGCTATCCTGGACAGCCTGCTGGCACAGGAGGGCCGTGGGCGATGAAGATCAGGCGGCTGCGAATTCGCCGCATGCCGGGCTTTCCCGACGGCGGGCCTGCGCTGGCCGACCTGGCCGGCGGACTGAATGTGATCGTCGGGCCCAACGCGTCGGGCAAGACCACCATCTGCCGCGCCATCAGGGGCCTGCTCTGGCCCGAGACGCTCAAGGGCTTCTCGCCGGTGTCTGTCGAGGGAACCTGGTCGGACGGCGAGCAGACGCTGCTGACGGATCTGGAGGCCGAGAGGCGAACCTGCCAGCGCGACGGCGCCCGGGCCGACGGGCCGGCCCTGCCGCCCGCCGACAGGGCCAGATGCTTCACCGTTACCATCGACGACCTGTTCGACGGCAGCGACGGTGACTTGGCCGCCGAGATATCGCGTGAGATGGCCGGCGGGTACGATCTGGCACGCATCCGCGACGAGGCCACAGACTTCAAGATCGGCCGGGCCAGAAACGATAACAAGATACTCCAGCAGGCAAGGCGAGATGCCCGAAACGTCAGCCGCGAGCACGAGGCACTCCACGGCGAAGAAAACGGCCTGGCCGAACTGGAGGCCCGAGCCGCCGAGGCGGCGGCCGCCGCGGGCCGACTGGCGCGAATCCAGGACGCCGGCAAACTGCTTGGCCTGCGCGGCGAAATCGCGGCGGCCGAGACCGACCTGAAGGGCTTTCCGGGCGGGATGGCTCGTCTTCGCGGCAACGAGGCTGACGCGTTGGCCGAACTCCGCGAGGACCTCGACTCGATTGCAGCCAAACTCCGGACCGCCGACGGCGCCGCCGACGATGCGTCCCGGGCCCAGGCCGAAGCCGACCTGGGCGAGGAGGGCATAGCGCCGGTTCGCCTGGCCGAGCAGCTCAAGCACCTGACCGCCCTGCGAGACGCCGAGCGGGACCTCGCCCAGGCCCGCCAGACCGTCGCCCAGGCCGAAATCAAACGCACCGACGCCCTGCGTCAGCTTGGCGAGGCGGCCAACCCGGACAAGATAGACGCCATCGACGTGAGCGGACTTGACGAGGTGGAGACGCTCCACGATGAGTTCGCCGCTGTTCGGGCCAACCTGCGGGAGGTCGACGCGAAACTCGATCTCTTGGCCGGGCCCGAGCCGACCGACGAGATCGGGGACCTCGAACGGGGCGTCGGGATTCTCCGCGAATGGCTGGAGTGCGGCCCGGCCGGCGTGGCCATAGCGCGGCGGAACGCGGCTCTCGTGTGGATACTGGCGGCGATGCTGGCCGTCACGGCCCTCACGTTTGCAATCCTCGTCGATCCATGGTGGGCCGCGCTGGTGGTCCCGGCGGCTGCGGCGGCAGCAATGGCCCGAACGGGCGGCGCAGTGGCCCGGCCGGGTCTTCGCGACGACAGCCGGGCCAGGTTCGCTCGCACCGCCCTCGAAGCGCCCGAGGCATGGACACCCGAGGCCGTCGGGCGGCGTATCGCCGAAATCGAACAAGCCATCGTCCAGGCCCGCGAGGCCGAGCGACGCGAGGGTGAACGGCGCAGCGTGCAACACCGCCGGGACCAACTGACCGAGCAGGTCAACGCCCTGGAAGCCAAACGGGGGCAACTCGCCGAGCAGTTCGGCGTGGCGCCCGGCACGGGCGTGTTTGCTTTGAGGAATCTGGCTGAAAGCCTGCGGGCGTATCGCGAGGCCACCACCGCGTTGAAACAGGCCGGACGGATCGCCGAAGAGGCCGACGCAGGACGCCAGGGGCGGCTGAAGAAGATCAATGACTTCTTGGAGGAGTTCGCCCTGGAGGGCTGCGAGTCATCCGACGTGGCCGAGACGAGACTGGCCCACATCAGGCAGCGAGCCGACCAGCACGCCGAGGCCAAGAGCAATCTGGCCGCAGCGCGGCGTGAGGCGGACGAGGCCCGCCAGACAGCGGCAAAGCTCGAAGCCAGAAAACGTGACCTGTTCCAGGCGGCCGGCCTGGCCGACGACGACGATGCCACCCTGGCCGAGCGGCTCGAGAGGCTCGGCGACTACCGCCTGACCGAGCGGCGTCTCGGCGATCTGAAGACGCAGACGGCAGCCCTGGCCGCACGCCTTGGAGACGCCGCCGACCTGGCGGACATGACAGCGGAGCAGATCGACCGCGAGGCCGCACGCCTCGAAACGCTCGCCGCAAGACATGAAGAACTCGTCGGGCAGATCAAGGAGATCGAACTCAAGGTCAGACAGGCCGGCAGCGGACACCGACTGGCCGACGCGCTGGCTGCGGTCGATCGGGCCGAGGCGGCCGTGGCCCGGCGGCGAACCGAAGCCATCGCGGCCGCGGCCGCGCAGTTCCTGCTTGATGAGATCGAGGCCGAGTACCGCGTCGAGAGCGAACCGGAGGTGCTTGCACGGGCCAGGGACTGGTTTGCGAGATTCACGCACCATCGCTACGAGCTTCAGGCCGAGCCCGGCGGGCCCGACAGCCAGCCGACCTTCCGAGCGATCGAGACGACCACCGGGCGCGGGCTGGGGCTGGACGAACTGAGCCGTGGCACACGGATGCAATTGTTGCTGGCGGTTAGGCTGGCGTTTGCGGCGGCGGCGGAGGCCGGCACACAACTGCCGTTCATCCTCGATGAAGTGCTCTCCAGCAGCGACCCCGAACGGTTCCGGGCGATCGTCGAGTGTCTTCTCGTGCTGGTGGGCGAGGGCCGGCAGGTGTTCTACTTCACCTGCCAGCCGGGTGACGCCGAGGCGTGGCGTGAGGCGGCTGAAGCGGAGGGAATCACTGACGCCAGGCTGATCGACCTGGGCGACGTGCGGCGCAGCGGCGTGGTGGCCGAACCGCTGAGCGAACCGACGATTCGCGTCCCGGATGTTCCCGCGCCGGCCGGGGCGGGCCTGGACGCGTACGCCGCCGCGCTCGGCGCGGCGCCTCTGGACCCCACGACGCCGGCGGCCGGGGCGCACCTGGCGCATCTGGTGGACGACGCCGAACAACTGCACGCCCTGGCCAAGGCGAGGATCGAGACTGTCGGGCAGTTGCGCAGTCTGGCCGATCACGCCCGGAGTGACGCCTACATCGCCCCGGACGCCCTGGCACGCGTGCTGGCGCGGGCAGACCTGGTCGATGCGTTTGCCGACGCCTGGGCCGTCGGGCGGGGCCGGCCCGTCACGCGAGAGGACCTGACAGCCGCGGGCGTTACCGAAACGTTCATCGACGGCGTCACGGACATGGCCCGGGAACTGGACTGGGACGCCGGGCGGTTGATCGCGGCCATCGAGGCACGTGGTGATGACCGGACAAAGGGCTTCCGGGCCGGGACCCTCGAGAGGATGAAGGACCGGTTCCTGGAATCCGGGCACTTGTCGGCCGAGGAGACGCTCGGGGAGGACACGGCAAGGGGCCGCGTCCTGGCCGCCGCCAACGAGCATGTCAACTCCGGCGTCCTGGCCATCGACGAGGTCGGCCGCCTGCTCACAACGTGGTGGCGGATGTGCGCCGACCGCGAGCAGACGGAGTGACTCATTGCTCGGCTGCGATCCGTCGCCAGCGGATGATATAGTATGGAAGCGGGGCGCCGAACCGCCCGTAGCGGCGGGCGGGTTCACAAAGGACGGCGAGATGGTTCGACGGGTCGCGACATGTGTGGCCGTGGTGGTGCTGGCGGCTTGCGGGATGGCGCCGGCGGCGAAGCGCGTGCGCCCCTCGGCCGCCGGCGACGCCTGGTTGGGCAGGCTGGCGCTGAAGTGGCTGGACGACGCGGTGGCCAAGGGCGAGTACGCGACGCTGGCCGAGAACGTGGAGAAGCTGATCCAGGCCCGGTCGGTGTGCACGGGGCTGAGCGACCTGGCGACGATAAACGACCTGGTGTACGCCCACCGGGCGGCGAAGGTCCTGCCGGCGGCGGCAAAGATCGGCAAGGCCGATTTCGCCACGTATCTTGCCCGGCGGCGCGGTCTGCTCCGCCTGATGCTCCGGGCGATCGGCGACACGCCGTCGGCCGAGAAGGCCGTCGCAAAGCTCCATGACCTCTACACCGCCGATGCCAAGCGCGTGGCCGCCTGGCCGAACCTCGCGGTGGCCTTCGCCACGTCGGCCGACCGGTATGACCGATTCACCCCCGCCGGCAGCAGGACGTCACTTCGCGCGTCGTTCGCCTTCTACACCTCCAACAGGCGCTTCGCATACGACCTGCAGCGGCTGCCGTACGAACTGTCTCGTTACCTGACCGACACGCGGCTGAGCCTCGAAGAGCGTCAGTGGGCCCGTGACACCTACGCCCAGGCGGCCAATCCCGCGCGGAGCTACTTCGACGTCAAGTACGACCGCGACTATTCCCGCCGGGGCAAAGCCAAGAAGATCTCGGGTCATCCCTACACGCTGTGGAACCTTCGCCAGTACGGCGGGGTCTGCCGCGACCAGGCGTATTTCGCCGCCCACGTGTGCAAGGCGCTGGGCATACCGGCGACCATCGTATCCGGGCGAAGCCGAGGGGGCGTCGGCCACGCCTGGGTCGCCAGGCTCGTGCTGACCGACGGTGGCCGCTCGGCCCGGTGGGACGCCGGCACCGCCAGGTACCGCTCGCACCTGTACTACACGGGCCTGGTGACCGATCCGGCCGCCGGGCGGGACATGTTGGACAGCGAGTTGATCCTGACGGGCTACGCGGCCCTTCAGCCCCTCCAGGAGAAGGAGGAGGCCGACGCCGCCTTGTACGTGGCGCGCTATCTGCACGACAACCGCAAGGCCGACTGGGCGGCCAACGTGGCACTCCTGAAGGTCGCCGCGGCCGACTACAACACCAGGGCGCGAGCCGGCGACGACAAGGCGGCCGACCTGTCGTGGGCCAGGATCGACACGAAGACCAAGGCGCGGATCGTGGAGGAGTTCCTTGCCGCGGCCCTGAGGCGAAACCTCGCCCTGGGCCAGGGGTGGACGTTCCTTGTGGAGCTTCGCAAGGCCGACGCGATCCCCCTGCGCGACCTGGACGCCTTTCTCGACATCCTGATCGACCGGACCGCGCGGGCGTTTCCGGCCTATAGCTGCCGGATCGTCCTTGACCTGGCGACCACCGTGCCCAGCGGGCCCGGACGCCTCGCGACCTACGGAAACTGCCTGCGCCGCTACGGCAGCCATCCGGACCTGGCCGGGCAGATCCTCATCGCCACGGGCAACGAGTACGCCCACCAGGGCCGCGACGACCTGGCGCTGAAGGCGTACATCCAGGCCGCCGACAAGGCCGTCAAGGTCCCGGAAGTTGTCCTGGCCGCCACGGATCGGGCCGCCAAGCTCCTGGTCGACAGCAACCAGGCCTCTCGCGCCGTGGCCATGTACCAGTCCCTCATCGGGCGGATCAAGCCGTCGGGCGACCCGTTGTTCTTCCACGAGACGGTCTACTACCAACTGCACGCTCGGCTGGCGGGCCTGTACCGGCAGATGGGCAGGCACAGCAGTGCCGCGCGGATCATGTCGAGGCTGAACCGACGGTGACGGCTCCAGGGCGACAAGCAGTGCCCGGTCGGCGCACCACCCTGGAGAACCCGCGCCCGCATGGGCGCGCGTTTGCTGATCCCTGTATGAGTACCGTTCAGAATGCCTCATGTTTAGCGGGGGAGCAACGCTCGCCGTTCATCGTTCGAACAACGAGCGGCGAGCGTTGCTCGCCTGCTAAACACGTACGGCGTCGCGGGGATTGCTCTCCGCATGCGCTTCGCATACAAGCACCGCTCGCACTGATCTGCGCCCTGACGGGATGCGCCGCCCGCGGCACCGCGCCGCTCGCCGCCGGACCATGGCCCACAAACCGCGGTGACCTGGCATTCGCCTACGGCGAGGACCCCGAGGCCGTCTTCGCCCTCGGACCCGACGGGCAGCCGCACAGATCATACAAGGTCTCGCCTGACGGCCTGCTCTCGCGAGGCACAGCCATGCTCGACCGCGACAACGTCCTTCGACTGGCCGGGGGCTCCTACGACGCCCAATTCGTCGGGGGCCCGACGGCCGCCGCGCTCAGCCGCGCCGGAGCCTTCACGCTTGAGGCGTGCATCACCCCCGAGCACCCCGCCGACAAAGGCACCGGCACGATCATCTCGCTGGCCCCGGTGCGGGGCGGCAGCAGCGCCAGGCTCGCCCTGGTCCAGACCCGCCGGCGTCTGGGACTCATGCTCGCCGCCGGCGACGCCAGGGCACCCTCCTTCGCCAAGGCTTCGGAGGGTCTTCGACAAGCCGTCCCGCTGTGCGAGGTCGAGACCGGCACGATGCAGCACGTGGCCGTCACGTGCCGCCATGGCAGTCTGACGTGCTACCTGGACGGTCGCCGCGCCGCGCAGGCCCGCATGATCGGGACATTCACCGCCCACGGCCCCTACCGCCTGGTCCTGGGCGACACGTACGCCGGCGACAGTGACTGGTCCGGCCGGCTCGAGGGCGTGGCGATCTACGCCCGCAGCCTCCGGGCGGAGGAAGTGCGCCGCAACTACCGGGCCCGCTTGGCGCTGGTGCGCAGGCGCCCGCAGGTGCCCGTCCTGAAGGTCCGCGCAACGCTGCTGGAGCAGAGCGACCCGCCGAGACCCGGACCCAATCCCTATTACCGCGCGCTGGCGATCTGCCGCTATCGCGTCGATAAGGTCATCGAGGGCCGCTACGAACGGCCGGAGATACTCGTGGCCCACTGGGCCCGATGGCGAAACGCCCTCCTGCCGTTCTGCAAGGCGCCGCCCGGGCGGACCCTCGAGATGACGCTCGAGCCATTCGACCGGGCCGGGCCGCGCGTTACCCGGGCGGCGATGAGCTTCACGCTCGGCGACGAGACATTCGACCTGCCCTGGTACTATGATGCGGGGCTGCTGAGCCTGACCTTCAAGGCGGGGCGACCCGCGGCGAGACCATGAACGACAGACCGTCCATCTGGATCAGGATGTACCGCGAGGTGGAGACCTGGTGCACGGGCCGGGTCTGGTACGGACGGGCGGTGCTGGTGGGGGTGTTCGTGTGGATGGGGTATCACCACCTGGTCGACGACAGATACTGGGGCCTGTTCGGCTACCTGAACCTGGGCATCCACGAGCTGGGGCACATGGTGTTCCGTCCGCTTGGGTGGTTCATGTATGTTCTCGGCGGGACGCTTGGCCAACTGCTCGTGCCTGTCATCTCCGTGTTCATGTTCCGCCGCCAGAGAGACTACTTCGCCCTCACCCTCAGCGGCGCGTGGCTGTCGACGAACCTGTACAACGTGGCAACGTACATGGCCGACGCCCGCGCCCGCGTGCTGCCACTGGTCACGCCGTTCGGCAAGCACGCCGAGCACGACTGGTATAAGCTGTTCGGACACATGGGTTTGCTGGCGTACGACACGAAGATCGCCGCCGGCGTCCGCGTGATCGCGTTCGTCCTCATGTGGGGCTCCGTCGCCGCCGGAGCATGGATGTGCTATCTGATGGCGACGCGGCGGAAAGCCGCAGACGGCTAGCACGTCCCGCGCACCCTTGCATTTGAACCCATTCCCGACGACCATCATGGGATGATCAACGAAACGCGTTTGAGCATTACCGTTATCCTTGCGTTGTGCGCGCCGCTTGCGGGCGCGGCCGCCGCACCCGGCGGACGATCGCCGGTCATCATCAGTCACGAGGAACTGCATGAGTGGACGTTCGATTCCGATCTCGGCGGCTGGCGGGCACTGAACGACTGCACCGCCTCAGTCGCCGGCGGGGTACTGAAGATCGTCTCGTCGGACAATGACCCGTATCTATCGGTGGCGCTGCGGGCAGGCGGACCTGGCCTGGTCATCACGTTCCGCGCCCGATCCACCGCGGCCGGCATGGGGCAGTTCTTCTGGGCCACCGACCGCAAGGGCGGATTCGCCGAGGCCCGCTCGAAGCACTTCACCATGATCCACGACGGCAAATGGCACGAGTACACGCTGCCGATCCGCTTCGCCGGAACAATGACGGCGCTGCGGTTCGACCCCGGCACGGCGGCGGGAACCGTGGAGATCGATTGGCTTCGCATCCACCGCGGCGGGTCGCACCCGCTCACCATCGAACGTATCGAGACGCGAAACGACCGCATCATGCTGCACGTGAGGAACACCTCCAGCAAGCCGATCACCTTCGATCAGATGTTGCTCGGCCAAGTGAACAAGACCTACACCCTCCCTGCCGGCAAGGGACTGGTCATCACACAGAAACCTCATGGGAAGGAGGCCTTTAGTCGGTGCTGGATTGACCTGAGATCGAAAGGCCTGCCATCGGTTCAGCGGACCCTCGTTGTCTTCCGCCCGGACGCCAAGGATGAGTTCAAGACCATCGGCAGCGGAGATCTGAAACTCCGCATTACCAGTAACTACGGGCTCGGTGCACGGATCGAGCGGCGAGGCAAGCTCGTAGGTATCATAGCACCGATAGCCCAGTCCGGTGGGCGTGCGTGGCCGTTCGGAGTGACGCGTCAATCAGCCGACGCGGCCCGACTCGAGTGCCGCGGCATCACGGTGGATCTGGCCGTCAAGGGCGACGAGATCAGCGTGTCGATCGCGTGTCATCGCGACGTTGAGGGGCCGATCGTCCGAGCCATCGGCTCGCTGGAACAGGGCCTGTTCGCCGGGCTGGAGTATCTCGGCAAGGGCGAGAAGTCCTCCTCGAAGCTCGATATCGAGACCGACGCCCACCGGCGCTTCGCGCCGGACCCCATGCTGGTGACCATGCCGCTGATGGCCTGCACCACCGACCGCGGCACGGTGGCCATGACGTGGAAGGACATGACGCTTCGGCCGGTGTTCGCCAGTCCGAACGTCCTGGACGGTGCGGCGGACCACCGCATGGGACTGCGCGGCAGGAAGATCGACGCGACGATTCTGGTGAACAAGGCGCCGCTGGAAGCGGCGATTTCCTGGTCGGTGAAGCGGGCCGGGGGCTTTCCGCCGCTGCCCAAGGCGCCGCGGAGCGACAAGGCGCAGGCCGATCTGGCGATGCGGGCCATCAACGGCCCCATCAGCGGCCCCGGCGGCTGGGGCCACTGTGCCGAAGCCAGGTGGCAGCGTCGCTACTACGCCGACATCGCCTCGACGATCTGGCGGATCACGGGCAAGGCACCGAAGACCGGCCCGCTCGTCGGCGGCGGGGCGCATGTACGCAACGACACGATCTTCTTCGTCACCGGCCAGGCCGAGAGGTGGCTGGCGCTCCGCCGCGGTGAGGTCCGCGGCATCCTGGCCCGCCAGAAGCCGGACGGGTCATTCCGGTACTCCGGCAAGTACCGCCGCGGTCACTTCGAGGACACCTCCAGCGGATGCTGCGCCCGCCCGGCGGCGGCCCTGCTCCAGTGGGCCCGGTACACCGGCGACGCCGAGGCCCGCCGGGCCGGGATCAAGGCTCTTGAGTTCATGAAGCGCTTCCGCACGCCGCGAGGGGCCCAGACCTGGGAACTGTCGCTCCACACGCCGGACATCCTGGCCTCGGCCTACATGGTCCGGGCGTACGTCGCCGGCTACGAGTTGACCGGCAAGAAGGCCTACCTCGACCTGGCGAGAAAGTGGGCCCTGTCGGGCGTGCCGTTCGTCTACCTCTGGTCCAACCGCCCGACGATGCTGTATGCCACCGTGCCGGTCTACGGGGCCACGAACTACCGTGCGCCGCTGTGGATCGGCCTGCCCGTGCAGTGGTGCGGCGGGGTGTACGCCTACGCCCTGGTCGCCCTGGCAAAGCACGACAAGACGCTTGACTGGAAACGCCTGGCCCGAGGGATACTCATCGCCGGCCAGAAGATGCAGTACCCGGAAGGCCGACTGGCCGGGTGCCTGCCCGACATCTTCCAACTGCGCAGCCAGCAGCGGGCAGGACCGTCGATCAACCCCTGTGCCCTCTACAGCCTCCAGTTGGCCCTGGCCGGCAAGGTCGACTCGCTGGCCGTAGCAACCGACGGCAAGCACCGCATCGTGGCCCCCCTGCCGGTGACGGTCAAGGACGGCAGCGCCCGTATCCAGGGCCGAAAGGACCTGACCTACCAGGTCGTGATTGACGGGTCGCGCATCGTCACGGTCACCTCACAAGGCGCCGACGAACTGGACCTGGCCGGCGCGTCAACGAGTCGTTGACTCCACGTGTAGCGGGCGACCGTAAGATCGCCGCTCGTCGTTCGAACAGCGACCGGCGATCTCACGATCGCCCGCTAAACGCTCCACGGTATGCTACAATAACGCAACGTGGCATTCGGACCCTGGCCCTGTGCACTACGGAAGGAGCGTTAGGATGATGGGTCTGTCGCGGGAAGTTCGCGTTCGTGGGTTGGTCGGGCTCGTTGTTCTCTCAACCGTCGCCGCCTGTCCGGCCGCGGAGTCGTACACGAAGAAGGCCACGTGGATCGACACGATGATCGCCACCCGGCAAGCCATGGCCCGGGCGGGCGCTGCCAAGGCAGCTGCGCCCAAGCCGCTGCCGGACTTCGGCACCGGGCAGTACACCGTGATGGCCTGGATCAACACCCGCCGCGGCGGGACGGTCTTCGCCAAGGCGCCGGCCAAGGGAAGGTGGATCGAGCACGGCAAGGCCCTGTTCATCAAACGCGGGCGCGTTGTGTTCGACATCGGGTGGGTCGGCGACGTCGAGACCGGCGCGAGAGTCAACGACGGCACGTGGCATCACGTGGCCCTGGTCAGCCGGGCCGAACGCAGGCAGATCTTCGTCGACGGCAGGCTCCGCGGCAGCGGTTCGCTCGAGACCGTGCCCGACCGCAAGGGATGGATGGTCAAGGTCGGACACACCGCCGACAACTTCGGCGGACGGTTCAACGGGCTGATCGACGAGTTCCGCATCTACGCCCGCGCCATGTCGGCCGAGCAGGTCAAGGCCGCCATGGCCAAGCCCCCCCAGACGGCTCTCGTGCTGCATTGGCCTTTCGAGGGCGACTGCCTGGACGCCTCGGGATCGCAGAACTCGGCGGCGAAGACGGACAAGTGCCGGTTCGCCCCCGGCCGCGCCGGCAAGGCCCTGAGGCTCGCCGGCAACGGGTGTGCCATGTTCCGCCCCGGCATGGCGGCGGCCGATCTGACCTGGTCGCGGCTGCGGAAGGACTTCGCCGATGACGTCTCGCGGCAGGAGATGGCCTGGGAACAGGCCGACGGCATCTGGCCCGCGGGCGGCAAGGCGGTCGACTTTGCCGCACTGGCCGGGCGATATGCCAAGGCCACCACGAGCCCGACCGCACTGGCCAAGAGGGCCGCGACGCTCGCCCCCGATGCGAAGACCGCCGCGGACGCAAAGGCCGTCCGCGAACTGTACCTCAGATCGCGCCGCCGCGCCCAGTTGCTCGAACGGATCGCGCAGTTCAAGCTCAAGGAACTTCGCGCGACGATCGGATCGACCTGCAAGGACCACGCCCCCGCTCGGACGAAGCTGCTGGCCCGTCTTGACGCCGCCGAGACCAAGGCCCTGGCATGGACCGACGGGCTCCCGAGCGGAAAGGCCTTCGAGGACTGGAAGGCCGGCATCGGGCGACTCCGGCGAGACGTCCTGCTCGGCGAGAACCCCTTGTTCGGCACGGACAAGCTGCTGTTCGTCAAGCGGCAAACCTACCACTCAAGCCACTTCTACACCGACTTCATCGACGGGTGCAGCCGATACGGCGGGAACATCTGCGCGCTGGACCTGAAGACGGGCAAGGTCTCCGACCTGGTACCGGAGATGAAGGACGGCATCTTCGGGCGGTTCGACCTGCACTTCTCGGCGAAACGAATCGTCTTCGACTGGAAGAAGGCCCCGCGCGAAGGGTTCCGCATCTTCGAGATCGACATCGACCCGAAGACCGGCCTGCGGACGGGAACCAAGGTCCGCCAGCTCACCTTTCGGCCTGACGACGAGGACGCGCGAATCAAGAAGTACGACAACTCCTTCCTCGGGCGCACCGCCAGAATGTACTACCACCAGACCGACGACATGCACCCGTGCTACCTGCCGGATAGGGGGATCATGTTGACCTCGACGCGGTGCGAGTTCGGCACGCTTTGCGACGCGCCGGACGCACTGTCCACGCCCGTTATCCACCGCATGGACGGCGACGGGAAGAACTTGCAGAAGCTCACCAACAGCCCGGTCAGCGAGTTCTCCCCGTCGATGCTCGCCGACGGGCGAATCCTCTACACGCGCTGGGAATACGTCGACAAGGGCCAACTCGGCATCAAGTGCCTCTGGGCGATGCGCCCGGACGGCAGCGGGACCGTCGAGGTCTACGGCAACGATATCCAGTACCCGCCCACGCTTCTGCACGGGCGGCAGATCCCCGGATACAACGATCTGTACGTCGTGCTCGGCACGCCGCACTTCCCCCAGAGCGGCATCGGCACGGTGATCCGCCTGGACATGACCAAGAACATCCGCACGCGCGAGCCGATGACGTACATCACGCCGCACGTCGACATCCGCCAGGAGCCGGGCTGGAACCACCTGGTCAACGGGCGATGGGTCCGCCACACCAACGGGCCGCTATACATGGACCCGTATCCGCTGAGCAAGGACCTGTACCTCGTCGCGCACAACCCTGACAGGAAGTGGAGCGATCCGACCGCCTACGGGCTGTACCTGATAGACGCCGCCGGAAGCCACGAACTGATCCACAAAGAGCCGGACACCTCGTGCTGGCAGCCTTATCCGCTCAAGGCCCGCAAGACACCACCCGTCCTGCCCTCGACGCTCGACCCCCAGTTGGCCAAGAAGAACGTGGCCCTGTGCATGGTGCAGGACGTCTACCACGGTATGGAAGGCATCAAGCGCGGCGAGGTGAAGTACCTGCGGATCATGGAGCAACTGCCGCGCCCCTGGGCGTGCAGGCGGTTCTGGGACCCGCGCAGCCGCTACGGCTCTCACACGCGGCTGGTCAGCCGGGGCAGTGTGCTGGCCGTCAAGGTCCTCCGCGGGATCGTGCCGGTCTACCCGGACGGTTCGGCACACTTCACCGTCCCGGCCGACCGGAATATCTACTTCGAGGCGCTGGATGAGGATTACATGGAGCTTCAGCGTGAGCGGACGTACGTGAACTATCGCCCCGGGGAGATGCGCTCGTGCGTGGGCTGCCACGAGACGCCCACCGACGCGCTGCCGAAACGCAACGTGATGACGATGGCGCACAAGCGGCCCCCTTCGCGGCCCGCCCCACAGCCGGGCGATGAGTCCGCCGAGCGAACCCTCCACTACATCACCGACGTCCAGCCCGTGCTCGACAGGCACTGCGTTCGATGTCACGGCGCGTCAAACCCCGCCGGCAAGCTCGACCTGACCGGCACGCTGACGACACACTTCTGCCGGTCGTACGAGAACATCCTTCGCCGCAGGCTGGTCAAGACCACCGACGAGGGCTCCGACTGGGGCGGCTCAGCGTACCTGGGTCCCAAGTCCGTCGGATCGCACGCCAGCCGGTTCATCCTCCAGGTCAAGGCCGGCTGCCCCGGCAACGACCGCAAGCTGCCCCTGGCCGACTTCGTCAAGCTGACCACGTGGGTGGACGCCAACGCGCAGTACTACGGCACGTACTACGGACGGAAGAACATCCGCTACAAGGACCACCCCAACTTCCGCCCCGTCCACACCTTCGCCCAGGCCGTCAGCACCAAGGCGCCGGTGGACGACGACCCGAGAAAGTAGCTCGCGTGGGGATTACTCGCTGATCCAGTCGTACGTTGGCAGGGCGCGGCCGTCCTTCATGATAAGGCCCTTGCGGTTGCACGGGGCCTTGCCGGAGAGGCCCGTAGCCTTGGTGGCTATGGCACTGATACCCAGCCGCTCCAGCGGGACGACCTCACCGGGGTCGGACCTGCCGTTGCCGTTGCGGTCGCGCCAAACGACGATGTGCTTGAGTTCGGCCCCGCGCAGCGTACCGTCACGGTTGTCGTCCAGCGCGTCCAGGGCGTGGTAGCCGTTGTCGAAGAACATCCACCACGTGACGCTGCCGAACAGTTGCCGGCCGTTCTCGATCCGGCCCTTGCCCAACGGGTCCCAGGCCAGGATGCACGTTTGAGGCCGCACCCACCGCCGCGTCTCGCTGCGCAGGTCGCCGTCCAGGTCGAACGTCACGCGCCGATCGGAAACCAGTTCGCTCAACGGGCGCGGGCGGTCAAGGGAGAAGATGATCGGCGTGACCGGGCCCCTCGGCTTGTTGCGCAAGGTCGCGAGGTTCTTCTCGATGTCGGCCAGAAGGGACTTGTTCTTGTCGGCAAGGCCTGTCTCGCCGATCAACCGGGTCAGACGTTGGCCGGCATCGTAGCCGACCAGCGTTTTCAGACCGGCGAGCGGCCGATTCCTGACCTTGAGGTCCTTGGCAATCGACAGGTGGTAGGCCGTCGTGTAGCTGTCGATCGCCCGGGCGAGCCAGCAGGTCCTCATCAGCGCTCTGACCCGCGTCTTGATCTCCAGGTCCTTGTGATCGCTGTTGGCCTTGAGCCGGGCGAAGACCGGCGGATAGGACGCCAGGGCAGCCAATTCGCTCATGGCCTTCTTCCGTGCGGCGTGATCGGCCTGCCCAAGTTGGACGATCAGATGGTTGACCCGCTCTTGAAGGCCTGGCTTGGGCTTGTAGGCCGGATCCTTCCCGCCCGGGGGCGCGCCGACCTCGGCGGCCATGTCGGCCCCGGCTTCCAGCAGCCAGGCCAACCCCAGGTGGTACAGGCCGTTCTTCGGAGACAGCGCGATGGCCTTGCGGTGCTCGGCCAGACCCTGTTCGAGGTGCTTCTGGAGTTCCTTCACGGTAGGCACGGCGCGATTCTTGTCGCGGGCGTGACGCCTGTTGGGATACATACACCCGGGGGAATCCAGCGTCGGCAGGCCCTTGCGGGGCGAATAGGCCGCGAGCTTCTTCGTCCTCATGGAGAACGCCAGCGAGTGAACCCGCCCGAGGATGTAGTGTGCCTGTGGGTCCTTCGGATTCTCCTTCGCCCGGTCGCCGACGTTCCTAGCCAGCCGGTCCACGTCCACCAGCGGTGCGGGTGCCCACATGCCCATCGCCGGGGCCGCCAGTAACGCTGCGGCCAACAGCCATGCCGTCTTGCTCATCGCCGTCTCCTGGAAAGGGGTCTCTGCAAGTCGTGCTCTCGCTCGGGAGCCCGTACACCTTTGTCTTGTACGGCTCTTGCACTGTCTGGTCCTATAGACACCGTTCGCAAGCGTTTGTCCAGATGAACTCAGGACAAACGACAGGCGGCCGCAGGTGTCCGAGGCGATTGCCTGGCGTGTCCGTGAATCACGGAAGCCGGTACCGCAAGGCAGACGCATTCGCCAACGGGAAGAGGTATGATGCTCTCAGACACGGCGAGCGGGCTCGCGCGTAACGGCAAAGCGGGAGACGATACATGCAGCGAAGCGCGTTTCTTCTGACGTTGGCCACGGTCGTAAGCCTGGTGTCAGCAGCACCGCCCCGCAGGCGCCCGTATCGGCTGCCGGACGTCGATATCAAACAACGGGTGATCTGGGGGGCGTCGTGCAACGGACACCAAGGCACGGGACTGGCCTTCGGCGGACAGGACCAGCAGGCCGACGACGGGCGGCCGCACACGAGACTGCTGAAGGACGGCAAGTGGGTCGCGGCGTGCGAAGAGCTTCGCCGGAGCAACCCACTCCAGCAGTTGTCCCGGCGAGTCCGCCAGGTGCGCGACCTTCAAAAGAACGCGATGGCCCTTGCCAGGAGGATCTACTTCAAGGGCCTGACCGCCCAAGCCGAAGCCCGGCTCATCGCGCGTGAGCTTGTGCCAATGCAGCGTCGAGCTGTCGAGGATGTTGCCGGGCTTGTCGCTGCGGTCAGGACGAAGAAGGACATGACGGCCTATGCGGGGGCCCAGGCCGAACGGGCGACGCGACGGCTGGCCGCGGCGCACAAGAACGCATCTGGTCTGGCGGCGTCCCTGGGCAAGGCACAGGCTCGCGTCACGCCGGGACTCATCAGGCAGATGGCCGCTGTGACGATCGAGTTGGACAAGGCCGCCGAGCATCTCGACGCCGAGCCCCCGGCTCGGGCGCTGAGCCCGATCGTGTACGACCCGCACGCAGAGCTTTACGTCCTGTTCGGCGGCGACCATCTGGATTACCTGACCAATGACGTGTGGGTCTTCGACCCGGCCAAGCACCGGTGGCGCCGGCACCACCCCCCCGCCGCGCCGCCGCCGCGAGCGAATCACAGGCTCGCGGTCCGGCCCGGCGGCACGATCGCCATGACGGGCGGCTACACGTACACATCCAACACCGACTACTGCGGCGGACAGTACGTCGACCTTGACGACGGCACGTGGACGTACGACCCGGCCGCGCAGAAGTGGACCGGGCCAGGAAAGACCGTTCCGCCCGACAGCCGAACGTATCGCACGGGGCCGTTCGCACCGGGGTTCTACCTCCGCGGCCCGCGGCCGAACGCCGCGGCAGTGGCCGATCGCCTGGCCGCGCTGCCGGCCAACACGTGGGTGGCTATGGCGCCGCCGCACCTGCCTCGGCTGAACCGCGACTGGGGCACGGCGGTGATCGACCCGGACCGGGACGTGGTCCTGCGTTTCAGCGGCGGCCACTCGGCCCACGGGGGCACTGACGTGCTGCACTACCACCTGGCGACCAACCGCTGGGAACTGCCCTTCCCCGTCGAGTTCCCGCTGGGCCAACTCTACGCCAACACGAGGTACCCCAACGGGTACAACTTCAACCGCCGTCCGTGGGTCACCGGGCACACGTACCAGAACTACGGCTACGACACAGTGGCCAAGAGGATGCTCTTCGCGGGTCGGCCGAACCACACCTACTTCTACGATCCGGCCGTCGCCGACTGGGCCGGCCGGGCGCCCAAGCCCAAGGGCATGGTCTACAACAGTTGCTTCTACATGATCACGACGTGCACCACGCCCGGCGGCCTGGTCGCCTGGACGAGATACGGCCGGGTGTTCCGCTTCGACGCTGCGGCCGGGCGGTGGGCCGAACTGAAGCTGAAAGGCGCCAAGCTGCCCGGGGCCGTCGTGGACAATTCCACCGTCGTGTACGATTCGAAGCGCGACCGTCTGCTGGTCGCCGTGAAAGGATACGGCCGCCGGCACACCTATGACGGGCAGTTCCATGCGATTGATCTGAAGACGCGGCAGGTCCGCGCGCTGTCGCCGGAGGGCATGGCCGCAGCGGGCGCGATCCCCTACTTGTGCCAGATTCGCTACGACGCGGCGAACGACCTGCTGCTGGTCGGCGGGACGCTCCCCCCAGACGGCGACGGGCTGAGGCGAACGCCCGCTTACGACTGCCGGACCAATCGCTGGATCTCCCTTCGAATCACCGGCGCCGATCCCAACGGCAAGAAGGGCCGAAACGTCTCGCTCGGCCTGATGTACGACCCCCGCCGAAAGCTCTTCTGGGCCGTCGACACGAACAGCCGCGTCTACGTCCTGCGCCTGGAACCGACGACAGCCGACCCTCAGCCGCTGAAGAGATAGGTCTCGTAGAGACATTCTCAGATTCTTGAGAATGTGAGCATGTCCGGCCGCGCCTGCGACGCGACAGCGATGGAACCGCGTGCACTCGATTCTCATGGTTTGACGCGACTTGTCCTGCGTAGCCCCCGGGGCAAAGCGGAAAGCGGCAACTGCGGCACACGCGATTCAGCGCACTTTCGGATCGCCCCAGCAACTGAAGGCGCCGGCGCCGCCGCGCACCCCCTTGGTCACCAGTTCCAGCTTGTTGACACCGACAATCCGGATCAGCAGCGGCTTGGTGACGCCGCCCGTGCTGTTGCTGTACATGTGTCCGGACTTGAAGACGTCCTTGCCATCGCAGATGACGTGGAACGTGGCAGCCCCACCGGCTCCCGTTTTCAGGCCGTAGTGCACCGAGAGCACCTTGTACTGCCCCTTGAGCGAGTAGACCACGTGCGAACCGGCGTGGACGGACAGGCCCGTAAGGAACTTCCGCCCGGCAATGCCTATCGGCCCCTTGGCGGCGGTGATCCTCCCGAACGAACCCCACCCCACCCGGGCCGAAACTTCCTGCACGTCCACCAGGTAGACCCACTCGTCGCTCTTGCGCTGGGCTGACAGCAGATCCCCGAGCTTCCCCGTGATCGCCTTGAGACGGACCTTGGCCACCTGGAGCCCGAGCCTGTCACCAACGGCCAGGTACCGGCGGTACAGTTCGGCAGCACGCGACAGGCGAAGCTGTTCCATTGCCCCGCGTTCCATGCCCGAGCGCTTGTCCCAGGCCTTCGCCGCGGCAAGGATGTCGGCGGGACTGACGGTCTTGTCAACGGCGGCCCGAAGGACCAGCGCCGCGGTCGCGTCGGGCTCGGGGGGCTTCAGTTCGGCGGCCTCGGCGTACATTCCGGCGTCCAGGTACGCCCAGACGGCCTGGGTCAGCTTGCCCTGCCTCCTGCAATAGTCGGCCTGCCTCATCAGCCTGTCCAGCGCCCGCGACATCGCGATGCCCTGGCGCAGCCGGGTGCGTCTCGGTGAGGAGATGAGCCCGGCAATCCGCAGGACGCGGTTCTCGGGCTTCTCGGCCTCCTTGAACCGGCGCGCGGCGCGGTGCAGATTGGCCAGTGCAATGGCGCTGTCAATCGCCTCGGCGCCCAGGGCGTAAAGCGTCTTGACGATCGCCGTCCTGTTTCTGGCCGTCCTTACCAGGCGCTGGAGTTCGGCGAACCGGCGAACCTGCAGATCCAGCAGTTCGCCAAGCGGACCGGCGGGGTCGGACCGCTTCATGGCGATAAGTTCGCTCAGGGCCTTGATCGCCAGGTCCAGGTCCCCGCCGTCCGCCGCCAACTGCCTTACGTTGTCCAGCAGGAGGTACTTCAACCCGCCCTGGACGCCGCCGACACCGGCAAACAGTTCCTTGGCCAGGGCGGCCCGTTTGGCCCGGGTGGTGGCCTTGCCAATCCGGGCTTTGTACATGTCGTTGAAGGCTTCCTGTTCCTTCGCGGTGAACGGCTCCTGGGCCGCTGCAGCCGCGGTCCCGGCCCACACCAGAACCACGCCAACACACAAGACGACCCCTGCAGTATGATGGCACATGCCTTATCCTTTCGACCGGTATCCCTCATTATCTGACGCGCAGCGGCGACTACAGGTTCCTTGCCAGCGCCGATTGTATCCACTGCGCTGCCACCGGCGAAGAAGGTCTCCGCGACTTGCCGGCCGACCCACGGCCCGGACCATCACCTGGAGTCTCACCGCCTCGCTCCGCACGGGCGAGTCCAGTCTCACCACCCCATACAGCATCCCCTCGTCCCGGCCGGGTCAAGGCCCTTGTGTTGATTCACGGCATCCCGTCGATAGAATGCAGCACGGTATCTCCGGGACCCGGACCGCCTTGATGGGTCCGGAGGTCCGGTTGTCGCAGTACAGACTGCCAGATGAAAGGGCACAGCCATGGAAAACAGCTTCTCCGTTGAACAGTTTCAGGCCGGATACTGCATGTCCTACGTGCTGGCCTCCAACGCGCAGGCGGTCCTCATCGACCCGCACATCACGAAGGTGCAGGTCTACCGGGACCACATCGCCGCCAAGGGGCTTGAACTCAAGGCGGTCATCGACACGCACACACATGCGGACCATCTCTCGTCCGCGGCGATTGTCTCGGGCGAGTACGGCTGCCCGATCATCATGTCAGCCAACGCCGTCTCTTCGCTGGACGTTCAGCAGGTCGGCCAAGGCGATACTGTCAGTTTCGGCGGCGCGGCCCTGGAGGTGATGCCCGCCCCGGGGCACACCGACGACAGCATCGCCCTGGTCGGCGGCGGGGCGGTCTTCACGGGGGACGTCCTGCTGATCGGGGCGGTCGGGCGAACGGACTTCCAGAATGGCTCGCCCGAGGACATGTTCGACACACTGGCCAGGCTCAAGGAACTGCCCGACCAGACGGTGGTCTGGCCCGCCCACGATTACAAGGGACACACCAGCTCGACCATCGGGCAGGAGAAGGCCGAAAATCCCTTCATGATCGAGGCCGACCGCGACGCGTTCTGCGCCACGGCCCGGGCCAAGGTCCTGGACAAGCCCTTCAACATGGACGCCATCATCCAGGCCAACCGCGACGGCTCGGCCCGCGAGATCGAGACCATCTCGGTCGCCGAGGCACGGACGAGGCTCGAGTCCGCCGACGCCCCCTGGCAGATTCTCGACGTCCGCCGGCCGGAGGAATACCAGGCCGCGCGAATCGCCCAGTCGCGGAACATTCCGCTGGACACGCTGGGCGGCCGCCTGGCCGAGGTCATCGGTCCGGACCAGCGGCTGATCCTCTCGTGCCTGTCGGGCGCGCGGGCGTCGATAGCGGCTGGCATGCTCGCCGCCGCGGGGGCCGCCCAGGTCACCGTCATGGAAGGCAGCCTGAAGGCCTGGCAAAAGGCTGGCGCCCCGGTCATCCGAGAGAAGGTCCCCGTCTCACTCGAGCGCCAGGTCCGCGCCATTGCCGGGTCGCTGGTCCTGCTCGGCAGCCTGCTGGGCCTTCTGGTCAACCCCTGGTTCCTTGCAATCCCGCTCTTCGTCGGCTCGGGTTTGCTGTTCGCGGGCATCTCGAACACGTGCATGATGGGCATGCTTCTGATAAAGCTCCCCTACAACCGCAAGGCCCTCCAGCGCAGCGCCCCGCCCGGCGGCACCTGCTCCCTCGACGGCGGCTCCGGCGGCGGGTGTGCCATGTAGGCCCCGCGCATGGCAACTCGCCACTGCCGCTGCGCGTCAAGCCCCGGCACCCGGCGCGTCAATCTGCGGCACTCGACGTGACAGGCGCTACCTGGCGTAATAGTAGATGCAGCTTCGGTACAGCGCCGTCAGGCTGGCGCCTTTGACGAAGGGCTGAAGGGCGGGCGCCTTGCCTTTGCCCGTCTTGTGGTTGTAGGGCTTGCCCAGATCATGTTTGTAGGTCAGGCGGATCTTGCATGACTTCCTGAACGTGATCCTGTCGGTATCGCGGGCACGAACCATGACTGCCCGCGTGCCTCCCTTGCCGGTCCGTTCGGTGTGGACGATGGCCGCGTAGAGGTCCGATTCGGACTGGCCGAACCCCCAGGAATGCCCGTAGAAGTCCTCGGCCCCGAGACTCTCGCAGGTCGGCTTCGTGTCGCCGTCGAGGTAGACCTCGTGGTTGCCCTCGCAGATGCCCTGTCCGCCGCTGCAGGCCTTGTGGTCGCCCTCCAGTTCCAGCCAGTGTGCCACGATCGTGCCGGGCGACGTGATATCGCACAGGATCAGGTCCTCGTGGGGGAATTGGAACTTACCCTCGCGATAAGCCGCTCTCAGGTACCCGCAGGTCTCGGGTATCCGCCTGACTTCGTCCCACTGGAGATCCATATAGCCGAACAACCGCGTCGGGCTGGGGTTCTCGATCTCGATCCTGATGTGCTTGCGGAACGGCATGGGCAGACGGAAGTTGTGACTCTTGCGTACGCGAGAGAAATAGAGCGTGTGATACGGTTTGGCACGCGGGTGAATGTCGCCGAGGAAGGCCATCAGCGGCATCTCGATGGCGGGTTTGGGCTCGTTGTCGTACCAGACGCGCAGGATCATCCGGCGGCTGTGCCCGGCGTAGTCGGACACGTGCAGGAGCGTCACGACGCCCGGGCCGGCCTGGTCCAGCAGCGTGATCTTCGAGCGGGGCTTGAGTATCGGCGCCTCGGGATACTTGTCGAGCGTCCAGGTGGCCGGGACGAGGTGCGTCTTGCGGTCGCGCACGGCGCTGATCTGCTGCCAGCGCTCCGAGACAGCCGCCTGGCCGGGCGCGGTGTGCTTCGGCCTCGGCGCGTCCTTGCTCCGGGCGCCCAGGCAAGCGGCCAGCACCACGGCGCAGAGGCCCAAAACGCCTGTCGTCTTGCGGTTCATTTTCCAGTCTCCCATCGATGTGTAATCTGATCGCCCGTGGCGCCCCGGGGAGAATCGGGGTTACCGCTGTGCGTCAAGCCCCGGCGCCCGCCACGGCATCGAACCAGGTATTCCCGGCCGAGGCTACTGCTTCTTGCACTTGGGGCAGCCTGCGGCTTTGTAGCAGTAGGGCTTCTTGCACTTCTCGCAGTACCACACGCCGCTGCAGAAGGCATACCCGCACGCGCCCATCTCGCAGACCATCCCCGGACTGTTGCCGCACGTACCGCACTTCAGGCCGTCGGCCGGGAGGTGGAACAGGTTGCCCTGGGTGCAGTACGTGCCGGCCTTGACGGTCTGTTTGCATTCCTTGCACGTGACCGTGACGGGCGGCGCGCAGACGGTGTTGCACTTGGGGCAGCAGTACCAGCCGACCGGGCCTTCCTTGCCGCACTTGGGGCACTTGCCCAGTGCCGTCAGCGGCTTGACGCGAATGTCGCGGTACCAGATCGGCTTGCCGTGCGTCTGGAGCGAGAAGAACCCCGCGTGCGTGAGCGTCTTGAGCGGATCGCGGAACTTGTTCTTCGAGCCATCGGGGTTCTTGCGGGCCGTGGTCCACTTGTTCAGGTCCATGTCGATGATCTGGACGGCGTTGAGGGCCACGAACACGCGGTTCCTGAAGCACGTGATGAAGTAGCGGTTCCACTCGCCGGCCTTCCTGGCGGCGTTGACCTTGGGAACCACCGCGTCGTAGACGGCCCCGCAGTCGTGCTTGCCGATCTTCTTCCTGCCGAACGAATCGAGGACCTGGATCTCCATCGAGCTGTGCAGCCAGTCCTTTCGGCTGGCCATGCGGACGAACACGCCGCTGTTGCAGCCCTTGGACATCTTGAACTTGATATCGAGGGTGAAGTCCTGGAACTTCTCCTTCGAGAACATGTTCCCCCCCTTGCCCTTGCTGTAGACCGACCCGTCGTCCTGGACCTGCCAGGCGGCAGGCCTGTAGTCCCACTTATCGAGGGTCTTGCCGTCGAACAGGACCTGCCAGCCGCCGGATTTCTCGGCCTCGGCGGCCTGAGCCCACTGGCCGGTCACGACCGCGCCGAGTCCGACGCCGCCGGCGGCAATCGCGGCCGACTTCAGGACGTTTCGTCGGCTGAGGGCTTCTTCGCGCGTGTCCGATGTATCACAGTTCATCATACATCCCTTTCCTGGTCTGGGTCTCGTTTCGCCCGCGGCGAACGGCACTACTTCAACGGGTTGGGCGCCGTGTTGACGCCTTTCAGGTCGCCCAGGGCCCACTGGAGTCCGGCCAGGTAGTGCTTCAACACCACCGGGTTCCAGAAGATTTCGTCGCGGTGGCCCAGCGAGCAGTAGAAGATCCGCCCCTTGCCGTGCGTATTGATCCAACTGACGGCGTAGTCCTTGTCCTTGCGGGCCCCGCCTTTCTTCTTCAGCTTGTCGTAGTCCAGGCTGAGCAGCACGCGGAGCTTCTGGCGCGAGTACACGCCTCGATTGAACTGGTAGATCTCATCGGTCACCTCGAAGCCCTTGTTGCTGAACACGGCGTTGATCGGGTTGCTCGGGTCGTCGTTCTTGATCTGCACCAGCATGTGCCAGGGGTGGCCCGCGAAATATCCCCCCATCATCTCGCCGTATTCTTTCCACTTGTACGAGCAGTCGGTGGCCGCGTGAATGCCCATGACGCCGCCGCCGGCCTTGACCCAGTCCATGAAGCTCTTGCGGAGCGTTTCGGTGTCGGGCTTGGAACCGGACTGGAACTTCTTCAGTTCGGCCTCGTAACGGGCCAGGTCCTTGGCGTACTTGTCCTGGGCTCTCTTGAGCGCATCGGGATTCTTGATGCGCTTGGGGTTGGGCTTACGGGGCTTTCGCGGGCCTTTGACGGTGAACAACTCGCCGGTCGTGTTGCTCAGGACGATCGCGTCGAACTGCTTGATCTTGTCGGGCATGAAGTTGGCCAGGTCGTCGCTGACGACGGCCTCGTAGGCGCCGGTCTTCTTGCCCATCATGGGCAGGGCGACCTTGGCCGCGACGATGGCCCCGCGGTGCACGAAGCCGTTGCAGTGGCTGTAGATCAGGACCTTCCTCGGCCTGGCCGGCGCCGCCGGGGCCTTGTCGGGCATGGCCTTGGTCATCTTGGCGACCTTGTCGGGGCTTACCTGGGCGCGGGCCGGGGCGCCGGCGACCATCACGGCCGCCGCGAGCAACGAAACAATCAGTACTGTTCGCGACATTTTCAGTCTCCTTCCATGTAACATTCCACCTGGCGGCCGGGGAACGCCCAGCCGCCGCAGCGATCGGCTGCATGTAAAAACAACCCCCCGGACAAGCCGGAGTTCCGCCCCGGCGCCGGTTTAGCGCTCCGAGTTTGCTCGCCGTGTTCTGTCCGAACGGCGCGCGGCGAGCAAGCTCGGTTCGCTATACAACCGCCGCGACGAACAGCGGGTCATTCGGCACCGTTCTCGGCAAGTCTCTTCAGTTCGCTCAGCCGCCGAATCTCCCCGTTCGTCAGGCGCATTACGCTGTCCTGTTCCAGAGTCCCATCGATGCGCTTGATCTCGTGCAGTTGCGCCAGGCATGCATCATCGCGCCCGGCCTCCAGAAGACACGAGGCGTACACCAGACGCAGCCGCATGTTCATCGGGTCCAGTGCCACCGCACGATCGAAATGCTCCAGCGCCTCGCGCCATTGCTGTCCCGTTCGGCCGGACCGGAACCGCACCTGGGCTGCGATCTTGTGGGCCTGGGGGTTTGCCGGGTCGCGGGCGACCGCCCGGTCGGCCCAGTGCAGCGACTTGCCCGCCAGGTCGGCGGCCAGGGCAGCGTCGTTCCGACTGGACGTGACATAGACGGCGGCGTGTCCGGCGACCGTTGCCGCATCGATGGCGGCCTGAGTGCTGGACGGGTCGGCCAGGGCGGCCGCCTCGGCGGACCCGGCCGCGGCCACAAGGGCCCCGGCGCGGATCCTGCCGGAGCACTCGGCCGTCCGACGATAGGCCTCGATCACGGGCGGGCACAGCAGCAGCGCCGTGACGGCGCCGGCCGCCACCACCGCCGCAGCCGGCCAACGCCACCGCACCAGGCGTAGCGCTCGCGCCCCGGGCGTCTGGGCCAGGCACAGCCCGCCCAGGACCCAGAACACGGTGGCCGCGCCGGGCACCCACATCGAGAACGTCACGGCGTTATGCAGAACGAATCCGCCCAGGCCGCAGACAAGGAGTATCCGCGCCGCGGGGGAGATGGGCCCGTCCTGAGGCGCCCGGCCGACTTGCCAGCGCGCAAAGGCCAGCGCCCCGGCCAGCAGCCCGGCCGGCATCAGCACGTTGAAGACGAAGATGGACGTCCCCCCGGCCGGACTGTACGACAGCCACCTGCCGATCAGCGCTACGGCCACGGCCCCCGCGAACATCGGCGCCGCCGAGCGTTCGTTGACGGCTGTGCGTTTAGCGGGCGAGTTTGCTCGCCGTGTGTCGTTCGAACAGGAACGCGGCGAGCAAGCTCGCCCGCTAAACGTGACAGCCGTTCCCTGGGAGGGCCGAGCATTGCCGATGCGGGGATCAACAGGCTTCTGGCCCGGGCGCACCGACGCCGCCAGGACGTACGCTATGGCCGCCACGAGGCACACGCCGCCCGGCACGCCGTACTGGACCAGCGCGTGGACGACGACGTTATGCGGCGTCTTGACGGCTTCTTCGGCCTCGATCGGCCGATGGCGCAGGTACGCGTTGGGAAAGTTGCCGCCCCCCGTACCGAACAGGGGCCTGTCGTTGACGATCCGGGCCGCACCCGTCCAGTAGTACCAGCGGAAGGTCATGGTCCTGGTCGGCAGGCGACCGCGAGCCAGCCCGTGCCCTGCTGTGGCGCCGGCGGCGAGGACGACCACCGCGACAGTGACAAGCAGCGCCCCTGGCCAGTGCCGACCCAGCACGCGGCGGAAGCGGTACACGCCAGCGGCGGCGGCGGCGGCGAGGATCATCGCGGCGATGGCGCCTCGGCTTCGCGTGAGGAGGACCACGACGGCGGCGGCGGCGGCCACGGCCGCGATAAGCCCCCCCGCCAGGGCCGGCAGGTGGATCTCGCCCGGACGGACGGCCTCCGGCGGCGGGCGCGAGGCGCGAGCGGCCGAAAGCCGCTCGACAGCCAGACCCGCCGCGGCAAAGCCCAGTACGATCATCATCGATCCGAACGGGTTCGACAGGGTCATGAACCCGTAAGGCGTGTCGGCCAGCACCCGCTTCTCGAGCATCGCCGCGTCAGGCGAGTCGGGGTCGTAGCCCGCCTCGCGAAGCATCGTGTCCTTGTTGTGTCGCCACTGGCTGCGGCTGGCGGGGAACTCGAACGCCAACTGCCAGGCGCTCCTGGCCACCAGCACCAGGCACAGGGCCGCCGCCGCGGACAGCAGGAGGTCCCTGGACCGCCGGCGACGACACATCTGGGCGGCGGTGAAGCACGCGGCCAGCAGCGAGACCTGCTCGATCCACGCCGTCCACGCCGCGCGCCGGTCGGCCGCGCCCAGTGTCGAGAACAGCGACCACAGGGCAAATGCCGCAATCAGCACGCCCAGCCACGGATGGCGAATCGCCACGCTGCCGGTCCGCGCCTCGCCGAGGGCCCACAATCCCGCGGACGACAGCAGCGCGCAGGCCAGGACGACGCGGAGAAGCTGGCTGGGATTTGGGGACTTGGCGTGGAGAACGGCCTCGTGCCCCGGGCCGCCGGCGACCTGCACGGCCGAAATGTCGTATGGCAGTTCGGACAGCAGCCCCCTAGCGGCCAGGCAGGCGAGCATGACGGCCAGGGCCGCCGATCGCAGGCGCCGGCCCGGGTCGGCCGAGGCGTCGGGGTGCGGGCCCTGGTGCCGCGGTGACCGGGCGGGGGTCATCTGTCTCCTCCGCCCTCGAGCAGGGCGATGATCAGGATGACCGCCGCGGTCTGGGCGAAGATGAGGATTGCCGCGTGATTGGTCGTGACCAGCGCCAGCAGCCAGGCTGAGACGGCCGTCACGGCGGTGCAAAGGTATATGGTGAGCATGGCCGTTCGGGGGGCCATCCCCCGCTTCAGGAGCCTGTGTGAGAAGTGCCTGCGGTCGCCTACCAGCGGGCTGTCTCCGCTGCGCACCCGGAGTACGATCACGCTCAGCATGTCGTACAGCGGCACGGCCAGCAGGACCAGAGGCACGAAGATGCCGTACAGGTAGTACGTGCGTCCCGGGCGGACGAACGTGGTCAGGCAGGTCAGCACGCCAAGGAAGTACCCGACGACGAGCGATCCGGCGTCGCCCATGAAGGACCGCGCGGGGGGCAGGTTGTGCGGCAGAAAGCCGAGCAGCGCCCCGAGCAGAAGGCACAGCCACGCCGAGACGAACACCTGCCCCATCGCCGCCGAGACGCCCAGCAGTCCCGCCGTGCAGATCGCCCCAACACCCGCCGACAGCCCGTCCATGTTGTCCAGGAAGTTGAACGCATTGGTCACGGCGACCAGCCACAGCACTGTGACGGCGATGGAGACGGCCTCGCCGGCCACTGTCAGCACGCGCACGCCGGCCAGGGACACGACCGCCGCGGCGACGATGACCTGTCCTGCCAGCTTGGTCCACGCCCCGAGGCCCTTGCGGTCATCGATCAGGCCCATCACGTGCAGGGCTGCGGCCCCGGCCAGGATGACGAGGGCCATCGGGATCCGCTCGGCCGCGCCCGGCAGGTGTTCGGCCAGTTTGGGCCCCAGCCAGGACGGCGCCCCGGTCGCGGCCCACAGACCGGTCAGTCCCGTCGCGGCCAGGATGGGGCCGGCGACGGCGACGAAGATGGCGCACCCGCCCAGCAGCGGCACGGCACGGTCGTGCGCCTTGCGTCCCGACGGGTGGTCGAGCATGCCCGTCCGCCGGGCTATCCGCCGGGTAAAGGCCGTGGCGACGCATGATATGGTCAGCGCCACGGCCCCCGCGGCCACGTGAGGCCAGGTCATCATGGCGGGGAATCCTCGCGCGCCGGCCCACCCAGGCGACTGCGGGCCTCGGTCAGAAACGCATCGTATCGGCCCGACGCGAAGTCGGGAAAGGTCCATTCCAGCGCCACCCACAGGCCCTTGCGCCACAGCAGCGTCACCTCGGCGTACACGCCGTCACGCAGGGTGATGCGGTGCGAGAAGTCCTTCATGCTCGCCAGGACCAGCTTCGACGGGGCGATGTACCCCGGATCGAGATTGATCGGCCGGGGCGGGTCGTCCGCGTCGCGACGGGCGGCGAAGTCGGCCTCGATCGCGTTGGTCCGCAGCTTGGCCTCGGCCAGCGCCGCCGGATTGAACGGCTCGGCGAAGCTGACGAACCGTCGCAGCAGCCCGGGGCCCATCTGCGGCTCGTAGTAGTCCGTCATATCGAACGGCATGATTTCGCTTGTCAGGTCGACGGGTCCGAACGCGTCGGCCAGCACCTCGCCGGCCCGGTCGAACAATCCGGTCCGCGCGGAGATCATCCCGCAGATAAGCTTCACCGGATCCGCTTCCTGCGCCTGGGCCATGGGAACCATTGTCGCTCCGCGTGCTGGAGATTGTCAACGAACGAGCCTCGAGCATGGCTGTCGCCGTGCTCCTTCCACGGCACCGCACGGCGTTCTATAATGATGGCTGTCAGCCCTTGGTGAGCACGATGGCATTTCCCACAGATCGAATGTGTCGGGCAGTCGTGTTGGCATCCCTTACGGCTGCAGCCGTCGCCCCGGGCGGATCGGCCCAGCCGGGGAAGACCAGGCCGCTGAAGGAGGTTGTAGCCGAGTACATGGCCGGGGACCTCGAGACGGCTATCATTCCCACGCCACAGAAGGCCACACTTGCCGACACGGTATTCGCAGCCGGGAAGGTCGTCCTCGTCAAGCCGGACCGTTACCGCGTGCCGGATACACTGGCCGAGGAACTGGTCGCTCTGCTGGGGAAGGACACCGTTGCGGTGACGACGGCCTCGTCGTTCCTCCGGGCCACGCCCGTCGCAGACACACTCGTATTGGTTGGTACGCCACGGCGCAATGCGGCGGCCGGGACGTTCTGTGCGAAGGACGTTGCCGTGCTGGCCGCGAGTATCAAGGACGCCGGTCCCGACGCTTACGTGTTGCTCAGCACGGCGGGCCAGGCGGGGCGGCCCAACGTGGTCGTCCTGGGCGGCAACTCACCGGCGGGCGACTTCTGGGCGCTGTGCACGCTCCGGCAGATGATCTTCAGGACCGACGGCGCGGCCTGCATCCGCGAGGGGCGGATTGCGGACTTCCCGCGGTTTCGCCTGCGGGGCAATAAGAGGCCCAGGCCGTGGGAATGGCGATACAAGGCCAATTACGGATGGCGATTCGAAGCCAAACTCAAAGGCGAGGGGGGCTTCCGCCGGGCCCGGTTCAGGCAGCACGGGGCGTGGATACATCATGGCAGCCCGCTGCGGGCCACCGACGACGAAATGGACAAGCTCATCACAGGCTACGACGACCTCCCCGCAGGCAGACGCAAGCCAAGGCACACCGCCGGGGCCGCAGAGTACTACCGCGCAGGCTGCCGAGAGTTCGTCCTCAAGTTCGACGATACCGGCTCGAAGATGAGTTCGGCCACCGTTGAACGGTTCGGGCCCGACGGCTTCTTCAAGGCGCTGCACCACTTCCTGACGGGGATGCACCGGCGGATCAAGCGGCTGGACGCGAGCAACCGCGTCTATTTCATGCCACGGCCGTACTACGCTAACAGCTTCGAGCTGGGCTCCTACGCCCGGGCCCTGCTGTCGCACGGGCCGCTGCCGAAGGACATGGGGCTGTCGGTCTGCGGCCCGGAGGTCATCAGCCGGACGATCCCCACCGGCTGCCTGAAAGAGTTCCGCGAGCTGTTCGGCTTGGCGGGCAAAGCGCAAATCTACGACAACCGCGGCCGCGGAGGCGACGTCTTCGCCTGCAGCGGGCGATCCGCCACGCTGTGGCAGGAGGCGGACTGCCTGTTCCCGGAGCGCGGCACGCCGGTGACGCGGATCACGGTCTTGGACTATCTCTGGAACCCGCAGGCCTACGACCCGAAGCGCTCGCTGCTGCTGGCGCTGCGGGAACTGGCCTCGGGCAGGCCCGAGGTGTATGCGCCGCTGCGCGAGGTCGTGCTGACCTGGAACCGCGACCGCTGGCCCGCCGTCACGATGTCGCACACCCAGGCCGTCGAGCACTTCCGCGCGACCAACCGCCGACTCAAGGCGAAATACGACGCACTGGTGCCGCGGCTTGAAACCAGTCCCCTGGCCCGTGAGGTCAGGCTGGCCGACGAACTGTGGGGCTCGCGATCCAAGAGCGGCAGCTTCGAGTGGGGCGAGTACGCCAGGCTGCGGCGCCGGCTGGAGTTCGAGCCGTACATGTCGGCGTTCGGCTGGCGCGAGGGGCGAGTGGCACGGGCCGCCGAGGCGCCGAGGATCGACGGCCTGCTCGATGAACCGGCCTGGGCCAAAGCGCCGAAGTTGCCTGCGTTCGTTCGCCCGGCCTGGTCGGCCCGGACGCCGCCGAAGCGCCCCGAAGACTTAAAGGCCCCGGACGATGAGTCTACCACCGTTCGACTGCTCACCACGACCAGCGACCTCTACATCGGGATCGACTTCGCTTACAAGAGCCGCCCGAAGGTCCCCGACTGGGCTCAGACGGCCTGGAAGGACATCCCGCGCGGCGGGCAGGGCAACCTGGCGTGGCGCGTGCCGTGCTTTGAACTGTTCCTCCACCCGACGGGTCGACGGCAGGACTACTACCAGATCATCGCCAATACCGCGGGCATCTGGCTGTCGAAGCATTTCGGCGCCTACAGGCCCGGCAAGGTCGGGCGGTCGTGGCGGCCGCGGTTCACGTTCGCCTTCACGCTGGGCGAGACCCGCGGCACGTTCGAAGCGGCCGTGCGCCTGGCGGACCTGACCGATACCCCCCCCGTGCCGGGCAGCGCGTGGGGATTCCAGTGTTTCCGGTCGAAGATGGGAACGTTCAGCCTCTTCAGCGGCGTGTTCGACTTGGTCGGGGGCGAACACCGGCCCGGGCAGTTCGGGAGGATCGTCTTTGACTAGGCACAGGTGTGAGGAACACATGAGCGGCAGACGAGGGTATTCTCGACGGGCCGTCTGGGCGATCCTGGGCGTGGTCGCCGCGTCAGGGATCGCATCGGCCGAGCCGGCCGACTCGTGCGCCGCGTGGTGGCTGCGGCGCGACGGTGTGAAGCCCATCGCCGACCTGGTCAACGTCGCCGCGCCGCCGAAGGCCCCGCGCTTCGCCGACCGCATCGGGCGCTTCGAGGTCGCCGCCGCCGGACGAGCCCTGACGATCTCAGGCGTCTTCCCCGCCGCGGGCATCTGGCGGTTCGACCTGACGACTTTCGACGGCCAGTTCGACATGCGGCGGCTGTACGTGCCGTACGGCAGCGTGGCGTACCCGGACGCCAACGCCATCCACACACGGCGCCTGGCCAAGCTGCTGGGCAGCGCCGACAAGGCCCTGACGCACACCGGGCCGTGGGATATTTTCAACGGCCAGTGGAAGGTCCCCACCGCCCGGGTGGCCCTGGACGGCCGACACGTCTACACGTCGTGGTTCGACCTGCCGAGCCTGGCCGACCAGGCTGCCGGGCGCGTCTACGCCAGTTTCGCCCTGGAAATCGCCCGCCCGGGCAGGCACACGATACGGATCTCGTTCGACGATTTTCTCCGTCACACGCGCTGGAGGCCCAGCCGACGCATGCCGACCAGGCCCGAGCCGGCCACCACGCCCAATCCGCTTCGCCCGGGGCACATCGGCTCGATAGCCATCGGCCCGGACGAACGGGCCACGGCGCTGAGCGCCATTCGCCTCAAGCCGCAGCTTGCGGGGAAGCATCCTCGGCTGAGCGACGCCCCTGCGCCAGCGGGCAAGACGCTGACGCTGCGCGACGAGCGGGTGCAGCGCCTGATCGTCTGGCTCGACCCCGACCGCGGAGAACTCTGGGAATACAGTGACGACGCCGAGTCCATGGCTTCGGGCAACGACATGGACGCCGGGCGAAAGGGCCTGGAAGCTTGCCGCACGTACGACCGCATGGTCGCCCGACTCGATCCCGAGGCACGAAAGGAGGTCGACAAGGTCTTCCTCAAGCGCTTCGGGGGGATGTACACCTACTTCGTCTTCCAGCGCAACTATAACGCCACCGGGTACGCGCAGAACCACAGCTCGAAAGCTATCTGGGCGCTGGTCGGGGCCGGGCTGGTCTGGGACGGGCCCGAGGCGACCAAATGGCTGCGATGGGCCGAGATGGTCTGTCGAAAGCGGGTCGAACTGCTCGGCCGCGACGGTGGGCTGGAATGGATGAACGAGGCCCGCCACTACGGGCTGGGGTTCTGGGAGACGTCGCGGCAGGTGATCCTGCGAGGCACGGGGGTGGACCTGGCAACCGGACCGTTCTTCACCAACGAGTGGCGATACGCCCTGCACAACGCCCCGCAGTTTCCCCCCGGCCGCATCCCGCTCCTGGTCACGCCCGGCCGCGTCCACAACAGCGTCAATCGTCCGCTGCCGGATCACGTCACGCCCGCCGGTACCCCTGCCTGCTTCCACTTCGACGACTGCGACCAGGTGTTCATGCGCTCGGACTGGGGCCCGGAGGCCCTTCGCGTGAGGTTGACGGCCGGGTCGATCTTCGGGCGAGCCGGAACACCCAAGGCGCTGCGCTACAACTGGGCCCACTGCCAGGTCAACCGCGGCTCGATCGCGATCTGGCGCGGACCGCACGCTGTCGTTCTCGAGCCCGGCCGCGACCGGACGTACCGCAAGAGCGCGGCCAACAACAACTGCATTCTCGTCAACGACACGGACCAGTGGGGCGGTGGACAGGTGTGGCACCCTCGGCTGGGCGTGCACCAGGTCGGACGGATCGCGATGTTCGCCGACGGCAAGCTCATGTCGGTGGCCCGCGCGGACCTGAAAGGCGCCTACCCCCCTGCCGCACGCCTCAATGCCCTGTCGCGCGTCCTGGTCTTTCTCAAACCGGACCACGTCCTGGTTTTCGATCGCATCGAGCCGGCAGGCCCCGGCAAGGCCGAGTGGCGCTACCATGCGGCCTTTATCGAACCCGCCGGACAGGCCGGGCGGTTCACGGTCTTCGGCTTCAAGCGTGTGGGCACACGCAGGACCAGGCCCACCGACTACGCCCGGGCCTTTGCCAGGCGTCCCGAGGCGCCTCTGGACGTGGCGTTCCTGACGCCGGGCGTGACGGCCAGGGCGGGCGCCTCGGACGTCTACTTTCGCGGCAGCGCATTTCGCCAGCCGATGCGACACCTGCGGGTGGTCCGCCGCGGCGCCGGAGCGATCGAGCTTCTGACGGCCTTCGCGCCGAAACTCCGCCTGGCGGGCAAGGGCCCAAACACCTGCACGGGCCGACTCGGCGACGTCGTCTGGACGGTTTGCCTTGGCGCCGGGCAGGTGAACGGGCTAAGCTCGGATGCCCACTTGGCCGTGGCGGCGCGGAACGCCGCGACGGGCCTGGCTGAAGTGTTCCGCTTCGGCGGGCGGCGGATCAGGCTGGACAGGGCCGATGTCCCCGGCGATGGGCCGGACCTGTTCGCCACCATCCGTAAGGGAAAGGTCGTCAGAACGGTGTCCACTCGGCAGGCCGACTGACGCCCGGACCGAATGACCAGCGCGCAGGGAGATCAGGCCATGGCAGGACCCAGACGCCGCAGCCGGTTCGGGCGGGTTTGCCTTGCGGTGATGGCGTGGAGTGCCCTTTGCCCGGGTGCGGCGCGGGGGGAGAACTTCTACGTTTCGCCCGACGGCTACGACAAGTGGTCGGGCCGGCTTGCCGCGCCCAAGGCCGACCGCACGGACGGGCCGTTCCGCACGTTGAAGCGGGCCGCCGGGACCGTCCGGCCCGGAGACACGTGCTTCATCCGCAAGGGCGTCTACCACGAGACGCTCCGGCCGGTGCGGAGCGGCACACCGGGGCGGCACATCACGTTCAGGAACTATGGCCACGAGCGGCCGGTCGTCAGCGGGGCCGACGGCCTGACGGACTGGAAACGAGGCGATGAGGGCGTCTACACGGCCGCAGTCGGGTGGGACCTGAAGGACGGCAACCAGGTTTTCGCCGGCGGGCGGATGCTGACCGAGGCCCGCTGGCCCGACATCGGCCATACGGTCCTTAAGCCCGTCCGGGCACGGGTCCGGGGCGGGACGGCCGACACGCTGACCGACCCGAAGCTCACCGGAGACGAAGACGCCTGGAAAGGCGCCCTGCTGTGGTGCGCGGGCGGGTCGGAGTGGATCTGCTGGTCGGCGCGCGTGACCGCCTACAACGCCAGGACGCACACGCTCAGGTTCGCCCCGAAGCAGACCAGGAGGTGGTATGTCCCCAGAAAGGGCAACCCGTACGTGCTGATGGGCGTGCGGCGGGCGCTGGACGCCGACGGGGAATGGTGGCTGGACCGTGCCGCCGGGCGGCTGCACCTTCGCCCACCGACCGGCAAGGCGCCCGGCACCGCCGATATCGAGTTCAAGCGCCGCCGGGACGCGATCGACCTGTCCGCCCGAACGCACGTTCGCATCGTTGGCCTGGGCTTCCGCGCGGCCGGCCTCCGAACGAACAAGGCCACGTCCGACATCGTCCTGCGCGACCTGCGAGGCACGCACGTGGCCCACTCCTACGAGAAGGACATCTCCGGCAAGGCCGGCGTGCTGATCCACGGCAGCCGAATCGACGTGGCTAACTGCGAGTTCGGCTACAGTTCCGGCAGCGTTGTGGACCTGCGCGGCAGCGACAACCGACTGGTCAACTGCTACATCCACCACGGCAACTACGGCGCGAAGTGGCGCGGCACGCTGGCGGCGGCCGGGCGAAGGCACGTGATCGCCTACAACACCATCCGCCACTCCGGGCGGGACCTCGTCAACGTCCACGGGCTCACCGAGAGCCTCATCGAGTACAACGACCTGTCGGAGGCGGGCTGGCTGACCAGCGATCTCGGCATGATCTACGGGCACAACACGGACTTCGGCAATACGGAGATCCGCCACAATCTCGTGCACGACAACCACGCCCCGGCGTGCAACATGGGCATCTACTTCGACCACCTCAGCCACAACGTCATCGTCCACCACAACGCCGTCTGGAACGTCCGGGGCGACCCGATCCGGTTCAACAATCCCAGCTACCACAATCTGGTCTTTCACAACACCTGCTGGAACACCGGGCCGATCGTGACCTTCGACCACACCCGGCGCAACGACCTGTTCGGGGTGCGATACCACAACAACATCCTCAACGCCGCGGTCCGCCTGCCGAAGCACGTGGCCGTGACGCACAACATCGTGGCCAGGTCCCCCGCGCTGGTGGACCCCGCCCGGCGCAACTTCGCTCTGAAGGCCGGCTCGACCGCCCGCGACGCCGCCCTGGTCATTCGAGGCATGAGCACGCCCGACGGCAAGCCGGACATCGGCGCACTCGAGTTCGGCGCCAAGCCCTGGAAGGCCGGGCATGACTTTGCCCGCCCCGCCCCGCCGAGCGTGCTCAAACGCCCGACCATCGGGTATATGAACCTCGTGCGCAACGCCTGCTTCGAGCTGCCCACGCTGGAAGGCTGGACGAAGACCGGCGCCCGAAAGGCCCGCCTGACCCCCGGCAACGGATGGGGCAACTCCACGTTCGGCTCCGGCCGGAACCACGCCACCGGAACGTCCAAACGCGAGCTGCGCCTCGGCGGCGGCGCCGACGGCGTCGAGCAGACCATCACCGGCCTGGGCCCGCGGACACGCTACACGCTGTCGGCCTGGCTGAGGGTCTCGGGCAGAAATGAGTCCGTCGCCCTGGGCGTGAAGGCCTTCGGCGGCAAGGCCGTCGTCGCCTCGACCAACAGCACCGACTGGACCCGTAAGGTCGTCACGTTCGAGACCGGCCCGACGGCTCGAAGCGCGGTGATCACCCTGACCAAGACCACCCCCGGCGGCGGACATGCCTTTTGCGACAACGTCGCCCTGCCCCTGAGCCCGCCGAGGAAGTGGACCCCGGGCGACGACCCTGGGGCCGTGGGCCGTGCCGTGGCGCCTGGTTATTTTTTCCTTGCGATCAACGACGGGCCGGTATAATTGGCGTATGAGCCAATTGGACAGAGCCGACTGCGACTGCAGGCGGTGTCTCTGATGTGCCGACATAGTCAACGGAGCCAGTGGGTGGCAACATGATCGACTACTCGAACCGACGCGCCGACCATGGATTCACGATTATGGAACTGCTTGTCGTGGTGACCATCATCGCGATGTTGCTGGCCTTGCTGGCGCCGAGTGTGCGCAATGCTTTCCACTCGACCCGTACGGCGATTTGCGGGGGCAATCTCCGTCGGATTGGCGAGGCCCTGGTGCTCTTCACCCGAAGCGACCCCGGGGGGCGAAAGGTGAGGTTCAGCCCGGAACACTGGCCGGATCAACTCGTCGCGTACGTCGATGACAGTGAAGTGTTCAACTGCCCGATAGGCCGGCCCATGTCAGCACAGGACGCCCCCCAGAACGCCCCGCTGACCGACCTGATAGCCGTCCACGTGACAACCAGAGGCTACGATCTCGAGTGCATTGAAGGCCCGTGGGTGGCCAAACTTTCCGATGAGCAGTTTGGAGCCGCGGTCTTCCGAGAGAACGTGCCCTTCCATCCCCCGCCGTACGTGCCCGGACCGGACCCGACGATCTACTGGTATATCCTGGAGGACATACCCAACCCGAACAACAACCGCGTCGACTTTGAGATAGGGATTCGGGTAGCCGAAAACGCAGACGGGACGTACACGCTCAGGGTCAAGCAGCTCACGCCTGCTGGGTATAACTTCAACGTGATCGACAAGGCCAACAACCGCAAGGTGCTCGTGTACAAGTCCGAGATGGACGGAACGGCCAGGTCAGAGCGGGTGGTGGGCTTCGGGGGCGGGGCCAGCTACGGAATAAACGCCGAGGTTAACGGATTCACGGATGACGTCGAGAAGATTGTCGCGATGGACTACCCCTGGTTCGTGGCCCGATCGACTCATGACTGGTCAGCCGACGTGTTTGCCGGGGAGGTTCCCGGCATACCGATCTTTGCACGCCACGAGGGGAAGATCAACGTGCTGTTTACCGGAGGCTCGGTGCAACTCAAGCGCCCCGACGAGATCAACCCGACCTTCCATCAGGCCACCCTTTGGGACAATTGAGCGGTTCGCCGCGAACCCGGGCGCGGCTGCAGGTCCGAGGATCCTTGATGAAGACCAGACTCAGAGTGCTCATCGCCACAGCTTCGGTTCTGGGCGCTGTGCTGATCTGGCGGTTGATCTGGGCGGGCGGGCCGGAGATCGACTCGATCGACGCCCGCATGGAGAAGCTTCGTCGGGCCGGAGACGTCGAGGCCCTGGCCGCCCTAGCCCGCAGCGAGGATATCCTGGCCGCCCGACGTGCGACCGAAACGCTGGGTTACCTCGGCCTGAAGGCCGTCGAACACATCACGCCGCTCTTGGCCGATCCGCGGGCGGAGATCCGCCAGCGGGCGGCCACGGCGTACGCCCGGGCGGCCGACCCGAGCGCGGCGCCCGCCCTGGCCAAACTGGCCCGCACCGACGACAACGCCATGGTGCGCGCCGCGGCCGTTACCGCGCTCGGCCAGGCGCAGGTCCACGGGGAAATGGACACGCTTCTGTCGGCCATGGACGATGACGCCCCCATCGTCTGCGCCCGCGCCGCCGAGGCCGTCACGCTCATGCTCGGACGGAGGTGGCCCTACGATCCCGACTGGGAATCCCCCAAACGGCAGAAGACCATCGCCGAGATCCGCCGGTTCTGGACGGTGTACAAGGACGTCGTCGCCAGGTACTGCGACAAGGCCCGCCGGCAGCGCAAGGCCGCGGCCGCCAAGTCACAGTAGGCTGTCAGCCGACGGCTCATATGAAGCCGGGCAAGGCTCGGTCCTCGTGTAGGGGTACCGAGACGGTGGTCCGCAGCAGCGTGATGCACCGGGGCGCGAGCCCAAGTCCAGCTATCGCCAAGGGCGCTGCCTTTTGATGCCTCTTGCGAACAGCCCCATCATAGTCTGCACGTCTTCGGCCACCTGGAAGTCAAACATGCCGACGCAGATGAAGTCCGCGCCGCCCTGGAAGGCATACTTGAATCCGGACGTGGGGCTGATGGCCCCGGCGGCCATCACCTTGAACGCTATCCAGGGCACCTTCACGTCCCGCATGAACGCTATGGTCTCTTCGGGCTTGTGGCAGTACATGTTGTCGTGATAGTGCGCGTGATCGGGCGACTTGCGATCGAACATCTCGATGAACCGCCTGTTGGCCTTCGGATGGGCCGACCAGTACCGGTCGTGATGCAGCGTGATCATGTAGAAGTCGGGCTTGAGGCCCTCAGCCTCGCAGAACTTGATCGGTTCCAGCCGGTGGGCGCATATGCCGACCGGAATGTCGTACTTCCTCATGATCTCGAAGGCCTTGACGATGCGCCCGGGCTTCTTCTCGTGGTACCACGTGTCGGTAGCGCCCCCCCACAGGTAGGCCGCCGATGCGCCGAGCTTGAGGTGCTCGACAAGCAGCCGCTCGTACCGGGTGATGTCCCGCGTGATCACGTCGGCAATCCAGAGCATCTTCCCGCCCCACTCGTCCCAGTACTTCCTCAGCTTGAATCGCTTGAAGTTGTGGTTCTTCAGGACGATCGCGTTGATTCCCTTGGCTTCGCAGAGCTTCAGGGTCTTCAGGATTCGCTCTTCGGTATTGTAACGGGCGGCCAGGGCGTTGACGTAGCCCAGGTCCCTCGCGTGCATGTTCATGCTGATCAGGTTGCTGCCGCTGATCATCCGGCTGATCTTGAGCTTCCCGATCCTCCCGGTCGGCATCCCCTCGGGCGACGTGTCGTTAGCCGGCTCCGGCGTCTTGGGTTTCGCGGCCTGGGCTCTCCCCTCAGAGCCCAACGCCGCAGCACTCGCAGCACCGGCGGCAACGGTCTTCTTCAGAAACTCCCGACGCCCCGGCTGGTCCTTCCTCGTCGTCATGGCTGGCCCTTCCCGATACATTCACTCAACCGCCCGGGCGGCTCGCCCGGCCACACGTGGCATTATCCTGCGTTGCGAACGGACATGTCAATTGACGGGGCGCTGCCGCGTCAGCGCCGGGGGCCGAAAAACGTCTTCCTGTGCGCATCAGCCAGGGCCTTGAGCCTGACGGCGATATCGGGATGCTTGGCGATGACGTTGGTCGTCTCGTAGGGGTCGGCGACCATGTCGAACAGCGACAGGCCGATCCGCTTGCGGGCGTATCTACCGGGTTTGCCATCCTTGCCGGCTGTGACGAGCGTTCGGTATCCGTGCGGCAGGTGCAGTTTCCATCGCCCGTCACCGGAGACGACGCCCTCGAACGTGCCTCCGGTCGAGAACGGGTAGTACTCGTGGGGGTTTTTCGCCCCGGGTCTGTCGACGATCAGATCCCAGACGTTCTTCCCGTCGACCGGGTGGCCGGGCAGCTTGGCCCCGGCCAGGTGGGCCAGCGTCGGCAGGATGTCCAGCGTGCAGAGCATCTTGTCCGAGGCGGTGCCCGCCTTGATCCGCCCGGGAAACTTCATGATGCACGCGCTGCGCGTGCCGCCGTCGAACCCGGTGGCTTTGGCCTCGCGGTACGGCGTCTGGCCCGCGTGGTTGCCGTACGAGACCCACGGGCCGTTGTCCGATGAGAAGATCACCAGCGTGTTGTCCTCGACGCCGTTGTCCTTCAGGGCCTTGGTGATCTGCCCGACGGACCAGTCGATCTCCATCATCACGTCCCCGTACAGCCCCGCGCCGCTCTTGCCCTTGAACTTCTTGCTGCAGAAGATCGGCACGTGCGGCATGGAGTGGGGCACGTAGAGGAAGAACGGGTCGTCCTTGTGCCGCTTGATGAAGCTGACGGCGTGCTCGGCGTACCATGTGGTCAGGTGTGTCTGGTGCTCGGCGGTAACGTCCTTGATCGTGATCTTGCCGTTGTCCCAGAATTGGAGCGGCCACTTGTCAAAGTGCCTCGTACCGGGGTGGAACTTCCACATGTCATTGGAGTACATCAGCCCGCACGATTCGTCGAACCCGCGCGCGGGGGGGCGCGTGTCGGGCTGGTCGCCTATGTGCCACTTGCCGAACACCGCCGTGGCGTAGCCTCGCGTCTTGAGTACCTGTCCGATGGTTTTCCATTTCGGATCGACCCCGCGCGACCTCGGGCCGTGGGCGCCGAACATCTTAGTACGGCCGGGATAGCAGCCGGTAAGCAGCGCCGCCCGGGACGCCGAGCAGACGGCCTGGGGCACGTGAAAGTTGTTGAAGCGGCACCCCTCGGAGGCGAGCTTCTTCACGTGTGGCGTGTCGTAGGGCGGCTTGCCGAACGGCTTGAAGTCCGCCCAGCCTGAATCGTCGAGGAAGACGATAACGACGTTCGGCCGATCCTTGCGCGCCGCGGCGGCCCGCGCCGACGACGGCAGGGCCAGCGCCGCGGCGCCGAGCCCGGCCATCCGAAGAAAGTCCCGTCGTGAGTGATCCCTCGTCATGGAGTGTGCTCTCGTTCGCATGCGCAAGGTCCTTTCGTCGGTGCGGTACTGCGAGCGTCCGCGCCGGTTTGAATAAGGGTACCACAGATGCAACGTTTGCGGTACTGTGGCTGCAAACGACCCTTGCGGCGGGAGCCGGATGATGAACAGACGAAACAACGGATTCGGCAGGCGGGCATTCCTGAGACGGACCGGTGCGGCCGCGGCGGCGGCCCTCGCCGCGCCGTACGTCATCACCTCCGACGCGCTGGGCGCGGCGGACCGCCCGGCGGCCAGCGACCGCATCGTGATGGGCGCCATCGGCGTGGGCGGCCGCGGCAGCGGGAATATGCGCGGGTTCATGGGCGCCGGCGAGGTCCAGATGGTCGCCGTCTGCGACGTGGTCAAGTCCAAACGCGACGCCAACAAGGCCAGGGCCGACCAGAAGTATGGCAATACCGACTGCGTCGCCTACAACGACTTCCGCGACCTCGTCGCCCGCACCGATATCGACGCGGTCTGCATCGGCACGCCGGATCACTGGCACGCCATCCCGTCCATCGAGGCCATGAAGAGCGGCAAGGACGTCTTCTGCGAGAAGCCCATGACGCTGACCATCCGCGAGGGCCGCCAGATGGTCCGGACGGCGCGGCGGTACGGACGTGTGTTCTCGTGCGGCTCGCAGCGGGTGCTGGGCGACTACGGGCACCTGGCGCGATACGTCCGGAGCGGGGCCATCGGCACCGTCCGGGAGATCTTCGTGGGCGTGGGCGGCCCGTCGCGGCCGGCGCGGTTTCCCGGCGAGCCCGTCCCGCCCGGGCTGGATTGGGACCTCTGGCTGGGCCCGGCGCCGTGGGTGCCGTTCAACCGCAAGCTGTTGAACTTCCGCCCGTGGCGCGACTACTCCGGGGGCGGCATGACCGACTGGGGGGGGCACAAGTTCGGTGCGGCGATCTTCGCCATGGACCTTCAGGAGACCGGCCCGGTTGAGATCCACCCGCCGAACAAGGACCGCGAACACCTGACGTACGTGTACGCCAACGGCATGAGAATGTACCACGCCAGGGGGCACGACATCACCTACGTCGGCGACGACGTCCAGGCGTCGCGGCGGAACATGGGCACGCCCGCCGGACACGTGACGATGCCCGGCTACAAGGGCAGCGGCGGCATCCAGGGGGACTTCCGCCACTGTGTCCGCACGCGCGAGCGCCCCTTCCGCGACGTCGAGTTCGGCCACCGCGCCGCGACGGTCTGCCACCTGGGCAACCTGGCCTACCGGCTGAAGCGTTCGCTGCGGTGGGACCCCGACAAGGAACGGTTCATCGACGACGACGCGGCCAACCGCCTCCTCGACCGCCCCAAACGCGGGCCGTGGGAACTGTAGAGTGGCACGGGCATCCTGCCCGTGGGAACATAGCGGGGGCCTCGAACGCGACGCACGGCTCTCCGCTTCCCGCTTCGCCTTTCAGGCTACGCAGGATAAGCCGCGTTGGAACCATGCCACCCGACTGCTCAATCGTAAATCGTCATTCGTAAATCTACAATCGCTTCCGTCTCTTGACGTATCCGGCGAGACCCGCGAAGGCCAGGACGATCCCGCCTATCGTCACCGGCTCGGGGATCACCGAACCGCCGGATTCGATCTCAAACGTGACGTCGTTCAAGTAGACGCCCTGTCCGCCGCCGTCGGTCCGCGCAGACCGCCAACACGGAAGTCCTATACGATACAGCGGGCATTATCCAGAACAAGATGGGGCTTGAGTGTATAAAGTTCGCTCCCCCGGCCCCCCGCGACTCATTGACCGGCCCCGGGGACGACAGTAGACTCGACGCGCAGCGTTCCGGGACGCCCGTCGCAGGGAAACGTCGGCTGGAAGGAAGGCGACATATGGTCATGTTCCCGAGATAGCCCTCCACGAAGACACCCGAGTTCAGATGCCCCCAAGCCAAGCCCAAACGGCCCAGGAAGAAGAAGAAAAATGGACTTCCGCAAGCGATACATCGTCGAGCCGGGCGATAAGGTCAACCTGTCGAAACGCGACGCCGATGATTGCGCCGGCATCAAGGGCAAGGACGCCGCCAAGGATCGCCTGGCACACAACCACGAGCGGCTGCGGGAACTTCAGTATCTCCTGTACGCCGAGAACAAACGGTCGGTGTTGGTCGTCCTCCAGGCGATGGACGCCGGCGGGAAGGATGGCACGATCCGCCACGTGATGGGGCCGATCAATCCCCAAGGCTGCCGCGTCACGTCTTTCAAGGCGCCGACGGACGAGGAACTCGACCACGACTTCCTCTGGCGAATCCACAAGACCGTG
>Ga0180432_10000746_pt1 | contig 52977 bp, 40 predicted proteins | sample SS_ome_10_FD_132414 | JGI IMG/M metagenome (GOLD analysis project Ga0180432, IMG submission 132414) | Hypersaline lake sediment archaeal communities from the Salton Sea, California, USA - SS_1_MS_2 metaG | ecosystem: Environmental > Aquatic > Non-marine Saline and Alkaline > Hypersaline >... | reverse complement strand
GGGGGGCCGGCGGCCGGCGGGGGGGGGCGGGGGGGGGGGGGCGCCCCCGGGGGGGGGGCGGGGGGGGGGGGGGGGGGGCGCCCCCGCCCCCCCGCCCCCGTCCTTCCTCTCCCAGTACTGGATGGTCATCCTCGCGGTGGTGGTGATCCTCGTGATCTGCGTGGTCGCGTACTTCTACTGGCAGAAGCGCAGCGGCGGCGCCGCTGGCACGGAAGCCAAAAAGACGGAGGGCGGCGCGCCGGGGGCGCCGCCCCCGCCCCGCGGCGCGGCGCCCTCGCCAGCCGCGCCGCGGCTGTCCCCCGAAGATATCGAGCGGACGCGCGCGATGCGGCGGCGGCAGATCTCTGAGCAGGGGCGCGCTCCGCCCGCAGCGCCGCGCTTCCCGCCCCCGGCGAGCGCGGCCGCGCCGAGCATGGCGCCACAACCCCCCCCGCCGGGGGCGGGAAGCGCGGCGCCGGGAGCCGAGGAGCTGGCGGCCCCGGCAGGCGTGCCGCCGCCAGCCCCGGCTGGCGTGCCGCCGCCAGCCCCCCCTTCCGAGGCGTCCTCGGGGTGGGAGGAGATCACACCGTTCGACGAGGCGGCTGCGGCTGCGGCGGCTGCGCCGGCTGCAGCCGGTGCCGCGCTCCAGCCAGAGGCTGCGCTCCAGCCGGAGGCTGCGGCGGCGCCAGCCGACAGCCGGCCGGCGCAGCCGGCGGCGGCAGCCGAGGCCGGGCCGCCGCCGGCCGGCAACGCAGAACCGACCGGCGGCAGCGGCCCGCCGGCTGACGACCCGCTTCAGATCGCCCGCCTCTGCGACTCGATCGCCGGGCTGTGAGCGTCCCGGTGGACCCGCGGAGTCTTTTTGCCTGCGCTATTGAACAGGACAGAGAGCCCTCTACCTGCCCACGCCTGCCGGCACCGCCGCCCCACCTCGCGACACGCACACAGCTGCGCAAATTGAACAAGCCCCGGCACTCACATCCCCCTGCCCCCGCGCGCCATGAACCCCGCGATGAACGGCTACTCCGCCGCCTCGGCCCCGGCCCCGGCCCCGGCCCCGGCCCCGGCCCCGGCCCCGGCCTCGATCTCAGCCCACCTCCCCGCCAATGGCGCGGTCCCCATCACGGCCGACCCTGCGCCCGGCGAAGACGAGGACCAGCACAGGGTGGTGACCTTCCTCCCGACTATGCAGGACGAGTCCGCGAAGCGGCGGCAGGAGGCGGCGGCCCAGAACAAGGCGGCGGCGGCGCCTAAGCTGGCCGCGGCGACCCAGGCTAAGAAGGACCCTAAGAAGGCGGCGGCCAGCCGCACCGGGACCCAAGGAGTCTGTCTGCCGGCGAGCCGCATCAGGGTGAACCTTACCGAAGCGCTCCGGAGCCACCCCCAAGCCGCCCGCCTCGCCGAGATCCAGCACGAGATCTCGTCGCGCCGCCACCTCCTGCAGAAGAAGCCCCCTACCCTCGAGGAGGCTGCCGCCGGCGCCCGAGCCCTCGCCCCCGAGGAGCGGGCCCGGCTCGAGCAAGAAATCGAGTTCTTCAAGAAGAAGATCGAGGACGAGAAGCTGGCCGTGTACGGCATCCGCATCAGCGGCGACGCCTCGGTGGCCCTCGCCGCCGCGCTGCAGTGGATCATCCTCGGCGTCATCGACAACGGGGCGACCAACACGCTCGCGACGATCCACAAGACGGTCTGCACCGAGTACCTCCTCGACCCGGCGACCCGGCCGCCTGAGGCCGTCTCGGGCGACTCGGGGTGGGTGTCGTACCACGACAGCTACGTGGCCTGCTTCATCAGCGGGCTGCCCTGCGTGCGGGACTACGACCCCGCGGCCGAGGCCGAGATCGAGAGGCAGAAGTCTGAGGCCAAGAAGCTGAAGGAGGTCGAGGCCGAAAAGCGGAAGGCCGAGCGGAACCTGCGGCTGAAGAAGTACCTCGAAGAGGCCGAAGCCAACGTGGCTGCCCAGATCGACGAGGCGCTGCGGCAGCAGGTCCTGCAGGCGCAGCAGGCGGGCCAGCCCGTCCCCAACGAGGGCGAGATCGCCGCCCGGCGGGCCATGTACCTCCAGCAGCCCGACATGAAGGAGCAGATCCAGAAGCGGGCCGCCGAGATGGTCGCCCAGTACGACAAGACGGTGGAGCGCCCCCCCAAGAAGCGCAGCGGGCTCCAGTTCCCCTCCTACATCGACCGGCTGTGCAGCTGTCTGCCCTCGATCCACGAGAACTACTCGAAGAACAAGCTGCGCTTCTCGGCCGCCTTCAAGGCGCGGCTCGACAACATGATCCGCGAGCTCATCGCCAACTTCGGGGCCGCGGTCCGCGCCGGGCTCCACAAGGGCGGCGCCGAGGGAGGCGACGAGGCGGGCGCCCCCCACAAGGGGACGTCGACCCTCTCGGGGTACCACGTCAAGGACTTCTTCGAGCTGATCCAGCGCTGGCACGGGCGGCCTGAGTCCGAGATCGCCATGCTCGGGCGCACCATCCAGTCGGCTATCGACCTCTACGAGGAGAACGCCGAGAAGGAGAAAGCCGTCAAGGCGAAGAAGGAAGAGGCGAAGATCGCCGCCCTCAGCGAAGAGGAGAAGCGGCGGCTCGACCAGCAGCGGGAGCTCAAGGAGGCGCGCCGGCTCAAGAAGGTCCTCGAGGACCAGGCCGCGCGGGCGGCGAAGGCCGAGGCGGCGGCCCGCGCCGCGCAGAGCCGGCTGGCCGAGCTCGGGCCGGCGGCCGCCGCGCCCCAGCCGGCGGCCGCTGCGCCTCTGCCGGCGGCCGCCGCGCCTCTCCCGACGCCGGCGCCAGGCGCCGCGCCGGCCTTTAGCTACAACGCTTACGCCCTCCCCGGCGCCCCTGCGCAAAGCACCTAAGCCCGCCTGAGGCTGGCGCCCACTTTTTGGGCCAAAAAACGGCGCCGGCTCTCACTCGGTCGTGTAGTAGAGCTGGTGGATCCGGAGGGGGGCGACGCGGCCGGGGCGCTGCGCGCGGCCGGCGAGCTGCGCCTCCACCTCGGCCTTGACGAAGCGGTGGAAGAAGACGACGTCGGTCGTCTCCGGCAGGTGGACCCCGGCGCAGGTGTTGCTCGCGGTGATAATCAGCACCTCCAGCTCGCGCGTCGACTCGCGGTAGGCCCGGGCGAGCCTCTCCTTCTGCCGGCTCGTCCCCCTGAAGAGCTGGGGAGCTGCGCCGGCCTCCCGCAGGGCGGCGTAGAGCATCTCCGTCGACTCGGTGTGGAGGCTGAACACCAGCACGCGGCGGCGGGCCGCCGGCCCGGCGGCCGGCGGGGCGGCGGCCGGCGGGGCTGCAGCCGCCGCCCCACCGGCCAGCGGGGCGCTCATGCCGAGCAAGCCATAGGGCGCCTCGCCGGGGACGCACTGCTCCGCGTCGACCGGCAGCGCGAATACAATCTGCAGGAGGGCGCAGACCTTCCCCTCGTCGCGGTTCTTTTCGAGCGCTTGCGAGAGCCGGTCAGACGCCGACTGAGTTGGAACTAGCCGAGCAGACGCGCCCGCGGCATCAACGAGCTCAGCTGCGCTTTTACCGATTTCTTCGCCTTTGAACTCCGGGGGTAAGTACACAACGGCGCGTGTGTCACTCTTCTTTTTGGTGAGGTCGGCGAAGCAGTTGGGGCACTCCCTGATCAGCTGGTGCTCTCCATTGTAGCTGGTCCCCGCGATGCAAATGTTGCAGAGCAGCGTCTGGCAGCACGTGAGGAGGAACTTGCCCTCAGTCGCGGGGTCTCCGACCGACTCTCCGGTCTCCCCCCAAGGCAGCAGACAGACCTGGCAACACTCGTCCTTCATGTTCTCCTTCATCCGCTCGAGCGCGCGCCCGGTCTTCTCGCAGGCTTCCTGGGCCTTTTGGCGGAACCCCTCGAGTCGTTGACACGCGAGACTCTGCCCCGCGTGGGGGAGAAGGCCGGGCAGAGGCTCCCCCGGCGTCCAGTCGAAGGGCGGGGACTCGAAGGCGGCGAGGAAGCCTTTGATCTCGGCCGGCGTCACCGGCCGCCTCCCGGCTGCGAGCGCGGCGTCGAGCGCGGCGAGCGCCTGCAGGCGCTGGGCCGCGACGGCGTACCCGTCGCGGCGGTCTTTGAGGATGCAGCGGACCAGGTCGGCAGACGACTCGCACTTGAAGCCCAGGCGCGCGGCCGCGGTCTCGACCGCGCCGCCGGCCAGCGCCTCGACGACCTCGTTGTCGAGCTCGACGCCCATCAGCAGCGCGAGCCGCGCGGGAGGCGTGATGCGGTACTCGACGACGGTCGGGGGCTCGAGCGCGTAGCTGTTGTCGCAGAACTCGCGGTCGCACACGACGCTCAGGGTGCTACTCAGGAGGCCGTCCTGGGCCGCGGCGAGGATCGGCCAGCGGCCGGGCGCGAGCGGGGCGAACTGGTCCGGGTGGTATTCGCTGGCCCGGGGGGGGATGACGCCGACGAGGCTGCGGCGGCGCGTCGCCGACACGTACCAGGTGAAGTAGGCCGGCGGGAGGCCGGTGCCCCCCTTGAGCTTGATCGAGTCGAAGTCGTCGATGATAAATCGCTCCCAGACGCAGTCCGGGAGGCATTCCGTCACCGCGTCGATCGTCTGCACCGTGCTCTTGTTGTGGCTGAACGTCCCGTCCTTGAGGAGGACGCAGTGGTAGCACAGGTAGGTCCCCTGCGCGACGTGCTCGAGGTACGCCTTGAACTGTCGCACGCCGTCGATCACGAACACGTTGAGGTGGGGCGCGAACTTCTCGAAGGCTGCGACCCATTGCCCCATGACGGCCGTGGACACGACGATGAGCGTCGAGGAGATGAAGCCCTTCGGCCGGTAGATCAACGAGAAAGGGGCGCCGTGCACCCTGCTGATAAAGGTTTGGCGCGGCAGGCCGAATCCTTCCGCCCCGTGGGGTCGGCGGTCCACCCCGTGGATCGTGGTTTGGTCATTCCTTTTCGAGCCGAAGATTGGGATTGTCAGTGGGCGTCGGCGCACAGTGTGTGTCGACGCGACCAGGGCGATAATGACTACCGTCTTCCCTGAGCCGAAGGGGGTAGCCAGCTGGCCGGCGTTGTACTCGAGCGTCCCGCCTTCTATCCGCGTATTGTCCGGCCCGTCATCTTTCTTCTCTTTGAAGAAGTACTGGTGCTTCTCCATGTCGATCATGCGGTACAAGACGACCGATTGGTGCGGGTACAGTTCCCCCTGAAAGTGCTGGGGCAGCAGCGCCAGCTCGTCAGTTTCGTCGAGCTCTTTCTGCGGATCATACAGAGAGTCCATCGTGCTCCAGACATTTTCTCCTTAACTATCTTTCAATTTGAGTGTAAAGAACAATCTTTTACTCTGGGAAAAAATGTTGCGCGTGTTGCAATTGTTTTTTGACGGGGGGTTTCTTGGTCTGGTTCGGTTCTCTATACCCCTTTTCTACTCTTCTTCTCAAAAGAGTTAGAATGGTAATTAAGGTTGCTGGTGAGGGAGGTGCAACATTTGCGAAGTGCGTCGGCGGGCGACAGAAAACGCTCACCCCCGATCCCCAGAATTTTCGTCGGACCCCCCTCAACTTTTTCCCGGGACCGGAGTGAGCGTTTTCTGTCGCCCGCCGACGCACTTCGCAAATGTTGCACCTCCCTCACCCACCCCAACAATACCACCCATACCCCCTTTGGACAAGGGAGAAGAAAGAGGATACAGCGAACCGAACCAGACCAAGAAACCCCCCGTCAAAAAACAATTGCAACAAATGGAATACTTTTTCCCTGAGCAGAGATTGTCTATTTACACCCCCACTATAGGTCTTTTGAAAAACGAGACTTCGTTCGGAGAGAAACGCAATGTCGGTCGTCTGCCCAAGGTGTGGGCGCAACTTTCCGCAAATGTGGCGTCTCAAGCGCCACCTCACCGAGCGAAAAACGCCCTGCGGCGGGGGGCGCGGTAGCAAACCGCCCCCCGAACGCGCCCCGGTGCAGGGGCTGGCCGACCAGGCCCTGGAGATCAGCCAGCTGAAAGCCGAGATCGAAGCGCTGAAGGCCGAAAAGCGCACGAACGTCCAGATGACACAGAACGTGGCCGTGTTCATACAGAGCCGCCTGAACCCTTTCGGGAAAGAAGACACCAGCCACCTGACGCCCCAAGTGTGGGGCGAGATCCTCGACGAGCTCGTCCGGGTCGGGGCGCCCAACGGGGCCCGGGTCATCACGCGCACCGTCCGCCAGATCTACAGCGACCCCGCCCACCCCGAGAACATGACGTGCTACCTCTCGAAGGAGGACCAGGGGGCCGTGCGGGTGTGGGTCGGCACCCACTGGGAGCTGCTGCCGCTGGACGAGGTGCACCCCCACATGGTGACGCGGGCGTGCGTCGAGCTCAGCACCAAGCAAGACGTCGCGAGCCCGCGGCTCGCCGCCCGGGGCGGCCACCTGGTCGCCGCCTTCGAGTACGAGAAGCGGGCGCTGGCCACCCCCGCCCTCGTGCGCCCCGTCCTCGCCCGCAACCGCGAGCTCCTGCAGGCGCCCGCCCTCCTCGATTTGAAACACGCGGCGCCGCTTGCACTCCCCCCGCCGTGACGCGGGATGGCGCGCCCCGCGCCGCCGCTGGCCCCCGCGTTCACGCCCGACGGCTTCGAGCTCGACGAGGCCGCGGCCCGCGCCCGCTTCGGCCGCCACTGGCCCCAGCTGCTCCGGCGGCTCACCCTCACGGCGGTGGTCCCGCCCGGCGCGCCGGCCGCGGCCCGCCGGAACGCCCGGAAGCACTTCTGCTACGAGCGCGCCAACGGGCGGGTGGCGCTCCCCCGCCGCCTGGCGGCCCCCCTCCGCCGGAGCGGCCTCCTCGGGCCGGAGGCGGCGGCCGCCGTCGAGCCCTGGGACCCGCGCACCGGCGCCCCCTGCTTCTGCGGCGCCCCCTACCCCCTCCGGCGCTTCCCGCCGGAGGCGGCCGAGATGACCGAGCCGCTGTACGAGTACCAGGAAGCCTACATTGCCCACCTGCTCGAGTGCCGCTTCACCCCCGAGCGGTGGGCGGAGGGCGCCGCCCAGGCCTACATCCACCTCGACACCGGCCGGGGGAAGACGCGGGTCATCCTGGCCCTCATCGCCCGGCTGGGCGTGCCGGCCATCGTGGTCGTCCCCACGCTCCAGCTGCAGAGCGACGGGGTGGCCGAGGCGGCCCGCGTCTTCCCCCACCTCCGGGCGGTCGCCTACTCGAACGCCCTCGCCAAGCGCCGCCGCCTCGACGCGACGACGGCCGACGTGATGTTCTGCGTGGTGGTCACTGCGAGCGAGAAGCCGCCCGAGTTCTTCGAGGGGTTCGGCTGCGTCATCCTCGACGAGGGGCACGAGTACTGCTCGGCGGTGTGGTCGCGGCTGCTGCGGGCCCCCGTCCCCTACTTCGGCGTCGCTTCGGCGACCCCCCTCGGCCGGCCCGACGGCCTCGACCGCGTCGTCACCCGCTACGCGGGGGCGCCGCTCCCCCTCGACGCGGTCGTCGGGCCCGGCCTCGTCGAGAGCTTCGAGTTCCGGGGGCGCGTCCGGGAGGTGCACTACACCGCCGACCCCGCCGCCCTCCCCCCCGCGCCGCCCGCCGCCGACGGCGCGCCCGCCTCGGCAATCGTCGAGATCGGCCGGCTCGTCGCCGACCCCTGCCGGCTCCGGCTCGTCGCCGCCGAGGTCGAGCAGCTGCTGCGCCTGCACGAGACCCTGCCGCCCGCCGAGCGCGCCGCCTGGGGGCTCGGCCTCGACGAGCGGGGCGTGCTGCGCCGGCACTCGGTGATCGTGTTCGCCGAGCACCGCGACTACCTGCCCGCCCTCCGCCGGCTCCTCGAGGCCCGGGGGTGCGCCGACATCCTCGTCGAGGACGAGGAGGCTGACGCCCCCGCGGGCGCGGCCGCCGGCGCCGACGCCCCCGCGGGCGCGGCCGCCGGCGCCGACGCCCCCGCCCCCGGCCCCGCGGTCGCCGGGCCGGGGGTCGACGACGGCGCGGTGATCCTGCGGGGCGGGGCGCGGGCCGAGGAGCGGGCCCTCGCGAAGCGGGTGCGGGTGGTCCTCACGACCTACGGCTACAGCCGGCGCGGCGTCTCCTTCCCCCAGCTCACCGCCGCGGTCTTGGCCTCCCCCCGCCGGAACGGCCTCTGGCAGATCCTCGGCCGGATCGGCCGCCTCACGCCCGACCTCAGCCTGCGCTCGATCGTCCGCGTCGTCGTCGACGTCCGCGACATGGCGTCGACGCTGCGGGGGCAGTCGACCACCCGGCGCGAGGCCTACCGCCGGAAGGGCTGGCCCGTGTACCGGGTCGTGGTCGCCGCCGCCGACCACCCCGACGGCCCGCCCCGGCCGGCCGTACCCCCGGCGCAAGAGGTCCCGCTCGGCGGCCGGGGGCGGCGGGCCGCCCCCGGAGCCGCCCCCGGCGCGCCCGCCTCGGCGGACGACGACATCCACCCGCTCGACGAGCTCGCCGCCCTGGATCCGCCGGCCGCCCTGGCTCCGGCGCCCCCGGCGCTCCCGCCGCCCCCGGCGTGAGGCCGGGCAAACATCCTTTTTTACATAGGAGGGCCGCGCGCGCCGCGCCGCGCCAGGATGCGGCGGAACGACACCAACTTCCCGACCGAGCTCACCGCCCGGCTCCGGGCCTGGTACGAGGAATACGTCCGGCTGCAGGCCGAGGCCGCCGGCGCGGCGGACGCGAGCCCGCGGGCCCGTCTGGCCCGCACCCTGAAGTACTACCAGTTCCTCGTCCACGAGTACATGGCCTCCCTCGAGGGGGCGCCCGCCGACCCCGACCAGACGCGGGGGCTCCTCGTCTACCACCGGATGGGGATGGGCAAGACCTTCGACGCGATGGCGGTGGCCCTCACCGCGGCCGGCGTCCTCCCGCTGGCGGGCGGCGGAGGCGGCGGGGGCGGCGGGGGCGGGGCGGGCGCCCACGAGCGCCCGCCCCGCCCCCGCCGGGTCCTCCTGATCGCGTCGAAGTCGCTCCACGCGAACTTCGAGAAGGGGCTCCACTTCTACCTGCAGCTGTTCTACGGCGACGGGGACGGCGCGGCGGCGGCCCGGAGCGCGGCCGCGCGGAAGGCCCGCGGCATGATCAGCTACGTCACGATGAACGCCCACAACATGGCCGACCAGGTTGTCCGGGCCACCCGGGTGGCCCAGGTGGCGGCCGCGGCCGCCGGCGGCCGCGGCGACGCCAGCCTCACCCACCTCGACGGCCACCTCGTGGTCGTCGACGAGGCCCACGAGTTCTTCCGGGCGGTGATCAACTCGCCCGCCCCCACGACCAACGCCCGCCGCCTCTTCGAGATGGTGATGGCCGCCCGGAACGTCCGGCTCCTCTTCCTCACCGGGACCCCCTCCTCGAAGCACCCCTTCGAGCTCGTCCCCTGCTTCAACATGCTCGCGGGGCGCGAGCTCTTGCCGGTCCAGTACGACGTTTTCGTGCGGCACTTCGTCGACACCGAAGCCCGCCGCCTGAAGAACCGCGACAAGCTCGGCAACCGGATCGTCGGCATGGTGAGCTACGCCGGCTACGAGCTGCCGGCCGAACTGCCGCAGGTCGGTGCGGCCGCCGAAGTAAAACCCGACGAATTTGAAGGCGCGGGCGGCGCTGTAGGAGGCGACGCCAGCGCCGACGCCGGAGCCGAGATGCCGTCACGCCGCGCCAAGAAGGGGTCTTACACCCCCCGCCACCGCCCACTGACGGCGACGCTGCGCGTGCCGGAAGTGGCTGGCGACGGCATCCAAGTCGAGTACTACTTCGAGCGGGCCGGGTTCCAGATCGTCCCGTTCGGCGGCCGGGGCGGCCGGGGGCGCGGCCAGGGCGGCCGGGGGCGCGGCCAGGGTCGCGGCCAGGGTCGCGGCCAGGGTCGCGGCCAGGGTCGCGGCCAGGGCGGCCAAGGCGGCGGCCCGCGGCGCCCGGTGAGCGTCGCGTGGACCGAGATGTCGGTGCACGAAGAGACCTACCGCGTCGGCCGCCGCGAGTTCTACGCCTGGCCCGCGGAGCTGAAGAACACGCTCACCAACGACCAGCGCGTCGCGACCCACAAGGCGAAGATGGTCGACGCGCTGGGGCCGCGCGGCTTCCTTCCGCCGACGCGCGACATCCTCGACTGCCTGGCGCACCCGTTCGACCCGGCGGCCCCCATCATCGTCAAAGACTCGACGAGCTCGATGCAGCGGGGCGTCGAGGTCCTCGCCCCCCTCGAGGGGGCGCCGCCGCCCGGCGCCGAGTGTCCCCGCTGCGCCGCCTTCTTGGCGCAGGCAGGGGTAGGGCGCCCCCGACGGGGTGACTACGTGGTCAGCGAGCTGGTGCCCGCCCCGCTGCTGTGGGCTGACGAGGCCGGCCGCCGCCGCAAGTTCCACGTGCGGTACTACCTGCTGGTGAGCGTCGAGAACGGGCGGGCCTACGCCTTCCTGAACCGCAGCTTTGCCAAGGTGCTCACCGCGGCCAGCCCGTACGTCCACGGCGACTGGAGCAACCGCGACGTCCACATGACCGGCGCCCACTCGACGCCCCGGGACACCGTGTGGAACGCCGAGGCGCGCGACAACCTGGGCTGGGACGCGGCGCAGTACGCCGCCTCCTGGGAGATGGTCGCCGAGATCGCAGCCGCCCTGGGCGAGATCGTGGGCACGCGCGCCGTCCCCTTCGAGGAGGCCAACGCGGGGTACCAGATCCACGGGCTCGACGTCATGTTCGGCCGGCGCGAGGGCGCGGGGCCCGGCTTTCAGGCCTGGCTCCTCGAGTCGAACGAGGCCCCGTCCTGGTGCCGCGACAACCGCCACGACCCGACGAAGTACGCCCAGCTCGTCCAGTGGAGCCTCGAGGTCGCGATCCTGCCCCACTTCGGCCTCGCGCCGCGCCCCGCCCCAGTCTGGGAAGGCCCGTCCCGTCTGTACGGGAAGTACGAGCTCCTCCTCCAGGATATCCCGGCCGGCCTCGCGCTCGCCCCGCTCTACTGGACCGCGGCGCTGCCCGAGCGCTGGCGCGTCTTCTGGCGGGGGGTCGCGGTGGGCGAGGTGGCCCTCAGCGCCTCAGGCCAGCTGCAGTACTCGCTCGACGCTGCGGCGCTCGCAGCGGCCGCCGCGCCGCCGCCGGCTGAAGACCTCGCCCGGGGCGTTGTCGCCCTCGCGCTCGAAGCGCGTGCCGCCGCCGCTTACCCAGCCGTCCCGCAGGCGGTCCTCGCCGGCGCCGACCCTTTCGGCGTCGCGGCCGCCCTCGGCTTCCGCGGCGAGCCGCCGCGCCGCCCCCTCCGCCGCCTCCTTTCCGAAGCTGCCGCCCCGCCCGCAGTCGAGGGCGGCGGCGGGCGCCGTGGGCGCGCTCGCGGACGGAGCTCTCCGGCGCCCGCGGCGGCCCTCAGCCCCGGCGGCGAGCGCCCCGAGCTCACGTACGCGCTGCGCACCCCGCAGTACGACGCCGACGCCCGGCTGGCCGCGGCCGGCGGCGGCCCGCCCTGGCCCGACCTGAAAGACCTGCCGGAGCGCTGGGGCTTCGTCCGCGAACCGCTTGTGCCGCCTCGTCGCAGCTACAGCCTCGTCTGGGGCGAGTCGTCGATGAACCCGCACCTGAAGCGCGAGTACAACGCGGCCCATGCCGAGATAAAGAACGCGCTCGACGACGGCAAGCGCTGCGTGACCTCCAAGGCCAACCTGTATCGGGCCGCAGGGCCGGCGGCCAGGATCCCCCGGACCTGGTCGCTGGCTGACTGGTTCGCGGCGGACGCGGCAGACACGCCAGGGATGTACATCCTCAAGCAGGTCGGCTCGTACGCCCAGATGGGCGTGTGGCTCATCCGCCGGACGGATGAGGGGTTCGCCCCTCCCATCCCGGCCGTCAACGGCCTCCCCGTTGAAGACCTCATCGTCTCGGAGCTGGTCGCCGATCCGCTTCTGTGGACGGTGAACCCGGAGGCGGCCGCCCGCGGCCTCGAGCCGCCCGACCGCCGCAAGTTTCACCTCCGCGTCTACCTCGCTTTCGGGGTCGCGGGCGGCGCCGCCTGGGGCTACCTCGACGACATGGCGGAGGCGTACACCGCGGCCCGTCCCTACGTGCCGCCCGAGGAGGACGCCTCGCCCGAGGTCCACCTCAGCGGCGGGAAGTCGACGCCCGCGTCGTGGACCTGGAAAGAGGACGCGGCCCGCTGCACCGGGTGGACGCCGGCCCAGGCCGACGCCGCCTGGGCCGGCGTCGGCGGCATCGCGGCCGAAGTGTGCCGGCTCCTCGCCGGCGCGGCCGCGCCGTACCCCGAGACGAACGCGGGCTTCGAGGTCTTCGGCCTCGACGTCATGTTCGACGCGGCCGGCGGCGCCTGGCTCCTCGAGGTCAACGAGCGGGTGGGATGGGGCGACGTCGCCACCGGCGCCCCCATCACGCCCCGCCTCGCCGCCCGCTTCCTCGACTGGAACCTCGCGACCCTCGTGCTGCCGCACTTCGGCCTCCAGGGACGGCCGCCGCCGCTCTGGTGCGGCCCGGCCGCCGCGGCGCCGGGCCCGCTGGCCGCCTACGTGCCGCTCCTGCCCCGCCTGAAGCTGAAGCCTCTCGCGCAGATCTGCGACTTCGAGGCGGCGGCCCTCGGCGAGGCGGGCTCCGACCCGGCGGTGGCCGGCCGCCTCGCTCGTCCCTTCGACATCGCCCACGTGCAGGCGCTCCGGGCCCAGGCCCGGGACGACGCCGGCCGCGACACCCGCTACTTCCACTGGGCCGTCCTGCTCGACGGCCGGGCGGTCGGCTACGTGGGCTTCCGCCCCACGCCCGGCCAGCCTCCCGAAGACCTCCAGCTCCGCTACTTCGTCGCCCCGGAGGCGCAGGGGAAAGGCGTGGGGCGGGCCGCGGTCGCCCTCGCGCTCGAGGCCCGGGCCGCCCGGTTCCGCCTGGTGCCTGGCCAGCCCCGCCAGCCCCAGGCCTGGATCCAGGTTGCGAAGGACAACGCCGCCAGCCTGGCCCTCGCCCAGGCGCTCGGTTTCGAGCGGCGGGGCACCGCCACGGTCAAGGGCACTCTGACGCTTGAGGCGTACTCACGGGCTCTGCGCCCGGCCTTTTCTTGTCCGGCGAAGCGCGGCGGCGACACCGAGGGCGCCGCGCCGGGGGGCGAGGGCGCTGCCGCGTTCGAAGAGCCCGCGCCCAAGGAGGCGACGTTCGCCTTCCCTACCCAGCTGCCGACAAAAATTGTGCGGGTTCCGATGTCGGAGCAGCAGTACCGCCAGTACTTGTACGCGCGCGAGAAAGAGTCCTCGGAAGGCGGGGGGCGGGGCGGCGCCGGCGGCCCCGGGGCGGGGGGCCGCCGGCCTCCGCCCGCTCTGGCTCTCCCGGGGAGCGAGCGGGAAGGCGGCTCGACCTACTACGTCCGGTCGCGCATGCTGGGCAACTTCGCCCCCCCGACGGGCGGGGCCGGGGCCGGGGCCGGGGCGCCGCTCACCGGCGCCCCCCTTCCGAGCGTCGCCGACCTGCCCGACGCCGCCTTCACGGCCAACACCGCGCCGAAGATCGTCACAATGCTCGAGAACATCCGGACGACGCCCGGCCCGTTCCTCGTCTACTCGCAGTTCCGCGACGTCGGCGGCCTGGCCGCGGTCGAGCGCTTCCTGCAGCTCGAAGGGTACGAGCGGTTCCGCCCCGTGGTCAAGAAAGGGGGCGGCCCGGCGGCCGTCGTCTCCGCCAACGCGCGGTACCTCGAAGCCGCCCGGAGCTTCCCGCCGGGGGTCGAGTGGCTCCCGCTCCTGGCCGAGGGGGCGCTGTCGTCCCAGCCGTTTACGCTCGCAGAACAGCTCCACGTCTGCTGCGACGAAAAGCGGCGACCGGCCCCGCAGCCTTACCCCAAGGCGACGCCGCTGACGCTTCTCGGCCTCTCCCGCCCGCTCCGGGGGCAGGTCCTCGCGCTGGTGCACGCGCTGGCGACACTGAACGCCCGCGGAGAGCCTCCGCTCCGTCTGTCGCTAAGTAGCCCGCCGCTAACGGAGACTAGGGCGCAACCAGAAGCACGAGCGGCAGCCGCGCTGCTTGGACTCCTGTTTCCCTACCTCGAGGAGGCCGGACGTCCCGAGGCCGTCGCCTCCGGCGGCAAGGTCTGGCGCGTCGAGACCGAGACCGGGTCGTGGGCCCTGACGCGGCACGACAACGTGTCGGTGTGCCAGCGCTGCGTCGCCGGCAAGGGGCTGACGTTCTGGGGCGTCTGGTCCTCCGAACGGTCTCCGTCGACCCACTGGCACCTGTGCCCGGTCGGTAAGACCACTCTGGCCGCCAAATCCCTGCGCCAGGAGGCCGGCGGGAAGGACGTCGAGAGCGCGCTCGCCGTTGCGCACCTCATGTACGACCGCAGCTGGGCCCGCTACAAAGAGCCGGTGTCGGCGCGCGTCCCCGAGTCGGGAATCGACCGCGTGTGCGGGTACGACGGGTGCTGGGACTGCACAGCCGAGTGCCACATCTGGCTCCACTACATTCACACGGCGCCCGGCGCCGTGAGCGCCGAGAGCGGTGCCCGGCCGGCGCCGCCTGGCACACCTGGCGACTTTATGGAGCTGCTAACGAAGGTCACCGGCGAAGGCCTCATCGAGCCGAAGTCCGGGCACGGCCGGTACCTCTCGCCCACTGCGGCCGACGCGGTGCTGGAGGTTGTCGAGCACCTCGCCCTGTCCGACCGCATCCACCAGCGGGTCAAGTGGGGCGCCGCCGACGCCAAGGGCGATAGAAACGACGAGGATACTGCCAAGGGCGACAGAAACGACGAGGATGCCGACGTCCCGGCGCCGCGCTATGCAGTCATTTCGGGCACCGAAAGCCCAGAAGAGCGGCGCGAGGTCGAGCGGGTGTGGTCGCATCCGAAGAACATCGACGGGAGCCTCCTCCGGGGCGTCTTGGTCTCGAAAGCTGGCGGCTTAGGATACGACTTGAAAAACGGGCGCCAAGTCCATATCCTCGAACCGTACTGGGACAAGTCGCTCGAAGACCAGGTCATCCACCGCGTGATCCGGCTCAACGCGCTCCTCGCGCTGCCGCCGGAGGAGCGCACGGTGCAGCCCTTCCTGTACATCGCGGTGGCCAACCCTGAGATCGCGAGCGGGATGAGCGAGCAGGCGCTCGAGGTCCCGGTCTACTCGCGGCTGCCGCGGGGGGCGACTGTCGACGAGAGCTTCCACGCCCGGGCCGAGGACACGCTCAAGCTCAACGAGGACGCCCGCGCGCTCCTCGAGGAGCGCTCGAACGAGCGCGCGCTGTACGGGCCGGCGGGCGGCCTCCCATGCCGGATCTGCCAGCCGACCAACGCGCCCCTCTTCCACGGCATCGAGGAGGACCTGCGGCTGCCCGACCCCTGCGTCCCAGTCACCGAGGCCACGATCGAAGCCCGGACGCTGGTCCTGCCGGGCGCCGACGGCGCCGGCGCGGAGACCTACCGGTACGTCGAGGACCCGACGGCCGGGCTGGGCTACCGCTTCTACCAGCCCGACGCGGGCTACGGGTGGGGCGGCGAAGTCCCCTACGTCGAGATCGACGCCGCCTCGCCTCTCTACCTCCGCCTGGTCGAGGCCGTGGAAGCAGAATGACTTTGCTCAGCAATTGATCGATAATCGACGGTTATGACACATTTTTTGAGAGCATACAACAAAAACTCCCGTAGAGGCGTCACGCCCTGCTCGCGAAGAGTCTGACCAGCCCGTCGACTGCTTCTTGCGGCGAATGGCAGAGCACTGAATCATCAGTGTCGAGCCCGAGCATAATCGTGCACCTCGTGTAGTCGACGATCTTCACCTTCTTCCCGTCGCTGAGTTCCAACGTCAAGATCTCTTCGCGGGTACTGGAAATGTCGACCTCGAAGTCAGAGTGGACGAAGTCGAGTGACTTCGCTGTGATCGCCATGTGTGGATTCTGCTCAATGGTGAAATTGGCGTTAGGTGGAATGAGACTCCGTAAAGTGTCACGTAGAGCAGCCGTGATCAGCTCCGCCCTTGTGAGAGACTCCGGAAAGGGGCGCGAGAGCAGTTGGTGGGGGAGAGGCTCTGAGTGGAGCGCCATTCCGGCGATTGATGTAGGTTACCCGCTTCAATTGATCTGTGTCAAAAACGTTGTCGTCAAGGAGTGCCTCTTCATGGGATGCCAATCTGCTCGATCTTCCTCGAGAAACACTCTGTGATTTTGGCCACCGCCTCCTGCGGGGAAGAGCACTCCCCGATGACCTCCTCCCCGTACTCGAGATGGATGATGGCGTTTGTGAAATCGACAAACTTCACTTTCGACGCGTCGCCGAGCTCCAGCGTCCGAATCTCCTGGCGAGCGCATCCAATGTCGACAGTCTGGTACGGGAGTTCGGGAAATCCGCCGACCAACTGTGCCCAGATGCCATTTTCGTCTCCCTCGATGGTGAAGTAGGCGTTGAACGGGACTATACCCCTCAGGGTGTCGCGCAGCCCGGCTGAAAGCAGATCTACCCGGGTGAGCGTGTGGGGGTACGCAGGCGAGATCAGCTGGTGGGGGAGCGCCTCTGGGCATCGCTGCGCCATCTTGGCGGATATGGCACAGCGTGTAATGTCAAAAACATGTTCTGTTCAATCGAGCTCGTGGAAGAAGTGCCCCTTGTGGGGGATCCCGTCCATCGCATCGGCTTCGTACTTTCCGATTGCCACGTATCCACACGTTGCACACTTGCGATTGCACCAGTTGAGGAGTTTGCCGCCGTACTCTGCATAGCATGCATCGCACAGTCCCAGGTATAAGACCTGGGTCGATTGTGGCTCCCCCCTCCACCCTCTTTCGAGGTATGGAGCGACAATGCACTGCGAAGGCTGCTCTTCACAGCCCTTGCTGATGCATCGGTAGAACTCATCGGTGATGTCCTCAATGCACTTCTCAATCGAGCGCACCTCAACGGTGAGTTGCTCAGCGTCCTCCTCAGCGTCCTCCTCAGCGTGCCCCCCCAGCATGTTTCTCAGGGTGCTCAGCGCATTCCTCAGCGCGCTTCTCAGCAGCTCCATTTTTGGGGTGGTTCTTAGCGGTGGCGGTGGCGGTGGCGACAGTCGAATCGTTGTTGTCCCCGAAGGGACTATACCTCAGCTACATTCAAATTGAATACAAGGTCTGACAGCTACAGTTGTACTGCAGCGATGCCTGTGTTCGTCGCGCTTCTCACTCCTGCTCAGGTCAGGTGCCTCGCCGACTACGGCTACACGACGATGGACGCCCCTTTCGGGGATGAGCAGCAGCTCATGGTGCTCAAGACGCTCGACGATTGGTCGCAGATGATCGTCTGCCTCAACGAAGAGTACGACATTACTCGCAATGGGCAAGACTTCACTGACGAGCAGCAGGACAAGGCGAAGCACATTATCAAGGAAGAGGTCATCGGAGTCGACTGGACTGCATGCAGTCCGAAGTACAACAGGTCTCCCACGATCTACGTGACCGACGGGTCTTTCGCCTATCTGAACTCATTTCAGGGCACTCCACGGAAGGTCCGCATCGACCCCCTCGATGAGATCCAGCATTATGTGGGGAAAAAGGCGTTCGTCAAAAACGAATGCGGTTCGAGTTGCATCAAGGTTTTCCTGTGCGGGCCGGACCCGGACATCGAAGACAGCCCCTACTACGTCCGCATCTTGCCTCTGAGCGGCGAACTCTGACCTGCACATCAAAGCCGGCGCCAACTTTTTGTCACCTCGGCGTCGAACTCAGCACGGATGTCGCGCTGGAACGCGCGCCGGACGAAGATCACGGTAGCGTCTTCAGCGGTGCCGGAGCAGAGCACTTCCACCGCGTTGAGACTGCGGTAGCGCTCGACGACGTCCAGAAGCGCGCGGAACCCCTCGGACGTCATGTTGCGGTAGGACCGCGTCTCTTCGACCCTTTCCATCGTGCGCCGCTATCCTGAGTAGCATACTATTCAAACTGATAGGCCTGCCGAAAAGTACTGAGTCAATACTAAAACTGAAATACGTTGAAACGCAGTCAGATCTCACAAGCAGAACCAAGGCCTGAGTATCCGCCGGGCGATTCAGAGATGCTGCACCTGCCGGCCGAGCTGGCTGGCTGCGCCAAGGAGTTCGCCCCCCGCAAGAGACGTCGTAGACTGTTCGACTGGCTTCGCACGCACGCCGGTTGCCCGCGTGACCGGAAGATTCACTGGGTACCCCAGATCGGCACGAAATACAGTCCCGAACTCACCGAGTACCTCTGGTCGCTCCTCGAGCGAGACGAGAAGCTCCCCTCGTGCACTATCTCTCGCGGTAGTCTCGATCCCACTTGGGTCAAGCTCTACGACTCAAGGCCGGGCGAGCCTGATGTACTCGGTGAGTGCTTGGGGGATCTCATCTTCGATACTGAGATCACGCGAGCCGAGGAGAAGACAAACTACCCAAACGAGTTCGACGGCACCCCTTGCCGGATCATCTTCATTCCCGAGGGCGAGCCATTGCGGTACGTGCAGCATCACGGCTACCGGCACAAGAAGTATGAGGACAAGAAAGTGACGGGGATTATCGAGTATGACATGCTGCGACGATTGGTGCGATCTCTGATGATGACCGACCCGGACTTCTTGGCCGAGGTGATGGCCCTGCGTCCTTACGGGGAGGACGCTCCGAACTTCGGATTTGACTATCTTTGGTACAAATCACAGTACGCAGCTCACAGGCGGCAAGTGCCTTTCTGCCTCAGACGCTTCTCCGTATTCGTCAGCGAGCACAGCATCGTGAATCTGCCTCTCACGTGCCTAGCCAGGCAAGAGTTTGTCAAGCGGAGGGGCACCACGGCCAGAGCCGCTGCCGAGAAGGCAGCGGTAGCCCTCTTTACTGACTTTCTGCGAAAGCTCGACGCAGAGCAGTCGCCCGAGTAAAAGACCTTGCAAGTGAATTTTTGTCCGCCGAGTGGCTAGCCTCCCTCAGGAGGCGGCGGGTCGAGAGAGCCCGCCGCCCATGATACAGTAGAGCAGCAAACTGAAAGGGCCGCCGAGAGTTCAGCACTATGTTCCGTCCTGCCGCCGCCCGCCGCCGGCGCTACCACCAGTCGCTCGCGGAAGCCGTGCGCGCCTTCGAAGAAGGCAAGTTCTCCCTGTGGGAGTACAACCGCGAGATCAACGACCGCCAGGCGCAGGCCATCGCCGAGTACGCCGCCGCCAACGGCTACGACCTCGGCCCGCAGCCCCTGATCCTCGGCGCGCTCCCCGACGGGCGCCACTACCTGCTCGACGGCCAGCACCGGCTCCGGGCGGGGGCGCTCCTCGGAGCGGACGCGGCCCACGTCGAGATCGAGCTGGTCATCGAGCAGTGCGACGACGCCGCCGCCCTGCGCCGCCTCTTCCGGCTCATCAACATCGGGACCCCGGTCCCGGCGCGGTACTACGACGAGGAGGTCGAGGCCTTCGTCGCGGCGGCGGCGCCGGCGATCAAGCGGCGGTGGGCTGCAGCCTACTCGGCGGCGGCGAAGACGCCGCGCCCGTGGTTCTCGGACGTCTCGCTCCAGCACCACCTCGCTGGCGCCTCGTGCCGCGAAGCGCTCATGCTCGGCCTGCTGACGCCAGAATGTTTCATTGCTGAACTCGAGGAGCTCTGCCGCGACATCGACCGCGACTACCAAACCGCCCCTGCGGCCGCTGCCCGGCGCTACCACACGGTGAACGCGCCGACGGTCTACCCCCGCGCCTACGATAAGGGGTTCAGCGCCGGAGTCCTGATCGAGTGGGGGGAGGCTGTCGCCCGCCGTATCATCGAGAAGTCGGGGCGGCGTCTCTGAGTATTTTTGCCGAGAACTGCATGACAAAAAAGCTCACTCGACTGGCTCGCCGAGCATGAACGCCGCCTCTGCGAGCTCGTCCCACATGAGCTCCGCCCCCCAAAGGATCACCGTCCCCAGGTCCCGCGCACGGACCGCCGTCGTTTCCCTGAGCGCCCGGATGCGCGCCGCGAGATCGGCGGCGAGCGGCTGTTCGCCGCCGTCGGCGTCGAGCTGCTGGAGCAGCACGTCGACGTCGAGCTCCGTCGAGCCGGGCTCGCTCGCGCAGTCGCGGGGGGTGGTCGCCAGGCAGTCCAAGACAGACCATTCCTCGCTCACTGGACCGTGCCGGACAAAGCCGCCCCAGCGCTTTGTGATGTACACGCGTCGCAGGCCGCCGCCGATGGAATGCGCGATCGTCGCAGCGCCCTCCCAACTTTCTTGCCCCTCGTCTCCGTACAGCTCCACCAAGCCGCGACCTCCCGGCCTATCGGCGCCCTGGCCACCGCCTACCAGCGCCTCGAATGCCCTGCCAATGGCTTCCATGTCGGCTTGTTCCGCGTCTCTCTGCCACTCCTCGTCGGAGTAGGGGAGGATCAGTCTCGAAAGGTCGAAAGAGGGGGGTGACATGTTTCTCCCGGGGGAGACTACAGCACAATAATATTCAAAAATGAGACTGACTCTCAGTGGCGACCCCCACGGTAGTTGAAGTCGTCGGCGGTCGCATCCGCGGCACTGGCACCGGCGCCGGCAGCAGGCGGGCTCTCGGCGAGCTGCGCCTTCGGGATGCCGAGGCTCCAGGAGAGGACAGGGGCGAGCGACAGCTCTCCGCCCACCGAGCCCACGCGAGCCGCGAGGCAGCCCGAGAACATGGTCGCGTGGTAGACGCGGTCGTCGACGATCTTCACCGGGACGCTCACGATGCCGGGCGCGAAGTGGTTCGTGTCGACCTTTGGGTAGCCGGTCGGCCCGGCCGGCCGGGCCGCGCCCTTGGTCGTGAAGGTGGTGAACGCGGCCGCCCACCCCTCGACGTACGTGGGCCCGCTGCCGCCGCCGGTCTTATGCACGACCTCCTGCCACCACTTGAAGTTGTCGACGCCCCGCGCGGTCTGCAGGAGCTGCTCGCCGATGGGCTCGAGCATCTTCACCCACGCATCCATGGCGCCGTCGTCGGTCGCGAGCGTGCGCAGCTTCTGGATCATCCCGCACAGCGCCTCCCAGTCTGCGACCTCGCCGTGGAGCTTCACCCCCTTGATGCCGCAGCGCAGGTTGCACGTGAAGGTGAAGTACTTCTGGGTCGTCGCCATGAGCGTCACTCCGAGGACAGCTCGAACGTTGGGGGTGGTCGTTGAGAACTTCGGCATGAACCACTCGGCGAGATCGTCCTTCAGCTGCTCGTCGATGAGCGGAATCAGCTCCTCGACGAACTTGTCGTAGCGGCAGGTGTGCACCGTGCCGGGCATCGTCACCTCGAGCTCCATCTGGCCTTTATGTGAGACGAGGCGCTCCCGGAGCTCCTCCGCGCGCGCATTGACGTAGAAGGCCAACTGCGTGGCAATCGCCGCCCAGACCTGGTCCGGGGTCAGCTCGACCCAGTAGTGCTTCGAGTATGCCCTGAAGAGGAGCTCGGTCAGACCCCCCATCAGGGGGACGTACTTACCAGCGCCCATCTCCGTCCCGGACACCCAGTGCATCCCTTCCGCATCCCCGCCGGCATACTCCGGGTTGTGCGCGATTTCCTCGAAATTGGACACGAAGTCCCAGGACTTGAGTTCAGCAGGAGCCAGGCTCTTGTCCGGGTTGGTGAGGATGACCATATTGCACTTGTCGGCGCAACTGCCTAGTCGAATCGATATTCAATTGTACCTTCAGGCTCAAAAACAGTACTGACGCCCTACCATGGCGACGGCTCTAGAGTCAGTCGTCCAGGCGAACTATCTCTACAGGTCTTTCGAGGGGTCGTAAACCGGGGGCGGGATAACCGCCAGGTTGTCGTGCTGAGGATGCACCCACACCCCGGGTGCTGGCTGGAGACGAAGTACATTCGGGGGTCGCACCGCGGAGGGCGCCACGGGCGGGAGTGCGAAGCTCCCGAACCTCGCCGCGTGCCTAATGTGTGTGATGTGCCGACCCGCCGGGGACTGCTTCGACGCCCCGCTGCACTTAGCGCAGCCCCCCTTGTTGCTCCTCCCGTGCGGGCACACCGCCCGCGGAGTGCACACCTTGCAGCTGTACTTCCGCCGCCCATGGAGGCACGCCTGGTTTGGGTGACACTTCGGGCAGTTTTTTGAGACCGACCCGTGCGGGCACGCCGCGCGGGGGGTGCACACTTTGCAGTTGTACTTCCGCGTCAGCCCGTGGGGGCAGGCGAGGCGCGGGTTGCACTGCGAGCAGTTTTTCGAGACCGAGTACCCGTGCGGGCAGGCCACGTTTTTGTTGCAACGCGCGCATGACCAGCCATATTTGTACCCGTGCGGGCACCTAGGCCTGGAAGGGGCGTCAGAGACACTCTCTTGGCGGGGTAGCATTGATGCCCTCGCAACTCTCTGCTACACAGAAATGCGTTCAAAAAGAAGCTGGCGGGCTGATCTTCGCCGCTGCCGCGGTGAGCTCTTGCCACAACTGCTCTCCCCCCCAAAGGATTTTGCCAAACGATTGCTCCCGCATGCTCACCGCCCCCTTTTCCATTTCTTTTTTCATGGCCTCAGCCACTTTTTGCGCGACTTCGTCATGCACTGCGAGGCGCAGTTTGTCGTATTGCTCGGGAGTGTTGAGCGTTTCCGAGCCGGGCTGGTGCGTGCAGTCGATAGGATTCGCCTCTAGGGAGGACTCACTGTCCCATCGACCGTTCGCCCCGAGGCGGACAATCCCCCCCGCCTCTCCAGTGAACGTGATGACCCAACCATCACTAACCCGGAGGCCGGACGTTTCTATGCCTTTCCACTCTCGCACAACCCCGCCAGCGCCAAACAAGAATTGGACAGGCCCTGCGTCATCCGCCCCAGAAAAGGTTGCGGCTGCGGGTGCTCCTTGGTTTCCGAATAGTGGTGGCATTGTTTCCACTCGTCGGATAGCTAAGACTAAAAGAGATTCAAATGTAGCTATATTTAGTGGAGGCATTGGTTACATTACAGGCGTGGCAGCGTGATTCTCTGTGTAACTGCTGCACAAAAACTGGAGATTAGATCTCGATGGTCACGCTCTGGGTCGGGGCTGGGCCGTCCGGTGTGATCAGCTCGATGCCCTTGACGAGGGCCTGCAATGCAGCGTACTCCGCGGAAGTCAGCAGCCCCAAGTAATTGATGCTATTGCCGTCGAAGTGGCCGATCACTCGGACATCGTCGCCCAGGTTGTCGAGACGCTTTTTCGCATCGTCAACGGCCCTGGTGTAGGTTCCAGGGACGTCGCCGGCCTCCTCCTCCCTTTCGGCCGCCGCCGCCTGGAGACGGTCCAGGATTGCCTTCGTCTCCGGCACTTCCCTTGGGTTTTCGAGCGCGACCTTTAAGTCGCTCAGATCCATCCTGAGGTTGTACTTATAGTCCGTTGAGTGGCAGTGGACCAAGCCAACTGCCGTGTCCATGCAAACGACCTTTGGTGCTCCGTCAAAGGCCTCAAACAACAACACGCAGGGAGCACGTTGCGGGACCCCATCATCGTAATTGAACTTGCTGAACTCCAGCACGACCTCGGTGGTCTGAGTGAACATGATGTTTGCGCACAACGTGTGAGGCCCACCAGTGCGCACATATGCGCGGTAGACGATGCAGTCCTCGTCGACTGCAGACCACGACCGTGTGATCTTGACACTTTGGTCAGGGGCGTCGGCATCGTCATCGCTGTCGTCGCTGTCGTCGCCGTCGTCGGCCGCCTCCTCCCCCCAGGAGGGGTAGTTCTCGATGAAGAACCTCACGTGATCTCCGTCCTCTGGGGGCGGAAACCCGAGAAGGGAAGCCACGATTGCCAGAATCATCGAAGGCATGCTCGCTCGCTGTCCGCACCCGAGGTGGGACTAGACTAAATGACGATTCAAAAAGGGCGGACCCCACCAGCCTATTAGGGCGAGATGTAGTTGGTCAGCTCCGGGATGACCGTCCGGAAGCGGAGCGGCATGCGGAGCCGGTTCTTTTCGATGCGCAGCGTGATCGGCGTCGAGCTGGCGAGCGTGGTGGCGGCGAGGCCGGTGCCCACCGTCGGGTCGAGTGTGAAGGTCTGGGCCGTGACAGTCGCCCCGACGAAGAGGCCGGCCGGCCGGGTGAGGTAGCTGGACAAGGCCGGCGGGGCGGTCGCCGTGGTGATGCTCACGCCGTCCAAGTAGACGTGGTCGCCGGGCACGAGGAAGGTCGTAAGGTCGATCGGGTTGCCGCAAGGCAGCGAGCTCGGCACGTTGACGACGACGTTGCCGAGGGCGTTGACAGTCAGCACGATGTTCGGGATGACGTCGGGGTTGAACGCCACCGGCCAGTCGGGCGAGAAGAACTGCAGAGTCAGCCCGTGGATCGAGTCGATGGGCTGGGTGAAGATGAAGCGCGGGTCGACCGGCGTGAGCGCCATCTGCGTTTCGGGCTGGCCGGCGGTCCCGACGAGCTCGCCCTCGCACTCGAAGTGGTGCTGGCGCCCCTTGTAGTCGCGGAAGCACTGGGAGCTGACCTCGGTGAGGAGCACCGTGATGCGCCCGCTCGCCCCGAGCGGGGACAGCAGCCCGGCCACGGGGTCGGTGCTGGTCCGGGGGTCGACCGGCCCGGAGTCTTGTGCCAGCGTGAGGCCGGGGGCGGCCGCGTCGATGTCGAGGGGGACGGGAGTGCCCATGCAGGTCCGCCCCATCTCGATCTCGGTCACCGTCTCGAGGACCCGCTGGAACCCGATCGCGTGCGAGGACCCCGACATCGTGACGTTGAAGTTGAAGCGGTAGACCCCCTTCGCTGGGTCCGACCCCGAGAGGTCCGCCGCGGCCGAGTCGAGGACGGCGTACACGTCGCTGACGCCCCAGATGTTCGACGGGCAGGGGCGCGACTTCGCGAAGTGAGTGTCGCACTGCGGCGTCTTCGACTCGTAGGCGATCTGCTTGTAGGTCTCGTGGGGGTCCGCGCCCAGCCGGTCGGCCGCCGCCAGCGACCGGGGGATGGCGAGCCCCCGCTTCATGATCTCGCGGAGGTCGTGCTCGTCGTCCGACACCCGCACGGCCGCCGGCACAGCCGGCCGCGCCGGCGGGGGCGGCGGGTACCGGAACGCCGGACCCCCGCGGGGGTCGCCGGTCCAGAACGCCGACGCAGACATGGCTCTCTGCTCCACGTCGGCCATATGAACGGTCAATTCTTTTTGAATAGAGCGGCGCGTGTACAGAAGATGTGCTTGCTCTAGCGGTATACAGTTCGGGCGCCCGCGAAACGGCAACAAAAACGTTTGCGCTCCGCGGCGCGCTCAAAGCTCGGGGATCCCCCACCAGGTGCGGTTCTCCTGCTCGTCGAGCTCCTCCGCCACGTACTTTTTCATGAGGTCGTAGCTGCCGCCCATGGCGCCGGCCGCCGCGCGGCTCGGGTCGTTCCGCCACTTGGCCTGGTCGACGACCTTCCGGTCGCCGTCGTGGGTGTCGAGGGTCTCGGCGGGCAGGCCGCGGGCGCAGAACCCCGGCATCGCCCGCGTCTCGAGGTTGTTCCGCTGGTAGGGGTTGTAGGGGGCGGGCGCGACCGCGCCGGCGCCGGTCGCCGGCCCGTTGACAGGGTTGTACACCGGCCCGCCGGCGCCCGGGACCGCCTCCCGAGACCAGGGCAGCGCGTCGATGTCGGCCGGGCTCAGCCCGGCGCCGGCCGGCGTCATTTGGAGGGGGAGGTCCCCGCCCCCGCCCCCGCCGGCGCCCGAGCCGGCAGGGGCCGCATCGGCGTAGGGGTAGTAGGCCATCGGCCGGCTCGCGAACGTGTCGGCGCCAGCGCTGGCGGCCGCGTCGAGGCCGGTGGCGTCGCCGGCGACCACCGACTGCTGCAGCTCTCGGTCTCGCTTCTCATCGCGCCGCTCGCTCAGGAGCATGCTCTGGGAGGCGATGATGAGGAAGTTGGTGATCAGCGTGATAATCATCAGCGCCTTCCCCAAGTCGTCCGTGAAGACGATGATCGCCACGATGACCACGAAGGTCACGACCAGGAAGGTCTGCACCGTCCACTGGCTGCCGAACAGAGCGTCCATCCCGCCGCCCGGCCGTATGTAGCCCCGAAAAAGCGCGCTAGTCGATGGCGCACAACACGTCGCACCAGGGCGCCGGCGGCGCCGCCGGTTCCGCCGCTCCCGCCGCCACCGGCGGCCCTGGCACCCGGTGGCGGACAACCCAGGCCACGACCTCGGGCGGCGTGTCCGGCCTGATCGGGACTGTGAACCGCGCGCCCCGCCGCAGGTGCTGGATGAGAGCCCGCACTATCGCGGTGAACAGCCCCCGGCGGCGCGCCCCCGGAAGAACGCCCGCGAATCGAATGTGGGGGTTTGGGCCGTGGGTGACCGACGCCGCGACGAACCCGTGGGGGTTCCCCATCACAACGAGGTTGTGGAACACGCTCGGCTCGACCCAGCTGTCGAACACCGCATCGTGCAGCGCGACCGTCCCCTCGCCCCCGCCCAGCTCCCAGATCGGCCCGAAGCCGGGCGGGGCGGGGTAGGATACCAGCGGCACGTACGCGCCAGTGCGGAAGGCGCCCGGCCCGCATCCGCCGCCGGCATCCTGCTCCGCGCGGGCGGGCGGCGGCATGGCTTCTTCGCCCCAGTGGGTTCAATCATTATTCAGGCGCGACATCCCCGCGGCGAGGTGGGTCTTGATGCTGCTCGCCGCCTTGCGCCGGGCGTCGGCCCGCATCCGCCGCTTGCGGGCCAGCTCCTTCTGGTGCGCCGCCCGCTCGGCCGGCGTCCGGCCGGCCGGCGCCTCGCCGCTCTCTTCCTCGGCGTCGCCCGCAGCGTCTGCGTCGCCCGCGGCGGCCGCGGCGGCCGCGCTGTCGCCCGCGGCGCCCGCGGCGGCCGCGCTGTCGCCCGCAGCGGGCGCGCTGTCGCCCGCGGCGGCCGCGCTATCGCCCGCGGCGGCCTCTTCCTCCTCTTCCTCCTCCGCCCCCTTGTGCGACTCGACGAGCCGGTTCATGCTCTTTTCGAGAGTGCGCATGAGCGTTCGCCCCTCCCCTGTCATCGCGCTCATGTGCTGCTGCTTGCTGAAGTGCTCCATGATCTTGCGGAACTGGAACAAGACCCGGGGGCGCACCCCCCGTGTCTTGCTGTCGACGGCCACGTCGGCGACGAAATGCTCCATCATCACGTTCGGGTTGCCCGAGTGCTTCATGTCGCGGCAGTACCCCCTGAAGTTGCTCTTGAGGAGGTCGACCGAGTTGCTGAGGAGGTGGAAGGCGTCGTCGCACCGCGGGATGTGGTGCTTGATCTTGTCGATCGCCGCGAGGACGATGTCGACGAACTCGTCGACGTTCATGTCGGGCGCGGAGGTCGCTTCGTACACCTCATGGGTGGCGTGGTACAGCTCGTGGAGGAACACCATAATAGTTTCCCTCCCGCGGTCGCTGACCCGGTCGCTCTCGTAGAAGGCGCGGAAGTTCGCGGCCGGCAGCCGGGGAATCGGCCGGAAGGACATGCCGGCCCGCTGCAGGAAGCGCTTGTTGAGTTTCTCGCGGTCCTCGATGAAGCTCTTGTACTGCGTGAGAGAGTTGCAGGTGACCACCAGCGTGTTGACGAGGTCGGAGTCCATTGCCCCCTTGTAGACCAGCTCGAACGCCTGCAGCTCCTCGGGCGGCACGCGGCTGAGCTGCGGCATCGCCGTGAGCCGCGACTCCTCGTCGTCGCCCAGGATCGCGAGGGCCAGCGGGTCGCAGTAGCGGTCGAGGTCCGGCCCCGACATGAAGTGGGTCTCGAACTCGACGAAGAGCTGGTCGACATAGGCGCGGATCCGTACTCGCTCCTCGGGGAAGGCGGTCCGCAGCCACTCCTGGTCGGCGAGCCAGTCGAGGTGGAGGACCGCGGCCCGCACGCGGAACCGCACCGTCTTGTACTTGGGCCAGACCGCCTGGTAGTCGAGGGCGCCCTCGCCCACCATGCGCTCGAAGATCTTGCCCAGCTCGGGGTCGGAGATCGCCTCCCGAGCGGTCTTGACGCTGACCCGGGCTTTCGCCATGGCGGCGCGTGCGGGTCGGTTCGGTCTGGCCGACCGCCGGACTTTAAATGCGCAAAAAGCGGCCGGCCGCGGGCCACTGCGGGAGCGCGCTGCAGCGCGTCACGGGAGCGAGACGGTGCGGCGCGGCTCTGCCGGGGCGGGGGGGGTGCAGTAATCGAGGTAGAGGTCGAGCATTTCCCGCGCGATTTCGAGGTAGCCCCGCTGCTCGGCGTCGGACAGACGGCAAACGATGCTCTGTGTCCGCCGGATGACGTGCTCGGCGGTGGCGCGCGTCTCGTCGTCGCCGGAACGCTCCAGATCGCTCTGAAACTGGGACTGGTCGCCGGGGTCGAAGAACTGCTTCCACACTTTAGGGTCGTTAGAGTACAGGCTCTCGCGGTACTGGTACATGGTCGCGCCCACCATCTCGACGAGCCGGGTCGGCACCATGTCCGACCCGAGGGTCACCTTGCGCTGGATCCCGATAATGATGGGGTCGCCCGGCGCCTGCCGGGTCAGCGCCACCACGAGCTTCTTGAGCCGCGTGATGAACTTGGCCGCCGCCGCCGTGCGCGGGTCCTGCCCCGCGCGCATCATCGCGTTCCGTCCCCCGCGCAGGGCGTATTTAAATGGCGGACACTACATGCTGCTCGTCTGGTTCTCCCAGAACATGGCGGCGAGCTCGTTGTCGCGCGCCCCCTCGCCGCCGTCCTTCGCCGCCGAGACGGCGAGCTGCTTGGCGGTCACGGGCGCGTTGACCTCGTCGAGGAGGTGCTGCACCACTTCGTCCTCCGAGACGCCGGCCATCGTGGGGGCGCCGGGCGGGCGGTCCTCAATGAGGATGTCGTCCTTCTGGCGCCGGCGCTCGTCGATCTGGGCCCGGCGCTCTGCCATCTTGCGCATCGAGTCCATCATCGCCGCCGAGCTGTCGCCGCCCACCGGGATCTCCTCCTCGCCGGCCTCGGCCGCCCCCAGGCTGAGCTCCTTCGAGAAGTACTCGCGGTAGTAGTCGTAGTCGGCGACCAGCGAGGGGTCGCGCGGCGCCTCCCCCCGGCTCCGGAGCGCGGCCTGCTCGTGCCGGCGGTGGGGGTCGAGGCCGAGCTCCGGCCCGCCGCTCAGGCCGCCTGGCGCGCCCGCGTAGCCGCCTGGCGCGCCCGCGTAGCCGCCTGGCGCGCCCGCGTAGCCGCCCGGCGCGCCCGCGTAGCCGCCTGGCGCAGCGTGGCCGCCAGGCGCAGCGTGCCCGCCGGACGCCGCGCCGCGCCCGGTGGCCTCTTTGAACTGCTGTATGACCCGGGCGTAGACCCCCACGATCGCCTGTACGCCAAGATACAGGTGGTTGGGTGTCTTCAGTGCCGGAAAACTGACAATCCCCTTCTGGCGGAACTTGTCGGCCAGGGCGGGGTTCCGGAGGTGGGCCGCCTCAACCTTCTGCGCTTTAACTTCGATCCCGAGCCGGTGGAACCAGTGCTTGCACTGGGCGACGAAGCGCAAGACCTGGGCCGTGCCGGCGGTCGCCTCGGCTGTCCCGCCGACGAGGACGAACAGGTGGTGGACCTGCGGCGGCGCGGGGCGGCCGGCGGGAGCCCCCCCGCCGCCCCCCTGGCTCGCGGTCACCCAGCCGCTGACGGGGCGCTGCATTTGAATAGGAACGGTGGTCGCCACCGATCGGCCGCTTTAATAGCGGGATGCCGAAGGTCTTCGACCTGAAGGTGACCGAGGTCCGGGTGGCCGAGGACGACCCCGAAATCCGGGCCGCCTGCGAGCTCCTATACCCCGGCCGCAAAAATCTGTTCCCGCTGGTCCAGCAGGAGCTCGAGTTCGTCCTCAAGGACGCGTCGTCCTACCTGGCCAACGCGCTGCAGCGCGTAATGACCCAGGAGCTCCAGGGCTACGCCCTCTTCTTCGACCCTGGAGACGTCAACCCCCAGCAGATCGACGTACACGACAAGCTCATGACGCCCGAGTTCCTGAAGTACCAGCTCGGGGTCCCGCTCCGTCTCGGGACCGGCCCCGCGGATCTCGACGTGACCTTCGAGCTCAACGTGCAGAACCCCGGCGAGGACGTCCTCACTGTGTACGCGGGCGATATGAAGATATTCAAAGCCGGGGAGCCGTACCGCCCCCCGCTCCCCTACTTCAACCCCACCCACGAGGTCGGGTTCGTCCAGCCCGGCCGCTGCCTGGTGGTCCGAAACATCCGGATCGTGTCCAGCGTCGCGCGGCTCTTCTCGGCGGCCGCGCTCGCGGTGCGCGGCCGCCAGGTCCCGCTCGACGCGCCCCGCCTCCCCCGCGAGGCGACCCACCAGGGGTTCCAGGGCGACGCTGAGCGGAGCGGGTACGTCGAGTCGCCGTTCGTGGCCCGCCCCACGGAGTTCCGGGTGGGCGTGACTGTCCCGGCGGCTCTGAAGGGGTCGCAGAACGCGCGGGGGCTTCCCGCGCAGGCCTGCAGCCTGCTGCTCCAGCAGCTCCGGGTGGTCCAGCGGACCATCGAGGCCGGCGGCTACGGCGAGACGGCGGCCGCGGTCGAAGGCAGCGACAGCCATTACTGGCTGGTGGTGAGCGGTGGCAAAGACACCGAAGGCGAGAGCGGAATCCCGCTCCTCGAGGGGACCCTGTTCCTCTGGAACGAGACCGACACCCTCGCGAGCCTCCTCAAAAACGAGCTCATCCAGCTGGTGCCCGACCTGGCCTATGCCGGGTTTTCCCAGCGGCCCGACGCGAACGCGGTCGAGTTCCGCGCGAACTTCCGGGGGGCGCCCGAAGACTTCGACCGGGTCATGCTCCAAGTGGTTTCGAACCTCGGCGCGGTCTTCACCTCGCTGCGGGGGCAGTTCGAGAACGCCTGAGTCAGGGCGCCGGCGGGGCGCTGGCCGCCTCCTCGCTGAGCTTTTTTGCGTACTCGACGAAAGCTTCGAGGCCGCCCCGCAGGACGACCGGGTGCAGCGGGCCCGGGGCCGGCCCGTCGGGCGTTTCGACGGGCGCGAGCGGGACGATCGTCACCTCCGGCGCGTCCGGCGCGGCGCCGTCGAGGCCCAGGTAGCGGATCGCAATGTGGGCCGGGTGGGCCGGGTCCTCGACCCGGACGCAGGCGAACGCCGGCTCCCACACGCCGTCAGGGCGCTGGCGGGTCACCGTCATCGCGGCGTGGCCCGCCTTCTGCGCCTCGGCCCACCAGTAGTTGACGAAGGGGCGGAAGTGCTCCTCCTCGAAAGGCGACGGCCCGTCGCGGCACTCCGGCGCGAGGGCGGCGGCTTCGGCGCCCGGGCCGGGGGTCCAGCCGGTGACGCGGTACGGCGTCGTCGCCTGGACCGCCGCCATCGTCTGCAGGGCGCGCCCTGTCTTCAAAAAAGGCGGTTACAGGAGTGCCGCGACGCGGGGCCGCGCCCGGAACTGCGCGGCCGGCGACAGCCCGCCGGCCGCCTCGCGCGCGGCCTTCGCCGCCGCCGCCTCGGCGAACTCGAGCACCAGGGTGATGGAGCCGCCCTCGTTGCGGCACGCGCCGCACGCGTACCCGCCGGCCAGGGTCGCCTCCTCAAGGAGGACAACCACCGCCTCAACGCCCGGGCACTTGAACGCCAGCTGGTCGACAACCCCCTCCGGGGCTGCAGCGTCCTGCTCGGCAGCGTTCCGCCCTTCGGGCGGAGGCTCGTCCGCGCACGGGTTCAAACCCGGGAGAAGGGTCGCGAGCGCAACCTGCAGCATGCGCTCGCTCAGCTCCCCAGGCGGAAGCACGAGTGTGAGCGACACCTCCACGCGCTCGCCATTGACGCGAACAAAGCGAACGCGCCCCTGCAGTGAGGGCATTGCCCACAGCGCCTCGAACATGACAATCAACGACCCTAACAAGAGACTGCAGACAACACCACAGTGACGAACAGGGGCACCAGCAAGGCGTCCCCGGTGCTCCATGAACGCGTCGGACACAGCCGCGGCCTCGGGACCCAATTCGAAGATCTTCGCATGAAACATACGCTGCAGGGGGTCGATGACCTCCAGGGACACCCCAGGCAACTGGACCTCCTCCACAGGGGGCGCAGGGGGCGCAGGGGGTGCAGGGGGTGCAGCGGGCGCAGGGGGCAGAGGCTCGAAATGCTCTTGTGCTCCCATGTTCGTGGTCGGCGGCCGGATCCCCGCAGGGACTGAGGCTTATGTTGATTCAAAAAGCGTACGCATCGTTGCTCACGTGTAGAACCCCTGCTCCTGCAGCACGCCGACGAGCTCCTCGAGCTCCTGGAGCCACACCTGGGCGCCGGGGAAGACCGGGTCGTCCAGGGCAGCCTGGACCCGGGCCGCGTCGGCCTCGAGCCGGGCGAGGCGCTCGGCGTGGCGGCGGCGGGAAGACTGCAGCAGGTCGCGGCTGCGCAGGTTGAGGATGTAGTCGTACGACGGCGGCCGGCCGGCGGTGGCGGCGGCCGCGCCACCCTCAGCGCCCTCGCCGTCTTCGTCGCCCTCGCCGTCTTCGGTGCCTTCGCCGTCCCTGTCGCCTTCGACGTTCTCAACGTCGGCCGGCCCAGCTGCGGGGGCGGGAGCGTCCGCTTCAATGAGGCAGGCGCGGAGGGTCGGGAGCGAGGCGAACCCGGGCTGGTTGACGGTCGCGAGCTGGAAGCGCGGGAAGCGCGCGGCGGCGAGCTTCGCGGCCGCCTCCCGCACGTCTTTCGTCTTCTGGATGGCGATCTCCGACGAGTGGTCGATGTAGCGGATCGTCTCCCGCTCGAGCCGGATGCGCAGCTGCAGGATCGTCGCCTCGCGCTGCAGCCGCAGGGCGTACAGCCGCTGGCGGAAGGGCAGGCAGTAGAGGACAAGCAGGTGGTAGTCGTTCCCGAACTCGAGGACGCCGCCCTCGGCGGCACCCGCGAAGGGCTTGAGGACGTTGATGTTCCCCACCGTCGAGGCGTGGAAGTCCTTGCCGAAGAACAGCTCGAGCGGGTCGAGCTCGGCTTTCTTTTGGTTCTTCTGGTGGGCCTTGAGCAGGGCGGCGTAGGCGCCGGGCTTGAGCTTGATCTGGATGTCGCAACGGTCGTCGCCGCTGTAGTTGTTCACGTACTCGACGTGGACGCTCTGGGCGGTAGGCTCTCCCGACTTGCGGGTCCCGGTCAGCCGCTTGACGAAGGGGTCGGCCCAGGTGCGGAACGGCAGCTGCAGGACCCGGAGCGTCAGGCCGGCCGCGTCGGCGCGGGCGAGCCACGCGTCGAGCGAGGCGCCGGTCGCCGCGCAGTGGGCCGCGACCCCGCCGAGGCCGGTGGGGACGCACGTGCGCCCCGCGCCGGCGCCGGCCGGCACCCCGGGCGAGCCCGGCGCCGGCGGGGCGAGCGGGAGCCCGTTGACCTGGTACAGGCCGAAGTGGTGGAGCTTCCCGTCGTAGAGCCGGAACGTCGCGTGGAGGTTGCGGATGGCGGGGTCAAGCGGGAACGCCGCGCGGAATCGGAGCCGCCGTTCGGCAACCTCGGCGGGCGGCAGCAGGGCGGGCGCCTCCTCGCCCGCCCACTCGGGCGGGAACGCGGAGGCCGCCGCGGCGGCCACGCTCTCGACGGCGTCCCGGGCGACCGCGTGGTGGGGGTGGCGCGCGTCGCAGAAGGCCCGCACGATCTCGGCGGTCTGGGAGATGCGGCGCCCCCAGGTGTTGATGGCCCACCCCTCGGAGGGGTTGTTCCAGTTGTCGAGGGCCGCGAGCGGGAGGACCGGGACGTAGGTCGAGGGCTCGGCCCGCGCCCCGTCGATGAACCTGTGGGGCAGGCACCAGTCGTCGACGGGCGGGAAGACCCGCGAGACGACCGCCTCGTTGGGCCCGATGTCGGTGTACCGCGGGCTCGCAGAGTCCTGCCCCCCCTTCACCCAGGAGCCCGCGCCGGTTCCCTCGAAGAGGGGCACGGTGCGGGCGCCGGGGAAGGTCTGGCACATCGTGGTGAGGGTGTTGTTCATCGAGCTGTCGCCGTGGTGGTACGCCATTTCGCTGGCGACGTAGCCGGTGAGCTGGTAAGTCTTGCACACGCCCGACTTGCCCTTCCAGCGCTTGCGGGCGCCCGCGGCGCCCTTCCGCCGCCCTTCGGTGAGGCCGTCGATGCTGGGGAGCTGGCGCTGGATGGCGTCGAGCTTGAACGGCTTGGCGTAGTGCCGGAGGTGGAAGGAGCACGGGATCGTCCGCGACGCTTCGAGATGCCTCAGGAACTCGGCGGTGACGACCGGCGAGGGCGCGATGAGTTCGCGCTTCCGCTCCAGGCTATCCTCGCCGAAGTAGATCTTGAAGAGGCGGGGGGCATCGCCGTCGTAGTAGAAGGTGTACAGCTTCTTCTCGAAGTCCTTGAACATGCTGAGAGTCTCGGCGTCGTTGTGCCCCCCCAGCCCCTTGTAGTAGCAGACGTTGAACTTCTTCCCGACCGCGTCGGTGCCGCCGGCTCCGGCTGCCCAGGCGACGTACTCGTCCTCGTGGAAGAACTCCTGGAGCGGCCCCTGCTTGATCCGCTTGCGGATGGTGTTGGCCGCCCGGGGGTACACCCGGATGACGGGGGTCATGAACCAGCGGACGTAGCCCGCCCGTAGCAGGCCGGGCCAGAAGCGGGCGAAGTTCGAGAGGAAGATGCCGCAGATCTTGCCGACCCCGTCGAGGTCCTGGTCGACGCACAGGATCACCTCCCGGTAGTTGAGGCGGGCGCGCTCGGCCGGCGTGTCGTAGGCCCGCCCGTGCTCGAGGCCGAGCACCTGGATGAGGCTCTTCAGGATGACGTTGTCGTCGAGCTTCTTCTTGCGGGCGATCTGCGTCTGCGGGGCGCCGTCGGCGCCCGCGGTGCCCCCGAGCTCGGTCGTCATCTTCAGGGCGTTGATGGGCACCCCCTTGAGCGACATGATGCCGTACAGCTCGAAGCTGGGGCCGCCAGGGTTCTTGTCGCCCAGGGTGAGGCCCTTCCGCAGGAACTGGATGGCGGAGTCGCCCTCGGCCACGAGGAGGCCCTTGCGGTTCTTGGGCGCCGCCGCCGCGGGGGTGTACTTGGCCTCGTCGGATATCTTCGCGCCCTTCGTCGGCTTCGCGGTGTGGGCGAGGCCCTCGACGACCCGGGCGACGACCGCGTCGGCGATCTCCCGCAGCCAGGCTTTTGGGTAGGCGTACTCCTGGAGCGCCTCCTCGGTGATCGCGATCTCGTCCTTGCGCTGGCCCGTCCAGTCGGCGCCGGGCAGCGTCCCCGTGACGATGAAGAACAGGTGCTTGCAGCACTCCTCGATTGTGTACTTGGCCCCCGAGTCCTTGACCAGCCGGTGGAGCTTCTTCGAGACCTCGTCCTGGACCGCCGCCTTGAACCGTCCGATGTGGGGGCCGGCGATCGACACCACCCCATTGATGATGGTGACGTGGCCGAACTGGCGGAGCTGGGGCGCAACGGCGACGAACACATTCCAGGGGTGCTGCTTGTACGCCGCCGCCCGGGGCTTGATCTGCGCCGCGAAGGTCTGCACCTCGGGGAGAGAGGCCGGGGTGATGCGCGGCGCGCCCAGCAGGTAGACCCCCGCCAGCGCCTGGGGCGCGACGACGGCCACCGGCCGCTCGTTGAAGCGGACCTGGACCGCCGGGCCAAGGTAGGTGGCCAGCTGGAACAGCCGGAGCTGGAACCAGGTGCCGATGTCGGCGTAGTCGGCCTGCCACGCCGGGGTGCCCGGCCGGTAGCCCAGCACGTCGTACGCCGGCAGCAGCCGGACTCGGGTGTGGGGGGTCGGCGGCCGGTCCCACCCCGGAGGGCAGGGCTCGGCCGCGAGGTCGACCACCGTCGGCGGGTGGACCACCTGCATCCGGTCCTCGGACAGCTGGCGGTACAGCCGGCGCGACCCGTCGGGGCCGAAGGACACGGTGGTCACCTCGAACCAGCGCGAGGAGATGTTCGCGATCTTGCACCCCAGGCCGTTGGTGCCGCCCTTCACGTTGTCGCCCCGCTTGTCGAGGTTCGAGCCGGCGAGCGGGATGCAGAAGGCGATCTCGGGGATGTACACCGGGCGGCCGAACTGCTCGGAGACCTTCTGGTGCAGGACCACCGGGATGCCGGGGCCGTTGTTGGTGATGCTGATCTCGCCCCCGGGCTCGAACCGCACGTCGATCTCGGTGACCTGGGAGTGCGCGGCCAGCGCCGGCGGCGCCTTTTTCATCCGGCAGGCGACGCAGTGGTCGCTCGCGTTCACGATGAGCTCGTCGATCGACTTGAGAAAGGCCTGGGAGTGGGGGGTCTTGATCTTGGCCGCGGCGAAGTACCCGCCGCTGATCGCTTTCGCGCCGAGCAGGCTGTTCGAGGCGACCCGCTTGATCATGCCCGCCCACATCCCCTTTTCGGCGATGTGCCGCCGGATGTCGTACACCTGGAACGCCTTCTGCGTGTCGTCGGCTTGGCTGTTTGCGGGTGGTGGGACGGCCGGCGGGGGGGCGGGCGCCGGCGGGGGGGCGGGCGCCGGCGCCGGCGCCGGCGCGGGTGCCGCTTGCGGGTGAGCCATATCGCCGCGGAAGATGCCGGCCGCTGGGCTACGGGTGAGGAATCGACTAGTCTCTGCGGGGGTAGTAGCGATGCTTTGGGCGCGGTGGACGGCCCACCGCGTGTTCAATTGTGCCTAAAAAGCAGAGGCCTCGGCCCGGGCTCAGTTCCAGCCCGGCATCTCGAGGCCGCCGGTTGGCAGCATGCGCTCGGGGTAGCTCGTCGAACCGACGTGCGGCTCGGCGTCCGGAACCTGCAGGACGCGGTAGAGGGGCGGCGCGCCCGGCGGCGAGCAGCCGGACGGCGACAACTCCCCCTCAAAGCCCGCAGGGGGCGGGATCGGGCGGGACCAGGTCCGGGCGGGCACTGCCCCCTGGCCTGCGACGTCGTAGTGGTCCACCCCCGTCGCGAAGCCCGGGCCAGCGCCCGCGCAGCCGCCGGGACCGCACGCCGCCCCGGCAGCCGCGACCGCGAATGGTGACTCCGCCGCCGCAGCGGCTTCGTCCGGCGCGCTGTAGCTCACGACCCGCGGGAGCGACGGGAGGTTCCAGTTGGGGGGGAGGCCGTCGAACTCGCTGTACTCGAGGGGGCCGGTGTCGACCCCGACCTGGGGCGAGAGGCCGGCTGCGGCGGCGGCGCCGGGCGCCGGGCACCCCCAGACGCCTTCCGGCCGCCAGCGGCACGCTGGCATGACGTAGGCCGGCGGCTTCAGCGGGGCGACCTCGGCGGGCGTGCCGGAGGTCGCCCCCCCGAGCTGCTCAGCGTACCGGGTGAGCGGGTCGAGCAGCGGCGCCTGCCCGGTCGACCCCGGCAGGCCGACCGACGTGTCGATGCCGAAGGCGGGCGACACGCCCGCCCCAGAGACCGACGAGGCGTCGAAGTTGGTGAACGCCGCCTTCTTCCCGCCGCGGGTCGCCACCATCGCGACGATGAGGACTACGACGCCGACCGCGAGGATGTAGTACAGGACCGCATGAATGGGGCGGCCTTCTCCTGGGCGGGACGCGACCTCGGGCTCACCCGAAGCCGCGGCCGCGGACGCGGGCAGGTCTGTCTCAGCCATCGCGCTACTTCCGGTCAGAACTGGCGGCGCGGCGCGGCCTATGTGGGGCAGGAACCTGTCGCCCGCAGCTGCGCGGCGGCGCGGGCGACGGCCGCCGCGCAGAACGGCCCTAAAAAGAGGGCGCGGGGCTCACGGGAGCCAGATGCCGCCCGGGCAGTCGCAGGGGTTTTCGCCGGCGGGGCACGCCGGCCAGTCGATACGGGGCACTGGGAAGTCCTGCAGGCGGGGACGGCGGCGGCCGTCACAGCTGTCGCCGCCGCCGCCGCAGCCACCGCCGCCGCCGCCGCCGCAGCCGCCGCCGCCGCCGCCGCCGCAGCCGCCGCCGCAGCCGCCGCCGCAGCCGCCGCCGCCGCCCAGCGCAGTGGCGGCGTTGGCGTGGATGCGGTCGGAGAGGTTGCGCCCGGAGCAGCGGTACGCCATCGGCTCAAAACGGGGGAAGAACGTGTCGGCCGCCGCGCCGCCGGCGGCGCAGCCGGCCGCGTGGCCGGCGACGCGCGGGTAGGCGTGGATGGTCATGTAGCAGATGAGCAGGACGAGCACGAGAGTGGCGAGGCCGAGGCGGGCGGCCGCCACGCCGGTGAGGTCGTCGGCCGCCATGGTATGAAGGGCCGGAGCTTCGCCGTCAGCGGCCGCCGGGCCCGGCCGAGCTGAACAGGTGCCGGCGGAACTCGACCATCGCGTCGTCGGGGACGACCCAGTTGGTGAAGTCGCTACTGGGGCGCCCGTCGAGCCGGGACCGGATGTAGTACAGCGAGTACACCCCGCACTCGGTGTTGCTCTTCTGGTGCCGGACGTCCGAGACCGCCTCGAGGCGCGCCGGCGGCTTCTTCGGGTCGTTCCGCGCCGCGTCCAGCTCGGCGGCGAGCCGCCCCGCCCACTGGACGACAGGCGACGGCGGCGGGTTGCCGGAGGAGTTGAAGTACTCGATGGTCCACGCGGCGTCGCCGCGGCAGTCGACGAAAACGCACACCCAGTGCTTTCCTGGGCCAGTCGAGACATCAGTGTTGATCACGCAGCCGAGCGTCCGGCTCGGCCGGCGGACGGTCCGCCGGAGGCCGGCTGCGGTCTCGTCGAAGACCGTCTGCTCGAGGCGCCCCTCGATCAGGTCGTGGCCGCGCACGTGCCGCAGGTGGCAGTAGGCGTCGGCGGTGAGGAAGTCCATCATGGCGAAGGGGCAGTTGTGGAAGTCCGCGTACTCGGCCGCCCATTGCTCGAGGACCCCGTCGATGTCGAAGTTGCTCAGGAGCGCCGTCGTGTGGCGGGGGCCGGGCGGCTTGAGCACGGCCTCGGCCGCGTGCCGGAAGCGGGCGAGGGCCTGAGGGCCGGCCGCCGCCGCGACGTGGGCGTGCACCCGGGGGTGGCGCGCGGCGCAGGCCACGCTCCCGTCGCACCCGAGCGCCACCGCGGCCTTTTTCACGGCGGCCGGGTCGGCCGGGTCGGCCGCAGGCCTCTCTTTCTCGCCGGACCCCCGCCCCAAGGTTCCCGTAGCCGCCGAAACGATGTGGCCGATGACGTCCGGCGCGAGCTTGCAGTTGCCATTCTTGTCTTTCTGGCGGCACTCCTGGTCGTCGGTTTTCAGCCGCTTCAGGAGCTGGGCGATGGTCGTGGCGGGCGCCTCCCGCCCCGGCGGCGCCCGCTCTTGCGCCGCCTCCCGCGCCGCCCCCCGCGCTGGCTCCCTCCCCCCGATCAGCGAGCCGAGCATCGCGGTTCTATACCTCCCCGCATAGGACGATGGCGCGCCCCACGACTCGCATCGGCGAACTGCGCAGCTTCGGCGGCGGGCCGGCGCCTCCGTCGGCACAGCCTGCGGCTGGTCCCGCCGTCCGGATCCTCGGGGGGCGCCCACGGGTCGTGGGCGGCTGGACCGAGTACCTAGTCGAGAAGCGCACGGTCGGGGGGCGCGAGAAGCTGCCGGCGACCGAGGACCCGCTCGAGATAGCTGACGAGGTCCTGGCCGAGCTCCCGCGCCACGCGTCCGGGCGGCCGTACCTCGCCGCCGCTGTCGCCAACCTGGGCGAGGGGGCGCGAGCGCTGGCAGACCACGCGAGCCAGCCGGCCTGGTGGGAAACGAACGACCAGATCGTCCTCGTCGACGCGGGCGCGCTGCGGCGGCTGGCCGACCGAATCACTGCCGCGGGGTACGCGTCCTTGGAGCACGTCAAGCAGAGCCTCGAGTACGCGGAGGCGCTGGCGGCTGGCCACGGCGGCGACGCGGCCACCCGCTCGGACCTGGCGGTGGAGCTCCTTGAGGCGCGCGAGGCGCTTCGGCGCGCGCTGGAGAAGCGGGTCGGCGTTCTCGGCCTCGACGCGCGAGGGGCGCAGAAAAAGCCGGCCGTCTCACGCCGGGTCCTGGACGAGAGCCGCCCCTACCTCGCGGCCGCCGAGGCTGCGGCGGCTGCGGCCGCCGCCTACGTCGAACGCGTGGCCGCTTCTTTGAAGAACGACTGAGGCTCACACACGCGGGCCGCGCCATGGCTTCCGCGGCCGCGGCCGCTGCGACCGGGGGCGCCGAGAGCGACACGGAGAGCGTAGAAGAGCGCCCGCCCCCCGCCGCCTTCCTCCCTGCCCCTCTCCCCGCCCCCCTCCTCGCCTGCCCCCCGCCCGCGCCCGGCTACTACGAGCGGGCGCTCGCCGCGCACGTCGCGCGCCACTCGGCAGTCAAGCAGCGGACCGAGGCCTGGTTCGCCGCCAAGCGCTTCGTCATCGGCGGCTCGGAGCTGTCGGTGGTGCTCGGGTGCAACCCGTACCAGTCCTGGGAGGCGCTGGTCGCCAAGAAGCTCGGCTTCCAGTCGGGCCGGCCGCCGGGCGTGGCCTGCTGGTGGGGGACAATGTTCGAGCCGGTGAGCGAGCGGCTCGTCGAGATCGACTGCGGGGTGACGATGACCGGGACCGACATCCACATTCGCGCGCCGGGCTTCCCCGAGCACGCGAACAGCCCTGATGGCTACTGCGTGCTGTACCTCACTGACGAGCCTGCAGAGGAGGCTGACTCCGCAGAGGAGGCTGACTCCGCAGAGGAGACTGCCTCCTCTGCAGAGGCTGCCCCCACAGAGGAGGCTGACGACCGGTTCATCCGCATCTGCCACGACCCGGCGGCGGCGCGGGCGCGGGGCGCCCACATCTGGCCAGTCCCGGTCCTCGTCGAGCTCAAGGCGCCGTACAGCCGCATCCCCGACGGGCGGATCCCGAAGCACTACCTCCCGCAGGTGCTGTCCGGCATCGCGCTCAGCCCTGTGGCCGCCGGCCTGTACGTCGACATCGTGTACCGGGTCTGCACTCTCGACCAGCTGGGGTTTTCGGCCGGCTACTCGAGCTACCACCGGGGCGACGAGCGGAGAGGGAAGGGGAAGCCGCTGTGGGGGGCGGCCTACGCGTGGGGAGCGACAGCGGTGTACGCGCCCGCTACCGGCACCCGGCGCTTCCGGGCCGACGCCGGCCGGGCCGACGAAGACTGCCTCCGGATCCGCGCCACCCACCTCGGATACGACCCGCAGACCTGCTGCGAGACGGCGGGCGACGAGCTGCTTGACCTGGGCGAAGTCGCCGACGCCTCGCCCCGAGACTTCGACAGGCTCATGTACTACATCGACAACAAGGAGCTGCTTGTCGCCCACACGGACCCCTGGCGCGAACAGGACGACGACGGGTTCGCCCGCTTCGTCCGCATGACACGGAAGGTGTCCCTGCCGAACTACTACCTGCTCGGGTACCTCCCCTGGAAAGTTATGCAGGCCGACTTCCACCTCGCCGAGCCTCAGCTCGGATTCATCGACCAGATTCGTCCTCCAGTGGAAGAGCTGATCCGGGATGTGCACGCGCTCCTGCGGGAGGACAACGTCGCCGCGGCGTACTGTCGGTACTGCGAGAAGCGGAAAGCTGCCAATCCGAGGCAGGGCGGTACGAACGCAGTCTCGGTCACCGAGGCCGAAAAAGACAGCCTGTTCGATGGGCTGTAAACTACACGACGAGCAGGAGGACCGGGACCTGATCGGCCGCGGTTTCAGACGTCTGCCACACCTGCACGTAGTCGCCGGGCCGGCCGCCGCACCAGATGATGGCAGGGTCCTTTTGCGCCGACGCATGAGGGATCTGCTTCGGGGTGAGGTAGTACATCTTGAGCAGCCGGGCGGCCTCCTCGCGAGAGACGACCTCGTGCCGGCTCACCGCCGGCATGCGCGGCAGGTCGCACGCGAAGACGTAGAACGGGTAGAGGTAGATCCGGTCCGGCCGGCGCTGGGCGGCCGCCTCGGCGTTGCGACTCTTCGCCTGGTCGACGACGTGCTTCCGCGTGATGACGCTCTCCGAGGCGAGCACGAGGACTTCTCGGAGCTCGCCCCCAGCGTTCTCGGCCTTCCGGCGGGCCACGCTGAACAGGTCGCCCAGGTTCTTGGAGTCGCGGGCGTACTTGCCGTCGTCGGCGAGCAGGTAGAGGACCAGCGCGGCGGCCGCCGGCGGCCGCCGGTGCTCGGGCAGGCGCCGCGCCGCCTCGGGGTCGACGCGCGCCACGATCTCCCAGACGCCTTGGGTGCCGAGGACTCCGCTCATCACATCGGTGGGGGCGCGGCCGGCCACGAGGTCGGCCGGCGTGACGTGCTGCGGGCGCAGCGGCTCCTCCGCCACGCGGTAGCCCCGCCCCTGCAGGTAGGCGCCGACATTTTCGTAGGCGCCGGCCGCCGGTGGGAGGATGTCGTCCATTTTGTCGCCGCTAGTATAGCGCCCCCCCGTTCAATCGTGGATTAATTTCGGGGGAGTGAGACTTGTGCTCGTGGTATACTCTCGCCGCCATGGATGGCCTTGATGGAGACTCGGGCGCCGCCCCGCGTGCCGGCTGGGGAGCGCACCGCGACCAGTTCAAGAAGGTGGCGACAGCCAGCCACGGGGTTCAGAACTGGATGCTGTGGCTCGCCGCCGTCGTCGTCGTGATCCTGTTCGTCCTGGTCATCTACTACGCGACGAAGAAGGACAAGTTCGCGAGTGCTTCCAGCACCATGATGGAGGGTTCGAACTTCTACACCGGCAGCAACAACTCGCTGGCCGTTGGGCGTCAAGTTTCAACACAGAAGGATGTTGAGTCGACCGGCCAATGGGTGCCGATGACAGCCGGCCAAACTGTCAACCCCTGGACACAGACCGTTCCCCAGAACAGCTCGATCGTGCCGGTGCCGACTATCCAGCCCAAGCTCGGGTCGGCTTGCGCCGCAGCCACCGACATGGCCGTTGAGGAGATGGCCAATCTGGAGGCCATGGGATCGGTTCGGTCCTGCGCCGGGGTCTTCTGAGTGCTCGGCCTGGACCATCCCGCCCGACCGCGCAATTTTTGCTGCCTTTGAATACTGGCCCCGCAGCACACAACCATGACCCAGCCCGGCGAGACCGCGGCCGACGACGGCTTCGCGAGCTACTGCAGCCGCTACCCCCGCCTCTCCCTCGCGGTCATCGTGGTGCTGATCGTCGCGGTGCTCTACCTGCTCGCGGAGCGCTACGGGTGGCTCGGCCTCGGCCAGAAGAGCGAGCCGGCGGCCAAGAAGAGCGCGGCGGCCAAACCCCGCAAGACTGGCAAGCCGCCGGCCGCCCAGAGCGACGAGATCGACGACCTGATCGATGTGATCAACAACTGACGGGCCGGCCGCCAAGACGCAGCCCCCGGCGGGTGCATTGCTTCTCCGGCTGAAACAACGTCGCTGCCTGGGAACTTTTTGTGTCCCCATACTATGGCCTACCAGGAGCCCGGCGGCGCCGCCGTGGAGGACTACCTCCGCGGCTTAAGTGCCCGGCTCGAGTTCCGCGAGGCGGCGTCGGAGCCCGGCCCCCGGCCGGGGGCGCCTCCGCCCCGCCCCATCCCCGGCTTCCAGCCCCATGCCCTCCAGGCGTTCGTCGAGCGCTTCATGGCGCCGGACGCGCCGGTGACGCGCTTCTTCCTCGGCTGGGACACCGGGTCGGGCAAGACCATCGCCGCGCTCATGATCGCCCAGAAGTACGTCCAGCTCTACCGCCAGTACCGGCACGTCGAGCCCGAAGCCCGACCCACGGTCTACATCCTGGGCTTCACGCGCAGCATCATCCAGGCAGAGATGCTGCGCACCCCGCAGCTGGGCTTCGTGACGCACACCGAGCTGCAAGAGCTGCGCCGCCTGTACGACCGCGCCCAGAAGGCCGGCCCCGGCGCCCCCGAGCAGCGCCAGTACAACGGGTTCATGGGGACGCTCAAGCGACAAATCACCGACCGGTACCGCGGCGGGTACTACAAGTTCTTCGGCTACAAGGAGTTCGCGGCGCGGCTGTTCGTCTTGACACCCAAGGGCGAGCGCGCGGGCCTCCGCCTGCTCGACCTCTTCCTGCGGCGCCGGAAAGCGCCGAACGCCAGCGAATCCGTGGCTGAGTCCGAGGTTGGCGGGGCCGGGGACGCAGCCGGGGACGCGGACGGGGACGCGGACGGGGACGCGGACGCATCAGACGCAGTAGACGCCGAGACGGGGGAGATGAGTACCGTCCGGACAGCGACAATCGTCGCCAACATCATCGCGGCCGAAAAAGCCGGCTACATCTACGTGAACAGCGAACTGCTGCGCCCGCTGAAGAACGGTCTGATCGTGGCCGACGAGATCCACAACACCTACAACATCCACAACCCGAACATGTATGGCGTTGCCATCCAGTTCGCGCTGGACACATTCGAGCCCCAGGAAGCCCCGCGGGCGGTGTTCATGTCGGCGACGCCCATGTCGGGCTCGTCGACCGAGCTGGTCGACTTCCTGAACCTGCTCGTGCCCCGGGCGGAGCTCCCGGCCGGCCGCCCCCTGGCGAAGGGCGACCTCTTCGCTGGCCAACGCGGGAGCGACCTGGCCTACCAGCCCGGCGCCCTCGACCTCGTGTCGCGGCTGACGACGGGCCGCGTGTCCTTCCTCACCGAGCAGATGGACAGCCCGCACCTGTTCCCCTCGCAGGTGTTCGAGGGCGACGAGGTCGTCGGGACCGACGGCCGGCCGCTGCCTTACCTCAGGTTCGTCCAGTGTCCGCTGTCGGCGCTCCAGGCGGCGGCGCTCGCCGACTTCCACGGGCGGCGGCCGGACGGCAGCCGCGCCCTCCCGCCGCCGGCCGACTACGCGCTGTACGACTGCGTGTTCCCCGCGCCCCCCGCGGGCGAAGACGGAAGCGCGGCGGGCGTGGGCGACCCGCCGCACCCCCTCTACACCTCGTCGGGCGCCGCCCCGCTCTACGGCGCGCTCGCGGCGGCGCCCGACACCTGGAAAGCGCGGGTCGGCGTCAAGGTCCTGGCCCGCAGCCAGGCCGGCGGCCGCACCCCGGTGGTGTCGGGCGCCTTCCTGGCGCTGCCGACCCTCGAGCGCTACTCGAGCAAGTACGCGCGGTTCGTCCGGGACCTCCACGCGTTCCTCGGCCGGCGCGCCGGCAAAGCCTTCGTCTACCACGACCGGGTCCAGCTCACGGGCGTGGCGTTTCTCGGCGAGGTGCTGCGAAACAACGGGTTCGTCGAGCTGGGCGAGCCGGCGAACGACGCGACGCTGTGCGCCCGCTGCGGGCGCGCCCGCCAGGGGCACCCCAAGGGCCACGACTACACCCCGGCCGTCTTCGTCGCGGTCACGGGAGAGATGGACCGCTCGGCGCAGGGGCGGATCCTGGGCTACTACAACCACCCCAACAACCTCGACGGCTCGCAGATCCGGGTCCTCCTCGGGTCGATGGTGGTCATCCAGGGGCTGAACTTCAGCGCGGTGCGGCTGCAGATGATCCTGTCGATCCCCCAAGACATCTCGACCCTTGTACAGATCTTGGGGCGGACCAGCCGGCGGGGGTCCCACGAGGCGCTGCCCCCCGAGGAGCGCCGCGTCGAGGTGCGGATCTACCTGCAGGCCGCGGGAGAGGGGCCGGCGGCGGGCCCGCCGCCGGACCGCGAAAAGGTGACCCGGCTGCTCCGCGACTACCTGCTCATCCAGGAGGGCGTCGCCGCCCTGCGCCGCACCGCGGTCAACGGGTTCCTCCCCCAGAGCCGGGCGGTGGCCGACGCGGCGCCCGCGCTCCGCGGCCTCCCGTTCGAGCCCCCGGTGGCGATGGACACCGAAGCGGCTGCGGCTGGCCACGGGGCCGCGACTGCGACCTACTACGCCTACGAAGGGTTCGAGGCCGACACGGCGCGGGCGGCGCTGGCGGCCCGCGCGCTGTTCGTCGACCAGCCGGTGTGGCGGCGGGCGGACCTCGTCGCGGCCCTGGGCGAGCCGGGCCGCGCCGCCCCGCTCCCGACGAACCCCGCGTACTGGCCGCCGGGGGTGGCGGAGACGGCCGTCGACCAGCTCCTGGCGGCGGCGCGGGAGGCGGCCTCCGAGTCGTTCCGCACCGCCCAGAGCGGCGGCGGCCGGACCCACCTCGTGCAGGTGACGCGGGCCGACGGGGCCCACTGCGTGCTCGTCGCCCGCGCGCTCCCCGGCGGGGCGCCCGGCGACGACGTCCTCGTCGCGGCCCCCCTCGACGACGCCGGCGTCCCGCTCGCCGACGTCGAGACGTACGCCCGGGGCGGCGGCCGGGCCGCGGCGGGCGCCGCGGTCGACCTGGCCGAGTACGCCGGGACCCACCTCGTCGCCCTCAACTTCGAGCGGCGGCTGGCCGACTTCGAGGCCCGCTGGGGCGAGCCGGGGGCGACCCGCGGCGCCGCGGGGGCGCGGTTCGCGGTGGCGCTCCTCACCGAGTACGACGCGGCGTTCCACTACGCCCTCCTCGACCTGCTCATCGCCCGGAAGCGGCGGTCGGCCGCGGCCCTGGCCGCCCTCGCGGTCTACGACCGCTTCCGGGTGGTCGTGACCCGGGCCGAGGCGAAGAAGGCGGCCGCCTTCCTCGCCGGGGGGCTGCCCCCGGGCGCGGCCCCGCACGTCGGCTACGTCATGCCCGACCACGCGCGGCTCTGGACGGGCCGCGCGTGGAGCGACGTCCCGCTGCAGGCCATCGGGCGGGGGGACCCGACCCAGCGCCCCGAGAACTCTGTCGTGGTGGGGTATATGGGCGGCCGGGGCGGGGACGGCGACCCGGCAGGCCGCGGGCGGGGGGAAGGCGCCGTCCGGTTCAAGGTCCGCGAGCCGCTCCAGGTCCTCGCCCGCCGGAGCGTGCGCGACGCCCGGTCGCTCGCCCGGGGCGCGGCCTGCGAGACCCGCCCCCGGGGCGACCTCGCGGCGCTCGTCCTGCGGCTCACCCGCCGCAAGGCGCCCGCCGGCGCGACGACCGGCGAGCTGTGCGCCCGGGTGAAGGCCCACCTCGTCGAGGCCGAGGCGGCCGCCCGCCGCCCCGCGAAAGGCGTCTCGGAGGGGGTGCGGTGGTTCTACCTCTTCAACGAGCGGCGCCCCGTGATCCGGGCGCTCGCCAAGGGGCGGAATTGAACAGGCGGAGCCGAGACAGCGGAGGCGCCGGCGCCAGGCGCGATGCTGACCGAGCGGGTGCTGGAGGCGACCCTCGTCGTCGACGCCATCGGGTACGACGCGGACACCGCGCTGCTGCAGATCCGCGACGAGTACGAGAAGCAGTGCTACATGGGCGTCTACGTCGTCGAGGTCCTCGAGGTCCTGCGCGCCTCGGCATGCGTCGTCGTGCCCGAGGGAGACCTCACCAAGGCCACGGTCGAGGTGGAGTTCCGCGCCCTCTGCTCCCGCTGCTCGCCGGGAGACGCCGTCGCCGCGATGGAGGTCAAGAGCCGCAACGTCGTCCTGTGCGGCACGGCCGCCGGCCCCCGCGCCGAGAAGGAGCCCCTGGTCCTCACCATGATCGAGCCGAACGAGACCTTCGCGGTGGGGCAGCGCCTCCCGGTGCAGATCGTGGAGATAATGTACCCGCCGCGGCAGGCGGCGCCGAGCGCCGTCGTGCAGCTCCTGACCTGCCGCGGCGAGGAGGTGGTGTGGCAGGTCGCGCCCGGCGACCGGCTCCAGGCGGGGCCCGCGGCCCGGGCCGCCGCCGCAGTCGCCGCCGCTGTGCGCGACCGCGAAGCGGGGCCGCTGCGCGAGTTCTTCGCAAAGCTGCTCGACAGCTACCGCGACGAGGCGGGGAAGGCGCCGGCCGCGGCGCCCCGCGCCGCGCGGCCGCTCGAGACCGAGAAGCAGGTCGCCGCCTGGCTCGCCGAGCTCGAGCCGGGGTCCTGCTGGACCCGGCCGCTCGCGCAGCCTTACGACTGGGCGGGCGTGTGCCGGATCGAGGCCGAAGCGGCGCCCACGCCTCCCGTGGCGCTCCCCGCGGCCTTGGTCGCCACGGCGCTGCTCACCGGCCTGCTCTCGGCGCTCAACGTGCTCAACGAGCTGCCGCGGGCCTTCCCGACGAAGGACCTCATCCAGTCGCACATGCACGTCTGGCGGCTCATGAAGCAGGCGCAAAAGCCCCGCCCGGCGGTCTCTGGCGCCGCGGAAGGCGGCGGCGCCCCCGCCCCCGCCCCCGCCCCCGCCCCCGCCCCCGCGCTGCGCCCCTGGCAGGAGGTGTTCTGCGACCACACACCCGAAGAGGCCGCGGCCGTCGAGGAGCTCCTCGGGCGCGCGGACCGGGAGGGGGGGCTGCGGTTCGACCGCCGCGAGCTCTTCGTCACGTTCGGTCCGGGCCCGGACGCCCCCGCGAGCGCGATCCTGCCGTACCGCGAAGTCGGCAAACAGCAGGCCTGCGAGGTGGCCAACCTGCACCGGGGGCAGCGCAAGCTGGCCCTCACCGAGGTTTTCCTGCTTTCGAGCTACCTCCGGCAGGCCGACGAGCCCTGCGTCGTGCTGTACGCCGGCGCCGCGGCCGGCCACCACCTGCCCTTCCTTGCGGAGCTGTTCCCCGGGGGCGTCTTCCACCTGTACGATCCCGCGAAGTTCTCGCGCGAGGTGCACAGCGACCGGTCGGGCCGCCTCCACGTGTACAACGAGTTCTTCACGGACGAGGTCGCCGGCGCCTGGGGGGAGGGCGGGGCGCTGGCCGCCGCGCACGGGCGCCCCGACTTCTTCGTCTGCGACATCCGCCTGGGCGGCGAAGGCCACGCCGCGTTCGAGAACCAGGTGCAGAAAGACATGACAGCCCAGCAGCGCTGGACCCGGCTCGTCCGGCCGCTCCGCGCCGCAATGCTCAAGTTCCGCCTTCCCTACCATGCGCCCAAAAAGGGAGACAAGTTCTACGACGAGACCGGCACGCAGATGGTGTACCTCGCCGGCCGGGTGCTGTGGCAGTGCTGGCCGCCGCGCCGCTCCGGCGAGACCCGCCTGATTGTCGACACGCCCGCGGAAGGCGAGTACCCGGAGAAGCTCTACCCTCTCCGGGAGTACGAAGCACGCGCCTACACCCACAACGTGGTTGTCCGCCCGTGGGCTCGGTACGGCGACCGGGCCCTCCTCTTCGACCTGGTCTCGGGGTACGCCGGCTCGTGGGACGCGCGCGCCGAGGCCGAGGTCTGGGAGATGTACCTGCAGCGCGCGGGCGCCATCGCGGCGCCCGCCAACTCTCAGGCCGCCAACTCTCAGACCGCCGACGCTCAAGCCGCCGACGCGGCGCCCGCCGACGTTCAGGCGGTTGCCAGCCTGATGAACCGCCTCACTAAAAACATCCACCAGGGGCTGCGCGTCGACGCGCCGGCCAGGGGGGGGCTGCACTCCGGCGCCCTCCACGGGGTGTTCCCGCGCGCTGTCGGTCACGAGTACGCCGCACGACTAGCCGGCGCCGCCGCGCCCCACCTCAAGCCGTGCTGAAGCGCCGGCGTGTCCTCAAGCCGCGGCTGGCGCGTCGGACGCGGCGGCGCATTTTTGTGCCCTATTCAAGTCCGGCGCCGGCAGACACCTGCCGGCGCGATGGCCGGCGCGCTGACGACCGACCAGAAGCGCGACTACATCGTGAGCCGGGCCCGGCTCCTCGACGTCAGCCTCGGCACCGCCATCTTCCAGCAGGTGCAGGCTACGTACGCCGACGTGCCGGGCGTCTTCATCAAGGTCGCGGGGCAGCCCGTCTCCATCGAACTGGGGCGCCTCGAGGCGGGGATGGTCGACCGCATTTGGAGAATGGTCACGCGCCATGAGGCGAACCTGCGAAACGTTGCGCCCCCCCCATAGGCGCGATGTCGAACCTCTCCTCTCTCGTCCTCGCGTACCAGGACGACGCGGGGCGCTACGGCGGCGGGTTCGGCGCGTACGGCAACCCCCCTGAAGACATCTACCGCGGAGGGGTCGTGGGCGGGCTCGACCTTGTGGGCCAGCCCGAGCCGGGGTACAGCTTCGACCACGCGATGGAAATCTTCACAACGCTCGAACCCGGAACCGGGGGGCTGCGCCAGACCGAAGCGGTCCCTCAGCCGGAGGGCTCGCCCCGCCATGGCAAGGACGTGCTCCCGATCAAGAAGCCGCCGGCCAACGCGACGGCTTCGCTCGGCCGGCTCCTCGGCCGGAACGCCCGCAGCCCGGACAAGAAGGCTGACGCCGACGCCGACGCCGACGCCGACGCCGACGCCGACGCCGACGCCGACGCCGACGCCGACGCCGAAATCACTCTCGCCGAGCTGCTGCAAGGCAGCGCCGCGAAGCGCGAGGCGTACCCAGCCTTCGGCGACGAGGACCCCGACGCCGAGGGCGCGGCCGTCTCCGAGCCGCCGGAGGTCGAAGCGTTGGGGACCGTGGGCGACCTCCGCTCGTACCGGTCCGAGCCCCAGTACGTCGGCTACTGAGCTCGCGGCCGCTTTTTCCATTTAGACACGGGCGCGCCGCACAACTGCCAGCCCGCTGCGGCCGCCGCCATGGGGGAGCGCGTGAATCGCGTGTTCGGGACGACCCAGGTCACGGTCGACCCGGCGACGCTGCAGGCCAGCGGCGAGAAGACGATCACCATCGACGGCCTGGTGAGGGTCGCGGGCGACGTCCTGCGCAAAACTCGGTACGAAGGCATCCCGCCGGTCGAGGAAAAGGCAGACAAGGCGACGAACGCTCAGCTAGACAAGCTGTACCGGCGCCTGTGGGAAGACTACAAGGAGTTCTCTCGAGACTACCCTATCGTCTTCCGCTGGATCGTGTACCACCAGGTTTTCGATGAAAAGGCCTTCAAGGCCTACATGAGGAACAACCACAAACCCATGTGGAAGAACCGAGAGGAGATGCTGAAAGAGCAGGGCGAGTACCTGGTCTACCTCTGGCGGATCAAGAACCGGAAGGCGGGGACGAAGAGGCTTCAAGAGTACCGGCAGTGGCTGCGCAAGCACCTCGCCGAAGAGAATGAGCTCTTCGAGAAGGTGGCCAAAGAGGCCGACGAAGAGCACAAAAAGAACGAGCAGGCCCGTCTGGAGCAGATGAAACAGGCGCTGCTCGAGACGGCGCGCGAGGTGGCGGCGCAGAAGCGGGGGCAGACCGCAGCGGGGACGGCGCCGGACGCTGCGGCGGAGGCCGCGGCGGGGGGCGCGCAGTGAGCGCCCTCCCCTTTTTGGAGCCTGCGCGCGTCCCGCACTGAGGATGTGGGCGGCGCACGCCGCGTGGCAGCCGCGGCCGACCCGGCCAGCGTGGCGGCCGCTCGCCGACGAGCCGGCCGACCCGCAGCTGCGCGAGCTCATGTGCGCGGCCGAAAGCGCGCTCGCCACCCTGCAGCGGGTGAGCGCGACGCTCGCCGACCTCTCGGCGGCGAGCCTCTTCACCCCGCCCGACGTCTCGGACACGGACTCAGAGTGCGAGGACGACGCTGAGCCGCCGCCCGCGACCGCGAACAGCACGAAGGCGCTGCTCGCGTCGCTCGAGGAGCTGGTCATCCGCGCCCAGGAGGTGGCTGCCCAGGCCGGCCGGCGGCACTACGACCTCGTGGCAGAGGCGGCCGGCCGCCTCGCGCTCACCCCCGTGTCGCCTGCCCCCGGAGCGCCGCCGGGGGCGGCCACGCTCTCGCCCTCCCCCCCGGGGGCAGCCTACGCCCCCGGCCCGGCGCCGGGCGGCTACGACCTGTCGTGGGCCGCCCGGGTGCAAGGGCCGCCGCTCCTGCCTGGGCAGCCAGCTCCGCCCTCGGCGAGCCCGCCGGCTCCGGCCCCGCGCAGCGGCCCAAGGCGACGGAAGCCGCTAGCCGCCCCCGCCCCCGCTCCTGCCCCCTCACCCGCTCCCGTCCCTGCTCCCACCGCCTACGTCGAGGCGGCCGACGGGGTCTACGTCGAGGCGCGCCTCCTCCCGCCCCACTGCGCGCAGCCGGAAGCGGTGCTGGCCGAGATCCGCGGGCCGGGCCTGTGGTACGTCCCGGCGTGGGGACACTTCGCGCTGCGGCTCGGCGACGGGCTCCTCCACGGGGGGATCGGCCGGGTCTACCCCGACGACGCCCCGCGCCCCGTGGGTGTCGCCCCCTGCCGCCGGCCCGGCTGCGAGGACCCGGCCTGCACTTTCTACCACGATCCGGCCCGCGGCCGCCCGGGCGGGGTCCGGGTGCGTAACTTCATGGCGAGCAGTTTCGCGTACGCGTCGCGCTTCTCGCCGCCCCGGAATGCGCTCGAGCGGGCGGCCGCGCGCCGGGCGTGCCGCTACGGCGGCCGCCACTACGGCTCGGCCGGCGCCCTCCGGGCCGACGCCGCGGCGCTGGCCGACGAGGAGGCCGACCGCTTCCTGGCGCAGGTCGCCCACGACGTGGTCTGCGCGGCCGCGCTCTTGCAGGGACGGGTGCAGGGGGCCCAGCTCGTGCCCCCGCCCGCCTCGGCCTCCGCCTCCGTCTTCGCCCCCGCCCCTACGCGCCGCGGTAGTACCGCTTGACGTAGTCGAAGGCCGCGCGGCCGAGGACCGTGAGGTCGCGGCCGACCGCGCCCTGGACCAGCCGCATCCCCTCGAGGCCCATCCAGCGCACGTTGGTCACCTCCGAGACCTGGTCGTGGTGGGCGAGCGCCACCCGGCGGGAGGGGTCGCCGATCGGCCGCGCCAGCACCCCCAGGTAGTAGGTGTTCACGTAGAGGACGCCCAGGTGGACGTACATTTCGACCCGGGCGAACCCCGGGAGGAGCCGGACGCTGCTGGGAGGGATGCGGGTCTCTTCCTGGAACTCTCGGAGGGCGCAGCTCAGGTCGGACTCCTCGCGGCCGTGCCGCTTCCCTTTCGGGAACTCCCAGCGCTCCTGGCCGACCCCCTGCGCCTCGTACAGCAGCCGGCGCAGCAGCCGGCTCGACTCTTCCGAGTTCAGCCAGGAGGACGCGAACTTCGTCTTGCGCTGGACGAAGAGCGCGTCGTTTTTGGAGAGGCGGGGGGGCTTCCACCCCCGGTAGACTGCGCGGTACTGGCTGAAGCTCGACACCCCCCGCTTCCAGCCCCGGGCGCGGTGGTACTGCCGCAGCCGGGCGTAGTCCCAGATCTTGTCGAAGTCGAGCGACGCGAGCACGTGCCGCTCGGCGAGCGACATCTGGTCGACGAGGGTGCGCACCGTGTCCAGCCGCTTCCGCTCGTAGCGCCCCTGCACGAACTCCGAGAACGCGTAGGTGAGCCGGCCCTCGACGAGGACGGCCTGGTACTCGCGCCGGCCGCCGCTCGCGTCGCGGGCCGCCGCCGCCTGGTCGGGCGTGCGGACGAGGATGAGGCCCGCGGTGATCTTTTCGCGGACGAAAGGGGGCTGGCGGCCCGGCTGCCGCAGCCGGGCGGCCGCGGCCTGGCGGCCCTGCTGCAGGTGGGGGGCCAGGGGGCCGCGGCGGTCGTGGAGGCCCAGGTCGTGGACGAGGTCCCAGGGGCCGGTCTCGGCCTCGGCGGCGGGGGCGGGGGCGCCGGGGGCGCCGGGGGCGCCGGGGGCGGAGGCG
>Ga0180432_10000745_pt1 | contig 52988 bp, 66 predicted proteins | sample SS_ome_10_FD_132414 | JGI IMG/M metagenome (GOLD analysis project Ga0180432, IMG submission 132414) | Hypersaline lake sediment archaeal communities from the Salton Sea, California, USA - SS_1_MS_2 metaG | ecosystem: Environmental > Aquatic > Non-marine Saline and Alkaline > Hypersaline >... | reverse complement strand
TTTTGAGTCCAAGGATGGTCGCATCCCGCTCGCGTACAGCGGCGATGAGTTCAAAGCCAAATTTACATGCCGCTGATGCGTTATCAAGTTTCGGGTCGTTCAGAATTTCCTCTATCTCGTCCAGCCGCTTGGGGGTTAGGTTATCCATCCGTCTGTTCCTCCGCTTCCTTGGCCGCGCACAGAATATTCAAAAATTCTCTTGGTAGTTCGGTCGGTATGCTGATCTTTCTGACCGCTCTTTCTATCAGTAACAACGATTCGAGCCGACAAAACCACCGCTCGGCCAGCGCGAGGGTGGCGTCGGCTGAGGTGGCGTACTTCGATAACCCTGCGATAGTTTTCCAAGCATCTTCTTCTGTGAAGTGGCCGCATTTGTACAACGCAACTCCCATCCTTTCAGGCTGCCTGACAAGCCATCGATATGGAGTCCTATCACCCTTCAGGCACTCAACCATCCACCCGTCCCGCTCCGCCGCCCAGCGGGTGATCTCCGCGTCGGGCATTTGCTCGAAGTTGGTCATGGTTTATAGCTTCCGTCATAGTTTCCGTGCACAGTAGATATAATCGACATGGGTCCAGCTTGATCACGAGGTGGCATATCGGAAAAACACCTACACTTAGAACATTTACCCCCGACAAGCGTGCTTGTTCCTTCGATCCAAGTAGGCGGCCCCCAATGAATGCCACAGGCAAGCCTCACGAAACGTACTGGACCATCATTTTTCCCCATCATTCCACCTCCCCGAACAGCGCGACGATCTCCGGCACGCCTGCGGCATAGGCGGCTGACAGGGTGGCGGATGTGATGGTGTCGTGTGATATGCCCCGAACAAGCCAGCGCTTTCCGACGGGTTCAAGTGTAAATATCATTCGACCAGACAGCCACCGCATCAACGGCACCGCGAACACCTCATCGGCCTCGGGCGTGTTGAGCGCGGGCAGATGGTTTTCGTATCGCCCTGTTTCGTAGCGCTTCTCTGCCAGTGGACTCCACGCCGTCTCAGCCACAAAGCACTGCGGATGCGTCTCCGGCGTAATCCCCAGCAGCTTCGCCAGCGCGGCGGGGGTGATGTTGTCAATCTTCATTTTCTAACACCCACTTGAGCGCTTGCACGCGCGATTCCATAACTGTCTGAATCAAAGCCAGTGGCGCATTGATTTGAATGTTGGCGGGCGGGTAGTTGTACCGCTCATCCGCCTCAATGATTGCGATCTCACCTTCGATTTGTTGTTTCGTCTTCATCCGTCCTCTCCTTCCGCGAGCGGCGGGGTTTCTACTTTCACAACTAGCGGTTGACACCTCCAGCAATTACCAAAGAAGTCGAGCGGGTAGTCGCACATTTGGCATTGCATCATTCTTCTACCTCCGCGAGCGCCAGAATCAGCGCGGTGTTGTGGTCGGGGTGTTGCACAGTGAACTGGACATCCGTTTCGTTTATCAACGGGCCTTCGATTGTGGTCATACCTCCACCACTAAGAATCATGCAGCCCTCTGATTCAAGCCACACCTCCAGCCAATGCGCGTTTTCACGAAAGGTGAAGTCTGAGCCGATGTAGTCGCGCACGCCTTCTCTCGGCGCGCCATTCCCGTAGCGGACGGGCGTGAACCACTTGCGCTCGTTCTTCGGGTCCAGCCTCCGCGCCAGCCACTCGTTGAGAGTCCGCTTGTCGGCCTTAGGTAGGTCGCACGTGGCCTTGCCGTCCTTGAGCGTGGCGAGGATGCGGGTTAGTTGGTCGGTCATCGGCTACTCATCGCCCGATCCTCACGCCGGCTCGAACTGCTTCGGCAAGCAGGACGACAGGAAGCAGCACGTCATTGCGACCCTGCACAGATCTTCGACGTCTTGGTTGTACTCAAGGACGGCTCGGGAATACGGGTTCTTACCATACCCGGGGTGGGAGCTAACGCGCTTCATGCCGTAGTCGAATCTCATGACTTCTCCCGTGTTTGCCACCACGCGAGGAGAAAGCACCCAAGCCCAATGAGCACCATGATCACGATGCCTATAACCAGCTCCGCGAACCGCGCTCCAACCCAAAACCAGAATCCATCCAGAATGCCCATTAGTGGTTAATCCTCACTCGGTCGCTTTCCACGCACCCCTTGCATCGGCACGGCGGCGCCGAGCCCTCTTCCTCCCCCCGCCAGCGCCACCGCTCTTCGGCGCCCATAAGGCTGATCGGGCCATCATGGTCGGTGTCGAGCCGATTGTCCAGCACCCACGCCACGTACCGTTCGAAGTGCTGCATGATCTCCACGTCGCTTCGCCCCGCCGGCCGCGTCGAGTGACAGAACCACTCCATGTGAAACGGCAGCACGCCCTTGCAGTAGACCACGGCCGAGTAGTCTGTGCCGCCCTCGTCGCACCGCTTCTCGTAAACCCTGGCGAGCGTCTGTAGCGCTTCTTCCAAGCTGAACGCGGTCATCTTGGGCTGGGCGCTGTTCCCCTTCCCGTCCGCCATCGTCCACCGAAGTTCGAACGTGTACTGCGGCCACGCGGGGATATCCTCGAAAGGCCAAATCAAAGGCTCGTGGTCACGCATTCTCGTCTCCAATCCCGAGCAGCGACGTCAGTTCGCTGTGATGACGCCGCAATCGCTGGAACCGCTCGACCTCGTCCAGTAACGCCTCTATGGGCGCACACGCATCTCCGAAGTCATGGCCGAACCACCACTTCACCGGCATCGGCCTATACTCTGGCCCCACGTCCATCTTGTTGGGCTGGTTGCGGTGCGGGTTTCCCATGATCTTCAAAAGAATCTGCCACTCATCTCGCGACAGATCGACCAGAAGCCTGTCCAGATCATGTGACTTTTTCCCCGGCTCAGGTAATTGTGCAACGACCTTCAAAGGAAATCCCTCCCCGTTCGAAACTCGTACTTGCGCAGCCGGTCCAGAAACTCGGCGGCAGCGTTTTCGAAGTCCCAATACTGGAGTTCCACGCCCTCGTACTTCCGGTGCCCCTCCCGCACCGCGGGCCAGTCTTTCGAATCCAGCTCGCCATAGAAAGCCGTCGCCTCCGTCACCAACATCCGCTGATCAACATCCTTGACCCAATATTCCCACGCGGCCAACTGGAACTTCGGCTGCGGCCAGAAACCAATCTTGGAAAGAACCGCATCCCGCACCCGGCGCTCCACCCGATGCAGGTCTCCCTTGAAATGCTGCTTGATCGGGGTCGGTATGTCCGTCACCCGATACTCGCCCGCATCATGCAGCAGGCCAAGAACCGCAAGGTCAGACCCCTCGTGCCACAAAACGTCGCACACGTGGCAGCAATGCTCTGCCACCGAATAGTGCTCGAAATCCCTCCCGATCCGACCACCGAAGCGAGGCATCCGCGCCAGCGTAAATGCCACTTCATCCAGGTCCACGTCGCTGGACGAAGTCTGCACCACGTCCGACACCACCCCCTGCCAGTCCGCCAGCATTATCTCCGGCGCACCGTCCCACGGCTCACCATGAGTCCCCCCGATCATCTCCTTGCCATCGCTCCGCATCGCTTCGATCCTTTCTGGTTTACCGCTTGACATCGGTCTTCACGTCTACCGACAACCGCGCGCTGACCTGACGAAGATTCTCCTCGATCGTCTTCTGAATCCCGTCCACCAGCACTTTGTTGCCGTCCGCGATCGTCTTTTTCAACGCCGACTGGATGCTGTAGTGCAGGTGCTCGTGTACCATGTGCGCGACGCGCGTCTGCTTGCCCTGCCAGTTGTAGGAATCCCGCCCCTTCGGCTTGCCCTGGAAATCCACCAACTCCGTCAGATACCGCTCGGCCGCGCTCACGAGGTACTCCTTGAACGTTACCGGCTCCCCTTTCGGCTCGCCCCAGCGATTCGTCTCCCGGAGAACCGCGTTCTCCACCAGATCATCCACCCGCGGCAAGACCTCTCTCTCCAGCGCCGCCTTCACCAACTCGTCGATCCGGCCCTGAACCTGCTTGCTCACTTCGGAAGCGATGCCGCTTTCCGAAAACGGACCATCCTCCACCACCCCATGCAGCAACGCATCGACCATCCGGCTCAACACCTGCTCCCGCATTTCTCCCTCTTCCATCCCAAGACTCTTGCAAAGACCCGCTACGTCCACTGTGCTCATCGAAATACCCTTTCTGGTTTTCCTTGTGAAGACTTGCACTAGGGTATCAGTCTTCACTCCTCCTGTCAACCCCCAGATCATACCCCACCGAATGGTCAATGTAGACATGGTGGTAGCGATTCCGATCTACAATCCGACCAGCGCCGGCGTAGTCGTAATACACCGGATCCTTGACCCCGTCTTCCCCGAACCCGAAAAGAGTGAAACGGCTCCGCCTCACCTGCTCCCATAGGTTGCGGCCATGAGCTTGCGTCCGACCCACGATCAGCACGCGCTCCCCCGCCAACGGCTCCGTCGCCGCTGCAAGGCACATCTGAGTCGTCAAGCCCCTGCCACGCAGCGCACCCCTCGCATACACCAAGTCGACCCCTGGGCTCTCCTCCTCTCGCCATGCCTGACAAAAAGCACGCCACGCCCGAACAAAACGCCATTTCGAACTCGGACCAAGATCCTGACCACTATTCACTCGCATACATCCTTCCTCTCGCTGTTGATTTTTGAGACTTACACTACTCTATCAGTCCTCGCCGGAAAATACAGCACATTTTTTAAGGGGGGGCGATCAACAATCCGCGAGCCCGCAGCTTCCCCCTCCCCCTGGGCCTTCGCATCGTGGCGTTTGGCTGGTGATGGCTGGGGCTGGGCTCCGCCGGGGCTGGGGCTGGGGCTGCGTGGGGCTCGCCTTGCTTCCTCCTTCCTTGCTCCTTCGAAGCGGGCCGCGCGCCGGGCTCCGTTTCATAGCGTCCGATAATAGACAAACTGTTACTTTCCGGACGGGGGGCGCATCTCCTTACAGGCCAAGGGGATACGCTGCGCGATCGGGTGCTATGCCGAATTATTGCAGGGCGCGCAAGGGGCCAAACGGGGCCAGATCGCTATATGTTGGGGTGCATCAGTCCACAGAGCGCGCAGCAATGGCGGCCACCATAGCGCGATCGTGCTGGCGCTGCGCTTCGGCTATGGCGGCGCGGCTGTCTGGGCGATAGCTGGAGTAGCGCACGCCAACCCACGTAAGGCCGGAGACGCGCGCCGCGTCCAAGGGCCCAATATGGCGCAGACTGTGCGCTAGTGTCCGCCGCTGCACCTTGGACAGGTGGAAGAAATGCGGGGGGTCGTGCTTGGAGAGCAATCGTCTGGGGTCACGGATGGCGGCTTGCAGGGCTCTGATAGCGTCGTCTCTGGAGCGTATCACGGGCATTCCTTCGGGTGTGCCGGGTGTTGGCATAGGATCATGAGCTTCGAAGACGTGACAGGGCCCAGAGATGGCCGCAAAGGGAGATCTCCGGAATCGGGAGGGGTGCGGAGTAGAGCATGCGGCAGTGTGGGGAATGGGGATCGGGGTGGTGTTCATGGTCTACGCGCCCGGGAAGAAGACTAGACGTTAACCCATAACCCTCTCTCCACTCTCTTAAGAGGGAGGATAGATCGGGGGGGTGTGTAGTGTCAAGGGGTGGGGGTGTGGTGTGTGGCAGGGCCGCAAAATGCGTCCCCAAGTGACAAAATTTGCCACAGGGCAAGAATCGTACCAATTGATCTCGTGTGTTAGGTGTGGGGTGTTAAGTGGTTTGTCTTCGGTGGTATGGCTTCATGTGGTGGTGATCTGGCATGGTGCGTGCGTACCTATTGCGGCTTTGCTCTTTTCAAGTTGAATCGCTGCGAGGGTCATCACGACCGGGGGAAAGTCCCCGGCGAAAGGATGATCACCAATGACAACTGATAGTCTTATGAATCAGGGCGTAGATATGACCGTTTCCCAGCAGTGGGCGAAGCGTCCCGACGATCAGCGGTTTCTTACGTTGGAAGCCTTATATGAGGCTTGCGGCGAGAAGGCGCGCGGCAGTCGGGAGATTCGGGAATCGCTGCGGGATCTGTCTGTCACCCTGACCGAAGACGGCGACGATCTCCGTTTGGCATTGCCGACGGAGGATCAAGAATACGAATTCACAAACTACAGTTTCGGCAGTCTGTGCAGCCGGGTCAAGGCTCCTCGGGGATACTTCGCGGAGCAGCTCAGCGGAGCGCCTGAACTGGCGGCGGAGTGCTTGAACCATTCGATCCAGGTTGCGCCGGATGAGTCGATTATGCCCTACGTATACGAGAACGGACGCGCGGAGCTTCGCGCGGCCACGTCTCAGAAGTACGGCAGGATCTACGATGCCGACGTAGCGCGGGCCCTTGTTGAGATGAACAATCGGCAGGGGGGGATCTGGAAGGTTCCCGGCACGCTGGATTGGAGCACTGGCCAACACGACGCGGGGACGGCTGTCACGAAGGAAAGTACCACGCTATACGCGAGCGATCGCGATATGTTCGCTTTTCTCTGTGACGACCAGCACCCGATCGAAGTGGGCAAGCTTCCCAACGGGGAACCCGATCTGATGTTCCGGGGCTTCTACGTCTGGAATTCGGAGACGGGGAATAGCTCTTTTGGCTTTTCTTCTATGTACATGCGCGCGGTGTGCGCTAACCGCATTCTCTGGGGTGTGGAAGGGAAGAAAGAGATCACGTTTCGGCACTCCAAAAACGCGCCGCATAAGTTTCTGCGCGAAGTCGCGCCGATGCTGCGCGATTTCACCCAGAACAATACGCACGCGGTAACGGCTGGCGTCATCGAAGCCAAGCGGGAAACGCTTCCCAAGGATCGGAAAGACGTCATCCACTGGATCGCCAAGAATGCCGGCGTCCCTCAGAACCGGGCGACGGCGGCGGTTAACGCGGTCTACCGCGAAGAGGGCCGCGCGTGCCGGTCGGTGTGGGACGTGGCGCAGGGCCTCACGGCTGTAGCGCGGCGCATCCCGCACCAGGATCAGCGGATCACGCTGGAGCGTGCCGCTAAGAAACTGTTGGACAAGGCCGCGCCCGCGCTGGCGTAGCACACGACGACGAGAGCAAACCATAACCAGAAACGACCCCCGCAGCGATTCAACCCCGTACCACGGGACAAGCGCCCAGACACGAGTCCGGGCGTTTTTCTTGTGGCATAGGGCCGCAACCTTTACCCGATAAGGATCACCCCATGAACCAGGAAACCACCACCAAGCGCGAACCCTTGGCCAGTTATTCGGCCATGGTGAACCGCGCCACCGAAGAAGCCGGGAAGGCGATCCGCGCTGCTATTCGGCGCGGCATGCGTCCCAAGGTGCATTTGTACTACGCCCCCGGCGATCTGCTTTGCACCGAAGACGAGCCCCCCGAAGGCTACAAGCTCGCCACCGCGCAGTGCGTGCCACACTGGCGCGGGCGCGAAACGTGGCGCGCTTGGATCACGATGGTGTCTCGCTCGCTTCCTTGCATGCTAACGGACGGAGGATCGGATCGATGACAATGGCAGAGCATGATCTTTGGTATGAACGCGGGCGCGCTGCGTTCCGGGCCCGGCATGGGCACTACCCCGATCACCTGATACCGCCGGAGGATACGCCCGAGGCTGACGCATTCGGCGAAGGTTTCGCGGACGAACACAGCGACTACGCAAGCAGCCAGGCAATTACGACCGGCTTCTAGTGCCGCGCGCATCGGGCACGCTTTCGGGCGTGCCCCTTGCGGGCCGCATTGGGCGAGCCCACAAACCAGACAAGGATCAGACGATGAGAACCTATCCCCTGAGAATCACCCAGGAGCAAGGCGAACACGCCGATCGGATCTATTCGGTGGCGTGCGCATGGGTTGGCCCCCCGGCGCGCGAATTCGATCGGGCTGAGTTGATGCGCGACTACGCGATCCAGACGATCCACGATATCCGCGACGCTGGCCACGCTGCGACGGTCTACTTTGACCCGTGGATCGACCTGCCCAACCAGATCGGGCCGGAGCTTCACCGCGCATGCTCGGACGATTGGCCCAGCGTACAGGCGCGGCGCGCGGTTGCGGAGTTGAACCGGATCGGGATGTTGCCCGGGGACGTTGACCGCATCGCCGCCGCGCTGGCGATCGATCGGGTGTCGGACTTGCCCGCGCTTGTCCAGGTAGCGAACCGCTGCACGGCGGCGCTCTGCGCGCTGACCGATCACGGGGATCTCGGGAATGGGTAGCCCGCGCGAACTGCAACCGGGCGATCAGGTGCATTTGTACGACTGGCCTTTGGACAGGATCGGCTTCATTGGGATCGCAACCATCCGCGAGCTGTACCCGCGCGAACGTGCGCCGCACCCGCTGCGCTTGGCGAAGGTTCACATCGAGGGCGACGGCGACGCGGTTACCTATGATCGCTACGTGGTCGGGTTTAATCGGGTCACCGATGGCCGCTAACGGAGCATACACGCGACTAGAAGATCTCGCGGCTCGCGTGCGGGCTGCGGGGTTTATTTTGGAGACTGACGGCGCGGGATCGAATTGGCGCGGGTGCATTTACCCCGCTGGCGACGACTTCGCCGACCCCGTGATCGAAGTGACAGGAACAACGCGGCTCCGGGCTCAGTTGCTCGCATGCCGTGAGTTTATCAACCAGAGGAACGAACCATGATCGCAATTGAAACCAGATACCACGGAGCAACGAACACAAAGCCATCAAGCGTAACGGCGCGGACCCACGACGGACACAAAATCCGCCTGACTTGGGATACCGACGTAGACGCCTACGATATGCACGCGCGCGCGGCGCTGGCGCTCTGTCACAAATTGGGCTGGACGCCCAAAGGCAAGCACGGCGGAAAGCACATGCACACGCTACAGGGTGCGGGCACGCGGGCCGGTTACGTGTTCGCGTTCATTGACGAGGATTACCAGATCAAGATCACGGAGGCGGAAGCATGCAATACACAGTAACGGCAGACCACGCCCCCGCAACCGTGCCCACGCCCTACCGGGTGCGCTACCAGGACGGATCGACCGTAGCGCATTGCCAGCAACCGCAAGAAGCGCAACGGATCGCGGATTGCCTGAACGCTTGCGCGGGGATGGATGACCCGGCAGCGGAGATCGCGCGGATGCGAGACGTACTCGAAAGCGTAGCGGCAGGCAATACCGAGATCGCGGCGCTGGAAGAAGCAGCCCGCGCCGCGCTCAGGGAGTCCAGCACCGAGCCCGCCTCCACCGAATACCGCATCATCGGCTATTACGAGGACAACGGGCAGCGCTACGATCACACCCAGGCGGGCGAGAATTGGCAGGACGCGCTACAGATTCTCGCGGAAGGTGACATAGACGCGGACGCACTTTGGATCGTTTCGATCCTGCATGCGGGCACCGGGGACGCCGTAGATATTGGGATCGGAGAAGCAACGATCGCGGATCTGTTGGGCGAAGTCTAGCCCGTGCCCCCACATTAGGCGCGGGGCTCCGGCTCCGCGCCCTTTGTGGCGGCATGAGTCGCCGAAACCAGAACCAACCAGGAGATCGGATAATGGAATTAGTCGAAGTATGGGAGCCCGGCAACGGGCTGCGCTACGAGCTGATGCTACAGCACATCCAGAACGAAACCCCGAATGATATTTACGGCGATTGGAAAATGGAAAACCGTCATATCGGCGGGATCACCGTGGCACTGAGTGCAAGCGATCAGTTTGTGCAGAGCGCAGAAACTACGCACTGGCGGCACTGCGACACGACGCCGGCGCAGCTTGCGAGGGAATACGCCGCCCGAGGAATGGATCGCCCTGATTCAACCGCATATCAACACCTGAGAGCACAGCTCCGTGACGCGATACTGGGCGACAGCTTGCACGTGGTGTTCCGCGTATCATGGGGGAATATCACGCTGGCGGAGGATTCCATCGGCACGTGCACGGAGTATCTCGGCAATCACGAGGAAGCCGCGCGCGAAGTTATGGCGGATTATTTCGACGTGTTCGAGCTCACGGCGGAGGCTTTGCGCCATGCGCGGACATACGCCGATGAACTTGACCAGATCGCAGCCTAACGAGCCCGGGCCCGGGGTGCGTGCCCCGGGCCCATGGAGGAAACCATGCGCCGCTTTGCTCCTTGGGTGGCGGTCGGGCTCGCCCTTTACCAACTGAGCCGGATCGTTTACCTTGTCATCACCACCAAATGAGGATCAGACCATGAACAACGCTATTGCAACGCTTGCCGGGATACTCGCCCGCAATGCCAACCCGGACAGCCCGCTGTACTGCCAGCTCCGCCGCATCGAGATCGACGCCATCGCGGACGCCATCGGACACTTGAGCCCATGCGCGGAGGATCGGTCATGAGCTACACCCCGTCCTACCGCCACAAAAGCCGCCCGGTATCGGAGGCCGCCGTACTTGAACACGCGCTAGACCTGCATCACCTAGACCAAATGATCCAAGTACGCGAAGCGCACCGCGATCAAGTTCCCCCGGAAATGCTAGAGAAATTCGACCGCGTAACCGAAGCGCTTGAAATGGCACACGCGGCACTGGAACGCGAGCAGGTGGCCCCATGTTACAACTGATTTTCGGCATGGACCCCGGGAAGTCGGGCGCGATCGCTTGGGCAACCAACGACGGTCGGCACGGACACACCAAGATGCCGGCGGACAGCCGCGCACTGCTGGAGTATTTGCGCGCTATCCGCTTCGAGATTGCGCCGGATGAGTCATTTGCATTCATTGAGCACGTCGGTGGGCTGTTCATCGGCAATATCGCCAAGAAGCAGATACACCAACTCACCAAGGGCGACGCCAAAACCCTGATGAACGCGCTGCAACGATCGAGCGCCAACTTGTCGCTGCGCGAAAATCTGGGCGAGCTGCGCATGGGCTGCACCGCATGTGGGATCACCGTAGCCAAGGAGCCGCGGCCGCAACACTGGATGAAGCGCTTGGATCTGGCGCAGACAGACTCCGCCAAGCGCAAGACGGAGATTTACGAGCGCATGCAACAACAGTTTCCGGACTGGAAGTTTCCCAAGTACGCCGCCGATGCTGTCGCTCTGGTCGACTACGGCCAGACGTGGTTGCGCGACAAATGAAGCGGCGTAGTTGCCCGACGTGCGGAAGCCGTAGCGTTTCTACGATCCACGACGGCGCTGAGTGCGAGAATCCGCCAGCACCGGGCGAACCGGAATGGGAGCGCGAGTGGAGCCCGTTCTACGAACACATTTGTGCCCGGTGCGGTGCTGAGTGGTTCACCCTTATCGAACTGGAGCGCTGGTGAATACGACACCACTTGACACCAGGCGACAAGTCATGTAATCTCCGAGCTACTTGCAGCGCCGATCCTTGTCAGATCGAGCTTCTCATACTAGGCCGCGCCCCTTTTCTGGTTTGGGGGCGCGGTCGCTGCTTTTACGGGGCACTTGACGACGCAGTTGCCCGATGCTACGATACGCGCCAGTATGAAAGCTTCCCACAGACAACAAGGATCGTCCCGCGCCCACGGCTTTCAGGCGCGTCGTTGCTCGATCCAAGCCCCGGGGCGGCCAGGGATAAGCTGGAACCAGACGTGTACCCGCCACGGCCAAGCACCTGCGATTTCGACACGGGGCTCTAAGCAGAGAATCGGGCAACGAGGACTTTCACCCGCAAATGGAGCCCGAGTGATCGGGCTGGAAGGTATCGCGCACCAGAGAAAGCGCGCGAAGGAAGCTCCCCTAGTCTGGTCGCTAAACACAGTCTGATCTAAACCGGATCGAGGGACTGTCTACTGGGTGGTGAATAACTGACCAGAAGGGAGCGGGTGCATCTTACTGCGAACGCGGACCCCAGATCCACCCTGCACCACGGCAGGTAGTACATCGGCCGTCAGGGCCGTTCCGAGACTCGACCCAGCCCTCGCCGTGACAATTCTTGCATAGGAGTTTCGGTGCCGTGCCCTTTACGGCGCCCGGTCGAGCTGCTGGCTTGATGGGTGTCATCGGCTGCATGTCTCGTAACTCCAGTCGTTTAGTGCTGATACCAGTGTATCAGGACTCCATGCGTATCGCCACCTGAACACCAGGGTTGACTTTCTGATAGCAGAGTGCTAGTCTCGTGGTTACAGCAAAGGAGTCACGATATGGCATTGTTGCTCGATGGAGAGAAGATCCGGAAACGCCGAGCCGAATTGCAAATTCGGCAACGCGACCTTGCCACGCCGCTCAACACGTCGGAGTCTTATGTCAGCCGGCTCGAGCGAAGCAAGACAGCTTCGAAGCCCGAAACCATTCGCGCGCTGTCGAAGACGTTGAAGTGCAAGCCGTCGGACCTGATGACCGAGGTCGACGAGGACGAATAGTTTTCCTCCCCCGAAGCGGGGCCGGCCGTTGCCCAACCACCCTCCCAGCGGCCGGCCCCCAGCCTTAATTGAATCAGTTTTTATGCCCAACCAAGCGCCCCTGAACTACCAGTCAAGCGGAGTCGTCACACTGCGGCTTTGGAGTGTGCCTCAAGGTTGGGCATGCCTTTGGTGGTGTGGCGCGCAGTGCTGACGAGCACGGGAGAGTATGCCAGCCCGGTAGCGCGGACCACCGCCATTACCTTATCTGGGTTCGCCCAGCGTGCCGTCCAAACCGAGCACCTAGATCGGCTGGTACATGGATAGCGGGGTTGCTCCCGCGAAGCCCAGCGGCACGAAATACATTTGAATCTTTTGGCGGGCAGTAATCATCCGGCCAGTAGTGATCGTTTTCTAAGCGCTCTCCTACCGGGCAGTGACGTTGGTGAGAAACCAACTCCCGCCACTCTTTTGCGGTGCTCGACGAGCGTGTGCCTCAGTGCGTAATGGGATCGCGGCACAAGTAAGAGCCCTCACTGCCTGCCACCCTAGAGGAGCACAAGGCAATGGGGGCCACCGCATTCGATTTGGTTGTCAATCTTCCCCTGGCAACCGTTCATGGCGGCCTGTTGTCGCCATGCCCCGGGTCGCCTGTATGCGGCCTAGGGGCACTTTTTGAACAAGGAGCACGACATGAGCAAAGGCAGGAAGCTGCGCAAGTATCCAGGCCCCGAAGGCCCAGAGTTTCGAGAGTTCGCGACCGAGAACGAATGGCTGGCGGGGCGCCGCGCGCGCATGCAGGCCAGTGAGATCGCCACGCTGTTCATCGACGAGATCGAGGAGCAGGGGCAGACCACGTATCACACCCCGTACACGCTGGCGCTGGAGAAGATCGGTGCGACACAGAAGATTTTCACCGACCGGGAGAAGCAACGTAACTGGATCTCCCACCGCACCGAGGAAGTGATCGGCCAGTTCTGGCGCGAGTACGACCCCTGCAAGAGCACTTGGCGCGCCGACCAGCACACTATCCTAGAGCGCCCGGAAATGCCCCACGTAGGCGCCACACTCGACTTCATGACGGTGATTCCGGACGAGGGCGGTGCGATGCCGCTCGAATGCAAAGCCGCAGGCGAGTGGGGGCGCCGGGAGTGGCGGGATGGTGACGTGCCGCTCAAGTTTCAGGTACAGGCCAGCCTACAGATGGCGGTGACGGGCACCGATCGCGCGGTTGTATTCTGTCTCATTGGCGGCTACACCCCGAAGTGGACGATTATCGATCGCGACGAAGACTTGATCAAGATCGCCATTGATCGCGCAACGGAGTTCATGGAAATGATCCGCGCCGGCAAACTTCCGCCGGTGGACGGTCGGGCTCTGACGTCGACCGTACTGAACATGCTGCATCCAGACGACAACGGCCATTCCATCAGCCTGCCCAGTGACGCGGACGCATGGTTCGAATCATTGGACTTCCTCAAGTACAAGCGCAACGAGGTCGAGCGCGAGGAAGAACGGCTCAAGCAGTCCGTGAAGGAGTGCATGGGCGAGAACACTTACGGTGAGACGGAGGATATCGAGTTCTCTTGGAAGACCGAGGGCGGGAAGCCGCAATACCTGAAAGTCCCGTTGAACAACGCGAACGACCTTGTGGCGGCGGGCATCGAGTTCAAAACACATCTGTCGGCAAAGAAGCGAGTTCTGCGTCGTAAGGAAAAACCGAAAGGATAGGCCATGGAGAACGACGATCAGCAAGCCTTGGAGGTACAAGCGACCGTACACCCGATTCAGGCAATGGAGCGGTCGCAGCTTGAGACTCAGATTGAGCTGGCCCATAAGTACCCGCGCGACGTGGCGAAGTGTTTGGACAACGCCAAGTCTCTCATCGAGATGGACCAGACCACCGCGCGCGAGGCGTTCTACAGTCTGGATCACTACGGCGGCGCCCCCGTGGTCGGCCCGAGTATCCGCATGGCCGAAATGCTGGCGTCGTCGTGGGGCCACATCACCTACGGATCGCGTCCGCTCGATATTGAGGATAAGGTCGTGCGCGCCCAGGGTGTCTGCTACGACTTCCAGACGAATACGCGCGTGGTGGTGGAGAAAACCCGGCCGATCGTGGACAAGCGTGGCGTGCGCTTCACCAAGGCGCACCTGATCAACAACGCCATGCTGGCGGCACAGGCGATCGCCGAGCGTGATGCTATCTTGAAGGTAATCCCGCGGGCCTACGCCAACAAGCTGATGGACGAAGCCATGGAGATCGCCAGCGGCAAAGGGTTGACCATGGGCGAGAAGGTGAACGCCGCGATTGCAGCGTTCGCCGACCTCGACGAGTCGATCACCGACAAGATGCTGTTCCTCGTGCTGGGCGTGCAGGACAAACGCTCTATGACGATCGCCCATGTCACGCGGCTGCGTACCATCTACAGCACGATTCGCGAGGGGCACGCGACCATTCACGACTACCTCATGCAAGACCCGGGCGAAGAAGATGGCGCGGCGAAGGAGTCGAAGAACAAGATGACCGAGGCGGCGAAGAAGGCGGAGGAAGCGAAGAAGGCGAAGAAGCCGCCGGCGGACAAGAAAAAGAAACCCGACCAGGAGCCCGAGCCGCCGGCCAAGGATCCGGAGCCCGAACCCGAGGAGAAGGAAGAGCCCCCCGAGCCGGAAGTCGAACCGGAGCCGGAGCAGGAGCCCGATGAAGACGGCGTCGTTGAAGAAGAGGCGCCGGATCGGGAGGCTTTGCTGATTGAGTGGGAAGAAGAGTCCGCGCCCCTGAGCAAGAAGGCGCGCATGCAAATCCTCGAAGACGTCGGCAGTCTCGACGGCGTTGCGGCCAACCTCGATGCTGACCAGCTTGCACAGGCGGTCAGTCTCGCAAAAGGAGATTAGCGTTGAAGTTTCGTAAGAAGCCGGTCGTAATTCATGCCGTTCAGTTCGACGGCAACAACCACGCCGAGGTCGTTGAGTTCTCGATGGCGAACGTATCGCACTCGGAACAAGACGGCAGCCTCACAATCGAAACGCTGGAAGGCACCCTCACGGTGTCGCCGGGTGACTGGGTCATTAAGGGGGTGAAGGGCGAGCACTACCCCTGCAAGCCTGATATTTTCGAGCAAACCTACCAGCCCGCAGACTTGAGCATGAATTTCGGACAGGCCATTGAGGCACTCAAGAACGGCAACAAAGTCTGTCGTGCTGGCTGGAACGGCAAGGGCATGTGGATCGTGCTCATGCCTGCGTTGAGCCTGCCGCCGCATTCGTCGCAGGAGCCCGGAGCCAAGGTCAACGACCGCACTGCCAAGCACATCGGCGAGGATACGCCGCTCGACTCGCAGCCGTACATCGCCATGTGGACCGCGCAGGGGCAGTGGCAGCCGGGATGGTTGGCGTCCCAGGCCGACATGCTCGCCGAGGACTGGCAGATCGCCGATTAACGACACCACCAAACCGTAAGGACACAACATGCTCACCGAGATTTACGCAACCCTGGACAAACACGTGGCGTCGGCCAAGTCCGACAACATCGAAATCACCTGCACGATCCCGCATGAACTGGCAGTCGAAGAATTTCTGCTGCACATGCGGCACAACAAGCACTACCTGCGCATGACCGACTTCGACCGCGGCAATGGCAAGACCAAGGAGTGGCCGGAGATTCTGGGCTCGATCAAGGGTCCGAAGTTTCCCGACAAGAACGACTCGCCGGGCTCGTTTGTCTTCGTCACCGAGTACAACATGGCCGTGCTCAAGGCTCTCGACTGGATTCGCAAGTGCGACCCGCGGCAGATCCGTTTTGTCGATTCGCAGATGATGATTCCCAGCGACGACGATGACGAGCAGGAAGACGATCCGCAGACGGAGATCAGCACCGAGCCTGACGAGGGGTCGGAGCCCGAAGAAGAAGAAGAAGAAACCGAGTAGCCGGCGGCAATGGAAACCCAGCCCGCCCATGCTTCGGTGTGGGCGGGTTTTTTATGAAAGGACGGCGCTATGAACGTCGACTTGTTGAAAATGACTGCGCTTGCCGACAGCATCTACTCGACGAAACTTTCGGGCCTACATTCGAGCGAGCAGTTCTTGGTGATCGAAATGCTGAAAGCGAAGTGGGCCGAAACTCAAATTCGCCAGCACTGTATAGCGGCGGTGGCGCGAGTAGAGCCCGCATTGATAGATGAGATCACGGAAAAAGTAACTGAAAAGCTGGGTGACAAGAGGGAGCCGAGGTTTTGAGTAAGGACACGGCGATCGAGTGGTGCGATAGTTCCTGCAATCCACTGATGGGCTGCGAGGGCTGCGAGTTGTGGCATCCCGAGCGTGGCGGCACATGCTACGCGGCCGCATGGGTCGATCGGTACAAGGGCAGCAAGGGCTATCCCGACAACTTCGGCCAACCCCAGTGGTTCCCTGGCCGGGCGGAGCAGGCGGCGGACTGGAGCGACCTGACTGGCGAGAAGAGACCCGATAAGCCGTGGCTCAACGGCCGGCCGCGGCACATCTTCAACGTCGACATGGGGGATCTGTTCTCCAAGCAGATCGCTTTCGAGGACATACTGACCCACGCATGGGAACCCATGATGAGCATTCCGGGGCGCCGGCACGTGTGGCTGGTGCTGACGAAGCGCCCCCGTCGCGCGGTCGAGTACGAGGAGTGGCAGCGCTGGACGAGGGCGATCGTGCGGCCGCGCAACGTCATGCTGATGGTAAGCATCACCGACCAGAACAGCGTCAAGCGGCTCGACCCGTTGGCGAAACTGGACCCGGCCATCCCGATCGGCGCCAGCATCGAGCCCTTGCTTGGCCCGGTAAACCTGTTTCCTGCCCTCTCACAGTTCGATCGCGACCCACCGCTGGACTGGGTAATCGTTGGGGGCGAGTCTGGCCCTGACAGGCGCCCCATGCAACCCGACTGGGTCCGCCTGATTCGGGACCAGTGCCAACAGTGGGGCATCCCGTTCTTCTACAAGCAGCGCGTGACTTCGAAGGGAAAGGATCACGTGCCGGAAATCGACGGGCGGCAGTGGGTCGAGATGCCAAACATCGGGGCATCACCGCTTGGCCCGCGGCCGTACATGGGTAAACATGGCTGGTGCCAGGAGGTAGCGACGTGAACCTTGAGCCCCAAGTCGACAATCGCGTCCCGGAAAACTGTGTCCTGATCATCGGCGCCAACGAAACCGCGGTGCTCCTGCACATGCCTTCTGGCACCATATTCACTTACGATCACGGTGCTGTTTCCGTGACAGTATCACAGGACTCTTGCTGACTGATTCGGGATCGTGTACGCTGTGGGGCATCACCAACAGGAGACGACCCATGCGAATGATGATTGCTTTTACCGCCCTCACCCTTCTCGCCGGCTGCGCGTCCATCCCAGGCGGCATGCTGGCCCAGTCCCGCATCAGCATCTCCACCGACGTCGTCAAGGTCGACGGCACGAAGGAAAAGACCAAGGTCAAAGCCCAAGGCGAGGCCGCGCAAACGGTCAACATTGAGCGCCAGGGCGAAGCGTATAGCCCGGACGCGGTGCAGGATGGGCACGGCAACGTCTGGCCAGACAGCCCGTCCATGCTTTCCGTGAACAGCGACCACAGCGTTCAGACCCCATGGGCGATGGAGGTTGCTAGTGGCTTGCGTGTCGCTCTTGAACAGACCCCCGAAACGGTTGGCCAACTCATGCAGGGCATCACGGCTATCAATTCGCTGCCCGACAGCGCTGTGCCGGTGCCCAACTTCCGCGAGATGTTGATACGCGGTCTGGTCGAGCGCTTTCTTGGACGCTTCGCCGGTGACGATGCGCCCGACCTTGATTTGTCCTCACTCCTCCCGTAACGCAATCATGGATTGGTTTACCAACTACGGGGCGTATCAAACCCTGCTCCACTGCTTGGGCGGCGATGTTGGGTGGATTGCCGCTCTGGTCGTGTTCAGCTTTACCAACTGCATCGGCTACCTGATGATCGCGGCCCATTGGCGCGGTCTGGCGGCGACGATCTCAGACCATGATTTGAAGAAAGACGTGAGCAGGCTGATGTTTATTTTCGCGTTCTGTGGTCTGACGTACCTCTGGGTCATTGTCGATCTGGTGTGGCCAGGCTGGAGAGCCTACATCCTGTTCGTGCTGCTTCCCCTCAACTTCTTCACCTGGCGGTTTTATGGGGGCGCCAGCGCGTTCCAAGGCTTACGGGATTCATCGAATCGACATGAAGCACGGAGCAAACAACTGGCGGAGTTGGAGTCGCAACTAGCGGAGCTACAGAGCATGCGCAACAGGAGGGGGCATTGATGGATGAGCATGGCGGCTATGACGCGCTTTGGCGAATACTAGGAATCGTTCAGTGGGTTTTGGTCGTCGCCATTGTCCCGTCCGGTCTGTTCATCGTTCGCCTATGGTCGGACCTTCGCCAGCTACAGGGAAAGGTCGGAGCAATGGAGCATGATCACACGTCAGCATTAGCACTTGCCAAGAACATATCGAGCTTGACCGTAGAGTTGAAGCACGATCGCGAACAGCTCAAGCGCCAAGAACTCGCTCTCGATAAAATGTACGACGAGGTCAAGACCATAAAAGAAAGGGTCATCAGGCTCGACGAGCGCGATCAGTTGCGCAAGGACTAGAACGACCCAGGCAATGACGGCATGCGCGGCGGCTTAGGCAATTCCGGAATCCCGACACCCCGCTGCTGCTGGGTCGGCGGCATGTAGGGTCGAGGGCGCCCAGTCATCGCCGCCACAGCGTCGGCCGTAGGCATCCCAGCCTCTTGAATCAGCACCCGTCGAATCTGCCCCGCATTCATGCCAAGCGAGCGCGCGTTGTCCACGTACTCGGACAGCCGGCGGAAGTGGGCAGCACGAGCGGCATCGGCCTTGGCACGCGCTTCTTCCTCGGGCATGAACTGGCGAATGTCGTTCTGGTACTGGGAACCGATCTCACGGAAACGGCGATTGACGTCCGCCCCCTTGAACTTGAGCGCGTCTTCGAGCTTGAAACCACCGAAGCGGAGCCCGAAGAGCGCCACGAGTTCGTCCTGGAGATCATAGGTGCGTTCGCTTCCCTCGGCCGGCCGCCCCTGCTGGGCGCGGACAATTCGCTCGAGCGCATTCAGGAAGCCCGGGGCGAGATTCCGGAGCGCCACACCGCGGCCCTGGGGTCCACCCAACGCCGGTAGAACTGAGCCCTCTCGGTCAATGAGACGTCGCCCTGTGATGAACTCCACCATGAAGTTGGGCGCGATGCCCATGCTGCTGAAATTGCCGATCACGTCGGCCGCGCCATCAGCCATGGCATCCACCCAGTTGTCACCGCGCATCATGGCCACGATCGGACGGCGAAGGACCGCATACGGGTCGGTGAATCCAATATCCACGTACCGCTTGTTCCCGTTCTTGTCGGGCAGGAAGTAAATCGGGTTGTTCGCAGACCATGGCGGCAGCCCGAGGTTCCGCATCGCCTCTTCCTTCTCGCCGTCGATCTCCTCCGCGGCCGCACTCATCATCTGCAATGCCATCGGAATGGCGCCGGCGGCTAGGATACCCACGACACGCTCGGCCCCAATGCGACGGAGCTCGGGGTTTTCCGATCGCAACTCCTGCTGCGTCAGGTCGACGATGTTGATCGAGGTACGGAAAATCTCCGCCGGCCACGAGATGAAGTCTGCACGTACTAGGTTGAGAAGGGGCTGATCCTTGAGACTGTTCACGAGTCGGCTGATTCGGCCGTAGGTGGGGTACGTGTTTCGGATCATGTCCGCTACGTACTCCTCCAGCTCTTGCTCACTCCATCCTTCGGAGCGCGCGTAGTTGGCGTACCGCTTCTTCTTGGTTTCGAACGCGGCGATCTTCCAGAACGTGTCGCCGGCCTGATACAGATCCTCCGCCGCGCGATTGATCTTGGAAAGCGTTGCGACCACGTCGTTGCCCCGGTTCTGAATCTCCGAACGCGAATAGGCGCTCAGTTCTCTGCGCAGCGACCGCAACTCCTGCACAGTGGCGTCCTGCTCGAACAGGTTCAATTCAATCAGCCGCTCGGTGTACTGCCAGAGCGCTTCGGTGTCCGCCTCGACTCCAGTGATAGCCCCAATGGCTTCCTGTGGGCTCCGTGACAGCACTTTCATGGCCGAGTACATGGATTCGGGCGCGTGGCGAGAAAGCAGGTCACCATTGGCCGTGGCGATGAGCGTATTGCCCACGAAGTTGCGCACCTGGGACGCCGGGTTGTAGACCGTCTTGCCCTCGCGGATGATCGACAGGGTGGTGTTCACTGCCGCTGTGAGCTGGTCTTGCGTCTTGGCTTGGTAAACGTCCTTGAATGCGTCGGCGATTTCCTTGGTGGTGTAGAGCCCATCGATCGGCTTCATACGCTGGTTGCCGTCGGATGCAATGCGAGTGTCGAACTGCGGATTCGGGGGCTTTTCGAACAGGAACACGCCCATGCCCTCGGCCACGATGGTATCCAGCATCATCTTGTTCGAAATGAGGTTCGCGACCGTCTTCACCGAGTTGGCCGCGTTGACCCGTGGGTCGTTGTACTCACCCATCAAGCGGCGAATCGGCTTCGCAATGAACTTGCGCTTGATGAGACTGGTAATGTCCTGACTGCCCAGCGTCGGGCCCTGCATGGCGAGGAACCCGTCCTTCGAAGCTGCTTCCTGGCCGCGGCGGAGTAGCGCAGAGATATGTCCGTCGACCTCGTCCATGGTCATGTCCGGGAACTGGGAATGCACGTACTCCCGCGCGTCCTGCATGATCTGCTGGTCCTGCTGCACCTCGTCAAACCACCGTGGATTGTCGAACATCTGGTACGAGCGGCGGGTCCAGTACCCCATGTTGCTCTCCACGATAAACGCCATGTCGCCGGCAAACACGCCGTTGTCCAGACCGTACTGCACGAGATCGTCGATGCTCTCACGCTGGCGCTGCACCGCCCGTAGCGTGTCGGGTTTCAGGTTGGGTGGCCGGTCGATCAGCATGTCGCGATCGTTTTCGAGGGACGCGATGTACTCCATGCCGGAGGCGATGCCCTGCTCGTCGATCTCACCCTTGGCCATAAGGTTTTGAAGCTGCATGCGGGTGCGCGTCAGCTCCATCTGAATGTCCTGAAGTTCGCCGTTGGTCAGCACCCGGTTGGCCTCTTTCCATGCGGCCGCACGTTCAGCCTTCGAACTGTACTCCCGGTGGATTGCCCGCGCGAGGATCTGATTGTTCCGCTCTGTGCGCCTGGCCATCTTGTTGCGGAAGCCCTCGGCGCGCTCCTTCTCCTGAAACGCAATCTCTGGAAGATCGCCGCCGGTCTTGAGCCACTTGCGCGCCGGCTTCTTGATGGCGTTGCCAACTTCCTCGATCCCTGGCACACGCACAAAGCCGCGCCGGCCAGCCTTGGGGTCGAATCCAAATAGATCGTCTTGGTCGTCGTCCTCGAACTCCGCGGGGTCGAACAGGGGGCCCTCGTCTTCGAACATGGACAACTGCTGCTCGCTGCTACGGCTCTCGATTTCGTCGATAACCTTGGTAACTTCGGTCGTTGATTCTCCCGACTCTTCGAGCACAAGCCTCTGCATCTTGAGATGTTCGATCGCCTCGACCTCGCCACCGTACAAACCGATCGCGGTCAACGCATCCTGGCTGTAGTTCGGGTCGAATCGCGGAAACACCGTGCGCGACACAGCAGGCCCGGAAAGCAGTTCGGCCAAACGCGACGGGTCGGGGTTGTACTCCCCAAGGATGCCCAGCAGTTCTGCTTCCTGCAAAGCCTGATCCCACGTGTACGCACCATCGCGACGAAAGTATCCTGGCTGCGGACGCCCACTGGTGAAGCCCAGATCCTCGTAGCCGATTGCGCCGTTCGGGTCGGGCGGCTTGATGCCGGCACGCTTCATGTGGCTTCGAAACTCTTGCAGTGCTTCGTTGGCATCCTCGACGACCTCCTCCACAGGCACCGGCTCGATCGGCTTGCGAATCCAGTTGTTCTCGCCATCACCCTCGGGCCGGAAGCCACGACGTTGCAGCCCTTCGGCGAACTGCTCCGTCTGCACCTGCTCCACGTAGATCGGCACGTCGGGGTATCGCGCGGCCAGCATGCCCAGCAGCTCATCGAAGCTACCCTGTCCCGCATCACGCGCTTGGACGTTGATGATGCCCAGCGCTTTCTTGGCCTTGCCGCGGGCTCCCCATCGGAAGGTCAGATTGGAGAACTTGTCCGTCTCGAAGACGAGCGTTTTGCGCTTGCCTTCGAACTCATCGAGTTCCTGCAACACCTTGCCGATCGTCGGCTTGGCCATGCTGGGCGGGTCATCCGCGAGTCGCTGAATCAGTTCTTTCCTTGTCGACGCAGTGTGAACCGGGCCGCCGTATTCGGGAGTGCCGCCCGGACCCATGCGCTGGTCTTCACCCAGAAGGTGCCACACCTTGCCTACGTCGTTGAACTGCGTCCACGTCACATCGTAGACCCGGTCGCCGATCGTCACGGGGTAGATGGGCGATTGCGAGGTATCGGGTTCGCCGTTCGCTGACTCGGGGTAAAAGCGCTTGCCGATTACGGGCTCTGGGCTGTCTTGGGACGCGCTCGATTGCCGTGCATTTTCTGCTGCAAGCGCATCCGTGTTTTTTGCAGGGTCGTACACCATCAGCGTCTTGCCGCCCTCGTGCGGCACAAAGCCGAGTGAGCGATAAAACTCGCGGAGTTGCGCAGCGCTCGCCTTATCCCCTGCGGCTGATCCTATTGGGCCAGGCTCGATTACAAGGGGCAGACCGACCTCATGCGTTGCATGCAGAACGTCCAGCATGGCTTGTCGCGCAAGCCCTTGACGACGCGACTGGGGGTCTACCTCGATTGCCTCCAGCACCAAATACTCGTCCTGATGATTGGCGCCGATCCAGACCTCACCGGGCGTCCTCTCGTACAATTCCCTTGTGGAAACCGCAGCCTTCACCTTGCCGTCGCGCATAACGACGGTAGTCCATTGGGTGCCTCCAGACGTCACCGCGTCCTTGTCACCCGGCGGAACCACCTTGTTGCCACCACCAGCCATCGCATTAAACCACTGGGCCCATGGCTCGTTGGGCGGGAACTGCTCGGGATTCAGCTTATCGAAATCCGGTTCGAGGGCTGGGGCGGTTTTGCGGGAAGGTTGCCCCCCACTCAGAATATCCTCGCTGGTCGTTTGTCCGGTGGGCTGTTGGGACTCCATCGCCGTCAGCGTTTCGGCTGATCGGGCCAAGGCGTCGTCGCGCTGATTGGGTTGCTGCTCCTGCTGAAACCCTCGGCCGGCGGCGTAGTTCTCGTATGCCACTTCACGGGCGTCAGGCGACAACGGCAATAACTGATACTGCGACAGCGTGTCATCGTCCAGCGAGGTCTCACTGAAGATGACGCCCCGGTTCCCATCCAGATCGATCCAGTTTCCAAGGTCCGCCAAGCCCGTGCCGCCTGCACTGATGGGGCGATTGGGGCTCAGGTAGGCAAACTCACCCTCGGGATATTCACCATCCCGTTCCATAATCGAGTGCTTCGCGATGATGAAGTCGTTCACCTGTTCGCCGGCCAGGGGATATGGATCATCCATCGGGGGATGGTCTTGTAGCGCATCACCGATCGTGTTGTACGTGGTGTGTCCGGTTGGCTCGCCGTTCGGGTCCATATACGTGACTTGAATCATCCCGGGCTCTGCGGTCGAGCGATGGATGATGTGCCCTCGTGCGGACATGATCGCGCCCTGTGGCATCTCGTCAACGTTCGGCTCGGTGGCTCGCGCTGGCGCCGGCTCGATGTAGTTCGGATTGCGGACAAAGCGCTTGCCAGGGAGCACGTTCAGTCGCGGGTTGGTCCCCTCGCTTGCCGCTTGCAGCGCATCCAGCGCATTCGATAGGGAAATCTTCGCCGCCCGTGCGACTTCATCCGCAAACATCGGCTCATCGCCCACCTGCTCCACGGCTGGATTGGGCTGGGGTTCACCGGCTTTCGCCCGCTCCAGCGCTTCTGCGGCCCAGCCGCCGTTCTTGTAGGCTTCCAGCACTTCGGCCGGAACATCCTCGCCACGCTGCACCGCGTTCTTGACGTGATTCGCGTGTGCTGCTTTCCGAACGGCCACAGTATCCGCATCACGAGAATCGCCAACGAACTGGGCCTTGGTCATCTGCCACGGCTGCTTGCCTTCGGCCTCAAGTTGTTCGCGCGTGGGGCTTGTTTTTTTCGTGGCTGCGCTTTGCTTGGGAGGCTTAAGCTTGATCTGTCTTTTCGCGCCGTTCTTGTCAACTCGCGTCACAGACTCTAGGCCAATCTCCGCGAAGTGTTTGCGGCTCGAAGCGGAGTCCATCATGGACTGGCGACCATGGTAAATGTATGCGCTTCCAGTCTCGCTGGCCCGCCTCATCGCGTAGCGCTCGGCCTGTTCTTGCGTCGTCCATGGTAGCGCTTCATCTACCTGCTGGGTGGGCTCGGGCTCAGGGGCTGCTGCTGGCTCGCTTGCCACGTTTGCCGTAGTCTCTTGCGCCGCCCGGAACTGCTTGCGGTTGTTCTCGATCGTCTCCGTGGCATCTTCCATCTTCTCGACGTAGACGGTGCTGCCAAACTCCTTGTCCGTGAATACGAGGTAGTCGTCGTATCCCTCGGGCATCTCCTGCACACCATTGAATTCGGCGTTGTTCTCGGACGCCCATGCCCGCGCTTCCTCATCCCGCTTGGCGGCTTCATTAACCTCATCGCGGATCGGGCGCAACGTCTCCCGCGTGCCTTCGCCCACGATCTCCTTGACCTCGCGGAGCGTCAGGTCTTCGCCTTTGTCGACGCGAGCATCCCATAAGGGACGAGGAATGCGGGGATCGTAGACCGGCCCAGCTCCGGACGTATCACCAGACTCCGGACGGGGCGCCAACGGCTCGGGTCCAGACAGACCTCGGAGTCCAACAGGACGAGGGCCCTGGCCGATCGATACAGCGCCGTTGGGCGCTTCGATATCACGCGGCGCGTTGCGAAGGTCGTTGAGCGTGCCCAGTCCCGGGCCGGTCGACATGGGGCCAGCACCTGACACATCACCGGAAGGGTATGCCGGGGGCAAGGGATTGGCGCCGGGAGTGACGCCACGCCCCGAAGCATCGGCCTGCGGCGTGGGCGGGCTGGTCAATGGACGCTCGGCCAAAGGCGTGAGCGGAGCATCGGGTCCGTACTGGGGAATCGGCGGCGGCATCTCGCCCGGCGGAAGCGGACGGAACTGACCCTGTGCTGTGCGAGGCGGAATACCCGGGACTGTCGGCGGGACGCGCACCCCTGCCTGCGGCTCAATCCGCATCTGCGGCTGCTCACCAGAGCGCACCGGCACACGCGGCATGTTCGCCGGCGCTTGGTTCCAGCGATTGGGGAGCTCGTCGTCGCGTGTATCTGGGTCGCTGTACACGTTCGGATCGAGGGCGCCGAGGTTGGAAGGCTGCCCCATGAGGTCGACACCCTCGGGGTACACCACATCATCTGGCCGGCGTTCCCGTGCTTGCGGGGTCCGGTGGTATTCCAGGCGGCGGCGGACCTTCTTCACGTAATCCTGCGTCTCGGGAATGTCCGGGATGCCGTCAGCCTCGTCGACGCGGCCCATGCCTGCGTTGTAGGCCGCGAGCGCCTTGTCCAAGTCGCCCTCGTAGCGGTCGATCATCTGGCGCAGGTAGCGGGCACCACCCATGATGTTCTGTGCTGGGTCGAACGGGTCGGTCACACCGAGGTCACCCGCCGTGCCATCCATCAACTGCATCAGGCCCTTCGCCCCGGCATGCGATACCGCATTGGGGTCGCCCTCGGACTCCTGGTGAATCACTGCCTTGATCAGTCGGCTCGGAATGCCGTACTCGGAAGCGGCGCGGCTCACGATATCGTCATACCGATCGACCTGCCGGCGCGCGTTCTCTTCGGCTGGGCTCATAGGCTTGTCACTGAACCGGCGCGCACCACGACGGATTGCCCCGGCGCCCCCGGTCATCAAGCCCACCGTGCCGGCAATTACAAGCGAATCGCGATACACCTTTTCCGGCGTCAGCGTCGTCGGATCACCGTGTCCGCTCAGGTACGTGTCAAGCTCTTGCAGCAGGTAGATGGTTTCTTCTTCGGCAAGCTCCGCTCCGTACACCCGTGCGGCGTCCCTCACGCCCTGTACCATGCTGTTCGCGAGCGGCTTGGTCATCAGGTCTTCGACACCGCCCAAGCGTCCTGGCAGGGCTGAGAACAGCAGTGTGACGCCTGACTCGATGGCACCCTGGCGCGCGGCACTGCCGATATCCCCGGTCTCAAGGTACGTTTCGTTGCCCTGCACCAAGCCCGCACCGCCAGCCATAACGCCGACGCCGAGTGCAGGGTTGCCGGTAGTCGCGGTCACGCCCAAGCCCCCGAGCATCAGCGGCAGGCTGGCAGACGCGCCTCGAACCATTTCAGAAGCGAGCCCCGCGCGGCCTTCCGCCATGATCCGGCCGGCTTCTTGGCTCAGGCTCTCGGCGGCGTCCTGCGTGGGTAGCCGTTCATCGCGCAAGCTGGTGGCAGCCGCATCAAGCGCCTCGTCGTTGGAGTAGGGCGACATACGCCCGGCTGCGACCTGCCCTTGAGCATACGAGCGCCCCGCCTCGCCCATGAAGTTGGTAATGGCCGAGCCAAGCTGGAGCACCCCGCTCGTAAAGCCGCGCAAGGGTTCATCAATACCCAACGGGCCGCGGCCACTGGGCTCAGGCGGTGGGGCAAGTGGGATCTTCGCATCGCCGGCCGCAGCCGCACGGCTTCGGTCAAACTCCTCCGGCGTCAGCCCCGCCTTCTCGGCCTCGCCACGACGAATGGTGTCGAAGTTTTCGCGAAGGATGGAGTCGATTTGCTCGGGTGGTGTGCCGTCAGGGAACTCAACATGGGTGCCAAGGTCAGGGATTTCGACGCGCATTGAGTTCTCCTGTTAGGGCATTCCCCATGTCCAGTTGCCGTTGCTGTCTTGCCGCAAGCCGCTTCCGCCGCCGGTGTCCAGGTGCGTCGTGCCGCCGGTGCGACGATTTAATTCCTGGTCGACCAGTTGCCAAAACTGCGGCGTGAAGTTGGGGACGCTTTGTCCGGTCTGCGAGTCCGCCGTGATCGTCACGTAGTTTGGGTCGTTGAGGTAGCGCTGATAAAGCTCGCTTATCACGCTCTGCCGCAAACGCTGCTTGCGCTCGGCATCGGCCAAGCTGTTCCCCGATGAATCCAATTCCCGGGTCTGTCGAGCCCACAGGGAATCGAGTTCGGCGCGCAACTGCTCCATGCGCTGCGAGCCCTCGGCATCAAGGCGATTCATGTAATACTTCTGCTCGAGCGTTCGAAGTTCTCGGTTGATCTGGTTCTCGCGCTCCATGATGGCCAGGCCACGGGCGAGGTCCGCGTCGGACTGCCGCTCATACAGGTCGCCGCGGAGCCCGTATTCCTGGCGCTGCTGCTCAAGGCTCTGCCGAAATAGCTGGGAGTTCTCGTCTTGGCGCCCGCCCTGTTTCTGCTTCTCCAATTCCATCTGCGCCGTATCCCGCATCTTCTGCATCTGCATCTCGTTCTTTTGGCGCTGCTGCTCCAGTTTTAGTTGCTGGGCACGATCCTTCTCCGCCTCCATCGCGCTCTCACGCTGTGCGCGCAGACGAATGCGTTCGCTTGCGTTGGCCTGATTGGTGTTGTTGATCCTGTCCGTCACCTGCATCATCTGGTCGAAATTCATGCCGAAGCTGTGGCCGGGAACGGTTGGGTACTGTAGTTCTTCCTGAGACTGCTGGCGCATGCCGGCGATATCACCGAACACCTGCATGGCTCCGCGCGCCATGGGGGTCATCTGCTGCATGGACTCCGCCTGCCGGCGCTCGCCGGTAATGCGGTTGAGCTCCGCGACAATTTGTTCCTCTGGGATGTTGTCGGGAAACTCGATTGTCTGTCCATCGGCCAGTGTCGTTACCTGCATGCCTAGTACCCTCCGAGCGCGTTGTTGGGAGCGGGCTGGCCGATGTTGATGATGTTGCCTTGATCGTCGGTCTCTGCCCATACACGCCGGCCGTTGATGGTGATGAGTTTCCCATACTGGGAGTTGCCCGGACGCGGCGAAAGTGCAGAGTTATACTGCATGCCGCCCAGCGCCGTCTTGAACATGCCTTGCATGGCCGGGGAAAACTTGCTCATGTTGTCGGCATTCGCGAGACCGCCCGTCTTGAAGAAACTGCGGCGGGCATCCTTCGCCGCGGCCTGGCCATAGCTCTGGATCTGCTGCTCCGTCATCGCCGGCCCGACCTCGGGGTTATCGCCGAGATTGGCCAAGGCGTCCTGCTTCGCGGCTCGCCCCGTCGCCATGCCGGCAATCGCATTCGTGCCACCAGAAATTGCCGTGTTCATCAGCGCATCCCCGTAGTCGACTTGACCACCCGCGAGGTCGGTAACCCCCGCCTCGACCATCGGCGATACGAATGGACCCACGACCGGAATGAAGTTCGAAGCCATGCCGGCCAGCTTGCCGACGAACCCCGCCTTCTTCTGCTTCTTCCGCGCCTTCTCTGCTTCCTTCATCGCCTGCTCCGCCTGCTTGGCCTGGAACATCTTCTGGAAGCCCTGCGCACCGGTGTTGTACCGGGAGTTCGGATCGGTGAGAGACTGCGTAGTCTGCGTCAGTACACTGCCGAGTGCGTTGTAGTCGATGCCCATAATCAGTTCCTTGCGTCGATGAGTCCGCCGAGAGCGGAAATTGCCAATACGCCAAGACCGCCAATCACACCGGCGGCTGGGTTGCCCAAAGCAGTGCCGATACCGATGCCCGCGCTGACCGCGGTGCCAGCCGACCCGATAAGACGCGAGCCCAAACCCTCTTCCTTTGGTAGCGTCACTGGCCCGGCGCCCGCATAACTGGCGAGCACCTGAGATCCGTAGGGGAATTGGTCGAGACGCCACTGGGTTTCGCTCTGGTCAAGGCGAAGATCGGCGTTAAGCTGATCGTTGCGAGCGACAATTTCGAAGCGAGCGGCTTCCTGCACCACCTGCACCGCCGTCTGCCTGGACTGCAAGCGAAGCTGCCACAGGTTGATAAACTGCCCGACGTAGTTCTGCACGATCTGCACTTTGCGCTCATACCCGCTCAGTGCGAGCTTGGCGCCAAAGTCATCGATCTGTCGGGCGCGATCGTGATTCATGGCCGATAGCGTGTGGTCAAATCCGGTGCTCATCACCGAGCGTCCCATTTCGTGAGAGATCAGAGCATCGCTGACGCGCCGCTGGAACGCATCCTCAGTAGAGCGTTCGAACGTTTCAATGGCACGCTGTACACGATCGTCGTTTTCCAGCTCGTCCTCAGTAAACTTGACCGCAGTTCGGACGGCGGCGTCGAGAATCGCGTTTGGGTCCAATTCGTCGATGACACTGGTGAAGCTATCCACGGTTCGGTCGAGCTTCTGGATCGCCATGCCCGGGTCGAATGACGCCACTCCTTCGAACGGGTTGAGTGCGGCCGCGATCTCCATTTCCTCGGCGACGTTTAGAGCGAGTAGCGCGGTGGTTGGCCCGCCGGACACAAGGTCGGTGTCTTCCAGCGCATACACCATTTCGTCCCAGTACGCCGTATACTCGGAGTGAGCAGGGGTGCCGGTCATATCGGGCGGCTCGACAGCGTTGAGCCACCGGGCGTGCTGCAATAGCTGGGGGATGGGAAGTACGACTTCCCCCGAGGCACCGCCACCAGGCATGGCTACAACTCCTTCTTGTACGCTGAGGGTTGAAACCCGAAACCGGACAACAACCGCTGCACCCTTGGGTTCACACTGAAGATTTCAACGGCGGCGGCGTTCTTGCCACGGGCGTACCGAATCAGAGCTTTGTATACCTGCTGCCACTCCTTCGTGGTGACAACGGCTCCTTCGCGTATATTGCCATGAACCACGGAAAAAATACACTCTTCCGTGTAAGGGGTCTTGTAGATCTGCGTCCCCATGAGCCCGATGAACTCGATATTGTCACCATCGAACCGGCGAATCACCCAGAACTCAAGACGCCAGATCATGGCATCGAGAAGCATCTGGACAATCTTCAAGGGGTTGCGGTACAGCCCGGACGAGCGGAGGAAGTGGAACAGAAGATCCCACATCATCAGTATGTCCGCTGGCTCCAGTTTGGTCAGGTGCAGTTCGCCTTGCGGCTTCTCTTCCGGTTCCATCAGTCACCCCTCGGAACCCCCCGAGTGCCTCGGGTGGTGGTGATATCATCCGCCTGATACTGGAACCGAAGCCGATCAATGACGCCGCGAGTACCATTGGCAACATCGCCCTGCACCTTGATCTTTGCGTCGTTGAACTGGACCTTGGGGTACAGCATCACGGACCCGTCTTTTCTCCCCTGGCAAAGCGCACCGCTGCGGAACGTGCTGGTCTCGTCGTTGTACCGATAGTCGACGCCGGCCGACAGGTTGGTGACACCTTCGCGAGATACCTGAATCACCTGCGCCATCTTCCGCCCGCGCTCCCCAATATCCAATGGCAGGCTGCGGAACAGAACTGTGCGCTTCGTGTCGTCCGACCGTGTGTCGCGCGCAATGCCGTACAAGTTTCCGCCGTCCCGCACCAAGCTGGTTGGAACGATCTCCATTGGGCCGCCCAGCCGATCGTCGTCATCTAAGATGAACGCTTGCGCCTTGTCGGCAATCCACCATGTCCGCTCAAGTGAGTCGAACGAGATCGTGACGTCGGCCAGCGTCAAGGAGCCCAAGTGCTGGGAGAACTTGAGGCGCCGCGGACGTTGCTGCGGCGTGATCTTCCACAGTTCACGCTCGGGAGTCAGGTATACACAGGCGTCGAGGTCACCGCCAACCGCGGCAGGCGCGGCAATGCCGATTCCGGAAAGGCGCTGATCGCGGTAAATATCTCCGTCTGGCATCAAGCGGGCAACGCCATTGGTTCCGAAGACAATCGGCGCGTCGTCGAGTTCATGGAACGCCTGAATCGCACCGGGACTCCGCAGCAGGGCGAAGCCCCACTCGCGATCCTCCAGGCGGGACATGACGTGCCCCTCCATATCTGTCTGGTTCTGAGACGTGTACATGTCGAGCAGCGAAAGCAGCGCATCGAAAGGGCGGTCGGAGGAGCCGCCACCACGCTCACCGAACATCATCCACCCGAGGCCCCACGACTGTGTGCTGTAGGCAATGCGATCGGAATCGTTCATATCCTTCCACTTCTGGAAGACTCGGCCGAACACGTCGGAAGAGAACACATCGCCGGCCATGCCGCCAAGCAGTAATCGCCCCTCGTGTTTGCCGACCCCGAGCACCGTCGGCGTGGTTACACGCGACAGTCCGGTGCCCCACAGGAAAACGTCGGAGTTGGTGAAGAAAGGGATCTCATCGAAGAATACGCCGCGCCATGGGTGTGTGCCGGCCGAGAAGGTCGCCCCCACCGCTGACGCATCCCATGACTCATCGGCGCTGTACGCTTGCGTCTGCCCCATCACCCAGCGATTCGCTTCGCCGCGAAAAAGCTGCACCGTGCCATCGGTCGCCCAGTTGGGCGTCGGCCCATTGGTTACCGGATTGGTGATTTCATCGGGGGTCGCCGCAGCGTATCCAAGCGGCTGTAGGTTCTGCATGGTCTCCGCGTAGGGCGTGTTGCGCGGAGCCCGGGCGTCGGGGCTAAGACCATTGCCAAGAGCCTCACGGGCCATCAGGGAGTATTCGCGATACCCGCCCTCCATGCGCCCCGTCAGTGTCCGGTCACGCTCCATTACTTGTTCGTCTCACTCAGGATGGTGTCGGTGCCCGACATGATCGCATTCATCGACGGCTTGCCCAGCTTCGGGTTGACCATCAGACCTTGGCAATCCACTTCCTTGTAGTTGGGCGCCACCAGCCGCGGTTTGAAGTCCGCCCCCGTCCGCTTCACGAAGGCGCGACCACGGTCATCAACATCAACCGCAGTCTGCCGGCGGAACTCATCGCTGGAGCGCAGCCGCCACTGGGCCTGGGCTGTCCATGAACTCGCGTCCGCCTCCTGGCATTGCACGTCCATCGAACTGACCTCGAAGGTCTTGCGGTCGGGACGGCTGATCATCGTCCACTCCAGCACCGCCTGCTGCGGGTCGGAAGCGACCTCGGCGCAGCCAAGAAGCGTGTCGTCGCTATCCAGTCGAACCAGACTGGTCGGGCGAACTGCTGCGCTCTGTCCAAGGCCGTAGCCCGTGTAGGCAAAACAGTCCGACGAGTCGGCAAAAAATGACACCGAGCGGATCGGGTCGTAGGACGCAACAACCTGCGTAAGCGTCAGGGTTTCCAGATACTCGCTGTAATCGAGTCGTGTGGCCGAGTTGCCGTTGATCACGTACAAATCGCCACGGTTGGACACGAAATAGTGCATGGATTCGCTACCGCAAACCGATGTGTTGTTGGGAACGCCAACGTGATTGAGAGTCTGCACCATGTTCGACTCGTCGACCACTTCGATGGCGACCTCCGTGTAGCCACTCTCCCCACGAACCAGGCGACAGATGCCGTCCTTGCCATAGCAGATCAGGTCATTGCCAAGCTGCTTGAGATGGCGGATGGCACCGCACCACTGGGGCCGATAGAAGCCCAGCATGCCCTCTTCGAAGTTGCCATGCACGATGCCCTTGAAGTTCTCCCCTTCGTAATCGGGGTCGGGGTATCCCAGCGCGGCCAAGAACACTTGGAACGGGAGGTCATTCGCAAGGCCACCCATCTCGGAGAAGAAGATATACGTGTCGTCGAGGGAGTCGTCCTGCGTTGTCACCTGGTTCTGCTGCTGGTTTTCGCGCCAGTGGTCGAACAGATCGGTGACGATTTGCTGATTCAGGCGCGTGCCACTCATGCCGCCAATCACCACAGCGTTATTGTGCTTGCCCACAGCCCCTACGTTGAGATCTTGAGCCTCAACGACCACCGTCGTATCGGCCGCAGACTTGGGGTTGGATGGCAGGCGCCACAGGAAGTTTTGCTGATTGTGGGCGAACCAGACCTGATCCTGAAATCCGCACACGTTGTAGCCAAGGCCGCCCGACGCAAGCGTCACCTGCGCCACAACCGAAACATTGTCGATGGTGCCGGTGAACCCACTGGTCGTAAAACTGAAATCCGTGCCACCCGAACACGTGATGGTTTCGTAGTACGTGCCGGTCGAGCTGCGCGTCGTGCCGGCCTGCGTGCCACAGTTCGGCGTGACCGAGCCCGCCGACACCACAACGGAGAACTCCACCAGGTAGACCGTGCTGAGTACGAGCGGGCCACTCTGGGTAAGTGCCGCCGACGTGCTGGTGCCCACAGCCTTGCCGCCCGTGATCGTCCAGCCCGAACCTTTCGCCCAGTCGGCATCCTCATCGAAGAAGCGATTGGTGATTTCCTGTCGGGCATCGTACACAGTGAATTGCGTGGCCGGCCATGGGTAGGACGATACGTCCAAGTCCCAGACCTCCTGATTTTGGAAGGCAAGGAACGTCTTCTCGCTGCGATGAACCTGCGGAAACGGGTGGGTCACCGAGTTGGCAATGTCGCCGGTATCGATCGGATAGGTGATCTGGCGCAGAGTGAGCGCGCCCCGATCTCCAAACGGCAACTGGTTCTGCATCGTCCGCAGCCAGTCGCCGCCCCGCGATTTGTCCCGCTTGGGTCGCAGTCCGCGGCCCGGTGCTTCGTTCAGGATAATTGGGTCCATGACGCAAGACTCCTACGTTTCCCGTCGTCGAACTCGACGATGATATCTTTCAGGTATGCCTGTGCAGGCGTCGAGTGGGTGGCCTCCACGTAGAAGCCTCCCGATCCACTGAGTTTCAATTCGCACGCACCGCGCGCAGTCGGGGTCAGTGTACCCGAGTTCTGGTGCAAAGTATCTGTCACCTTTCGCCGGGCGTACACCGTCACCGACCAACCGCTCATGTCGTAGCCATCAGACTCCAGCCACAAACGGATCGCTTGGGGAACCTTGATTCCCTCCATGTCGTCGAAATAATCGGAGCGATATGTCACCGTACCCGCGGCGGCGTCCGATTCGTAGATACCAATTGGCGCGCTCGTGTCGTTGCTGCGGCCAAAAAACACCGTCGTCGGGATCTGCGGCGCTTTGACGAACCCGCGCGCTTGAGACAGCCGGTAGCATCGGTCGCTCGCACTGAAATGAAACTCCTTCTCGGATGGGTCGTAGTGAACCAGCCAGTCGTCTCCCTCGGTGAACGCCCAACGATAGCCCAGGTACTCGCCCTTGACGCCACCGTTGCCGGTCGGGGTCAGCACATACAGGTCGCCGTTCTCCATGATCGCCGCCTGCACCTGCTCATTGCCGCCCGCCGCGGCGCGCGTGTTTGTGCCCTGCTTTACCCCGAGCCGCGGTGCCTGCCCTTGGATCTCCGCATACCCGAAGCCTTTTGAGTGGTCCGAGTAATCCGGGACGGCCAGGTGACAGCCGTCGCTCATGTACACCACCATGGCCTTATCAAGCTGCATCATCTTGAGCACCTGCCCGCGCCCGGGCAGCGGCATGAAACCGCTTTGCCGGCGGGACTCGATAGACCTCCACCACGGATTGTCCTCGTCGAACCCTGTGTCTGGGTTGTTGGAAAGCGTGCCGTAGATCATGAACGGGATCGAGTAGAACCGCAGCATGTCCACCGCGCCGATACTCGACCACCATATCCATGACTGCTTGTTGGTCGCGGAGTACAGACGATCGATATCGTCGGGCACCACATCACCGCGCAAGCCGCGCATGTAGGTTTCCCAGTCGGCGAGCGCATGCAGGTTGGTCTCGAAGCCGCCAAGAAACAAGCGAGAGTCCTGATAGGCTGCACCCGTGGCAAATGTCACCTGGTTCTGGTGAAACGTCTTATTCGCGAAGCCAGCGTAATGCAGGGTGTCCACTCCGTTGAACATCCATATGGTGTCCATGAGATCTGCGTAATGCCATTCTTTTCCGCCCGTCAGCGTGGCGCTGGAGCCAGAGTCACCGTCCCAGTTGTAGCTTTGCCAGTCGTATACCGTCACCGGAAACGGAGACCAGTCCGAGCTCGCGTTTTCGGAGACCACAAAGAAGTCATCTTGATCCAGCAGGGCGGTCAGCTTCTTCGCCCTTATCAGTTGCGGCCATGGGTGAGACTTCACGATTGACGCGGATGACAGGGCCGCGTTGGTGATTGGTTGGACGACGTTTCGAATGGGCACCAGACCGAACTCGGTCGCTGCGGCCATGTCAAACCTGCGCGCATAGTCCACATTGCTCGGCAACCGATCGTCAGGCTGGTAGCCGTTTTGCAGGGTCTTCGCGAGGCTGACCTTGATCACCGTCACCCCTCCCGAAACATGGCGAGGAAGGACGTCCGACGAAACGCCCCAGAATCGGAGCCCAGGGTCACAAGCAGCTTGTCACCAGCCGACACAGGAATGACCTCTTCGAAGATCTTAGTGCCGGGCTGGACCGTCTGGCTAAGTACGACCTCGCCGTTCCATTGTGCGTTCAACTGGACCTCGCCATCGACCTCGCCACACATGATGGTGGGCGCCACCAACTCCCCGGGGGTCTGGAACTCGTGCTCCATCACGATCACTTGTAGCGTGTCCCCACCGAACTGAACGTCATTGAGGGGCCCGCCCAAAGGTACTGCCGGCTTGCGGCGGAGTTTGCCTCGCTTGTGACGTTCTTTCGCTACCTGGATTCGGCGGCGCTGAAACTCCTCACGAGCCGCGGCCGTGCGCTGCTGCCATGGTGTTGCCCGTTCAGCCATTGCGCACCGCCTCTTCGGGGGTAAGCGCGGAGATCTCAGCGAAACGGTCCTCCGCAAGCATGCGCTCCAGCTCCTCCTCCAGTTGGCTTTGAAATGCCTTGACGCCACTGATGTTGCGGTGTCCATCGATCTCCAACTGGAGCCTGGCCGCACGAATCACGTACTCGGGGCGCTCTTGCAACCAAAAGTTTGAGTCCGTGTCATTGACTAGCGGCGGCACGCTAAAGTCCCCGAAAACCGTCAGTTTGTAGGTTTGATCCGCCGGCGGCATTACCGTGAACCACGGAACACGAAGCGAAGGCAGGTTGGTCGCGGGAAGGTCTGTGTAGACGCGGATAGATTCAACCGTGATATCCCCATCCTGATACGGAACAAGAATGACGATCGTATTCCATGGCTCGCCGCGATCGACTACCACGCGGCCGTTTGTCGGGTAAACCAATTCTCCATTCACAGCGGAACTGCCATCCCAGTAGAACAGGGAAACCGCCCATGAGTCGCTGCTGGTGGCGTCAATCTCAATGGTGATTTCACCCGCGGGCTGGTCATACACGTACTGACTGATCGTCCCGGTCTGACCATCTGGCTCGAAAAGCAAACTGCCAGGTGCCCACGTCCACTCACTCTCATCCTCGATATGCGACTGGAAAGGCTTCGCGACCCTTTCGGGATTGGTGAGGTTTCCGGCGTAGAAGACTGGCTCGTTCTGGAAGTACGGGTCCGCCCAAATGTCAGCGGAGCTCGGAAAACCTTGTGCAAAATAGAGCGGCTGTCCGGCCGTGACGTTCTTGAACTCCTTGCTTGCATACTTGTCGCGCAACCAAGCCATATCCTTTTGCTGCAAGCGCGTTCGCGTGTTGACGTTGTCCCAAGTGTCGATCCGCGTCACAAAATCAACGTGGGGCACCGCAACGCGAAACTGTCCAGGGAGCAGGTTGGCCTGAAACCGCTTGTGAACGCCGCTATTACTCCAGCGCTGATCGAGCCACCGGAGCCCCGCGTTCAGGTAGTACGTGGCGTCCGACACCAAATTGGCGTTGTTCGAGTACGTGCCTGCATTGAAGTCGGTCACCAACTCGTGATACCCGGACTGCTCGCACAGAACGCGACGCGCCTGGACGTGGTTGAGGCTAGACATGGTGGAAATCTCCGCGACGTTCGCCAGCACCAGTGCCAGCGCGAGAATCGACGTGTGCATCTTGCGACGTGCTCCTAAGCATTTGTCTTCCCCTTGAATGCCCGGCCCCGGGCGAACCCGAGGCCGGGCTACTATGAACCCCTGGCATACGTTACGAGCGGGCCAGATCCCGGTGGATGTTGCGGATGATCACGTGATTCGAGATCCCGTTGAACTTCCAGCCACAGCACTCACGGAAGCCGCCTTTGGCGTTCGAGCTCCAGATCGTGCCATCGCGCTTGGCGCGCTTGGCGCGCTCACTGTTCATCACGTCGGCCGGAATCGACTCGAACGGCATGAACGTGGCCTGCGTGATGAGCTCCATGTTGGGCATGATCAGCGTGCCACGGTATGCGGACGAGTTTTTCATCAGCGGGTGCTCGTAGAAACGGATGTTGCCGTTCTGGAGCTTGATCCGATTGAACCGGATACCGACTTCGTCCGTCTCGGTCGGCTGGTCGACGTTGAACGTCAACCGGTCCTGCATGTACTCCTCCAGCACGAGCATCACTTCCGGCCCCGCCCAAGCGCGGAGATCCTCGGTGTTGTCGTGCCAGCGCGAGACGTACTCGACGACATTGGTCAAGAGCTGCTTGATCCACGTGTACGCCGGGCCGGTGGTCGAGCCGAGGTAGATGGTGTCGGTCAGCGCGTCGATGTAGTTCTGCCCCGCCTGCTCCTCATACGTCGTGAGGTAGTATTCGAGGCCGCCCGTCGACTGATACTCCTTGTCGGAGTCGTCCAGCACGGACTCAATGAACGCCATCTCCTTGTCGATCAGGAAGTCCTTGAGCGCGTCGGCTTCGGATTCCGCGAGAACATCGTAGTTCGGGCGGCTCTTTTCCTTGCGTTCGTAATCGTTGACCGTGTACGAGCCGAGGAACGTGGACATGGCGCCTTCACGCTTGACCAGATCCTCGAACCGACCCTCGGGCAACGTGTGGACGTCGCTGTGCTTCTGACCAGCCGGCGTCATGCGAATGTACGAGGCGGCGAGCGCCTGGTCGCTATCCGCGGCCAGCAGCTTTACCGTCACGTAGGAGTCGGAATCGCCGTTCAGGGACTTGCCCGTGACGAGCCCCTTGACCTTGCCCGACACCTGCTTGTACGCGGAGTCCGCGAACTCCCAGATGACGCACATCATGCCGGCGTCCCACTTCTTGGCGTTGTTCTCGGTCATCTGAACATTGACTTCCGTATCGACCGCAGTCGTGCCGGAGGCGGCGTTCGTCAGGCCGGGGCCGTCGAACACGTCGACGACCGGGCAATCACGCTGATTCCAGCCCTTTTCCCACCACGTCAGCGAGCGGGATTCGGTCTGGATTTCCTGACCCTTCATGCTAATGAAGGACGTCATCTGCCCGACCCGCTTCAAGCCCATCGGCATGTACTTGAAGACCTCGGGAAACCAATGACGATCGTGTACGTCGGCAGTGCGCTCGGTCTGCAAGACCGGGTCTTGGCGCATCACCGGAGCGATTGGTGAACTCATAGGATTTTCTCCTGTTGTTTCGGTTTGATCCCAGCGCGAGCGCTAGGCGTTGCGGTACACAGCAAGCTGCTTGAGCGTGCTGGTATTGGCTGCGTTTTCGGTTCCGTACTGGACAGTCACCGTGACTGCCATGGTGCCGGTCGTATCAATGGATGAGAGTGAACTCGATGCCGACCCCAAAAGCGTTACCGCCTGACTGTCGCCAACGTCGTGCTTACCCTCTCCAGTGACGAGACCGGCCGTGGTGCTTCGAATGCCAACCGTCATGTCCCATGACACAAACTCGCTGGCATCCCCGGCGCCACCAACCGCATCATCCATAGTCAAGGTGCCAGAACTGAAGATGATCTGACCATCCAGTTTGACCTTGACCGTAATGTTGCCAGCGGTTGTGTGGCTGCCCGTTACCGTTATTGCGCCTTGCACTCGGACGGTATCACCGGCGGCCAACGTGTCCGCGGGAATGGTGTAGCTGACGTCGTAGGCTGTCTCATCGGTCGAGGCGTCACCCGAGGCGGCCGTGACTGCTGTCGAGTCCGCCGTATTGACGTAGAGAAGCCCGCCGGCATCAGCGTTTTCAATCGTCGCACCGCGCGTAAAACTGGGCACGCCCTCGTTATTGGAATCGAAGGTGCGCTGCACGCCATACGCGCGATTGCCGTCGTTGATGAAGTTCTGTTGTGCAAACGCCAATACCGGCGCGAACACAAGAAGAGCCAACAACGACAAGATGGCAATGCTGTTGAATTGCTTCATGCTGATGCTCCTTACGTGGTCACGTCTTTGATGACAGCCGTGTATCGGCCCCACCAATTCCGAACGACCGCGTGGTCACCAGACGCCGTGAGGTTGTCGCCGATCAGGTCGGTGCCGTTCTGATCTTCGAGCGTGACGGAACCACCGGCGGCGCCGTTCGAATAGATGCTGAGATCGTCATTCTGCCACTCGCTGTACTTCGGAGCGATGATCGTGTGTACGCCGGAAGCCGGCGGAGTCACGATGACAAAACGATCCTTGGGGTCGAGCTGGGTCGAGCCGCCTGCCGTACCCACGATGATCTTGGGCTGTGCGTGGCTTTTCTCGAAGCCGCTCGACAACGGCAGCGGATGCTGCGGAGTCGATGACATTTTGTCCATTACTCGTTGTCCTTATTGTTTGTTGTACGCCGCCTTGAGCCGTTCGATCGTATCGACGACTGGTGGCTGACGCTTCGTGTTGGGGTTGGTTGGGGCCTGGAGCGCAGAAGCGGAGTTAGCACTGGGCTGAGGAGTTCCGCCGCCACGAGCGTCGAAACCCTTGCCAGACTTGATCAGCTTCTCCAGAGCGTTCCCGGTCTTGGTGTCCTTGCGGAGTTTTTCGACAACACCCCGAAAGAGTGCTGACGGCTCCATGTCGGGATTGTCGCGCCGCATTACACCTGCCGCGGCGACAAGGTCTTCCACCTTGCCCTCCAGTTCCGGGTACTGCTGTTCTGCGAGCATTCCGACCATCATGGACTCCATCATGGAGCCCACAATCGGAATCAGTGTCCGGGCCGTCTCCTGAACCTGTTGCCCGTGCTGCTTTGCCAACATGCCTTGGACGAAGTTTTTCACCTTACCGGCCGCGCCGGCGCCATCCAGCATGTCGTCTTCGGTCAGCTCGAGTTCGAAGTCGGAGCCGGCAGCTTCCATGAGTCGCTGCAATTCCGCTTCCTGTGCCTGCTGAACCTGCTCCGGCGTCGGCGAAGCGGGGGCCTCCGGTTCCTCGGGGGTTTCCTCGCTTTTGCTCTCTGCTGGGGCAGATCCTTGCGTCCTGAGCCATTCCTGAAACGATTCGAGCACGGCTTCCTGCTCGTCCTGTTCCAGTTCTCCGAGTGCCGTGATGATATCCGCCGGCGCATCCGAATCGCCCTCGTCCGCCGCGGCGTTTGCCGGCTCCGCGGGTTCGGTGGGCTCTTCCGCCGGGTTCATGTCTTCGGGGGCACTCGTATTCTCCACCGGCGCAATCTCTTCGGCGCCGGGTTCGATATCGTCTTGTGCGTCATCATTCGGACGCATGCTCGACAACACGCCCGCAAAGCCCTGTCGATCCTCGAAAGGGCCACCCTCGATAGACGGGCTGGCGGACTGCGGAGCAGTTTCGGGCTGGGTTTCTTGTTCAGGTGGCATTGTCGTCTTCCTCGTGTTCAGGCATTTCATCCATGTGAGCCAGGTGCTCGGGGAACTTGAGATCCCATTCGCACTGTTTCATCTTCCCCAGCAAAAATCGTTCGGTATCGCGCGGGCAGGATTCGTCGTCGCGCTTACCCTGGCACGAGACCGCTTGCATGTACGTCTGGAACTCAAACCACCGCCAGCACAGGCCATTCTTGAACTCAGCGATTTCGGCAATGGTCGGTGTGCGCTCGGGTTGCTGATACATCAGATCACCTGCTGCTGGCCAATAGGCACAAGGTTGCCGGCCGCCGCCTGTTCTTCAACCATTTCGTCGGGCATCGGAGTACGAGTCACCTGCTCGACCTCGGGGTAATCGTCCAGATTGTCGACGCCGTTCCTTCGAAGAAAGGTCTTCATCACGCCGGCCCACGGAATGCCCTCGGTCATCTCCATCGCTACTTCGGGGATGGACATGCCCACTTTCAAAAGTTCCGACAGCGCCGACATATCGTCCGTCTGCGGCATCGCGCCGGAGTAGGGCTCCATCTCAAACTTGATCTCGATGTTCCGCGGGTCGGCCAGGAACGACATGCCCGTGGGGTTGTCGCCGATCTGCTTGCGAATGCGGTCGGCGAAGCGGCCCGCGAGGTCGACATGCTGCGGCGTCTGCCCGAACTGGATCATGTTGTGCAGCATCTTCCATCCGAGGTTCTTCATGTACTGGGCGCCGATCTTGAATGCAAGGCGCCGGAACCGCGTTGACGTCGACTGCACCTGAGCCTGCATCCCGAACTTCGTCGGGCGCTCGCTGCCAGCCAGTTCGCCGGGGCCGCCGATTTGCTGCGAGCCGTTGCCACTGCGCGCAATCTCCTCGAACATCGCGATGAGCTGCATGTTCTGGGCGGAGTTGTCCATGTGCGGGAACTGCATGATTCCCGCCTCCATCATCTCCTTCGTCAGCGCCGGCACGATTGGACGCACCGTCTTACCGGGAAGATCGCTTGCGACATAGTCGCCCCAGTTCAGGATATTGTGGTTGAAAATCGTCAGGCCGCCGTTGACGTTCTTGGTCATGCTGGCCTGCGTCGTGCGGAAAATGTGGTCGACGTGATCGTGGATGCCGATGGTGCTCATCACGTGTCCCATCGGGAAGAACGATTGACCGTCCGCGTTGGGTGCCATCATCAGACCGTTATCGCCGTAGTGCTCCAGGTCGAGCCGGTAGAAGCAGTTCACCACCTCGTCGGCGCCGACCCCCAGCGCATAGCGCACGGGATACGTCTCGTCGCCAATGCCCCACTCCGCGGGGACAATGCGAATCTCGTTGTAATTGATATCGACGTTGTGGAAGTGCTCGCTGGCGTTTGGGCGTGAATCCGCGTAGGTCGTGCCCTGCTTGTCCTCTCGGCCCGATTGCCGCTTGTAATTGTTGCGACTGATGCCGACGCCGTTCTGGGCAAGCAGCTTCGCGTACCAGCCGTTGAACCACTGCCCCGGGAACTCGCGCTCCAGGTCAAGCAGTTCATTGGCCTCACACGACCACGTTGTCCCCCGAAACGCGGCGCGGTCGATCTTGTTGGGCGTGCAGGCCGGATCGTGGTAGGAGTTATACATGTCCCACGGCTCGATCTCAGAGCCCTCCGCCTCGACTTCTTCCTCCATGTCGCGGATGATTTTGCCGACAAGGTGGCGAGGAAGTTTCTGGCCCATGGCCTCCGACGCAAACTTAAGGGCTTCCTCTGTAATCTCGCGCTGAACGGAGCGCTGCTTGCGGCGCCGGCGATAGCACAGGTTACCCATGCCCTTGCCATAGCGGAATGACACACGGGCAATATCATCCGAGTGCAGCATGGCATCGAACGAGATGCACTGTCTCTGCACCATGTATTCCGCGGTTGCCGCCATCACCAGCGAGTCCGTACCGGGGAAGGGCTTCCAGCGAAAGACCGGGTCTTGATTGAACACCGCCTGAAACGCTGAACAAAACTCCTCTTCGGCCGCAAACGACATAGTGTGGACGACGTTGCGCGGGCGATCCTTGGAGTTGTTTCGCGGGTTGGCATCCTCGGGAGACACGAAGCCGTTGCACTTCCAATCCATCTTTCGCATCAGGGAGTGCATCGGGCGAACCGCAGACATGCCACGATCGGCAATATCCAAGGAGTATCGGACCAGCTTTTCGTGAAACTCGTGCCCCGGGCGCAATTTCTCCCCAAGCTCGCCGTAGTCGTACTCGAAGACCTTGTCCTTGAGGAGCTTCTTGCGGATTTCTGATGCCGCGTTGATTTCTTGCCAGTCTTCTTTCCTCATTGCACCGCCATCCATGTGCCGTCTTCGATATCTTGGGTCATTTGCTCATACGCCTGCATAACCGGGAACTGCTCAATGTTTTTGTACCGCTCGATCTTGTCGAACACGACACCGAGCTCGGCCAGGCACGCCGGGATGTACCCGAGGCAATCGGGGAAACACCAGTCCTCGGGCTCTGGGAAGTCTAGGAGCGTGCGTTCGAGGGTAGACTGGGAGTCAACCACGCCAGACGTGAACTCGTCGCCTCCCATGGCCTGTAGATCGGGGTGGTGGTAAACGTCGCCGTCCTGGTAGTAGGGGAGAATCTGCTGGGCACGCCACGCCTTGATCGCGTCACGGCCGACACCGTACTCACCTTGCGGCGTGTGCCCGCGGTCAAGCAAGAAGAGCTGCACCGGCATGCCCCGCTTGGTGATCGAATTGGTGAAGTTGATATCCGTCACGCCGCGCTGGCCGATGATTTCCACGAACACCATCTGGGAGTTGGTCTCGACGCACATCTCAAGAGCGGCATGGGGCACCTGATTCGAGTTCAGGTGAAGCGCCCGTGCCCGGCGCACGTACACGCGACCCTCACGCGGGCGAACTGCCACGGCGATCATGCCGGTCAGGTCTGCCTGCTGGCTCGCGCTTTTCGACGGGTCCACTACGACAAACCGGATCGTTTCCGGGTCGCTTTGGAGTTCGGCGTCCATCTCCCGCGTGTAGTACCGGAACATGTCGCGGGTCCAGCACACGAACTCCTTGGCGCTGGGCTCGCACAGAACTTCGCGGTAGAACGTGTCCAGATACCGATTCTTGCGAGCAACGTCCGCCTCCGCCTGCAACTGCGCGTCGGTGCGGATATGCGGCCGAAGCGACTTGTAGACCACTTTCGTGGTCCCATCGGACTGCGGAATCTCCACCGCCTTGCCCATCGGCGTGCGAACGTGTTTCCACGCATCGGAATTGAGCAGGGTTACGATCAGCGCGTCGTTATGAATGTAGGTGCCGTTGAAGCGCCGGATGAACGGTGGACGCCAGTTGTAGAGCGCGTCGGCCGGCTTCTTCCAGCGCCAGGTCTTAGCGTCGGGTGCTACGTGCTGCGGCGCTGCTTTCTCGACCGCACCGAACCACCACGACTTGAGCTTACGCCGGTTGTCCGGGTTCAAGACTTCCTCATCGTCCTCAATGTCATCCGCGAACGTAGCGTCCGGACGAATGCGCTTTCCTCGAAGTAAGATGTTGCGGCCGCGCACACGCTGGTTGGCACCGCGCGGCAACACAAAGGCAAAGGGCTCGCCGCGCTCCGCCTTGGGAATCTTCGGGTGATGGGGATTGCACAGGAACCATGCTCGCCGACCGAAGGTCTTTTGCAGATCCGTGTCGATCTGCTTCGGCTTCATCAGGCCGAATACCTCCACAATAAAATCGTTCGTCAGCAACTCCTGCTTGACGTTGTCCATCTCCGTGGCGGCGTCTTCGTAGGTCGATTGCAGGTACAGCACGAACTCCAGCAGGCGGAAGCACAGTCCACGGGAAACGAACGCGGCCGAGCGCGAGGTCTTGCCGTCGCCGCGGTGGTTGCATTGCACCGCGTTGGTCTGCTCCATGTCGTCAATCGTGCGCCACGACTCACACGCATACTTGTCGTCGGGGCGGTCGAAGGTCTCGTGCAGAACGGTATGAGCCCAATACTGACTCGGCGTCAGCTTCTCCGTCCCGTAGGCGGAGTACACCATGATCTCTTGAATCGCTGCGTCCTTCGTGTCGCAGATCGAGTCCAGTCCGGAGTCGGCGTATGTGTAGAAATTGGCGCTCATAATAAAAAAGCCCACCGGTCCTGTTGGACAAGTGGGCCGCGACGGTTTCCCGTGGGGGCGTCTTTTATTCCTCTCTGGTCAGTTTGAAGCCATAACGTCGTGCAATCGCGTTGGCCATCAGCAGGAGCCCCCGCATCATATCACGCCAAAACTCTTTCTCGGACACTGCTACTCCCTCATGCGATGAACAACGGTCGTCTCCGCGGCCGACCCTGCGGTCGCCTGGAACCGGATTTCGTGAAACGGGAACAAGTCGATCTGCGCCATGCCGTTGGCCCCGCCGGCCAGGGTGTTCAGCCCGCCCTGAACGCCGCGAAGAATGCCGGCGATGGTGCCCCAGTCGGAACCAGTGAGCACGGTGTACCACGTCCCGTTGGGCGTGAACCGCGCCTCCATGATCAGATTCGTCAACGCATTGGCGCTGGTGTTGCTGATGTGGATGACGAGTTGCGAATAGCTTTTGACCAAGATATTGGGGGTGATACTCTTGGCGGTCGTGATCGCGGCAGTGCTGGTCTCCGCACCTTCTTGCTGTCGAAGCATGATGATTCTCCTACGGAATGCGCTCAAGCGCGACGACTGCCATGTCGTCTTTGAAGTTGCGCGAAAACTCTTCTTCTACCATGACCCCAGGGACACCGTAAACATTCACGTGATCAATCGAGATCTGAAACGTTCCATCGGTAACCGTGGGGGTAAACGAAAGCGTCGGCGTTGCGCTGGGGGCGTTGGTGTAGAGCACGTACCGGCCGTTGAAACTGGTCGACGAAATGCCGGTGCGCTCCCAGTAGAAGTCGCCACCGATATCGACCTTTAGGTCGCCCGTCCCTGAGTTGTCATAGGTCAGCCCGAACTCGATCATGTAGAAGGAGTCCGCGGTCATGCCCGCCAGCGCGTGGGTCAGCGCAGCGTTACTCGAAGCATGGTTGTACGACGCCTTGTTGCTGCCCTGCGACCAGCCCGTGCCCTCGGTCCACGCCTCACCGGTGTCATTGCGAAAGTCGCCTTCCCAAAAACCGTCCGTGCCGTTGTTGGGGCCGTAGGTCGCTGCGGCTGCCGGATTGCCACTCGACCCCTTGGCATCAACGGCGTATCTGAGCGTGTAGTTGCCGTTGAGCTCTTGCTTCCGACTGCCGCGCACGCTCAACACAGATCCGGCGGCGAAGTCATCCCAAATATCCGCAATCGAAGCGGCGTCATTGTAGAGCATCACGCTCCGTGGCATCAGCGTTTCGTAGCGGTTGTCATAGTGGTAGTCGGGCTTGACTCCCAGATCGAAATGCTTGAGACCTGACGGGGAATTGCGGCGATACTCTTTGGCCCATGCCGACGCAATCAAGGGTGCCGTGCTCTCATCCCCAAGCTCGGCTCCGATACGCCGCATCAGCGCATCGGACGCTTCCAGGAGGTTGTTCACACGGGTTTCGATGGTGTCCGGTGTCTCTCCCTGCGCCTGCAACTGCTCGACCAGCCGCCCGATCGCAAGCGTCGCATCGCCACCCTCAATCAAAGCCTGGCCACACTCACGCATTTGGTGGCCAAGCTGCTCAGGCCGGGAGTAGACGGTCGGCATCGGTTACCCCTTCGGCTTCGGGCCGGGTTTCTTCGGCGGCGGCGGAGTGTCGGACTTCTCTTCCTTCGGCTCCGACGTTTTCTTGCCGGTGAGTTCGGCCAGCGCTTCACGCATTTCGCCAATCTGCTCGACCAAATCCTTGGTGATCTCGGCGATCTCCGACTTCAACGCTTCTTCCGGCGGCGCGGGCGGCTCAGCGTTCACCTGAACCTCGTCGCGCGCCTCGGGCTCGGCGAAAATCACGATGTTGGGCTTGCCGGCCTGGACGCCGTCAACGGTGCAAGAGCCCGTAACGCGGTGGCACTGGCCGTTGATCTTGGCGACGATCTCACCCCCCTCAGGGGTCTGGCGGAGATGGGTCAGAAGCTGGGATGCTGGTGTCATGGTCGGAGTCCTCTATTATGACCTCGTTCGATGTAAGCATTCTCCTGCTCTTCTCCACGAAGTCGGTTAAGCTGTCGGTGGTCTGCGGCGTGGATGTTCCTTCATTCCCTGTGGGTTTTGCAAATCGCCGCTTGGGGTCGCGATCTTGGGCGTCCATACTGGCGTCGAGTCGGACACGACTGGCACGCCGGCTCCCCTTTACTACGCCCTCTTGATATTCGAAGCCCTGAACCGCCATTTTCTCCCTGCGCGCATTCAGCGCCTTCATCTCCTGCTGCACCTGGAACTTGATGTAGGCGATGTACTGGCGCACGGGCTCGAACGCCAACACCTTCATCACCGCCGGCTTGCCGATCTTGGTCAGATCGCAGATATCGTCGACGGTGACGCCCTCGACTCGAAGCTGGGCAATTATACGGTGATCGGGCGGCGCCTGCTCCCAGAAGTTGTCGTATTTGTAGTTGCCACTGGCGCGAATCCCCCCCTTGGGGATCTGGGTGACGAGCTGGGAAAAGTCTTTCGCGATCGCAGTTTCGGTGTCCGGGTTCAAAGCACGCGATCCAAGAAAGACCCATCCACCGCAACGTTGTTGCGATACCACTGCATACCAACGCGGGCGGCAACCCAAAGCGCGCCGCCCCCGGCGGCCAGCGCTTCGTTGTCGGTGGTGAGGACGGCGGCAGCGCCAACACACATGGCCGCAGCAATCCACAATATCTGATTGAGCCAACCAGGTACGGTTGGGCTGACTTTCTTGGGGGCAGGAAGATTCATGGTGTAACTCCTAGTTGAAAACGTGCCAGACCGGCCCCGGTCGAACATCGAGATGAACAAACGAGCGGTATACCTTGATGCCCCCGCGGGCAAAACAATTCACCTGCACGGCAACTTCCGCCAGCTCACGGGGGGTCAAGGCGCCGCGAGCGTCTACATCACAGGCGCGGCCGCTCATGTGCTGTGAGAACGCTGCGGAGCCTGGGATGCTGGCATTGGCCTCCCGTGTGCGAAACCCGCGGAGTAGCAGGCCGTTTTCGGGCTGATTGACGTACAGGCCCGTGTCGACAAGATTCCGGACAAACTGCAACCCATCAAGCAGGCGAGTCGAAATCAGGAAGTAATCGTCGTCACGACTGCGGAACTCCCACGGCGAAAAATTGGGCCAGCGCGAATCCAGTCCGTAGGGCCATGATTCCCAATCACCACGAAGATCCAGATCTGTCAAAACGCCAGGTTCTTGCATGACTCGCTCCTATCCGGAGCACACGATACCGCAAACACCCGTTGGCGTCAACTAGAACAAGACCTCATCCTCACTATAAGGAAGCTCTGGTTCCTGCTCTACTTCGCTGAGTTCCATGACCTGTTGGGTGGACTTCTCAAAGTAGAGTTTACCCATCCCCACTGGTCCGCCCCTGTGTTTCGCGACACACCAGCCGAGAACGTTGTTCGGGTCTATCTCGCCGCCATCGCCCTTCGGGGCCTTGGTCGGATACAGCACGATCACTTTATCGGCATCCTCTTCGATGGAGCCGCCGCCCTTCATGTGACTCAGCAGGTTGTAGGGATTCTTTTCTTGGTCGGCCATGCGGTTAAGCTGGGCCAACGCCAATATGGGGACATGCAACTCCTTCGCCAGCGCCTTGAGGCCGCGCGACGTCTCTTCGATTTCCTCTACGCGCTTACGATTGGATTGTCCGCGCATTAACTGCAAGTAGTCGATTCCGATAAATCCCAACTGCTCATTCTCTCGGGCCCAGCGTCGAGCGTGCTTCCGCATTTCGGTGATATCCATGGTCGAAGCGTCCACGATTGAGACCTTGGTGTCGGTGAAGTCGCCCGCTGTGGAGGCAAGTGTGCCGAGTCGCTGTTGAGCAAGAAACCCGTTGTGCTTGATATCGGCAATGCAGATCTTGTTGTGGATGGACAGAATGCGCTCGACCAACTGATTTCGCGGCATTTCGAGGGAAAAGATCAATACTGGTAGCTTGCGCTCGACGCCTATGTGATGCACAGCGTTCATCAGCATGGCTGTCTTGCCGACACCCGGGCGCGCTGCGCAGACCACCAGATCGCCCTTATTGATTCCCTGCGTGACCTCGTCCACTGATCGAACGCCCATCAAAAGCCCAGGCTCCACCTTGCCCTCGACAATACGGCAACGATTTTCGATAACCTCTGGAACGATCGCGTCAAGGGTGAACTGCTCTCCTTGGAGGTCGTTGTGCTGCAAGGCCGTCAGGCTCGCTTCCAACTCTTCCATGATTTCGGCCGAGTCGGTATCCGAATGGAAAGCAAGTGAAGCGGCTTTGGTCGCCGACTCGATTATCCCGCGAAGCCGATGACACTCCAGCACGATTCGCGCATAGTGTTCGATGTTGGCCGAGGTAGGTACGGCACTGGTCAGGTCCGCAACGTAGGAGGCGCCACCAACATCCTCCAGTTTGCCCTTCTTGCCAAGTCGCGTTATGAGCGTGAGCACGTCGATGGGAACATCGGCTGCGTGCATGCCCACCATCGTCTTGTAGATAGTGCCATGGGGATTGGAGTAAAAAACATCGGAGCGCGGCCCAAGAGTCTCTACAGCAACTTCGGCTGCATCGCCATTCAAAAGTATAGCGCCCAATACAGAGCGCTCGGCCTCGATGTTTTGCGGTGGATCAGGCTGCACAGATCCGCTCCACCTGCTGCACGAGATTGTCCGAGATGCGTTCGAGATTCAGCATGTACTCCACGACCGTTGTGTTATTGGTGTTCTCGTCGGCGATTCGAAGCGATACCGACTTGAGTGCTTGGGACATGCGAGCGTGGTGAGACACGTTCTGCCAGTCGTCATACTTCTTCGTCGAGTTCTTCTTCTTCCGTGTCTTCCTCTCCTGCACCGTCCAGTTCAGTGGGTCCGTCTTCTTCAAGCGGAACCTCGTCCCCTTCAACTCGATGGTCGTTGCTGAATCCTGATCGCTCATGGCTCTTTCCTTTTTGCTTCGCGAAGTTCTTCCACGCCAGCACGTGGAACCGCGGAGATGGCATTGCTCGGTACTCGGGTAAAAAATTCAACAGCACGTATTGCCGATACTGGGTCACTGGCATTGCGCCGGGGGCGACCTCGGGCCGGATACGCGGACGAAGCATGATGAGGTCGACGTAATCGAGCGCATCATTCATGGCCAGGGTCAAAGCACGGAATTCGACCAGCATCAGCGTGGCGCAGTTCTTGTCCTGCTGCTCACGCGCCTTATCAAGCCATAGTTCGAGCTCGACAGGGGGCGGGTAGCAGTAGGCGTAGTAACGGTTGTGCCCGTAGGCTGAATCCTCGTACCAATCCATTTCCAGGCCATTCATGAACACGTTGATGTGCTTGCCCTCGGCCGCGAAGCAATTGTGATCATCCGCGCAAACATCGACGCTCGGCCAGCCCCATATCTTGGTAATCGCATGACGGAGCTTTCTCGGCGTTCGATATTCCGTGCTCTCCGCGGCATGCGCAAACCGCCGGCGAGGGTGCCGGATGACAGACTTCTTTCGCGCCATTACCGGTGGCTCGGCCCGGTCAATTCGACCTTGACGTTCTTCACCAGCCGATCGAGGATCGCTGTAACCATGGCGGGGTTTGTGGTCCCTTCCAGGAGGATTGTTCGAAACCCCTCGGGATTGATGTTGCCCGTGAGGATCGTGGGCTCCTGCCAGTCGTAGCGATAACCCAGAATGTGTTTCAGTAGCGACAGGCTCTTATGGTTCCACTCGACCTTATCCACGTCGTCGAGCAAGAGCAGTCCAGCGTCACGATACGGTGCCACCTTCCTGACGACGTCGAAGTCGTGCGCGAGGTTGTGAAACATGAACTCATCCAGCGCCGCGATCATCCGGCCAGAGCCGACCCCTGGCGGATCGATGTAATCACGCAGCAGGCAACGCGCGAGAAACGTCTTGCCCGTTCCGGGGTCGCCCTGAATCCATAGATTGTGTTGCGGCTGCTTGTAGGCGCGCAACTTCCACGCATCGGCGTTCAATGCATTGATCTCGGGATCGGTTTTTGCCCTACAGTGGCTCAGAGTCATCCCGCACAAGTACGGCTCCGATTGCTCCCACGCACTTAGGGAATTCTGGTTTATGATATTCAAAACGCATCTCCTTTGAGCCGATTACCCACAAAACGATTGGGGTTCTCTTCTTGATAAAAGCCCTCCAGCAAACGAAACACCGTCTCATCATTCAGGAACCAGCGAAGGTGCGCCTTGAACGGTCGCCCGCCTTTCAGCCACCGGTTGTGCCCCAGTAGCTCTGGGCACTTTGGAATCTTGGCCAAAGCAACCCGCCAGTTCGCCGCCCAGACTGGATCGGCCACCAGCTTGTCGAACCGGGTCCGCATTTCGTTGTTGATCCGAAAGCACCCGCGCACGCCACACTGCTGCGCCATCTTGTTCCACTCTTCGCGAAGATCCTCTATCGAGGGCTCGAAAAGGTTGGACTGATAATCACTTGTAGTCCTCATGTAGCTCCGCCCTCCAGTCCCACCACGAGATCTTTGCCGGTCTGTCTCTGACGAGCTTGTGACGGTAGACGAACAGCATTGACTCTCTGGTGTTGTCACTCTGTTGCAGCGGCCACGGCGCCAAATACTGGACGCGGTCGGCCAGGTGGACAATCTCATCGGCATACCGATACGCGAAGCTAAACCAGTCCTGCGACGCCCCCGGGATGCCAACAATGACGATGCATGCCCCCTCGCTCATCGTGTCGACAGTCTGCTCCGCCTTCTCGTGCCACGGCTGTACCTTGGCGAAGCCGGGATTACAAAACCCGCGGGTAACGCCGCCATGAAGCCAGTAGGTTTCGGCCAAGAGCGAGTTTTGAGCCTCACTGATGTACCGTGGACATTTCTTGTTGTGCTTGCTTGCGCACAGGTCGATTTCGAAATCAAAGCGATTGTTCAGCACCGACCAGAAGTCGGGCGGGGTTTCCCAGCACTGCGCAAGGGATCGCTTCTCTTCCTTGGATAAAGCCGCCAATGCAGCCTCGCGCTCGGACTCTGTCCACCCCTCTGGGTAGGTGTTCGAATAGAACTTCCTACGCATCCGTGGCTCCCTCCAGATACTCGTCGATCGACTTGAGCCGCAGCAGCAGCTTTGCACGAAGCTCGCGTAGCATACTCTCCCTCGCGTCCTGGACAGTTGCCTTGCGGTTAATCTTCATCGCATGATCAGGCAACAATACCGAAGCGCTGACGGTCAGATCGTAATGTACCCGATGCAACTGATTCCGCGAATGGGGCTCCACGCGAACCTCAATCGGCAGATCGAAGTCACGAAAAGGCTCGGGGTTGAACGCCTCGATGTAGTCTTCTTCGTTAAGCATAGCGACCACAGTCCGCATCGGGGTCGAGATCGAGGCGCTTACAGGTTTCGTCCGCCAGCGCAGACGCCGAATCGAAACCCGCTTGCATGAAGTCATCGTACTCGGCCGCGGCTTTCTGGTACTGCTCGCGAGCCTCCTGAGCGCGCTCATCGGGAGCCCCCATCATTTGCTCATAGGCACGACGCTTGTTGTGCAGCAGCACGTGCATGTTCTGCCCCATGTGGGCGTCCCGTATGAAGATTTCCATGTAGAATTGCTTGTTCGTCATTTCCTTGCTCCAATGTTTTCCAGTTCAATTACAAAAACCGTTCCGCTCTCGCCGACCGCATAGACCTTGTCGGCATCAGGGACCAGATCCACAATCTTTTCCGGAAGTGGGATCATGCTCCACCCAGCAAAACTGCGACGGTACATATTCAGCACTTCCCGAACTCGCCGACGCTGCTCAAGACGCGCTCGACGGGTAGGATCAAGGTGCCGCCAAATTCGACGGCAAGCCCTGCCGATTGGCGCCGCGAGCGCCGCGCGGGACTCGGGCGTGTCGTTAATCTGCATCTGTCTCTCCTTCCGCACGCGGAGGGTGCGGGCCGCGCGCCGGTGCGGGTTGTACCGCTAGTTCGTCCTCCAACTCCGCGATCCGGTTCCCTGCCTCGTCGCACGCTTGCTGTAGTCCCTCGCAGCGGGATTGTACGCTGGCATTGTGGATTTTGAGTCCAAGGATGGTCGCATCCCGCTCGCGTACAGCGGCGATGAGTTCAAAGCCAAATTTACATGCCGCTGATGCGTTATCAAGTTTCGGGTCGTTCAGAATTTCCTCTATCTCGTCCA
>Ga0180432_10000743_pt1 | contig 53062 bp, 75 predicted proteins | sample SS_ome_10_FD_132414 | JGI IMG/M metagenome (GOLD analysis project Ga0180432, IMG submission 132414) | Hypersaline lake sediment archaeal communities from the Salton Sea, California, USA - SS_1_MS_2 metaG | ecosystem: Environmental > Aquatic > Non-marine Saline and Alkaline > Hypersaline >... | reverse complement strand
GATTTTTGAGCCCCCTAGGGTGAAATATCACCCCCGGGTGTTGATTTTCCCCCACGGGTGGTGATTTAGGGGTAGCGGGGGGGTGCCGGGGGGGTTATACTATATTCATGGCGTCGGGGATTTCCCCCGATGCTGGCCGGAGGAGCCGATAGAGGGGATTTCACCTCGGGCTAGACGCCCGCGTAGCCGAGTCAACGCGCGTCCGCGATTGTGCGGAGTAACGGACGCCTACATCCAAATACCCACCAGGGTGGGTAGGTCCACGGTCGGGCGCGAACGGCGATAGCAGCCCGCTCGCGCGGGGGTTTACACCCTCGCTCGCCATCGGTCCAATGACGTCGCCTAAGCTCGCGCCAAAAAAACAGGCTACGCTCGCACGCGATCGGGGTGAAATACCCTCTATCGGTTCCTCGACAATAATCGTAGGGATATCCCTACCAAGGAGACAAAAATGTCCGATATTCTCGACAACGCCAACGCCATCCTCATCCCGCTCATCAATGGAGGCACGACCGATGAGGATGAACTCATGACGGCCCTCGCCAACGCGGGTGGCTTTTCCATCAAGCGCATCCCGTCTCTGGTAACCCAGATTCTCCAGGATGAGGGGCTCCGCACTTCTCCCAAGGAACGCAACGAGGCCGTGGCTGAGCTCTTTGCCTCGGACACGCCGACCTTCGGAACCTGGGATGACGTCATTGCGGCTGCGGAGCGTGTCTGCGACCACGTGGCGAACACGACCACGGCGCAGGCGGTCACTTCCATCAAGAAGTGGGCCAAGGCCAACGGTGTGGAGTTGCCCTCCAAGCCCAAGGCGGCTGCGGGTGGATCCCGGCGCAACGCATACGATGCCTTCGCAGAGTGGTTCCTGGCAAACCCCCAGGCCACGGACACGGATATCAATGACTATGCCCTGGGTGCCTTCCTCAAGGATGGGGAGCCCAATGAGAAGCAGGCTGTGAAGTACGCAGCCATCTTCATCCGCATGGCGGCCATGGCCCGCGCCTACCAGGCGTAGCCAAGGGTGAGGGGTGGGGTCCACACGGACCCTGCCCCTCTTGCTTTTTCTCACATCCAACCTGTGAAGGAGCCAACACCGCAATTTTGCCAAGCCACGCAGATTGCATGCCAAAATTCATGCCAACACGCTCCAGTGCGTGCTCGCTCGTGCGCTCGCTCGTGGGCGACAGCGACAACGACAGTGACAGTGCTAGTGCATATTCGCGCGACAGTGACAGTACGCGAATATGGAGTTGCACTCTCGCCACTCTGAATGCCAATAAGGAATTTGAATCAATGCCCAAGTGCCCTAGCTCTCTGACTCTCACGACCTTGGATGATGTCGCCGAAACCTTCGATGGTGTGTCCGAGGAGGTGTACGACCAACTCTACTTGTACAGTGTCGCAGACAATCGCGACCCTCAAGATGACTGGGACCCGGCAAGCTGGAAGGCTGGGAGCCCCAACCTCATCGAGAAGCGCTGGAACGAGTTGCCTCTCGTGCTCCAGTACACTCTCATCAAGATTGCTGCTAGGGAATATCCTGGAGACTTCTGGGACTAGTAGGGTGGCTCTATACCGACACGAGCCTTCACAGCTTCTGTCGGTATATTGACACACTACCTGTGTCCAACAACGTGAATAGGAATTTTGAATGGCAATCCAGACGCAACGTGCACCCTTGTGGATCGAAGCATTGGTGCTCGGCAACGAGAAATTCCGTGCTCGGCAACTCGGTGAAGAGTTCGACGAGTTGGAATACTGCCAGAAGATGCATGGCTTCTATGATCAGGTCTGTGAGGATGGGTTCAGGGTCGCTGGGCGAGACACGCAGGCTCTTGAGGTGGAGCAGCTGGAGGAGCGCTGCGAATACTACGCCAAGCGCTACGAGGAACTCCTCAAGGAGCGTGACCCTGAACTCTGGGAGAAGACGTTCAAGCATCCGATGGGTGTGTAGCCAGTAGGGCACTAATTGCAGGATAAGTACCTGCCCTAGTGACCCTGGTTTCCCGATTCCGAAAAAGCCTACATGCCACTAGTGCCAAAAATTGTTAGGGTCATTTACTAACAATTTCTCAAAAAATTCTAGTGGTTTTACTAGCTTTTTACTAACAGGTAAGTATCCGAAAAATAAGGGTTTTTTATATATCATATATAGGGACATCCTCTCTTACCCCCATGCTCCCTCTTGGGCAGCCTCATTTGCTCTGGTTGCCGTCTCTGGCGCCTGCGCGCTAACTGAGGTCGCTAACATAGGGGCAAATCGAAAAAACGTAATAAAATCGCGGACTTATCTGTTAGAAAGCACTAGCGAAAAGCTAGGGGCGGAAAATTGTTTTTCCAAAGGGCCTGAAAGCCCCTTTACTTCAGCGTAGAAATACGCTATAATAGCCCTACGGGCTGCAAAATTGACAAGGGAATGTAAATGAAAATGAAGTATGCCTCGAAGCGCGACATGTTTGAGAACATCAAGTAGGTCGAGATTGGCCGATCTACTTACAGCGACGAGTGGGTCTGCCGTGCGTGGATCTTGGTAGAGGGGAAGGTTGTCCGAGTGCCGGCTGCCGACTACTACACAGATGACCTCAAGGATGCGGAGGTGGCGAAAAGCGTGATGCTGGAGAAGGGAAAGTGAGACTAGGTGAAGCACTGTTCATCGCTGCCTTGATCTATTACCTCTACATTAGGAGTCAGATGTGAAGGAAGTGGTTGCCATAATCTTCGCGTACATGACCTTTGGCACTATCTGCCACGTCTACTTCAGCTTGACACTCTGAGGCAAGACTTTATATCCACAGGTTACACTGTGGGTATATTGAGTTGCTTCTAACTCAACTTGAATAAGGGAATTTGAATGAGCATCTACAAAATTGCATACCGAGTGTGCCAGAACTACAATGAGTCTGGCTTCGCGTTCACGATTGATGAGCGGTCCAGTGATCTCGCAGGGGCGCAATTCTTCATCGAGTTTGATGCGAACCCTGACACATCCATCAAGATCTGGGAGGGTCATCGGACGAACACCTACAACGTGAGGTGTCGCACTACTGATGACAACATCAGTGATCTCTGGAAGGATCTGGGGTTCCGCGTGGACATGGAGCCTGCGCCTCCTTCGATTGGTGTCGATCAGCTGTATTCCTGCAGTCAGTCAACTCCCATCAAGGGTGGTGATATCGACGAACTGGTCACCTTCTGCCTGGATGTTGCCGACTATGTGGGTTGATGAGATCTGCGAACTGAGGCGACGTGCTGACCAAGCGGAAAGCATCGGTGATCACCTGGAAGTTGCTGACATCAAGGCGACTCTGTGCCACTTGGACTACGACTTGATGAAGTTGTACGACAAGCCACAGGTCGAGGTCGATGATCAGTGGAAGACGGTGGTCTTCTGGAACATGGTCTGCTCCTATCACTTCCACTACAAGGAGGCAACGGAATGTATCTGATCTGGCTGATCGTGATGGCATTCAGTGCCTGGGTGTTCCACGATGCGTCCTGACTACAAGGATAAGTTCACAATGAAAGCAAGGTACGAAATCTTCAACCTGGAGACGGGTGAAGTGTTCGAGGGCGGATTCTTCACGCTGGAAGCAGCTGAGGACTACGCCTGGGAGCACTACCGTGACAAGCCTCACGGTATTCGACAGGTGGGCTAAGCACCACTTTATATGGTCAGGCGACTGGCCATATATTGAGTTGCTTAACTCAAAAGGAGAATGTGAATGAAGGCCAAAGGCAAGCAATGGCATGAGGGCACAAAGGTGGAATACTTGGGTGGCACCAAGATCCGCTTCACTTGCCCTCGTGGTCATCGCAAAACCCATGATTACAGCAAGGGGCCTGTTCACAAGCGCATGGGAGAGTTTGGCTGTGAGTTCATGGCCAAAAGCTGGCAGCGCAATCGCGTTGTCTACCGATGCGTAAAGTGTGAAAAAAGGAGAATGTGAATGAGAATGGAAGATCAGGATATCTTGCCCGGTGATATCATCGAAGTTGGTATCCACGAAGGCAAGACTGTGACTCGTGTCGAGTTGGACCCTAGTACCAACATGCTTTGGTACAAGGTGGGTGGTCGGTGGATCACTCGTGGCAACCTCATGCTTTCCTTCAGCCCGAGTGCTCAGGAGAGGGAGCAGGTGGACTTCGTGACTTCTGAGTGGTTCGAGAAGCGAGTCAGGAGGTTGAAGCTGTGAATGATCCTGAATTGGTCGCTGGTCGGATGCTCTCCCAGAGGATGCACCGTGGCGTCAAGATCAAGGATGCCAAGCGGAGTGCCTACCTGATGGCTGAGGCTCATTGGCGAAATGCAGTGGAGAATCAGGAAACTGGAAGCGTGATCTTCTGGAGAAAGGTGAAGGAGATTCTCAGATGAGATGTTACATCGTGCCTTGGATTGGCGGAGGCAAGTCCTACTTCACAGAGGCTGAACTTCCCAACGTCATTGGCCCTGATAAGGCCAAGCTGCTGACAAGTGAGTTCCCGGCAATGTACTGTGTTGGGCGTAGTGAATGTGATTTCTACTACGTCTCAACTACATTCCTGGGGCATTCCTTCAATGGATGTGAACCGCCCACTCCGTTTGAGTCAATGGCCTTCATGAAGGAGAATGGCGAGATCAATTTCATGGACATTGACCGTATGCAAGCAACCACTTGGGAGAACGCTGAAAACAATCACCGTGTGCTTGTCGAGAGGTACTTGACCAAGCTGCCGGATGATTGGCCGAAACTGGAATGGTGGAGGATGGACTGATGCCGAGATGTGAAGACTTCCCTTGTTGTGGTCATCAAGATCCCGATGGGACTTCTTGGTGCCCTGATGAAGATGGACGCTTTGACTGCGTCCTGTGCTACAGCAAGTTGCCGAAAGGTGCAACGAGCTCAGTGTGCCAAGGCTGCATGAACAGGCGGCGCTACTTGGACCCGTTTGAACGAGAGTTCGATGACAGAGAGGAGATGGACTATTGAAGCCCAAGATTTCCAAGAACAGCAAGCTCTGGGTGGACAAGGCTCCTGCTGAAAAGGCAGAGGTCATCAGAGAGGATGCAGCAATGCTCCGATCACAGGCACACGCCTACATGGTCAAAGCCAGGATGTGCCAGGATGATGCCAAAGCCTTGGAGACTCACGCCAAGAAATTGGAGAAAGGAGAGGCAACCGAACCCTATCAGTGGTGAGGTGCACTTTATACACTCACTAACACTGAGTGTATATTGAGCAATTCAGCTCAGATGGAGGAAGTATGGGACTCACAATTGCAAAGATGGAACAGGAGTTTCTTGACATCACTGGCTATGAAAGCATCAATGAGTATCTCGACAGTGGAGAGGCTCTTGATAGCATTCAGCTGGGGATCTGCAAGGAATGTGGGTACAGCACCAATGTGGAACCGGATCAGGACAAGGGCTGGTGTGCACAATGTGATGCTGGTACTGTTCAGTCCATTCTCGTCATCTTGGGTATGTGATGAACTGCTTTGTGACTAGCAAACAAAAGTTCTGGTCAGATTGGCACCCGAGTGGAGAGTTCTCAGTCATCTCCATTCAGTCTCCTCCCACACCTTGGGGTGAAGGCAGCTTGACTCCAATAGATGAAAGGTGGACTCAATCCATTGTCCTTGAGTTCCATGACATTCTCCCTGATGATACAGTGGACAGGCCGTACACTTTGTTCAGCAAGGAGATGGCAAGTGAGCTCTTTGACTTTATCAGCAGTAGAGTCAAGAGGGGCAATGAACATAGCTTCCTAGTTCACTGTGATGCTGGAATGAGCAGATCTGTGGCAGTGGGTATGTTCATCAAGGAATACTACAACTACTTTCTGCACCTCGAAGTTGCCCAGGATTGTAGCGCGTACAATGTGCACGTTTTTAATCTACTCCGAAGGCAATGGATGCAGAAAGAGGGGTAGCGCCAACGTCTCATATGCGCTATAATAGCGTAACCCCCTTGAATTAAGGAGTTTGAATGAACATCTTTTATCTTCACGCCGATCCTCACGTTGCTGCACAATATCAGTGTGACAAGCATGTTGTCAAGATGATTCTTGAGACTGCTCAAATGCTGAGTACAGCACATCGGGAGTTGTCAGACGAGTGTGATATTCCTGAGCATGCCTATAAGGCAACTCATGTCAATCATCCTTGCAGTATCTGGGTGCGTGAAAGTGGATACAACTACGAATGGGCATATGAGCACTTCATTGCCCTTTGTAAAGAGTATTCATTCAGATATGACAAGACCCACCTGACTTACAAAAAGCTAGGTGCATCACTCTTGCTTCCACCGACTAAGATGAAGCTGGGTCATTTCACCGAGCCTCCTCAGTGCATGCCAGATCAGTACAAGCACTCTGATCCTGTTCAAGCATACCGTGCCTATTACAAGGGTGATAAGGCAGATATTGCTCAATGGTCAAAGGGGCGACCTGCTCCCAGTTGGTGGAAAGCATGAAGAGAAATGACAACTGTGTAATCTGCGGGCTTACCAGTGAGTTCATCAATGGTCTGAACTCAAAGCAAGAATGTGAAAACTGTGAAGCCTTGTTTGATATCGTAGATGAAGATGAGGTGGATCTTTCAATAGTGGAGGATGGGTATGACTGGATCAATAGATACCGAAGAAGTCGTCAAGAAGTTTGAACCTCTCGGCCATGCAATCCAAGGGTTTGTTGCAGGACTAGTGAACTTTCACTGGTACACCTGGAAGCGGGAGGTAAAGCAATACCCTCCTGCCACAGATAGACTGCCGCCTGTTTGGATTGATACAGAAGATGTAGTTCACTCTGTGCTAACCAAAAACTCTGATCTTTACTTTGCTGCCGAGCGAGTTGATGATGTTTACAGTGACTTCATGGACTATCACGTTGGCTATATGCTCGCAGGAATCTTCAAAGACATTGTGTGGATGGCTATTGTAGTATGCTTGATTGCGAAGGGTTCGTGGTAGTCTGTGTCCAATGTAGAGAGCTCACAGACAAAACAGTTGATGGAATGTGCGATATCTGTGTTGAGGAGTATCTCGCCAGGGTTGCCGCAGACAATTGTAAAAGGTCTAATGCGAGACAAGCAACTCAGAGAAGAAGCTAAAAAGGGTAGATTGCAAATTCGATCTACGCTATAATTAGGGGGTTCCGTCGGCAAATACCCCCTCTAGTGCAGGTCGTACTAATTTGTCGGCGGAACCAACCTAAAGGTGAATGTGAATGACGAGAATTATGCATCTGATTCAAGAGATGGTTTGCGAATGTGATGAGATTGCTAGTGATGATCCTTGCATTCAATGCCAGCTGGCTGAAGAACTTGTTTCTGCTACTGATGATCTTAAAAAGGTAAGTGAACAGTGTGCAGCCCTCAAGAGGGAGAATGTGCAAGTTCACAAAACTTACAAACGCATCCAAGAAGTTCATGAGATGCATATTGATGCTCTTAACAGATATTGGCACCGTGGTCACAAAGACTGCCCTTGTGAAGATGGGAAGTTTCCTGCTAGGTGTGAATCAATCTGGCTCAAGACTAGGTTTTCTGAAACTTTATGACTACACAAGCGCAAAAGTATCGTAACAACCTCATAAGTGCTATAGGTACTGTTATGAGGGAGTGTCCTGATTTGACTTTCCAGCAAATCATCAAATCAGTCTTTGATGGGAAGAGCATTCCTGCTGATGACAAAGATGCATATGATCAAATCATTCGCTGGATGATTAATCATGGGGACTCTTAGCTCAGTTGGTTAGAGCGCCCGGCTCATAACCGGATGGTCCTGGGTTCAAGTCCCAGAGAGTCCACCACTTTACTTGGAGCAAAATGAACTGCACAATATGTAATGAGTATGTGAATCCAAAACGAATTAAAATTGGCTATAAAACTTGTCTAAAATGCGGTCAGCATTTTGCTGAAAAAGAATCAGCAAGAAGGAAGAAATGCATTGCTCCTGCATTCAACAAAGGTCCATACATGTATGTGACTGGTAAAAGTATGGCAAAGGATGTAGGCAAGTAAAGCTCGCCCCTGCTGGCATACCGGGGTCTAAACTTGTATGCCACTATATGGATACCCATTAGAACAAATACCGTGGATGCGGAGTGTTAATTGGGACAGGCGGTTTGTCCCCACTCATGCAACCGTCTAATGGGTATCCACATAGTATTTTATTGTTGAAGCATTATCAGGTGTATGGGCGTTGCAGGACGCTGCGACAGAGCAAGCGTGGCTCAGAGAAAATGGCCAACTCAAAACACGAGGGCTGCTTCTTAACTTTGGTGCGGTAGGTAACACCAGAGACTATGTGCCGATTTAGCTCAGAGGTAGAGCAGCTGATTTGTAATCAGCAGGTCGTCAGTTCGAATCTGACAGTCGGCTCCATTTAACAACAGGGGTGCAATATGCCTGGATCTGGAAAAGCAAAGCAGAAGAAGATGGCAAAGAAGAAGCGGCACAAGGAGTGCCTTGCCATCAAGCGCAAGAAGAAGGCTGAAAAGAAGGGGAAGTAGCCCAACGGCAGAGGCAGGAGACTTAAAATCTCTACAGTGTGGGTTCGAATCCCACCTTCCCTACCATTTTAATGAGGAATTTGAATGATGCCTAGAATTGGTGATGATCTTACACTTGAGCCGCCTCTTGATCCTCCTGATGATGATGAAGTGTGCGATGATGAGTATGACTACTCAGATTATGAGTCAAAGGAAGACAATGCTGCGTACTGGGGTGACTGGGATTGACCTCTAACACTCTTTACATTCTCAGGGGTGTTCCTGGGTCTGGTAAGACCACTCTTGCCAACTTGATGACTATTGGATTCAATTCTGTGGACATTCATGCTGTGGCCTATGCTGCTGATGATTACTTCACAGATGAGAATGGCAATTACAGGTTTGACAAGAAGCGTCTTGGCGAAGCTCATGATTGGTGCCAGGACAGAGTGCTCGCTGATATGAGAGCAAGGATTCCTGTCATCATTGTGCACAACACTTTCGTCCAGATTTGGGAGATGAAGCCGTATATGGATATGGCAGATGAGAGTGGTTACATTGTCAATGAGATTGTCTGTAAGGGGCGATGGATGAATCAGCATGGAGTCCCTGATGAAGTCATTATCAGTATGCAGAATCGTTGGGAAGATTGATAAATAAGCACCCGTAGCTCAGTTGGATAGAGCAGCTGCCTTCTAAGCAGCGGGTCGCAGGTTCGAGTCCTGCCGGGTGCGCCATCACCCAAACTTTAGGTTTTATAACCCAAAAGAAAGGTGGAAAGCATGAAGGTTTTCGAGGAAATCGGAAGGTTCTGGTCTGCTAAATCTTTGCTAGTTGGAAAGATTGGAGAACATGAACACTGGAAAGTTTATAGTGAACTAGAGACTGGGAACATTATTGAGTATTACGAAGACGGGGAGTGCAAGAAGGAGTTGGTACTACCGTGGGAGCCAGAGCTATTGATTGCCATTGGCGAAGCGATCTGCGCTCTAGGGAAAACAAATAATGAATAAGTCTAAAGAAGCAGAGGACCGCATTGAAACGCTCCAATCTGAAGTTGAAGAAAGAAAGCGCTTGTGGGTTGAAGCGATGGACGAGGCACAGACGCAGAAAGATCGCGCCGCTGCCGCCGAGGCCCGCGCCGCCGAGTTGGAGGACGAGCTGCGCCGTCGCCAGGAGATCATCGACGACGCGCGCATTCGGATGGACAAGCTTGACCTCGCAGACCGGCTGGCGGAGGCGGCGAAACCCGCGATCAAGCAACTCTTTAGCTACGATCACGCACCCGGCGTCCGAGTGGCCGTCCCTCTCAAGGAGGCCCTCGCCGCCTACCACTCGGCGAAAGCTGTCGTGAACGATCCGCACCCGGACACGGAGCGGCTGGACTGGCTCCTCCGTGTCTACCGTCTCGACCGTGAAGCAATCGACGCAGCGCGGGAGGGGAGTCGTGAGGATTAAACTGTTCTACTCGCCAGAGGGCCTGTAGCTCAACTGGTTAGAGCACACGTCTTATAAGCGTGCGGTTGTGGGTTCGAGTCCCACCAGGCCAACCATTATGGGTAAAATAGTAATCTTCATAAGCATGGATGACCCACAAGAGAAGTGGGATGCTCTTTATGAGTATATCCGCAAATATGATATTGATGAAAGGGAGGTAGTTGATGATCTAGAATATGAAAATACAAACAAATTGAAGTTTTACTCAGAACCTGAAGATTGAAGGTAATGTAAATGGAAGATGGTTACTGTGTAGTTTGTGGTGATTTTGATGAACTTGATTCGGAAAATTGCTGCCCAAACTGTGACCTAGATGAATTGGAAGAAGATGGCAATTAAAATCACTACAGTTGATGAGTCCATCAAAAGTCAAGGGCTAAAACTTCTTGTTTATGGCCTTTTGGGCACTGGTAAGACAGTTCTTGGAGCAACTCCTGCTAGTCAGGATAGCCCTGTGCTGTTTATCAATGCTGAAGGTGGTCTTTTGTCACTGAAAGATATGCCTTCTGAGAAGAAAAAGCATATTTCTGTGGCAACTGTGCGTGGTTTAGGTGATGTGGATGAGATTTACAACACCCTTACCACCACAAAGGACTACAAATGGGTGGTACTTGACTCAATTTCTGAGATTGCTGAGGTTGTTCTAGCAGAACAGAAGAAGCAAGAAAGAGATGGGCGTGCCGCATACGGAAATCTGGCTGATATTATGAATGTCACGCTCAGATCTTTCCGTGATATTGAAGGCTACAATGTATACATGTCTGCAAAGATGACTCGTTATACAGACGAGATCACCAATCGCACCATGTATTGGCCTTTGATGCCTGGTAGGCAGCTTACCAATGGTATTGGGTACATTTTTGATGAGGTTTTTGCTCTAAGAGTGGAAACTGATCAGGAAGGTAACCAAACAAGATGGCTTCAGACGAGCAGAGATGTTCAATATGAAGCAAAAGACAGGTCTGGTAGACTAGATATGTTTGAAGAGCCTGACCTTAACCACATTGAAAATAAAATCAATGGAATTTCAGAGGAGAATGATAATGGCACGGCTTCCGCTTAATGACTTTCGGGCTTCCCAGCAGGAGAAGATGGGTTCTTTCACTCCTATCCCTGCCGGAGTCTACACAGCACAGATTACCAAGTCTGAAGTCAAGGAAACGAGAGATGGAAATGGTCAGTATCTGAACCTGACCTTTACAATTCTCGATGGTGAGTATGTTAATCGTAATGTTTGGGCACGGCTGAACATTATCAATCAGAACCCTCAGACTGTTGAGATTGCAAATAAGGCTCTTGCTACTATCTGTGAGTGCTGCAATGTTGACGCACTTGATGACACAGAGCAGCTTCACAACTGTCCTATGGAAATCAACGTAATTGTCAAAGAGGCAACTGCTCAGTACCCTGCTCAAAATGATGTTCGGGGTTACACTGCTATTGCTGGAGTTACTGGTGGTCCTGTTTCAGGAGCTACTCCTGGTAATGGGGGTGATTCCTCTGGTGGGAAGACTCCTCCGTGGAATAAGTAGACAACAGTAAGGGTTTTTTGGACATTCCCTTGGGCTAAGTATCTTGTCAAACCGGGGGGTCGGGCAGGAAGGGACTGGAAGCGTTGGGTACTTTCAGGCTGTTGTTATGGCTATATTTTCAAAGATAAACAAACAAGATGATTCTCTTGTCGAGTTAGATCAAAATAAAGTTGATATGATTGCTTACATGCTTTTAGTTGAAAAGCAGAGTATGCAATACATTGAAGATGAAATGCAAATACCAATCACTATACTTGAAAGTATAGTTGAAGCTAGAACGCATAAGAATAAGTGGCTAAATGCCATCGCCCGTTGGGGCAGACTCAATTTAATTGAAATGTAAATGTGAATGCCTTCGACCTTTTGAGGGGTAACGGTTAGGGTGTTGACAGAATACGAATTTTTGGATCTTTTCCCAGGTAAACTCTGCTTTGTTACCTTGGATGACAAAAGACAAGATCCTACGCTTTTACATTATCATGAAGGATACAAGGAATCGCGTGAAGAGATTCTTTCAATCCTTCGCAATGAAAACAAATCGAAAAACCATCGAGGTGTTTACTTTTGCGTTAATGAGATAGATCGCAATTTAGACTTGCCAAGGAAAAGAACTGAAGCGATGGTGATTCGCTTTAGGGCTGTGTTTCTTGATGATGACATAGTTCGTGATGAACCTAGGAATGATTTTAAAATCAAGCCTTCTATTGTTGTCGAATCAAGCCGTGGCAAGTATCATTATTATTGGCTAACTGATCTTCGTTTCACTGAGGAAAATGCTCAGGAATGGGACAAGGTCATGATAACGCTAATTGATGAGTATGATGGTGATCCTGCTTGTAAGGATAGGGTGCGCATTCTTCGTGTGCCTAAATTCAAGCATCTGAAAGGAAAACCTTTCATATCCAGAGTTGTAGTCAATAATGATATCAAATATAGCTGGGATATAATCAAAGGTGCTTTTCCTCCCAGTGAGCATAGCAGGCCTACAATCAGGCTTACCAAAAAAGATGGTACAACTGAAAGGCTAAGGCTCAATGACTATAAAACTGCAACTGATCTAATAAGGTCTGGTCAAAACTATCATGATTCAATTAGATACCTTGGCTTACACTATTCGAACATGGGAATGTCTGGTGAAGAGATACTTTCACTTTTACAGACTCTCATGGAAACCTGTGAGGTTAAGGATGATAGATGGCTCCAGAGATGCAATCAACTTGAAGATAACCTCAAAGATTGGGTAAAGTTTGTAGAGGATAAGCCTCTTGAAACAACTCAGTTTGAAATTATCGAAGAGGGTGTACTTTCAACTGATCTTGAGTTCCCTCCTGGACTTATGGGTCAACTCTGCAAAGAATTCTATGAAATGGCTCCTCATCCAAATGAAGAGATTGCCATAGCAGGAGCATTCACTCTTGTTGCAGGAATTATAGGCAGAGTTGTAAATATAAATGGAATGGGAACAAACCTTTATATAACACTTGTTGCAGAATCAGGACTTGGTAAAGATGCTGCAATCACCGGAATCAATAAAGCTCTGAGCATACCTGAGCTTATGAGCCAAGGCATTCAGATATTTCCTGAGCAATCTCCTACTGCTGAAAAAGGTCTTGTAAAGCTCATGTGGGATTATCCATCAAGAATACTGGTTGATGATGAAGCTGGTATTATGGGGCAATCAAGATCAGGTGATCAGGCAACTCTGAGAGCATCTAAGCTGAAGATGTTTTCAGCATCCTCTGTTGGTTCAGTTTATACTGGTAGGCAATACTCCACAGATAGGATTCCATTTGTTAATGCACCTTGCTTGACTGTTCTTTCTGTATCAACTCCTGCTATTTACGCAAAGTTGTTGTCAGATAGAGATGCAGCAAGAACTGGTGAACTTAACAGAATGTGGATGATTGAAACCAGAAGGATGAAGGCATATCTCAATAGAAATATGAAAAAGGATTTTTCTGATGAGGTGAAGGAAAGGATCAAAGATTTGGTCTTGTTCTCACATCAGATAAATAACAAAAGAACTGATGGTCCTGCACAACCAACAGTGATACATATGGATATGTCAACAGTGCCATTCTTTGAAGATAATGATAAATGGACTGATATAGCAAATAAGGCAACTGATCCTATCACTGCTCATGTTGCTAATAGAGCTCATGCCAAGATAGCAAAAGTCTCAACTATTGCATCTTTCTTCAATAGCCCTGATGGCAAATTAGGAATAGATGAATACAAATGGGCTAGTGATGTTGTGTCTATTGAGCTTAGAAATGCACCTGTGTCTATGAATTCTCATGAGGACACAGATTTGTATTCTGTTGTCAAATACACAATGATTCCTGCTATTAAATCCATCATGAATAATAGCAAGCATCAAAGACTCACTTCCCAGAATTGCTTTAGATGGTCACCTGTTCAGCAAAAGGTGAGATATAAGTGCAAGCCTCATGCAACTAGCTTCAAGTCTGGTGAGGAGGTTGTTCTTGACTATATGATGAGAGAAGCACTTGTAAGAAACATTGATTATGAAAAAGACAAGATATTGTGCTCTCGTATGGGAGTTGACAGAAGACATGGCAGAATTCTGCTACTATCAGAGGCGGTGAATACATTCTAATGGTAAAAGTTCCCAAGATTGAAGAGAGTGCTGTAAGTTCAAATTACATTCTTAATCAAGTTAATGCCCCTCAAGGAAGACCTAGCAGAAGGTTGGGTATGTCAACACTTGGTGAAGACTGTGTTCGTAAAATGTGGTATAGGTTTAGGTGGGCTAAGCAAGGAAATATCACTAGAAGGATACAGCGCTTGTTTGATGCTGGTCATTTATATGAAGACCAAGTTATCAAATCACTTGTTGAAGCAGGAATGGAAGTTACAGATCAGCAAGACATGCTTCTTGGATGGGCTGGTCATATTGTAGGGTATATTGATGGTGTAGTAACCAATGTTCCTGAAGCTCCTAAAACACCTCACCTGCTTGAAGTTAAAACAATGAATGATAGAAATTTCAAAGAGTTCAAGAAGAAAGGCATTCAGAAATCACATCCAAAGTATTACAGCCAGGCCCAGGCATACTGTGGTAAGAAGAAGCTAACCAGGATCTTGTTTGCTTGTATAAACAAGAATGACTCTGAGCTTTGGACTGAAAGATTACACTTTGATGATGATCACTATAGGTTCATCATGAATAGAGGTATGGATGTTGTAGGCTCTGAATTAGCACCTCCTAATGTAATTGCAGATAGAGGTAATTTTGCATGCAGATTCTGTGATTATTCAGATATTTGCTATGATGGTGCTAATGCAAAGCAAACATGTAGAAGTTGTAAGTATGCTGACCTAGAAAATGAGGGTAAGTGGTCTTGTAGTCTTCATGAAAAGGATCTTAGCAATGAAGACCAAGAAAAGGGCTGCCATCACTACATAACTATAATCTAATGCCTCAGCATGAAGTAGTTTGGGTTCAGGAAGAATCTGAAAATGTCGAATCATGGGAGTTCCAATATTCTCCAAATACTGTAATATGGAGGTGGGTTGCAAATGTTGAGCCTGTCGATGGATGTGAAAATTGCTATAAAGCAATAATAGAAATTCCTGATCAAACTGCTATGGTTAGAGCAAGGTCTATTGACTCTAACAATATTGTATCTGAATGGTCGAATGCAATTTATTTGAATGAGCCTGAATTTGGAATCATTCCAGCATTATTGTTGCTGATATTATTGAAGAGAAAGTATTATGGCAAAAATAGCCAGAGACTATCAAGATGAAGCTGCCAAGGCATTATTCTTTGCAATAAATAAGCCTGACTGTCATCCTATTGCTGCTATTCCTACTGGTGCTGGTAAAACAGTAGTTATGACTGAGTTCATCGAGCACTGTTTGGGCCAAGACTTTTCAAGAAAAATTCTTGTCTTGTCTCATGTCAAGGAAATCTTAGAGCAAAATTATGACACACTCGAAGAAGAGTATGGAGAGCTTCTTGTTGGACTTTATTCCGCAGGACTTGATCGAAGAGAGATCAAAAAGATCACTGTCGCTGGAATCCAGTCTGTATATCGTAAGCCAGAGAATTTCCAAGAATTTGGAATTGTCATCATCGACGAATGTCATTTGGTTAACACCCGCCAAACCGGGATGTACAGAAAGTTCTTATCTGAAATCAATGCATCATACGTTGGACTCACAGCTACGCACTTTAGGACTGGGCACGGATATATCCATGAAGGTGAGAACTCGCTCTTCAATCGCCTTGTATACAATAAGTGCAATATTGAAGGATTCAACGATCTAATTGATAGAGGCTATCTTAGCAAGTTAGTTGCCAAGGGAACTGAAATGAAACTTGATCCTACTGGAGTCAAGATTTCTGCTGGTGACTACTTAAACAAGGATTTGTCTAAGAAATTAGATAGAGATGAGATTACAAAGAAAGCAGTTGCTGAAATTGTAAGATTTGGAAAGCCATATAAAAAGTGGTTGGTATTTGCAATTGATATTGCACATGCTGAGAATGTAACAAAAGCATTAAGAGGAAGAGGCATTAAAGCAAGCTGTGTGCACTCAAAGATGGTTAGTGACCGATCTGATGTTATTGCTGCTTTTAAGCGTGGTGATATAAAGTGCATTGTAAATGTAGACATTTTGACTACTGGCTTTGATGCTCCTGATATTGATCTTATTGCTATGCTTAGACCAACACAGTCCCCAATTCTGCATGTTCAATCTATTGGAAGAGGCATGCGAGTTGCTAAGGATAAAGATCACTGCCTTGTGCTTGATTTTGCAGGAAATGTTGCACGTCTTGGCCCTATTAATGATGTGACTGTTAATCAAGTCAAATCAGGCAAAAGTGATGGCAAGCCTAGAATGAAAGAGTGCCCTGATTGCCAAGGGTATGTTCATACTGCTGCCAAAGAATGTGAATGGTGTGGCTATAAATTCCCTGTAAAAGAGAAAATTCAAGTTAATGCATATGAAGGTGAAATTGTAAGAACTGACAAGAAGCTTGAGATAAGAAAAGAGTGGCAATCAGTTCTTGGTATGAAATACTACCCACACAATAAACCCAAAAAGCCGCCTATGGTCAAGGCTGTTTATTTCATAGGCAACCAAACAATTACTGAATACATTTGCTTAGATCATAACAACTATGCAGGTCATAAAGCAAGGAATTGGGTTAGGTTCCGATTTGATGGCCCTGAATCTGATATGCCTATGACTTCCAAGGATTTGCTCAAAGCTGTTAGGAAGCGCCAGATCAAGGACCCAAAGAAAATCTTGATCAGCTATGGTAAATGGCCAACAATCCACGATGTAGAATTCTAGTCCCCGAGGGGTATCAGGCTTTGTATACGCCCCTCTAAGGGGCGAACGTCCGACCCTAGCCTACCCTACCCCTAACGGAATAAAGTCGCATAGAGGCGATTCTAGGGGTGTTAGCTGACACTTTTCGAGCATAGTTCCCTAGCCTAGTCTAGCGGCCAGGGGCGTAGGTATTTCACTACTTTCGCCAATCTATGTGATGCGCTATAATAGGTTCTTAACCAAGGAGTTTTTGTGCCCAAACTGATCGTTTTGCTCAATGAAGGTCTTTACAAGACTGTAGAATGTGAACCTGAATTTGAACTAAATTTCTTAAATGGAATAATTGGAGGCTGGCCTGAGTGTGCACTTCAGGTTCCAAGCCCTAGCTATCTTTTTGAAAGTGTAAATGGAACAGACTGGTCACTTGATCTGTGGTGTGATGAGGAGGGCCATCTCAAGCGCCTGCCTTTCACAGTTAATAGACCAACTGACTTGCACCCTCTTGTTGGTCCAATTGTCATTTGCAACAGAAGAGAGTTTTGGTGTGATGATGGCAGGGACTTTAGACTCAGACCATTTGATGATAATACTACAAAACAGATCCGGGATGTTCTTCGTGAAAGAAACTGGGCTGAAGAAGTTTTCAATGCTGGTGATGTAGGATCACCTGAAACAGATGGCGGAGAAGCAGCATAATGTATATAATTGGTGCAGGTATGGCTGGGTGTTTAGCAGCTATACATTTTCCCAATTCAGTCATACTAGAAGGCAATCCTGAACCAACTAGGAATCATTTTGCACTTCTAAGAATGAGAACAAATAGAATTGAGGAGATGACTGGAATAAAATTCAAAAGAATTATAGTTGATAAATTCATATGGGATGAGCAGACGTATGACTGTACACAGTCTGTTCTTCCTAGACACATAATCAATTATTCAAGAAAGGTCTCTGGTGTAGCATCCAGCAGATCCATAGTGAACTTAGAACCAGAATTGAGATTTATACCTCCTGATGATTTTCATAGCATCATGCTAAATAATCTTGAAGGTAGAATTAAATATGATCAAAAAGTAACAAGTATAACCCCAAATTATATTGAGTGTGATGGTGGTGCATATGAGACTGGGTTTGAGCCTACTATAAGCACACTTCCCATATCTGTGAATATGAAGGCCACAGGTATTGATGTTGATTATCAGCCTAACATTCCTGAGTCTAAGACCATATATGTTCGCAGGATTAAGCTGAAAAAATTCAATATGTTTACCACTATATACTTTCCAGATCCAATTGTGAATGTATATAGGGCAAGCATTTCTGGCGATATACTTACAATTGAAAGTATTGATGAGCCTTGCTCTGATGTATCTATGAAAGTTGCTTTCCAAGCTTTTGGTCTTGATGTTGAAGCAAGTGGTGATTATACAATACTAGATAAAAGCATAAAGCAGATTAATGGAAAGATAATTTCATTAGATGATAATGCTAGGAAATTAGCACTGTTTGAAATGACCAAGAAATGCAATTTGTATTCCCTTGGTAGATTTGCCTGTTGGCGTCAGATACTTCTTGATGATGTTGTAAATGACATAAAGCAGATTCACAAAATGATAACAACTCACCCGTATGATAGGATCTTGTAATGGAAGTCAATCTAATCAACTATACTCCTGATGCTCTCGCACTTTTGATTTACACAAAGAACACTAGGCTTCAAGGCAAGATGTCTTTGCTGGAAATTAAAGAGGCATCTCCTGAGTGGCAAATGGAACAACTCTCTTATATGAGGGACACAATCAAATCAAGCTGGGAGTTTGTTGATTATGTTTTTGAGATTAACAATGTAAGTAGAGCATTTACACACCAGCTAGTTAGGACTCGACAAGGCTCATATGCACAAGAGTCACATCGCTCTGGTGATCTTAGTGATCATCTTTGGGTATCACCCTCAGTAGACAAATATGGTGGTGATGTTATTGCAGAATTTGATACTGCTATGGAAGTATCATTCAGAGCTTATGAGCAGCTTATTTCAGAGGGAATGGAAAGACAAGATGCTCGTGGCTTGATTCCTACAAATGTTGAGACTCACATCATTGCCAAGTTTAATTTGCGTACACTTCACCAGATGGCAGAAGTTAGGCTGTGCACAAGAACACAGGGTGAATACCAAGATGTATTCAGAGCGATGAAAGCTGCTATTATTGAAGTACATCCTTGGGCTGATGACTTTATCAATGTGTTCTGTGCTAATCATGGCACGTGCTGCTTCCCCAGATACACTGAGTGTCCAATCCAAAAGTACACACTCAATAGCGATCAGGAAAGATTGAATACTGTCAAGAGAAATGTCCGTGATGAACATGAGCGCAATAGACATGCTGCCAATCCTGAGGCTCGTGGCGGGGAAACTATGTGATGGATAAGGCTTGGATTGTAGATCTGGATGGCACCCTTACTGATTGTGACTGGCGAGACCAAGTAAAGAAGAAAGCTGAAAAATCTGGAGTTTATGATCTTTATGATCACTTAGGCCACTTTGATCCTCCTCGTCAAAATGTTATTGATTTAGTCAAGAGAGCTAGATCTGGTAATCGTAAGATCATGATTGTGACTAGTCGCTCTGATGCTAGGCGAGATATTGCTATTGCTTTGCTTTCTCGTTTAGAAGTCAAGTTTGATGGTCTATTCATGAGGAAGGAAGGTGACTTGACCCCTACTGCTGAATACAAATTAGCAGAAGTTACAAATCTTACTTTTAATTATGAGATTGAAATGGTCATTGATGATCACCCTGAAGTTTGTAATATAATGAATCAGTATGGCTACAATGTATGCAAAGCAGGGAGAGACATTTGAGGCCGGATGAATCGCTATTTGTACTGTCGGAACTCTATAGGCAAAGAAATGAAGAGTATGGGGACAATTACAAGAACTTCGGTGCTATCATAGAGGTTATGTTCCCTAATGGTATTCACCTTTCTTGTGCTAGTGATTTTAACCGGATTGCTGTTTTATTCCATATACTTGACAAAATCACTCGTTACATAGCAAACTTCGATAATGGTGGTCATCAGGACTCTCTTGATGATGTATCTGTGTACGCACAAATGCTAAAGGAACTTGATCTTGATAGAGCAGCTGTTCAGACTAGGGATGAAAAGAGAACTTCCTCAATTTAAGCAATGGCATAATGATGGCATCGTTCTAAATATTGGAAGTGGTAATGATGTAATAAAAGGATCTGTAAATCTGGATCTTCCAGAATACAATGCTGATGTTGATCCAATTCCATTTGATGATGGTAGTGTAAGCACAATTCATGCATACCATGTGATTGAGCATTTGGCCAATCCTATCTTTTTCATCAAAGAATGCCAACGTGTCTTAACAGTTGGTGGTCTAATTAATATTTGCGTTCCACATTACAAGTCTGAAATTGCTTGGCACGATTTGACTCATAGGAGAGCAGTTGCACTTGATACTTTTGAAACTTTGCTAAAAACTGAATATTACAATACAGGGAATTGGGAACTTGAGCTTATTGGTTCTGTAGCAATAGGCATCGTTGATAGAAACTTAGCAATCCTCACACAACTGGAAAAGATAGAACTGTGATATATGTATTCTTTGATACAGAGACAACAGGCCTTTTAAAGCCTGAAGAAGTTAACCTCAATTTACAGCCTGAAATTATTGAGTTGTATATGGTTAAACTCTCTCTTGATGAGAATAATGAATTCAATTTTGTAGATGAATTTAATAGCTTTATGCGTCCAAAGAGTATGCCTTTAGATCCAGTTATAACTAAGATCACAAACATAACAAATGAAATGATTGCTGATGCCCCAACATTTATCAGCTTGTATCCCAAGATGGCTGAATTTATGACTGGAGTTGATGTCTTGGTAGGACACAACACTTCATTCGATGTTGGAATGGTATGGACTGAATTGGCAAGAATTGAGTGTGAGACTAAATTCCCTTGGCCAAGAATTCAGAAGTGCACAGTAGAGTTGAGTCTCCCAATTGAGCACCATAGATTAAAGCTAAGTGATCTTCACACAAAGGCTACAGGCCATCCGCATGATGGTGCTCATCGTGCTAAGGAAGATACCATGGCTTTAGTCACATGCTATAAATGGCTTATGGAAGAGGGATATGCTCTGTGATAAATTTAGCATTAAGAACTGAATATTCATTCGATACATTTGCACACATTAAGGATATTGTAAATACCGGTGGGTCTGCTATTGGTATTGCAGATCAGAATTCCACCTTTGGTCATTATCAGCATTACAAATTATGCAAAGAGAAGGGCATCAAACCTATTCTTGGTGTAAGGCTTATGGTTACAAAGCCAAGAGAATGGGTAGAAACTGAAGGCAAAAGAGTAAAGATGTGGGGGCCTGTTTACATCTTTATTGCCAAAAATAGAGATGGCCTAATAGAAACATACAAACTTGTAAAGAAAGCATATTCAAATTTTTATTATCATCCATTTATTGAAATTACTGATGTAAGTGATTTATCTGATAATATAATTGTAATTGCTGAAGACATTCAATTTCCTGATAGAGTTGATTACATAGGCATTAGTCCTAAAACATCAGCAAAGGTCTTGCTCAATACTGATATACCAAAAGTAGCAATATCTTGTAATAAGTATATCCACCCAAATGATAGAAGAACATATCAGCTTTTGTCTGGCTCTCAAAGAAGTGGACAAACTTATCCTGAATATATTTTGTCAGAAGATGAGCATCTGGCAATCTGTGGTAGCAGGGAGGCCATAGAAAATACATACAAGATTGCTGACCAATGTGATGTTGAGTTTATCAAATCAGATATGGTCAAATATAAAGGCTTGGCTAATTTTGATCTGCTATGTAAGAACGGTGCAAAGAAGAAGGGAATTGATTTAGAAGACCCTGTTTACAAAGAGAGATTTGAGAAAGAAGTCAGACTCATCAAAGAGAAGAATTATCTTGATTACTTTCTCATTGTTTCTGATATGATCAAGTATGCAAAAGAGACAATGTTTGTTGGTCCAAGTAGAGGATCAAGTGCAGGATCTCTGATTTGCTATCTTCTTGATATTACAGAGATTGATCCGATCAAGTACGATCTCATCTTTGAAAGATTTATTGATATCAATCGTGCAGACTTGCCAGATATTGATATTGATTTCCCTGATGTTAGCAGAAACAAAGTAGTCAAATATCTTGCCAATAAATATGGACAAGATAGAGTTGCTCATATTGCTACAATATCAAGACTAAAGCCTAAGTCAGCAATAGGCATCTTCGGCAAAAATCTTAGTATTCCTTTTGCTGATTGCGAGGATGTTAAGGGAGCAATTATTGAAAGAAGTGGTGGTGATGCTCGGGCTGCTATGTGCATCACAGATACCTTTGATACAACTGAAGTTGGTAAAGACTTTGTTGAGAGGTATCCAAGCATGCGCCTTGTTGAAAAGGTTGAGAATCACGCATCCCATACTGGTACACATGCTGCAGGCATCATTGTTTGTAATGATCCTCTCACAGATTACTGTGGAGTAAATACTCGTGAGAATGTAATCATGTTAGACAAGCACGAAGCAGAAGGATTGAATCTGCTTAAGATTGATTGCCTTGGTCTTCGTACTTTGTCTATTCTACAGGAAGTAGCTGATCGTGCTGGTATGCACTATTCTGATTATTACAATCTTGATCTTGAGGATGAGAATGTATACAAGACTCTAAATGATATGCGCTTATTTGGAGTATTTCAATTTGAAGGATATGCTCTACAAGCAGTTACCCGTGAAATGGGTTGTACAGAATTTAATGATATTGCTGCAATTACATCACTAGCTAGACCTGGGCCTTTACAGTCTGGTGGTGCTAATTTGTATATCAAAAGAAGGATTGGTGTCGAAGAGGTTGAATACCTTAGTGAGCATCCTAGTGTAATAAATACTACAAAAGACACTTATGGAATTATCATCTATCAAGAGCAGCTGATGAGAATTGCCAGGGAATATGGAATGATGTCATGGGAAGATGTTAGTGATCTTCGTAAGGCAGCATCCAAGTCTCTTGGTGAAGAGTTCTTTAACAAGTATAAAGACAAGTTTATGGAAGGCACTGCATCACAAGGAATAGACCCAAGAGAAGCAGAGCATGTATGGAGTAACATGATGACTTTTGGATCTTGGGGATTCAATAAAAGTCATGCTGTTAGCTATGCTTTGATTTCTTACTGGACTGCTTGGGCTAAGACATACTACCCATTAGAGTTCTGTGCTGCTAACATGAACAATGCTAGAAGTGAGCAATCTGCAATACGCATTCTTAGAGAAATGGTAAAGAATGAAGGTATTGATTATGTTGCAATAGATCCTGATGAATCTACAGAAAGATGGGAAATACACGATGGTAAGCTGATAGGAGGCTTAACCAATATTAAGGGTATTGGCCCAAAGAAAGCAGTTGATATAATCAAAAGAAGAAAGAATGGGAACCTTACTCCCAAGATGGTTGATATGCTTCTCAACCCTCAAACTCCTTTCAATATATTATTTCCTGCTAAGCATTATTGGGGTGATATATATGAAAACCCAATGAAGTTTGGATTGAATGGGAAAATATCTGAAATCTGTGACATCAGGGATCAGGGTGAGTATCTATTTATAGGCAGGCTTGCAGATAGAAACTTGAGAGATCTGAATGAATATCAGCTTGTAGTTAAGAGAGGTGGAGACATCATTGAAAATGATACTCTTTATCTTAACTTAACACTGGAGGATGATACAGAATCAATTAGTTGTACAATTGGTCGTTTTGATTATGAAAGGCTAGGTAGAAATATAGCAGAAAATGGTAAAGTTGATCATGACTGGTATTTAGTATTCGGCATAATTGACAGCCATTGGCGTAGAATCAAAATTAAGAATATAATTAACCTTTGGGAGTGGGCAAAGGATGATTGAGCTTTTCAAGAAAACTAAAGATGGTATTAGGTATTGGTCAATTGATATTGAATACCCGACAGCAGAGCTAATAATTGACTATGGTTGGCTTAATGGTGCAATACAGACTCAGTATGAAAGTGTAGAAGAGAATGAGTCTGGTAGACCAATTGATGAACAACTTGAGCTAAGAAGAGACTCAAGAGTAAATGCCAAGATTGATTCTGGATATAGGTATACAGTTGATCAAGCTATAGCAGAGGCTGGTCAGAACACTCTTGGTTTTTACAGGCCTATGCTTGCTAAGAGATTTGATCAAATCAAAAATATAAACTGGGAGAACATGTGGTGCCAAAATAAGTATGATGGCCATAGGTGTCTTATGAGAAGAACGCAAGATGGAATAGTTGCTTATTCTAGGCAAGGCAAAGAGATCACCACTATAGATCACATTACATCAAGTATGCATATACCATTTAATGCTACACTAGATGGAGAGCTATATTGCCACGGAGAAAGTCTGCAGCGAATTAGCTCATGGGTTAAAAGGAAGCAAATAAATACAAAGAAAATTGAATATGTCGTTTATGATTTGGTATCTAAAACAGAACCATATTATGAAAGATATAATAGAATCAAGAATATGAATCTTGGTGAAAATGCAAGAATGGCACCAACAGACAAAACAATATCAGCTGAGCATGTTACACACATGTTACAAAGTTCTATTTATGCAGGATATGAAGGGCTTATCCTAAGAGACAAAAATGCAAAATATGAAGTTGGTGCAAGATCAAAAGGTCTGATTAAAGTAAAGAAATTTCTTGATTCAGAATTCAAAGTTTTGGATGTAATTGAATCATCAGATGGTTGGGGCATTTTAGTTTGCGATACTGGCAAAAGATCAAAGTTCAGAGTTTCTGCTCCAGGAACAATTCCAGAGAAGACTAAAATTCTCAATAATAAGCACGACTATATTGGCCAGTTGGTCACAGTTGAATATGCTAACATGACTGCAGATGGAGTACCATTCCACCCTGTGGCAATTAGATTCAGAGAAGACATATGAACAACGATTATCTAAACTTGATCTTTCTTGCGTTGACTACATTAGTCATAGCAATGCTAATAGGATTTTGTGCAGGAACCACAGAGAGATTATGCCTAACTGCTAGCTTTGGCGCAGAATACTGCCTTTCTGATTGAAACAAAAAAGCCCCTCTAAGCGCCTAGATTCTTCCCCTAGCCTAGCCTATAGGCTCTGAGAAAAAGTCGCTTAGAGGGGCTTCTGCACGGCCCTAGGTAGCGTTTTAGGGACGAAGCTACATACCAATCCTTGCATTGTGTGCTCTACAAAATTGAGCTAACCTGCCTAAGAAGTCAAGAATCAACTGATCTCTTTCCATTTGTGATTCTTCCCTACCAAGACTTCTGATTGCTTCCAATTCCTCTTCACTTGCCTTAGAGCAAGGAGGAAAAGAGGAATCTGTGGCATACCTACCGTGACAGCTTGCTCCAAGCGTCAGCCACAGAATCACTATCAGTGTGAACAGGCTCAGATTCGATGAGCTTAGCAATCTTCTCACGCCTATTCCTTGCCTTCTGAATATCAATCAAAGCAGATTGTTTTCCACTTTCTTTAGCACTTTTTCCATAAAGAACTGCAACTGTGAATGCAGCTGCCAAAGATGCTAAGAATGAAAAGAAAGTGTACATTTTAATCTACCGATCCAGCATTCCTACTCTTGCCAATATTGTTAGCAATAAAGTCCCAAGCTAAGCGAACAGGCTTAGGCCAAGTGGACTTGAATTCTTCTGTGAAGAAAGAGGCATCAAGACCTGCCACAATGTAAGCAAACATGGCATAGGCAGGAACAACCCACCAGTTGCCTTCAGAAAAACTATTTATAAAAGCAGGAACATCACTCATATACAATCTCCAAAGTTTGGTCCAAGTAACATGGCCCTTACATTTAGGCCTGGGCATTCAGTCGTGTTGACTAAATCTCTGTGTCCATAAGTCCTGATATCAGGATAAAGCACAATCACAGAAAGGTAGTGCTGGAATAGTGATCTTACTTGCATCCTATTCCATTTATTTGCTTCACTAGTATTATCACCTGTGAGGCATATGGCTATACTTCCAGTATTGTAAGGCTTTTGTGCTGCAGGTGCATATGCCAAATCCCTACCTTTGTGTATAATTCCTTCCTGTGTTATTACATAATGGTAGCCTATATCATCCCATCCATTTCCATCTACATGCCAGCTTTTGATCTCTTCAAAAGTTGTATCTATTGGGCTTGCAGAATGGTGAACTACATAGTTTTTTATAGGCCCATTATATGTCATTGTACCTGCTGTATTATGAAAGCAACTATGCTAGCAAAAGTAGCACAGACTGCAATTGTGGTGTAAATCTTAGTCTGCAGACTGCTTAGAGAACTCTCTAGTTTGTCTATTTCATCTGCCATAAGATTGATTGAAGTTCTTAAGTTCTTCATATCATACGACAGCTTCTTTACCTCAGTTGTTAGAGTGCCCCATTCTCTTCCAGTAGGACCCCCATTAATTTCTGTCAAGACTAATCACCAACCTTTCAGCACAGGCTAGAAGCAGGCAGTATTTGGATTGTGGAACTCCCTACCAACTCCAAGTCCATCACAGAAGCAATACTGATCGTCAGTATCATTGTAGAAGACATATGCCTCAGGAGCATTGGCACAAGGATCAGTAGTCACAGGCTTTCCAGTTAGAATTTGTGCACCGTCTGTGGCATTGTCAGGGGCATGAGCAGTTGAATATCTCAAGGGCTGTGATGTTGTCGTATCGTCAACCCATATGTGGTTGCCATCATCATGTTCACCCTTTAGGGCTATATGCCCATTGTTCCAAAGCCCACCAGCGTGAGTTATGTTCCCATAAAAGCTAGGATTGCTTGCACATATGGTTGCACCAGTTCCACAAGTCTGATCATCAGCATAGAATACAGATCCTGCAGAGCCATAGCCAAGCTGATTGTAGACATAAAACGCTCTTCTTCTGCCGCTTATGTTAGAAGAATTAGCACCAGTTGCAAATGGCTGAAGCATTCTTATGCCGGCAGAGCCATTGTATGTATTGTCGGTGCCACGGAAATCATGTCTCAAATCAATTATGTATGATTGATAGCTAGGGTTGTTCGACACTAAGTTCTGAGTCTGTGAAACAGCACTTACTGCAGGGTTGTTATCTGCATGAGAACCAACAGTTAGAGCAGTTGGCAATATACTACCATCATAGTTTATTGCGACACTATGCTGATATAGTCCATCGTAGGTAGTATCAGAAGTTTGTATTCTCAAGGGGAAAAGGGGATTTCGCGGCTGAACTCTCCAGTTATAGAATGCATTATTCTGCCTAGTCTTCCATTCAAACTGGTGTGCTCTCCAGCCTTCTTCTACATTACGTGATGTGACACTAGCAACCGTTATAGTAGCAGTATCACCGCTAGCATCAGTAACAGTTACAGTTGTTCCTTCTAGCTGTCCAAAATCATGAATCCACTCAAGAAGGTTTGTAGATATTGTGTTGTAAGACCTAACATAACCACGAGCATTTGTACCAGCACTAAATGTAACAAACTCACCAGGCTGAGGATTAAAACCTGCTTGCGGACTTGTAACAGTTGCTCTATTTATGGGCGGGTAAAGGTCATAGTTTAGCTCAAACCAGGTTTCATCACCAGTCGCAGTGGCTCTATATGAGCCCTCCCAAGATGCATCAGCAGCATGTTCATATTGATTATAAGCACCAGGGGAATTTACACCCGTCTTGTTGTAAAAGTATCCTACTAAATTATTTGCTTCTGGTGCAGGTTGGGCTGCAAATTGATTCGGATTTGGATATGTGATTCCATATCCTAATTGAGTTGTTGCAGGATCAGTTATATTTCCATTGATCAGGTTCTCATTTTGAAATGAAGTAGGTGAGGGCTGAGTTGATTCACCTGTAGTTGCAGGCTCCCAGCTTGACCCATTGTACTCAATGACCTGGCCGGTTGTAACCCCAGCTGTACTAACATCAGTCAGATCATTAAGTGCTAGGGATGCAGAACCTCCAGCAGTCCCTAATCCGATGGGTGCTCCTCCAGGCCCACATACACAAGTAGACTTAAAGCTGCCGCCTCCATCAACTCTGCCATCACCATTGGAATCTGTGCATGCTCCAGCACTAGGTCCATCATCAATAACTGTGAATACAGTTCCCTGAAGAGTTCCTGTTGCACTACAATCAGGAGACTGTGCAGCAAGGCTTATGTTCCAATCTATTTCAGAAACATTCTTAGGTATGCACTCTGTTGGCCAAGCCCTCGATGCATCCCATGCAAATGTTGTTTGGACTTCCTCACCAATTCTGTTTGCACCACAAGAAAGAAGTCCAATACCATCGTCAGCAACTCCTCCGTTGAACCCAGCATCCATATTTAGAACGCCAAATGCAACTGGAGAGTAAATTCCAAATGCAATTTTGCCTTGAGTTACTATGTTATCAGCAAAATATATCCTTGCATTATCAGGATCGTCAGTCCCTCTGATCCCAAAAACAGCAGAATCAGGATTTGCAGTTTGGAATGAATTATCCGTTACATTAATCCCACCAGGGCCAATTCCACCAAGAGCTATATCAGCAGAGGATTTGACCAGAATGTGGGCACTGTAGCTAGGAGCCGCGTCATTAATATTAGTCGTCTTTGCAGATCTTAAGAAATCATTATGGTGTATATCAATAAACTCATTGTGACCTCCGCTGACGCCATTACCACTTGGATTATCACCAGCTATGTATATAGAAGCGCCGTATGAACGGTTCCCTGTTATATTTGTAAAAGATCCAACATCAAAGACATTCTCTGAAATATCAATATACCTTACACCTCTGCCAATATTCAAACAAGTGCTAGAAGATTGTAAGCACTTATTGCCAGAGAAAGTACCATAGTCACCAATCATATCAACAACAGAAGAAACCTGATTAGTTCCAGTGCCATCTGTACTAAGAATGTTAACATCATTTCTTTCAAAAATGTTGTTTGTTATCTTATACATAAAGCCTTGGTTTCTAATGAGCCAAACGCTAGCAGACTGATTCCCAGCACTATTGATTGTATTAAGTGCAGTATTATCAGAAACAACATTATCTGTGAACTGCATGTAGTTGCTAATATCTACAAGCCCACCGCCAGTGTTGTATCGGAAAATGCTATTTCTTACCTTGGCATTTGCTAATGAAGGAGCTGTATTTATAGCACCACCAGAACCCATTGCTGTATTGCTGTTTATGATGCCAATGTTATCAAGTGTGATGTTATATCCAGATGAAAGCGTTATAAGAGAGCCATTATCGCAAACAGCCTGAGTTCCATCAGTACAGCCTCCAGTTCCGATGTAATCGTTGTGCGTAATATAGAATCCTGTTACTGTGATTCCTTGAGGCATCCTAGATTCATCTATTCTAGCTCCAACTGTAGCAACTCTGCTATTGCCGCTGCCACGATCAATCAAAGAAGAGCTATCAGATCCCATTACCTCAAAGGGTATAGTGGGCCTTGTGTTCCCAGCACCATTTATGTTCTCAAGAACAGGTATCGGGCCAAGGCTAACAAGAAGACCTGAATTTGCAGTTTGCCCATTAACAGCAGACCCGCAAGCACCACCAATAGATCCAACTCTTATAAGAGTTCTGCTGATTCCTCCTCCCATGTTTGTTTGGGTAAGAGTGTGTAAAGAACCAGGGGTCATATTGTTAGTTACATATCCACCACTGTTTTCAATGCAAAGTGTATTGCCAGTATCAATATCAGAACTAAGCCTGTTATTTCCACCAGTTGCAGCATCACTAGCAGGCAAGTTTGTATTATCACAAACTCCATCACCAGTCAGATCACCACAATTTCCCTTTCTAATTCCAACTCTTACAATTGCAGAACCAGCACCAGTAGCATTCGGATCGCCAATCTTAAAGTCACCATTGATAAGTGTGGTTCCGCCTCTGACTGCAGTCCAGGTATTTCTCAAACCCTTGTTGTGAACAAAGTGTGTTCCATCATACTTAAGGTCAAGGAAGCCATCTGTATCAACGCCCTGGCCCTCAAGGGTCATGTTGGAGTGTATGGCTTCAATACCAATCAGAGCCCTACCCAATTCATTAACAGCACAGGTCTGTGTGTAATCTTGACTAGTAGAATTCCAACAATTGTTGCTAGTTATTCCATTTCCTTTCAGTACATAAGTTCCAGTCTCGAATACAACCTTAGTGCCTTCTTTGTACTGGTTTCTTATTGCATTGAAGTCATCTGCAATGTCATCCCAAATTCTCTGTCCATGAAAGCTACATTCTTCAGGATTATTTGCAGAGTCTGCTCCAGCACCGCCGCCAGCAACAGACCAATCAAATTGTGTTATATTTGTCTCACTAGTAGCATGAGTTCCACAAAGCCAACCATATGAATAGCCAGAGGTTGTACTGGAATCTCCACCACAATCACAGGTGTACCAAGATGTACCATCACCATCATGATCCTGGGGCATATTTATTATGTTATAGCCTCCAGTTATATCACCTATAGTTGCTAACTGAACACCGCCAATCTGAGACTCTAGCTCAGGAAGTGTGTCCATTTCTGCAAATACAGGATCAGCTTCAGTTGTTACAATAGTAGATCCAATCTGAGACTCTAGTGCTGCAAGACTATTCATCTGCTTGAAGAAAGGATCAACCTCAACAATGGGCCCAACCTGATTGGATCCACAAACTTCAAGTATGCTACTCCCAGTGCCGGTTATTGCGGTGTTTACCTGTGCTCTAAGGAATTGTGTTGTAGTTGCTAAGAAGTCTGCATCAGCAGTAAGTGCTGCAACAACAGGCGAGCCACTACTGTTAATATCTGCAATCATATCTGTGCAGCTATTAGTGTCTACGCCATCAGTACAAGACTTGAGTGTTATGTCAGCACCAGTTCCTGTTCCATCAAGCTTATCATATACAAAACGTGCATTTGTAATTGCTGTTGTATTCAGAGCAGGAGTGTAAGAAGATGCAGAATCAGCATAGCTAAGTCTGAGGTATCGGCACTCTTCACCTGCTATCATATCAGTAGTGAAAGGTGAATACCTATCAACATACCAATCAGCAGCACTAGCACTAAAAGGCATCAAAAGGGCAAAAACTAAGAGTATGAATTGTTTCATCTTTTATTACCTGTAGAAGTAGTATGCATGTGTGGAAAGTGTTACAGTTGGCACTGAACTAGAACTTCCATATGATTTTGCAAAATACTCTCTATTTGCATTCACTTTAACTTTTGCAGTTCCAACTGATTCCAAATCAAAAGGAGAACCAGTATAAGATCCATCAGTGATATTGGAATCTGAAAAAGCATAATCAGCAACGTCAGATGAAGTAACCATTAACCTGAATAGCCTGTTATTATTGGATGATACATAGTTCATTTTACTATACACCATGGCATAACAATCAGGAGGGCAGCGATTTGACGTAATTGTTTGTCTTGTATTGATAGCAAAGGCAGAACTTATATCAGGATCATTATTATCATCATAGTAGAAATAATTTGGATCTGTAGAGTGATTGAAAAACTTTACAATACCACTACTAGCATCAGTCAGAACCCAACCAATCTGTCTCCAATTAGGATATGTGCTTGCTCCTGCAGCAATTCTTAAGTTGGAAGCAGTTGGATTTGTATCAAATCCTGCATCAGTACCAGATGAACCTGATATGATAAAAACTCTGTAAAAGGTATTTGGATTCAAAGAAATAGTAGAAGGTCTACCACCACCATTACCTGCAACCCATGTAGCACCAATATTCTTATTAAGAGTTGTTGCAAGATTAGCGTTTATGTATGTTCCAGCAGGGCTTGAATTTGTAAAAGCAGAACCAGTAGCAATTTGAATTTCTGAGGAATTTATCCAGCTGATAGTCATCCCATCAATGTGACCAGGAGGGTAAATATTGGCAATTTGAGGCTTAATGGATCTTTGCAGAACAACAAAAGTTGTTCCATTGAATCTGACTTCGCAATCTCTAGTTGTATCTATATCACCAGCTAATAGCGCAGTCTCTTCACCAACTATTGCATATGTTACACCCCTGTAAGTTAGATTAGGTGTAGCAATTGTATTTGCACTAGCAGGCCTAAACTTCAGTGTAAGGCCAGTATATATAGCAGTTCGAGTGAAAGAGTTGTTGGCATGTGCTAAATTGTATGCACCACCAGATCCACTATCTGTGCACCAAATTGCAAAACCTGTGCTAAAGCGATCGAGCGCCGCAATCAATTGGTCTAGAGCAGATGCACTAGGGGTCTGGCCTGATGCAGTAATAGCATTAAGAATCTCACTAGTCACCTGGTTTGATTCTCCGGCAGCGTAAATGCCTTGTGCATTAGCTCCGCCGTTTGCAACTTTATTATTTATTGAGTCCATTATAACCCCGTGAATAGAATATCACAATGTGCAGGCTTTGCTTTCCTCAGAACACATCGTAAAAGTGCAGCCCCAGCATCCTGGAATGGAAAATCAAAAGTGTAATCAAAAGAGTTTTGAGTTTCCAACTGAGTCACAACTATAGTTTGCCTTGCTCTAGTTGCAATACCAAATCCTCTGCTTGCAAGAACATATCCTTCATTAACACCAGTGAAATTAGTAGGATTAGGAGGCAAAGTATCATTTATAGTTATATAGATAGCTTCACTTCCAGGTGCAGTATTAAAAGAGTGAACTATAAAATTACCACCAACGCCTGATGTTGTATTAATAACTAGGCACTTCATACCAACATAGATTAGAGAAAAATCAGGAGGTGTAGCAAACGAAGTTATTTCATAATCTGCAACTGTACTGGTAGCTATTGTTGCATTAGAATCAGACAAGATGACTGCATTATCAATACTTAGCTTTGGATCTTCTGTGCCATAGCCACCTTGATTTACAGGCACATGATCAATTCCGCTTCTTACCTTGATATCCTGGCCAATTCTTTCAGCAAAAATTTCAAAGTCAGATGAAGTCTGTATCCCCAGAGAAGACAGCTTTAGTATTACATTGTTTCTTCTTTCTTGCAATGTTGCCCCAATAGGGAAGCAAGAGTCAGGTATTCCTACAGCACTCTCCCAATTTGTTATAAGTGTTTCAGTAGTATCAGGGAACCACTCATTAACAAATGCTGCAATTTCAGTTTCCATCCTAAAGAATTCTTCAGCAAATCCAAGAAGCATTCTCCTCAGGTTTGAAGATTCATCTTTAGCTGCCTTGAAAGAATCACCACTTGGAAGGTAATTGTTTACAAATACTTCAATATTGTTTTCAATTGTCATATCACACCGGATATGTTGTTGTGCCTAATATCGGCAATTGATTGGGAGCAGGAGTGACATCAGCAGCAGGAACTGTCATTGTAAAGCTAGTGACTCCATCGCCTGTGCTTGTATCAATTGTGGAATTTATTGCAGATCTTATGTCATCTAACGTAAGAACTTCACCAGGAGCAGCTTGAGTTTCAAATAACTGTGTCAAGTTCTGTGTTATGCTGGACTTCATGTTTGCAGTATTTGGAGTCAATGCTGTAAGAGTCACTGCAACACTAACAGTTGCTGCTTGTGCAACAATAACGTCATTATCAGATGTATCAGCAGGCTTTATTGCTAAAACTGCTTGCTTAACTTCATCAATCTTTGTAGTGCTGGGAATAGGAGGTGTGGAACCATCAACTAACGGGTAAATTGTCACTTGCCCAATATTAGGCGTTATTTCTTTTACATAGACTCTAGTTATGGAAGTAACTGCAAGTGCAACTGTCTCTATCTGTGCAACGTTAAAGTTAGCAACTGGCTTTCTCAATCTATCAAGCAGTCTCTTTCTAAGATCAGCATTGCTCTCTTGATCGGATCCACCACTTAGACCTAAAGGCCCAACCATGCCAAGATTGGTGATACCAGCAACTCCAGCTGTTAGACTAAGCCCAGTAAAAGCTGCAAGGTTTGTTGCTTTGCCTGTTGATATAGATCGGATAGTCACTTCATTACTACTGAAACCAACAAGTGTGGTACCACTAGCAGGAACTGTTCCAGTAAGCGGAGCAGTAACAGTAAAAGTATTTACACCAGTTGTAGTTACTTGTCTGACGCCATCAAGCTGAGAATAGGATGAGAATGCGAAGTTGCAATCAGCACCAGTTGGAAGATAATGGTCATTATAAGTAACTGTGAATAAATCACCACTTCTAGTCCAAGTTGCTGGCTGTACTACTGTGAGCCTTAGGCCTGAAGAAGCAGTAGTTTCATACAAGTTGCCATTGCTATCAGTTAGAGATGTACCAGCAGGAATTAGTCCAGTGGGGAATACTGACCCTGTGTAATACCAGACTCCAGTTGAGCTATCTCCTGCCTTTCTCGAAAGGTTATAAATTGATGCCCAGCGCTCAATATAAAGGCTAGTCGTATCAGGGAATAGCTCTGTAATAAGCTGATTTATAGAGTGATAAAAGCTGTACACTCTTTCAGCAAATGCATCAGCTAATGTACCAAGCCACTCTCCAGCAATAAAAGGATTAGCAATCGGCAGATATGATCTAATATCTGCTTTGATTCTATCCCTAACTTGCTTTGCATTATCAGGTAGATTCAGCATTACTTACCCGTGCCATCCCAAATTGCGTAGTATTTTTCTTCAGTAGGGCCATCTGGACGCTCAATTGTTACAGTGAAGTTGACCCTATTTTCGAGTATTTGTATTCTTGATCTAACTCTTGTAGCAATGCCTGTGGCTACAAAAGTTCTTTCCAGTGCTCTCTTTACCTCAGACTTTATGAGGTTTATATCCTTCTGAGTCAATCTTAACTGATTGTAGACCCAGAATCTTGATCCCACAGGCACAGGATTGTCTTGGTTCCCTATCCACCCTCTTCTCAATTCAGGGATTTGTACCTGTCCTTCTTCTGCTCTTTCCTCAGAAAGAATAGTGTTTATAATTGCAGATTCAAAAGAATCTTCTGTTTCCAACTGGCCTTGGTCATCAAAACTGATATCATAATAAGAGCCAGTATGTGTTAGTTTGGCATCATGCTTAGGCATTAGTTCTCCGGTATTGTGCCTTGCGTGCCACCACGCGTATGCCTATGCTCTGTTAAATCAACAACGCCATTGCTGTTTGTTACGTTTGTAGCTCCACCAAATGAAACATCACCAGTCAAAGTGGATTGAAGATCAACCGTTAAGTTTGCATCTATTTCAACATTTGATTGAAATTGAGCAGTGCCTGCTACACCAAAAGTTCCAGTCACATCAAGGTCACCATTTACCTGTGTGAGCGGGGCTGTAACATTAACCTGTACATCACTTGCTATATCAATTGTTCCATCTGCTTTGAAGTGCATCTTTGACTTTGTCGCAGGGTGATATACAATCACCTCTCCAACTGCAACAGGGATTCTATCTTGTGCAGAGCTTGGAAAATCAACTCTCTCTTCTGGTCTAGCATTAGGAGAGACAACTAATGTAAAGCTATCAGGAGTTGGAACTGCATGGAACCCAAAAGGGAACCAAGGAACTGACTCGCCAAGTTTCCCTTTGTATTGGATTTGATGCTTAGGCATAGCAAACCCATCACTACCAGGGGTGACGACAGCTGCTAATTTAATTAGACTCTGAAGTTTCTGTACTAAAGACAAAGTCAAGTAGCCCCTTTTTGGCAGAGAAGGTTGCTTCTTCAGCAGCTAATTTGTATGAATTTTCATTTACAAGTTCTAGCGAACTAATAGCACCTTGAGGCCCATAGTTGAACTCAACAGAGTTGATAAGAAGATTATCACTTATTTGGGCATACTCATCAGAAACTTGAACTACAGTATTGGGCTCCCAAAGTTTATTTTCAGCATTTCTATAACCATAAACTTTGCAACTATAAACTCTGCTTCTTGCCCTTCTTATGTTCTTTTCCCATTCTGCGCGCTCAGTCTGCTGTGAAGGGTCACCTGGGTTCTCACTAGTGAAGACATGCTGTCTTCCATTGCGTATCAAAACATCAAGTGTTTGTCCAGGTTCATCAACAGATTGATTTGCATCCTGCTTTGCAGAAAAGAAAAGTGAGGCAAGATTTCTGCTTGATTTTACACCATAAATATGGAATCTTTTGCTATTGTCATATTTGAATCTATAGCTCAGTATGTTGTTCTTGCTGTTATCGCTGACTTTGTTTATTATAGGGCTTCTTACAAAATCAGGATCTGATCTGTATATTACAATATTTCCATTTGCATCAGAGTTCAAAAAAGCAGACTGCTTCTTAGCAAGCTTTTCAAGATACCCAAAGCAATTATCGCCAGGTTCAGGTGCTAAGTCAGAATCATTTTTAGTAAATTTAGCACCATCAGTCAGATCAATAACATCAATAGAGGAATCAATGTGTTTAACTACAGCTTCAATAACCTGCTTAAGAGTGGAATCGCCATTTATATCATTTAAAGTGTCAATTGAAGAGTCAACAATATCTGCTGTTAAATCTCTTCCTGCTATTGTTATGTTGTGGCTAGTGGCTGCACCGTCACCCTGTATGACCTCAACATAGCCAGTAGTGACTAATTCACCATCAACATAAACAGAGCATTCATCATCCATTTTTACAGGAATGACTCTATTGCCCTCAGGGCTTGTCTTAAATGAAAAGCTATTACACAAATTGTCAATGCTAGTTTTAACTGTAGCAGAGAGAAAGTTTGTATACCTTCTTCCATTTATTTCAAGCGTTATAATCATGAGGTGAATACTTTTACAACACCGCTCATATTTATTCCATATGAGTCATTAAGATCTGCTATAGCATCTGCTTCGGAATCACTACCATAGTATCTGTATGCTAATGTTCTTGAACTCGTAAGGGGAACTTCAACTTCAACAACTCTAGCAGCAACCAATCTTCTACTTTGGAAAAGCTGTCTGATTCTGTCTCTTCCATCAAGAATTGTCGGTATAATGGAAAGATCCTTATCTCCATTTTCCATTATCAAATTGAACTGATCATCAAGAATTTGCTCGATTTCATCAATGTCACTAAGAGTCTTGAGATCCAAGTTTGCTGCGTGCTGATATGCAGAAGTCAGAGCAAGGCCATTTATACTGGTATTTATTGTTCTGTTATTCTTGTTTATTGCTGCAGCAGCATTTGTTCCAAAGCTAAGCTCAAGATCTGTGAGGAATCCGAAGCCAAAGAATGTCCTAAAGGACTCAAAACCAGATACAGCTGTTGCAACAGTTCCATTTATTGTAGCAAAAACATTTGTTACTGCATTTGCAAATGCTTGAGGAGCAGAAGCTAAAACTGCAATGTTTTCCTGTATCTCAGCAATTTGAGAGGTCACATCAGCAACTGCATCTTCAACTAGCTGAACAGCTTCACCAACTTCTTCTATTGCATCTCCAACTCTTGTTGCTGCTTCTTTGAGGTCATTGTATACACCAAGCAATCCTGTATCAGCTTCAAGATTTTCAGCTAAGTCAGTATTTGCATTAGCATTGGCAATTTCCTGTGTATTATTTAGAGATGCCGCCTCAGCAACATCCTCTGCAATTACACCATCAAAATTGGAAACCTGAAATGTTACAGTCAGGCCACCCTTGCCAATTGACTCATCACTTTCATCAAGTGACCAATCTACGGCCTTTATATCAGTTAAAGCACCAAAAGTTGGATGAACTAGTAATCCCTTACCTGGAGAGTTAAGAGCATCTATTACATAGTCTCTCTCTGAAATATAGTCAGGCTGCTCTCCAGTTCCAACAGCATCAAATGGCTGTATACAGCCCTTTATCTTGTATGTGCTAAGTTTACTTCCAAGCTCTTCAATAGTTTGTTTTGAGCTATTAGCAATCTTGTGTATTGCTACTTCAGTACCACCATCTGTGGTATATGAGTATGCATACCACTGCACACCCTTGTATTGCACAGGGAATAGATACTCTGAACCTTGTACAGTTGCCATTAGTACCAACCAGCAGGGCTCATGTTTTGCCCTGTATTGAAGTCAACACCGCCTTCAGATGATGTGCCTTCAACCATTCCACCAGGATCTCGAATGTCAATGACGCCTTCCCACTGATGGCGCCATCTTCTTTCATCCCAAAGGCCAAGTGCTGATCCACCTTCTCTAATAAGGCCAACAACTGACAATGTCTCAGCATCCCAGACCATGTCAATGAACTGGTTCCACTTTCTCTTTAAATATTCAATCCCTGAGTCAATAAAAGAAAGTATATTCTGGAAATTAGCAACAACAAGCCAAAGTGATGCAATTATAAGAGCAGGCCATCCAAAGACTGCCATAAATCCAACATTGAGAACTGCAAGAACCAACTGGAGGCCAGCAAACATAACACTCAGACTGCCAATAAGACCAATTAGTATTGGAGTCAGAAGCACAAGAAGAGAGAAGTAAGACACAAGTGTCATTATTGACTCATACTTCTCAGGATTTTTCTGGAAGTTATCAATGAATTCTTTTAGCTGATCATTAAGAAACTTCAATGTATCCTTGATCTTAAATGTCTTATCAAGAGCGCCACCCCAAATGATTCCAACTCGAATCATATTATCCTGAAGGTTTGTGAACTGACCAGGGAGGGTGTTGTTGAGCTCCTCCATGATCTTATGAAATCTTCCACCTTCTTCAGTCAAGTCTCTCATTATGGTAAGAATGAACTCAGCAGGTATCATTCTCTCAGAGACAGCCTTCATGACATCACCCATGGGTAGATCAACCCCATGGATTTCCTTTACCTTTTCTCTGACCATTCTACGAATGCCAACACCAGCAGCTTCTAACTGCCTAGCATCCTGACCCTGAAGGAATCCTGTGCTCTTGACCTGACCAACAGCAAGTGCAATTCTTCCAATATCAGCACCAGTACCAGAAGAAATTTCACCAACCATTCTTACAGTATCAAGAATCTGGTCAGATTCAATACCGTATGCCAAAAGAGTCTTGGCAGTTTGCTGAACTTTGGGAATGGTGAATGGCGTTGTTGCAGCAAATGCCATCAAATCCTTATTGAGGGTTTGACCAATTTCCCTGTTTCCAGTCAATACGCCAAAGCTTGTCTCCATCATAACATTTTGCCCATATTGCTGTAATGCTTTAAACATTAGCAATGCTGGACCCATGCTTCTGACAAGAGTTCCCATCTGATTATTCAGAAATGAAGTATTTTTGCCAACCTTTCGAAGTGCTCTGCCAAACTTAAGACTAGCTTTTTCAGAATCGTTAAAGGTTTTGGCTAACTGCTTTCCAGTGACACGGAGCTTTCGCATCTTAACACTAAGCATGCTAGTAGCACGCGCAACCTTATTTGCAACACGTGTGTACCTATCTTTAAGTACAATTGTATACTTTACATTTCTAGGCATTATCTACGTTTTCTTGTTGCTTTCTTCATTTCAGAATTTCGCTTTGTAAGGATTCTCTCAACTTCATCTCTTACAATTAGAAACTCATCAAAATGAAGATCCATAAGATCGTTTATAGTGAACGCTTCACAAGCAGTTATGATTCGAACACACTCTCTCAAGTAGAGTTCTGAATCGACTTCATAGCTGATTTCATGATAAAAAAAGCGACATACTCTCCAATCAATTTTTCAAGCTCTTCGACAGGCAAGCGATCAAGTATTACTGAATTTGCTTCTTTGACACCATCTACTTTGCAAAGGCCATTTGCAATCAATTTTCGGCCAAGTTCGATAAACTCATCATACTCAACCCTAGTTGATTGCATGATTACGAATAGGACTTCTTCACCATTAATATCGAAATCATCACCTTCTGTTTCTGACTTCCTTGCTTCAGCAGCTTCCTTTTGGCTATCGCTAATTTCTTCAATTCCAGGCATGGATCTGAAGAACATCTGCTTCAACTTTGTAACATCTTTGCGATGCTTACCCTTTGGAGCCGTGCAAACAAGAACTTCGCCTTCAACCTGTTCCCCCTGATCCGCGTACTCAACAGGCTGGCTAAGTTTGTATTCCAAAGTCTTCACTTTTTACCTCATGTTGTGGGCAGAGCCCTGAATTCAATAGTAATAGAAGAATCAGGTCCAAGTGCAACTTCATAGTCAGTTATGAGTGCAGCTCGACTGAATGTGCGCGTTATCGTACCATCAGCATTCTTGCCAATGATCTGCACAACATTATTGTTCTGATTGAGCTTCCATGTCTTCGCAAGCTCAATAAGTTCAATAACAGAAGGCATATCAGCGCGGACCATAGAGAAGGCAGTACTGAGGTCATTAGAATAAATGGCCTCAACTTCACCACCACCAACGGAAGCAGCCCTCATTGTCTGCTCACCAAGCCCTTCTGTGAACGCCACACTATCAGGCATCACAGGGATGGGCTCATCATTAACGATGAATGTTGCGTCAGTTAACTGAATCATTTAATCACCCCTGGGTGCTAAAGGCAATCTGAATCGTGCCTATGATATTTCGGACCTGTGTTATGATCGGAACCTTCATGTTGACTGTGATTGTTCCGGTGAGCAGATTCAAGACAACAACTCTGTTGTTCTTGAAAAAGTCAGTTGCTGCCTGACCACCCTGGAGGAGCAAAAGCTCAGGTCTTGTCTGATCACCATACAGTCTGTCTGTATAGCCTTCAAACGTAGCCTGATTGACCATGTCTCTGCCTCTCTGAACATTCCCTTCAGTCAAACGAGACTGGGCATATCTCTTCTTGTAGTTATTGAAGAAATACTCACGAGAATTAGAGATTGTATCAACATAGTTGAGGTACTTGAAAGAAGGATCAGGATTACCAGCAGGATCAGTCTTGAACGTAGTCAAAACTTCACCGACTATTGCATTCGTTCCTGTTCTATTTGTTCCAAGTACTGTTCCACCAACTGCCTTTATGTTTTCAATTTCTATTGCAGTAAAGCCGTGTGCGTTTCCTGCATAAGTAGTTGAAAGCTGAGGGGCATTAGTATTGTGATAAGGCAGAGTTGCTGTGGAAGGTCCACCAAACTGATCTCCAGAAGCGTTTGTTGTAACATATCTGGAAATAGATGCATTAGGTGTCAGCCTAAGCGATCTAACAGCAGCAAGGAAAGTGGCTTGAATTATTCCAGAATTCCTATTTGCAGGACCAAAATACTGATCGTCAGTTGCAGTAGCACCAAGATCCTCATCGCAAATCACAACATCAGACTTGAAATTTCGGCTTGTAAGGTGGCTTATTACAGTAGTTTCAGTTCCAACGAAATCACTAAAGCAAACGCCATCAAGAACCTGATTATTGACATTGAATCTGTCTTCAAGCCAATTCTGAGCAGCAGTTCCCAAAGATCCAGGGCAAACAACACCTTGATATCTAGTGTTTACTGCAGGTGTAAACTGAGCAGCAACTAAAGTAGGATCTGTTGCACCTGGTGTTGTTCTCGCAATAGTAGCAGTTAGTCCATTTATGATTCCTAATGCGGCTCCATTCAGCTTTATGCCAAAAGGAAGATTCCCCCAAGTACCAGCATTCTTACAATCAGCTGTAAGCTGGTTTGTAGTAGGAACAACAGGAATTGTAAAGGGCGAATTAACATCACCATTGATCTTATTGTAAATCTTTGTGATGATATCAGCTGCAGCCTCACCATTGCTAACACTTACTGTGTAACGATAGTCATTAGCACTACCAGCAATAACTTCAATTGTTCCTGATTCAGTAGGAGTACCACTAAGAGTTATTCGGTATTCTGTGCTAGTGGTGCCATTATCAGCAAGAGGTATTGCATCAAGTGCAACTTGAGGTGCAACCTGCTTGAACTTTCTCACCATAATGGCAAGCTGAGATCCAGCACCAAAGAGATCATTCTCCTGACCAGCATTACCAATATTAGTATTGATAGTAGGCGATACAGCTGTGGAAGGAGTGGCCGACCCTGCACCACTACCAGATGTTACCATCTGACCAATCAACAGAACTCTCTGCGGAGCATTTTCAACAGGAACATCAGCACTGATAATGCTCAAGCTGACATTCGGTTCGTCAATGACATTATCAGCCATCGTTCTCTTCCCCCTCGTTCACTTCTTCAATGTTTTCTTCGACGACAATCTCGCAATTGCCATCTTCATCAGCTTCACGCAGCTTCTTTGCCCAATACAACTTATATTGGTAAGTAAGTGTGTCAGTATCTATTATCTGATCTTTACTGTATACAGGATGATGCTCCTGTAAAACTCTGATCTTCACAACGGAACCTCATCCAAGTTTATGCTTGCATCTGCCGTTACTGTACCATCAGTAATAGTAGAAGTGCTAAGGTTAGGATCTACAAACATGTTTATATTTCTGAATGCAACATCATTGCTATATCCAGATGTATCTCCAAAGCTAAGCTCTTCATCAGCCTCGAAAACAAATTCATGAGCATAATAAGAGCCATCATATTCCATTGTGCCATGCTGAACAAAAACTAATGGATGGCTTCTGCCATACACAGTTTCATTATCAAATTCATGGAACAGCAATGTCTTGTTAAGAGCAAGCGCAACATCTTCCATATTGTCTCTCGTTGCGCGCACACCTATCTCATCATTTGGATTTGACATATAGTAGATATTAACAATTTTTTGGTTCTGCTGTCTAAAGAAGTATCCGCGATCAATAACAGCAGTAAGATCACTATTGTTTATTCTGCTTTTAGAAGCAGTAGTCTGGCCAAGAACAACTGCTATGAAGCCTTTATCTCTAGGCTGTGCAGTGAATGCTTCTTTCGCAACTTCATATGTAGCTGCTCCTGATATTGCAATATTATACTGTACAAACCCACCGACAGAAGTAGACCCATCAATTGCATTAGGAGCAGAAACTGTAAAAGTTGTTGTATCCACGACAGAAGCAATTTGGAAAAGTCCATTATAAGACTGGTCATATCGCTCAGCGTGAATTACTTCACCATCAGAAGCACTGGTTTCAACAACAGGGGCTGTGTATTCAACCCTTATTGTTCTTCTGTTCTCTATTTGCTCAACTTTATGGGTGCCGTTAAACTCAGCAACAGTGCAATTCTGTATTGTAAGGTTTACAGCAATCTTTCCTGTCAAATCATGATCTACTGCAGTAACAATTCGCAGTATATTGTCAACTCTTGTTATTGATGCAATATTCACAGGAGTTACAATTCCAGTTGTGCTAACTCCCTTGCCTACTGTCAGCCCATGAGGCGTAGTAGTCTGAATGGTAAGCACACCAGAAGATGCTTGAACAGACTGAACATTAAGAGTGCTGCTCATAGCCTGTGTATGGCGAGGCAACTCTTGTATCAATCTTGTTATGACTTGCAGTGCTTTCAAAACTAAAATTCACTTTTGACTTATAGCTGAGTTGAAATAGCTTTCAAAATCAACATCTTCTATGTTCTTTTCAATAGAAGGTCTACTTTCTATTCTGGAGCTACCTTCTTCAATGGATTGGGCATACTCATATGCTTCACCATACCAGTGTGTTATACCATAGCCAATTTGCAGGCCATTGACGCCGTTTGTTTTCCACGATAGAGATTTCTTCAACGCCTGAGATTCATTGGCATGGGCATTACCAGGAGCAGATCGCTTCACATGCCGTCCAAGGTAATGATTGAAATATCTTCTTCCGTGGGTTCTAGGTGTCTTATTGATATCATTGATTATCTTTCCCTTGAGCTTTCTACCCATACTATGGAGTGTCTTCTTGACAGCCTTCTCCATATGCTCATCTATATTGATAATCTCTTGGTATTCAGAATCATCAACAACTTGATATATTACAGAACTCATCTCTTGCCTGCATTCGTAGGGCCTCTGAAGCTACACTCAAGTTTTGTGTACTCACCTCTTTCAGAGACATTCATTACACGCTCTATCTTTAGCCTGCTACCATCAGTTTTCTGTATAAAATACTCAGTTGTAACTTCAGAGCGGTATCTAATTATCACCTCATCTGTGATCAGAGTCTCCCTTCCAGTCTGATCAAGTACATACCTGCCTCTAATGGGTCTTATAGCAGCCCATATGGCAGTATTTTCAAACGCCTCATCAAAATCAACAGAACCAAAAACCGGAGGCACAATTGTGCGGTCTTGTAAGAGGACTCTTTCACTCAAGTCCCCAATTTCATACCCGTCGTGTGTCAGTTTCTTTTTCTGCATAATAATAGTGGGACGCCCAGCGCACGGAACTGAGCGCCCCGAGCTATCAGGGGATAGCCCTATACATTGGGAATAGCCGATGCAAGATAGAATCGAGTTCTATCATAATCGTTTGAATCATCACCTCGATTCTCATATTCCCAACTGATATGCCGAAGCATATCTTGTTTGACTACAGGAAGCATAGCATGTGCGGAAGTGTTAAACGCAATTCTGATTGGCTCCACTGTTTCCTTCACCTGTTTTGGCCATGACTGATCATATGCCAAAACAACCTCAGATTGCAGTGTTTCCTTTTTGAGCTCATATGTGGAAGATGGGACAATAACAACGCTATTATCAGTACTCACATAATCTATTTGAAGAACCTGTGAAACAGGATTCCGATTCAAAACAGCATCAAAACAATCAGTAAAGCCATACCACTGGTTTGGCCTTAACTCACGTCTAGTATGCGCTTCTGCAAACAGCGTTACTTGACTTATGATATTGGTTATTACAGAGTCGTCTGCCGTAGTATCCACTTTCATGAAGAGTTTGGCTTCTGAAAGGGTGACAGGAGGAGGTCCGTAATTTACAATCTCATATCGTACCATCTGTAGTCCCGCGCAAAGTGCGATTAGTCATTACACGAATGACAAATCAGTCGCATCAGCCCTTTGCCTTCCTAGCTGCTTTCTTTGCAGTCTTGGCAGGCTTACTTGCTTTTTCGACAATTGCTTCTGCACCACCGCCATTGATGATACTCTCAGCCCAAACCTCAGGCAGATCAATCTCTTGACCTTCACTGAGCTCAATCTGAGCAGTACCAGCACTAGTCGGATGTGCATAGCGCCCAGTTCTAAGCATTTTGATCTTCATGATCAAAAGTCTCAGGTATTCTGAGCATCAGTCGGCACAGTCTGGGGATTACCAAGAATGGCAGTCACACCAAACACTCCAGCCGTAATTGTGCCAGACTCTGTGGCAACAAGTCTCTGATGCCGCTCCTTGCCGATCGAGCCAACCCGAAACACTGCATTTGTATCAGCAATTGAAATGGTGGGAAGGGTGCCAAGCGTCTCGGCTGCGGGAACCGCAGTCCAAACACCAGTCGGCGAGCCTGTGCCATCATCGGGCGACTGCTCGATCGTGACATCAAAGCCACCACCGACCATTGCCGTTCCAACGTGGCAAATGTACTCAATGCTCTCGAAACCCTTGGTGTCAATTGGAGCACTGGTCTGTGTACCAGTGTGCGCAGCAGCCGGAATGGCATGGACAGCAAGGATGCTGTTGTGGATATCATATTCCATTTTTTTGTTCCTTTAAGGGGTGTGTTCACCCTTTAGAAGTATGATTGTAATTCCACCGGTCCAAATCATATCACCATTTACAGAGTCGTAAAAATAACCACGAAGGTATCTCTTTTTACCAATATAACCGGCGAAAGCTCTGCTAACAGAACCAATAGATATAAGCACATCAGGACCGGGCAAAGACCCATTCAACTCATTAGAAGGCACATCTGTGAATGTGGCAGGATCATCAGAATCTGAATGTTGTATGGTCAGCCTAGCACCGTCACCAGGGAGAACTGTTTCCCCGCTAATTATGGAGCCAGTAATGGTCACCAATACACCGTCAAACTTGGCAGTATCAATTATTTCGCCGGCAGAGGGCAACACATCAACACCATCAAGAGTGACGCCGTATGAAGCGCCCGATTTTACATCATATTCAGCCATTAGGCTACCTTAGTTAAGCTGGAGAATCTTGATTGCCTCAGGAAGAACAACCTTGCCGGTGTTCCATCGATGCATCGTGAATTCAACAATAGCTTCCTTCTTGCGAGTGTAGTCATCACGGATGATCTCTGTCGCCGTCCGGTCAACAATGAGATAACCAATGTTGAACGCGCCGTAGGCCATGCACTTGGCCGTAGCAGCAACATCAGGCATCGAGTTGGCGAGGACATACGGATCACCAGCAATCGTAGCACTAGCAGGGCCATTCAGACCAGGCTGGAACAGATACTGACCTGTGGTGCTCTTCTTTGTGCGGAGGTCAGACAGTGTTCGTCTGTTCAGCACGAAGACACCATTGTAACCCGTCTTCAGCTCACCCTGGAGCTTCAGCGGATCATCAGCATCGAGAACGCCAGCAGCACCAGCACCAGTAACAACACCAACACGAGTATCGTTCATGAAACCAGTCGGAGCCTTGTGACCCGAGCCAACAACAAAGCCGTTGCCCTCACCATAAGCGAAAGCCTCAGCACCATCAGCGATGATCTCAGTCTCCATGTCAAAGGACGAATCCATGAGCATGTCTCGTGTGATCGGGACTGTGTGCGTCAGGCGGAAAGCCGTCAGCGTCTCGCTGCCATAGGAGCTAACACTCTCCTGGCTCGTCTCAGTCTCACCCTCGTACTGCGCAGTCGGAATTCCAGTGCGAACCGGAACCACCAGGCTCTTCGACGATGTAGGTCGGACACGGGCAATCGAGCGAATCGGATCAATCTCTGTGATCTGCTTCAGGATCGACGTTTCCATCTCCGGCACAACAAGAACACCGCCGTCTGTGGCGTTGTCCGTGCGAAGCTCAGCCTTATACTCAGCGTTCATTCTCTCTTCACCCTCAAGGATGTAGGAGTTGAAAGCCTTGTACTCGGTCGACTCACGATAGTCAGAGCCCTCAAGCTTGCCCGCGCTCTTGGCGAGAGCAATCTCAAGCGAATCCACCTGCTCGCGAATCTTGCCAGCCTCGACACCCTTCTCCTCAAGCTCATTCTTGAAAGCCTTGATGCTTTCTTCGTGAGCAAGAATCTGCTGGTTCGCCTTGACAAGCTCCTGATTCTTGACTTCATACTCGTCGAGAATCGCATCAAGCTTCATGCGCTTCTCTTCTGTAATGGTACCAGCTTCGACGCCCTTTCTCAGCTCGTCGATAGCCTGACCAACTTTCTCAATAGTAAGTTCAGACATAACTATTATCAGACCTCATTTTCTCGTGATCTTTGTAGTCTCGACTATCTTCTCAAGCAAAGAACTGAGACCTCCATCGGATTCAGAAACATTCTGATCCTTCTGCCTAGCAATCAGAGCGCGTGCGGCACCATTGCTAAACATTCCTGTGTCGAGCAGTGCAGCCTTATAATCTGCATTGCTCCAATTCTTAACATCCTCAACAGAGTAGAACATCTTTGACTTGAACGGGGATGCTTCACCCATCTTGGCGTAGTAACGCTCAAGTATTACCTGCTGAGACTTCTCTTCTGTGCCCTTGACTAATGCAGCTGCATTTCTAATCGCAGTGGGAATGGCATAAAGCTTGTCATCAACAACATCGCCAATTATGCTTTCACCAACAAAGGCATGAGCACCGTTTCCAATGGAGTATTTCATCTCCATAACGCGCTCACGTGCCTCTTCTTCATTCCATTCATAGCCATCAGTGACATACAAGGGAAGATCACCAAACATAGTCTTCACCTCTGTGATGTTTGCTCTCTGATTCTTGGGCTCATCAGTTATCGAGCCTTCAAGCAGTATGGCCTTCTTGATCAGCCTTGTGCCATTATCAATTTCATCATCAGTAACGACATGACCAACTGAGAAATCAACTAAGACGTTCTGCTGGGCAAGGGAATATGCTTCCCGTCCCTGCTGGGTGTCAAGATTGATCTCTCCAACTCCGTACAGGCCCCGATTGTCTTCTCGCACTGAATCAATCGGGAAGCCTCCAATTGTCTTTCCGTGATTGTCCTTGAGTCTAACTTGGCGATTGCGGTTTGCCTTGTGCTCTTGGATGGACTCTGCGTATGCACCGCGAACAATGCGGTCTGGCATTCCATATATTCCATTCCAGGCATCCAACTGCCATGTGGCAATATAACCAGAAACAACGCCAACAGGAACACCATTCCTATCAGCAGTCTTGGTCTCAATAATCTCGCCACTTAGCGAGACTCGCTCAATTGTCATCGTGAGTCTCCACAGGTATTAAGGGAAGGAATAAACGATGTTTTAATTTGACGCTATAAAAATCTTTATAGCTGTGATATTCTAGTCAATTCTGCAGAATCTACAGAGTAAAATACTGAGCACCTACAATTTACAATGTTTCCTGCACTTGCACCAAGGCTAGGATCGCCTGGATACAACAGATATTCATTGTCAACTGTAAAAGGTTCATCTAAATTAACGGTTTGACCTTTTGCAAATGCATGGTGATCTCTCATTCTATTATCACCTATGACATCCCATCTTTTGGTACCAGAACTATTTGAAATTCCACCTTGCAAGAACTGAACTTCTCTTAACTTTGTATGTTCAGATGCCCATTCAGTCTCAGTAGCTGAAATAGTTACAGAACGAACGCCCATTCTAAACTGAAACATGTTCAATTTTTCTTGGTTGGACAAATCCATTTGCTGTATTTTATTCCAAATCTTTTTGCTGTTTTCTGATATTAAAGATGCTTGCCTATTTGCCCTATTTTCAAATTCATGCTGGACATAATCTTTCATGGTCAGACGCTGAAATTTAGGCATTCTGATTTCTTTTCTGTCTTGATAATTTCTGGAAAAGGAATCATATGTGCGATTGTAGTGCCCTACAAGAAACTGCTCTAAATTTCTCCGCTGGAATTCAACTGGGTTTCTCAATATTCTGCCTAGATTGCTTATGAATTGGGATTCAAGCCTGAGCTTTTCTCTCAAATCACGTTCTGCATTCCTAGACATTATCTAAGAGTCTCTACATCCAACTCAGGATCATTGTTTACAACATCCTCGCCAACAGGAACCAGTGTAGAGGGCTTGTAAATGAGATCTCCACCAGCATAGTCTTCACGACCAATTCTGTTTCTAAGCTCATTATCAGACTCGATGCCAAGATCCTTGACCTTAGTCACCTCATCAAGAGTTCTGCGCTTCAGAGAAGGAATCTTGTCCTCATCATAAGTCAGATACTCACCAGGGCCAAGACCAAACTTGTCACCAATGTCTCTTTGGATTCCTTGGAATATGACCTTGGACAGAGGTGTCACAGCATCATCATAGAGCATCTCAATGCCAGTAGCAAGATTGTTGAATGTAGAAGCATCAACTGTGAGAAGCTGCAAAGGGTAGTTGTAAGCAAGAGCAACAGCTTCCTGTGCTATCTGCATACCCTTGGACCAATCCATGTCATTGTTTGTCATGGAAAGGTTCTTCACATCAAGCTTACCACCAGCAGTAACGCCAATAGCACCAGCATTAGCAACGCCAGCATACTGATCATTAACCTTCTGTCTTACAGCAGTAAACTCATCCTCATCCATGTCATTCTCAAAGTGGAATATAAGCGACATTCTGCCGCCCTTCTCCAGAACGCTGAGATTATGGCTTATGCCAAGTGTTTGCTGTCTAGCATAATTTGAAGCAGCAACAAGAACAGACTGACCCCTAAACATAGAGTTGTCTCTTGTTGAAAAGTCCCTGTGCTGTGAAAGTGTTCTCAGTCCGTTCTGATAATCAATGTAAACTTCTCCATCTCGCTTATAGCAGCCGGGAAGCAAATCACCATTGACATCAAAAGCAGTTAGAAACCCATCAGAATTCTGATAGGAGACAAATTCAGGTGACATAGGATATGCCTGCTTTGGAGCAGACTCATTGTTCCCAAGGTATATAATGAAGAACTCACCTGTAACAAGATAGTATATAGCAAGCTGCTTTAAAAACAGGTATCTCGTGTGGTCTTCAGAAGGCTTGCGCAAAAAGTCCAGAATTGGATGCTCTGTAATCTTTGCCTTGTCTTTAATGATAACAGGCTCAAGCTCTGCCAGCTTATCAGCAATCTTACGCACTGGCATCATAACTGCAAGACTCTGCTCATAAAGGTCAAGGCAACCCTTGGGAGTCTTTGCATTATTAGTTGCACCGTAAACCATAAAGTTACGGAGCTCATCGAATCCACCAGAACTCTTAATTTCAACAACTCTCGGCGAAGACTCAGAAGAGCCACGACCGAAAGGCCAGAAATTTGCCATTTTATATTATCCTACGTGTACGCGGCCAGTGTTATCAGTAAGTTTCTTCAAACCGAGTGAAGTTGCATCAACTTGGTCTTTATACTTACCAACCGGGAATTTCCTAAGCTCATCAAGGTAATCATTCGTCCAGTCTCTTGCAAGAACTTCTACATTGCTAACGTCTAGCTGAATAGCCAAGGGTTCAGCACGAGTCTCTTTAGCACCTTTCGGTGGCTCGTGATATGCCCTAAAGCCAGCTAGATTAGCAATTGTTCCCTCTGCAGATTCCTTGCCGCCTGATCCACCCTCTTGCTCAATATAGATGCGAATCTTTTTCCCATCTAATTCAGCAACATTCTTAATGGCCTTTTCCCTTTTCGCAGCTGAATGTTGGAACTTAACAACATCGGTGATGCATATCCTTCCATTCTCCAGCAATGCAATTCTAACGCCAGCAGTTCTAGCACCAGCCCCTTCGGTGCCAGCTTTATCCCACGCTCTGACTTCCTTCTTTATAGGCGCGGAAGGCTCTGCTCTTACTTCAACATTATCAACGTCAAGCATTGTACCTTTGCGCGGAGTTGGGACCTGCTGATATTGACCAGCATATGCATAAGATCCCATATTCTTCTTCAGCCGAGCAATTTCCTCATTACCAATATGCTCAGGCCAAAGTAAATCACCCTCATTCTCTCTAGGATCTTTGAAACCAGTAACTTCAACGCTACACTTGATCTGCGGGTCATATTCCATTGGAAGGCAAAGATGTTCCCATCCACCCTTCTCCAAAAGATGACCTGTGATGTCGCGCTCATGTACGCGCTGCATAATAATGAAGCGACAACCAGTCTTCGGATCATTCAGGCGGGAGGACATTGTCTCATCCCACCAAGTTACAGCACCTTCTCTTCTTGCATCAGATTCTGCTTCATTAACATTGTGCGGATCATCACAAGCAACAAAATCGCCACCTTCACCAGTTGCAACACCTTCTACTGAAGTAGCAATCCGATAGCCAGTGGCAATGTTCTCAAACTTGATTTTCTGATTAGAATCTGCCTCTAACTTAATAGGCCAATTCTTCTGAAACCAAGGAGATGTGATAATACGGCGCATCTTCATTGAATCACGAATGCTAAGTGTCTGAGCGTAAGATGCATAAACAAACTTAGCAGAAGGCTCATCAGTCCAAATCCAAGATGGAAAGAAAACTGACGCAGCAAGCGATTTCATACACCGAGGCGGAATGTTAATGATTAGCTGACGAATCTCCCTTTTGCGAAGTGCTTCCAGATGGTCACAGATAGCATCAATATGCCAGTTCGATCTGAAAGGGTATGCAGGCTCTACAATATCCCAAGCTTGACTAATGAAGTGCTTTAGACTCCTTGTGGCAAGCTCGCGATACAATCCATCTCTATCTCTCAAATAGTCAAGTGCCGCACTCACTCAACATCTACTCCCAACGCAATCATTAACTCAGTATTGCGCTTCAAAAGCCACTGCCTATTGGATTCCCATCTAACGCGATCAGCATTGTGCTCTTTACGCTCGTGCTGCAATTCCTGCTCTAACCTTGCTATCTGTTCCTGGTATGGGTGGATAACAAATTCAAATACAGGAAGCGCACTCGCAAGTAAAGGAAGAACACCCGCAAGGGCAAGATATTTGCTAGAAGGGATCTCACTCATAAAAAAAGCGCCGCAACCGATTGCTCAGTCACGACGCTCTCCTATTTCTTGTCCAAGCTTTGTTCAAGCTCAGCAAGCATTTCAAGCTGTTCAGTAGTCAACGACTTGAAGTCTATTTCAACAGGCTTGTCTCCACCCTGGTGCTCAACCTGAATCTTGTCACCATAGACAGTCGGCAGTCTCTTTGAAACATACCACTTTCTAGCGCCGATTCTGTTTGCATTGGTCTGAAGTATGCCCTTAACAACTCTCTCAAACTGCTTGTTCATGCCCTCTTTATAGGGGTTGTCAATATTGCGCAAAGACTCTTCTAAAAGGTCGGCTGTAGTGCTATCAGTACCATCACTGATATCAATGATCATCTCACCCATGGCCGAAGCCTGGAACTCAGCAGCCTTTAGATATGCCTGTGTGAATGTCTTCGGTGTATCCCTAGCACCTCTTCTCCAAGAAGCCCAAACCTTCATATCAAGAGGGATCAAAGCACAAGCTTGTCGATCTGTGAGACCGATCATCATGTACTCTAATATGATTCTTGCTTTATCAGGTTGAAACTGTCTCGGATCAATATCCTGAGGGGCTCTGAAGTAATCACCGTTATCACCGATGTCACCTAAGAACCATTCAACTTGAATTGACTTAAGATCCTCGTCCGTCATATCCAGCTATCCGTTTCTGCGCGTATTTGACAAACGCTACGGATTTTAGGATAGCGAAACTTCCGGGCACGCCTAATAAATTTTCCAAAGAGATTAGGAATGTCCAATTACCTCTATTCTTCCTGTGGGCAACTACCGGCTCACGACCTATAGCGCGACAATCCATGACTGCTTTGAGCCACCATTTGTCATAAGTTGAAAAATAAGTTACATTCTCTACTCGCTTGACTTCATAAGCAAAAGGATGGTTTTCAGGTATTACATCAATCCCTCCAGACCTGACTTGCTCGAGATTTCTCTCAGGCACAGACTCAACTAGATGCTTCTGATACAGCCATGTACAGAACTCACGTTCACCGGCTGCTCCCTTACTTCTGGCATTAATAGGCATGAATTGCTCCTTTACCTTTATTATAGCGAATTTATAGGGCTGAAGAAAGTTGAAAACCAATCGGCGTTTCCGGGTGGAAAATTTTGAAAAAATTTCAGCCAACCTGGTTCCTAGGTTGAAATTTTTGAAATCGGTCTCAGCACTCGCGAGCGGCCCCGGATGGGCCGGATCTCGTTTCCCCCCGGGTGAAAACACACCCCCGGGTGATTTTTGAGCCCCCTAGGGTGAAATATCACCCCCGGGTGTTGATTTTCCCCCACGGGTGGTGATTTAGGGGTAGCGGGGGGGTGCCGGGGGGGTTATACTATATTCATGGCGTCGGGGATTT
>Ga0180432_10000742_pt1 | contig 53065 bp, 39 predicted proteins | sample SS_ome_10_FD_132414 | JGI IMG/M metagenome (GOLD analysis project Ga0180432, IMG submission 132414) | Hypersaline lake sediment archaeal communities from the Salton Sea, California, USA - SS_1_MS_2 metaG | ecosystem: Environmental > Aquatic > Non-marine Saline and Alkaline > Hypersaline >... | reverse complement strand
GCCCCTCGCGCTCCAGGGCATTACGGGCCGCGCGCACGCAACGCTCCACGTCGCCGGTCACGTCCCGCCTCTTCGCTTCCCTGATGCGCGCATTCAGAGTCTTCTTGTCCTGACCGCACCGTCTCAGCAGCCCTTGATCGGTCGTGAACAGCCGCACAAGAGTGAGCAGCGTGGCCGTGGCGAGGGCGACAATGAAGATCACCGCGTCCCGAGGCAGCGCCAGCAGCGGCCCAAGAACCGGGTCCGCCGCCGCAAGGATCACTTGATGGAGGCCCGCCAGCAGACCCATGGGATCAGCCCTCCTCCAACACGGTAATGCGGCCCTGGTTGCCGTCCACCCGGATGGTTGCGCCCTCGTGGATTCGGCCCGTCGCACCGGGACAGACCACTGCCGGGATGCCGAAGTCGCGCGCGACAATCGCGCCATGCGACAGTATGCCGCCGCGCTCCACGACCAGGCCACGTGCGTTCACGAACAGCGAGGTCCAACCCGGGTCCGTCGAGGGGCAGACGAGGACGTAGTCAACGCCGATGTCCCCCGCCTGCCGGGGGTCGAAGACGATGCGCGCCGTGCCGGTCGCGACGCCGGCGGCCACGGGGTCGCCGTCGAGCCTGTGTGCAGGCCCCTCTGCCTCGCGGGGCAGCCCCAGGTCGTCAAGGTCTCGCGAGTCGATGACGTCCGGCATCTCCAGGCGCTGGCACGACTGCCAGCGGACCTTCCGATCCCCGACGACCTTGAGGAGATGCTCCCGGTCTTCCTCGAAGCCCACCAGCTCGTCCCGTCGAAGGTGGAAGACGTCGTTGCCCAGGTCCCACCGACGTGAAAGCTCCAGGATAGCCAGGCGGATCAACTCGTAGCCCATCATGAGGTAGTACTTGCCGTTCTCCCGGTAAGGCAGCAGGGCCCGGGCCTGCGCGAGAAGTCCGTCAATGTCCCCCTGGAAGGAACTGCCGCCCCACTCCGCAAGCCTCTGCGGCAGGTGCTTCTCCGCCGCCTCCCGCTCGCGGACTTTCTGGCCGTGGATCTCCTCCGGGTTTCGGCCCCCGGACGATCCCAGGCGCGCGACGACCTGCTCGAGGTAGCCTGGGTCCTCCCGCCATCGCGGCTCCATCAGCTCCATCTCGCCGACCGCCCGATGCCCAAAGCGCTCCAGGAACTCTTCCATCGTCGCCTCGCCCCTGGCGACGTGGTAGAGGAGCACGTCCTGCTCGACGGAAAGGTCTCCATCCAGGGCCATCGTGAGCGTGTTGGCCAGCGCGGCCCCGTCTTCGCCGCCCAGGGAGCGGAGGAGTTCGGTCAGTTCGTCCAGCGCGAGGCCGCCGACGAAGCCCGGCTTCAGGGACTCCTTGCCGAACTCGCCCAGGACCCTCTCGCAGCGCTTGTCCAACTCGAGCAGCACCGCCTCGGTGGGCAGGCCAGTCAGGTCCTGTGCGCGCTTCTCCTGCACGTAGGCCAGGTAGCGCGGCAGCGCCTCGCGCTCGAAGGCCTCCCTGGCGCCGCGCCGCAGCCGTTTCAGCCTGCGCGAGCTGCGGAGCATGGCCCACAGAACGCCGGGCAGCTTCAGCAGGAGCCGTCCGTCCACGCGCGTCGAGTCGAACCCGGCGGGTGCCTTCTCCAGAACCCTCGGATCGCGCACGGTCTCGCCCAGGTCGTAGGTCATCGGCATGCAGTCCCAGAACAGGCCGGCCAGGCGCTCCGGGTCCACGTATATCTGGCCGCATATCAGTTCCAGGAAGCCCTCCGTCTTCACCCGCTCGGACGGCCTGTAGCCCAGGTCCTGATACATCCGCCCGAAGCCGCCCGAGCCGCTCATGAACCGGCGGATGACGTCCCACGTCAACGGCGTCGGGTAGCGGAGCGTCTCCGCCAGGTTGTAGATGGCCCAGACACGGCGCTGGTCGCCGGCGATGCTGCGCAGGCGCGCGATTTCGTCCTCGCGGGCGACCTCGGCGTCCTGCACCACCTCCAGGCCGCGGATCGGCCGGCTCTGAAGGAGGGCGAACCGCCCCTCCGAGATGCCCCACTCGATGTCCATCGGCATCCCGAAGTACTCCTCGACGCGCAGCCCCAGTTCGCACACCTCCCGCACCTGCTCGGCCGTCAGGCAGCGGGCATTCGGGTCGTACTCGCTCTCGTCTCCCAGGGCCCGAACGGCGTGCGCCTTCTTGCCGACGACGGTCTTGAAGTCGCCGAAATCGCTCCGGCTCACCGTGAACCGGTCCGGGCTCACGTCGCCCGACACGACCGCTTCTCCCAGGCCGTAGGACGCCTCGATGATCATGCGGTCGGCCGTCAGGCTGTTGGGGTCCTGCGTGAACAGGATGCCGGAGACCTGCGAGGGGAACATGGCTTGGACGGTCACGCCCGTGCCGTTGAGGCCCCGGATGTCATTGCGCTTGCGGTACTCGACGGCGCGGTCATTGTTCCAGGAGCGAAAGACGGCGTTGATGCACTCGACCAAGAGCGTCCAGGGCTCCTTGGGGAAGGGCTGGCCGACATGCTCCTGATAGATCTCAAGGGCGCGCCGCGCCGTCTCCTCCGACGCGCCTCTGGCAGCCAGGTCGCGGATGCGGCCGAGGACGTCCGCGCCCAGGTCCGCAGTTGTCCCGGCGAACATCACGATGAACTCGACGTAGACGCCCCAGAAGTGCTCGCCGTCGCCCAGGTCCCACGCCAGGTCCGGGTGAAGACCGACGTTCAGCAGCGTGTCCATCATGCCCGGCATGGACCGCGCGGCGCCGGAGCGCACGGAGAGCAGGAGTGGCCGCTTCCCCTTGCCGTATTGGCGGCCCGTGTCCTTCTCCAGGCGCTTGAGCCCCTCGCGCACCTGGCGCTCCAGGTCCTGCGGCCAGGTGTGCTCATGCTGGAAGAAGTACTCGCAGCACTCGGTCGAGATGACGAACGCGGGCGGGACCGCCAGCCCGGCGCCGCTCATCGCCTGGAGGCTCGCACCCTTGCCGCCGAGCAACTGCTTCGGCTCCTGCACGGACTCCGGCAGGGGATCCGCTATGTGATAAACCCACTGTCTGCCGCCGCTCACTGCCACTTCCCCGCGCGGATGAAGCCGCGCTCCTCGGTCGCAAAATAAACGTGCGACCTGACCAGGATCATCGGCGACGATAACGCGCCGAGCCAGGACGTGTCCATCCACCTGCCCTGCGACCCGTCCTCCACTCGATAGTAATGGAGGCTGCCCTCCGCAGCAAAGAGCGCCGTGCCGCGGACCAGCATTGGCGTGACGCTCGGCAGCGCCCCGGGCACGCGCGCCGCAACCGTCCCGTCCTGCGGGTCAATCAGCACCAGCTCCGACTGCGCCGTCACGCAGGCCACGTGCGAGCGCCCCACCGTGAAGGCGCCCGCCACCGCCCCGATCTCAGCACGCCACGCTAGGCTCCCGTCCAGCAGGCTGCGGGCCTCCAGCCCTTGCGCCGTGCCGACGAGGACGCCCTTCTTGCGCACGACCGGCCCGGCCGTCGGAGCGGCGTCGAGCGGCGCTTCCCACAGCACCTCCCCGCCCTCGCTGTCCAGCGCCAGCAGGGCTGCCGGCGACTCGGTCGCCACGACCATGATCGCCCCGGCCCGATCAGGCGGCCCGACCAGTGGACCGACGTCCCTCGACCAGCGGACGGCCCCCGAGAGATCGATGCACGCGAGCGAACCCGCCCTGCCTTGCACGCAGACGCCATCCTCCCAGAGCACAAATGCGCCCGAGGCATCCGCATCGAGCGCGACGCTCCAGCGCTCCTCGCCGGTGGCGGAGTCCAGGCAGTAGAGCTGCCGCCCGGCGTCGCCGGGGGATCCGTCGGCGCAGAGGACGGCGTCCTCGCTGCACGCCGGTGATTGCCAGACCCCGTTCGGCGTCTCGAAGAACCAGAGCTCTTGCGGCGGCTCCCTGCCCTGCTCGGTGTCTGTCAGGCAGGTCAATCCCTTCTTCGGCCTGTCGGCGAACGGTACGAACAGCCTGACCTCACCCGCGGCGGCTGGCGCCACAATCGTCACGGGCGCGTCGGCCGCGGCCTCCCTGTCGGGATAACCCCACAGCAACGATCCCCTCTCCGGAAGCGTACTGCCGTCAAGCGTGCCGCCCAGGCCCGGGCCGGCCAGCGCTCCCGCCCAGATGGGCGGCTTCCCGGCGCCGCCGGGTTCTCCCACGCAGAGGAGCCCGTACTTCTCCGTCCCGACGTAGACGTGCCCCCTCGCCACGGCGGGGGAACTGAGGAACACGCCCTCCGTGCCGAGCGGCACGTCCCACACGGGGGTCATGGTCTCGGTTTCGAGCCCGTAGAGCCTTCCCGACGCGGTGACGAAGTAAACGTGCCCCCCCGTGCACGCCGGGGAGACCATGATGGGGCCGTGGGCGTCCCACCTGCCCACGGGGCGGCCCTGCTGTGAGACGCAATAGAGATTGCCGTCGCGCGAGCCGAAGTAGAGGTTCCCGTCAGCGGCTGCGACGGCGCCGAGGACGGTGCGGGAGACCTTGAAGGCCCAGCGGTCGGCGGGGTCCGAGATGCTGATGCCCCAGACCTCGCCGGCCGGTTGGAGGCGCGCCTTCGCCGCGTCGAGCTCGGCCTGGTCCGCGCCCGCGTTGGCCAGCTTGCGCAGCTCGGCCTGCTCGACCTCCTCGGCGGTCTGGATGAAGTTGCCGTTCCCCATCCCCACGAAGACCCTGTCGCCGACGACCGTGGGCGGGCACATGACGGGATACGGTGTCTCCACGCGCCAGACCTCATCCCCCGTCTCTGCGTCGAGGCAGCAGACGGCGTTGCCCGCCATGCCCAGGCCCACGAAGACCTTGCCGTCAACGACGGCCGGCGGCGTCTCGGCGTCGGGGTAGCGGTCGCCCGGCACGTGCCACACGACGGTGGCCTGGCCGTCCGCCCCCGGCTCGAGATCGAAGCAGTAGTAGCCGTCGTCCCCTGCGCCTATGTAGACCCGCCCCTCATAGATGCACGGCGAGGACTCGACGTGGCTCTTGGTCTCGTATTCCCACAGGACCTTCCCCTGCCCCTCCAGGCTGACGTCGAAGCAGAAGACGCGGGCGTTCGTCGTGAAGTGCAGTCCCTCGCCACAAACAAGGTACCCGCCGGAGACGGCTGGCGAGGAGAACGTGGCCCGGTAGCCGTCCGGCTGCGTCTTCCACACGACCGCACCCGTGTCGGCGTCCAGGCAGTAGATGGCGCCCCTGTCCCTGTAGATGCCCTTATCGGCTGAGGTAACGTAGACGCGGTTGCCCACGACGGTGGGCGACGAATAGAACGTCTGGACCTCGCTGTCGAAGGCCCAGACCAGGCCCCCCTGCGCCGGGTCCGGCGAACCGGGCACGGCGCCCCGTCGGTCCGGGCCGCCGCGAAACATGGTCCACTCGTGCCGGGCCGCTTCGGCCTCCGTGACGGCCCTGCTCTGCGGGAAGATGAGCGGGACGAGGTGAACCAGGGCCACGACGGCGGCCGCCGCGCCGAGAACGGGCACCTTGAGCCGCCAGAGCAGCACCAGCGCCCTCTTCATGGCGGACGGCTTGAACAGGGCCACCACGCCGCTCAGCAGGGCCACCAGGAGTCCGGGCAGGATGGCGAGCAGGACCTGGATGGGGCCGACCAGGACCGGCACCACGCCAAGAGGCTGAACAGGAAACAACATGCCGTGCTCCCACGCTCGGGCGAACGAACGGTAAACGGGGGGCTATTCCTGACCGGCCCGGACAATGCCGTCGCGTCCGAGCAGGACCCGCACGGGCCCGCTTTCCAGGATGACGCGCGCCTCCTGCTCCACTCCGCCGGGGAACCGCCACTTGAGCGTCACCGGGCCGGGTCGTTCCCGGGCGAAGAAGGCGTCCGAGATGCCCGCGGTGACGCTCCAGGCACCGAGGCACCGCACGCCGTCCCAGCCGGTCACCGCGACCGGGCCGGCCGTGCCCTGGCCCGAGGCCAGCCCGGCGCGAACACTCAGGCCGGGGCCGTATTCGAGCGCGCGCAGCACCGCCCAGACCGTACCGTCCGTCAGCACGGTCACCAGATCCTGCGCGCCGTCGCCGTTCAGGTCGACCAGCACGCCTCCCCTCTGGCCGGCAACGGACTCGCCAAAGAAATCGCCCTTCACGACGTCCATCTCGGCCGCGAAGCCGAAGGTCGCGAACCCGCGACTGAAGAACGGGTGCGGCGCGACGCGCCTATAGAATATCACGAAGTCCTGCCGGCCGTCGCTGTTGAAGTCGCCGACGGCGCCGCCGCTGTTATTCTCCTTAGCGATGTAGTCCGGCTCGCCCACGTGCCAGTTGTTCTCGAACGCGCCGCCCGAGCGGTTCACCCAGAGGAACTGCCCCATCTCGCCCATGAAGATCAGGTCCAGTCGCCCGTCCGCGTCGAAGTCGCCCGGGTAGGCGCTCGCCTCGCCCTCGCCGGAATAAAGGTAGCCGCACTGCTTCGGCGCGGCGAACGCGCCGCCGCCCTCGCCCTTGTAGAACAGGCCGCCCTCCTCGAAGGGCTGAACGACATCGACAATGCTATCCCCGTCGAAGTCCGCCGCGACGCAGGCCCTGGCGAGTCCCAGCTCCGCGCCCGCGAACTCGCCCTCCGCCGTCTCGACCAGCTCTCGCCCGAACAGCGCCCCGCTCTCCTGCGGCAGGATGAGGGTCGGAACGGCGCGCGTGCTCAGGAGAATGCCGGCGCGGCCAGCCAAGCCGGCGTCCAGGGGGGACAGCCCGATGCACTCGCCCTCTACTGACAGTTCGGCGGCCGCTTTCTCGAAGGTCCCCGCTTGGGACTGCGCGAGGACGCGCAGCGCGGCCCCGTCCCAGCATGCCAGGTCCAGCCGGCCGTCGCCCGTGCAGTCGGCGAACGTCGCGCATCGGGACTTGCCGGCCAGCTTCAGCGACGCCGTGACGTCCTCGAAGGCCTCGCCATCGGCCTTGCACCGGAAGGCGCGGTCACCGCCGTCGGTCGCCACGAAGAGCGTCGGCAAACCGCCGCCCTCCAGGTCAACGGCCAGCACTCCCGTGGGACTGCCCTCGACGCGCCCGAGTTGCACCTTCTCCGCCCACTGCGCGCCCGCACGCACGGGCACGACGGCGTCCGGGTCCGCCAGGATGTACCTGACGCACCCGCGCAGCATGTCCGTCCTGCCGTCCCAGACCGCCTTCATGTCGGCCATGTCTTCGATGAGCATCCACGGCCCGTCTGCCTCGCGCCTGACCACGCCGAACCACATGCCGCCGAGGCTGATGACTCCGGAGCGGGCGGGCCCACCGCCCTCCGGGTTGCTCAGGAACATGAGCGCGTCCACGCTCTCGGGCTCCTCGTAGAAGACCTCCTCCCTGATGCGCTCCAGCAGGAACTCATCGGCCGACCGCAGCGCAAGCTCCTCCGACGGGGCTTTTCCCTTCATTTCCTCCACCACTTTGGCGGACATGCTGCCCTCATCGTTCACGGCCCCCGCCTGGAGGAACACGATGTGGTCGCTCTGCCTGGTCAGGTGCAGCGGCGTGAAGCTCGGGTTGATCAACGCCCGCGCATCCGTCGCCGCCACCAACGCCAGGACCGCACAAGCCAGAAGCATCGGCACGCCATCCGTCCTGCCGGCACGCCTTCCGCAATGACCTCTTGCCATCCACGTTTCCCTTTCGCTCAGGTTCCTTGCAGGCGCAGCCGCGAGAGCCGTCACCATAAGGCGGCTCACGGGCGCACAGCAGCCTTCATCTGGTCGAACGCGAGAAGGTCCCATCGGAGTGGGAATGGTCCCCTGACTGGGTCTCCGGGGGCTTCGGACCATCGAAGCAATGGCCTGGACCTCAGCGCGCTTCCCAGCTGCCCGAGCGGCGCGCGCGCCTCTTCCCAACTTCACAGGCCTCCCACAAGGCACATGGTACCCCAACATGCCGCTCGTATCAAGCCGCGCCGCAACTGGGCCAGCGGCCGGCGGGGAAAGTTGCGCGAGATCGGGCGCTCCACGCACCCAGACCGGCCGATACGTTTGACTTTGCGCTTAGCATGGGCGAGAAACGGGGAAAGCAGTCGCCCTCGAGAGGAAGACCCTTGACGTCCGCACAACTAAAGAGAAACGCGATCCTCCATGGCCTGGACGGCGTTTTCTTCTTCGCGGCAGTTACGCTGTTCAGCCGCCAGACGGTCATGGTGAAGCTGATCTCCGAGCTGAACGACTCCTCGTTCCTGCTGGGGCTCGTGTCGGCCGTGTTCTGGCTCGGCATGCTCCTGCCGCAGACGGTCGTCGCCAAGAAACTGGAAGGGCTCTCCTACAAGAAGCCGGCGGTGATGGCGTGCCTCGTGCTCCAGAGGGTCGGCTGGCTCGTGTTCCTCCTGACGCTTTTCGTCTGGTGGGAGCCTACCGTGACACTGACGGTCTTCTTCGCCGTGTTGATCCTGAACAGGATCGCGTCCGGCATGATCACGCCACTGTGGACGGACTGGTACACGAAGACGACAAACGAGAAACAGTGGGCGACGGTGCTCGGCGTGCGGCGCGCGATGTCGGGCGTGGTGGGGGTCTTCCTGGGCCTGCTGATCGCCCGGATCATGGCGACCTCCGGCAGTCCCGCGCGGTACCGGGCCTTGCTGGTCCTGGCCGTCGCGTGCTACGCGATGTCGGCGGTCTTCGTAGCCCTGGTCAGGGAGGATCGCCAGGAAGGCCTGCCCAACCAACGGGCGACGGGATGGGCCGAGTATTATAGGGGGCTTGTCCGAATCCTGGTGGACCGGCCGGACTTCAGGGCATTTGTGCTGGCGTCGCTGGCCGTCACGCTGCCCGTAACGCTCATACTCACCTTCCTCGCCCGCTACGGCCTGGCCCACGAGGAGGCCACCGAAGGGATCGTAGGGACGTTCACGGCCTTCTTCCAGGGGCCCCTTGCGCTCGGGGCGGTGGTGGGCGGAGTGCTCAGCGACAACCGGAACGTGATCGTCCCGTTCAGGGTGATGCCCCTGCTGCTGGCGGCAGCTATCGGCGCGGCCGTCGTCTCTGCCCATCCGGCGGTTGTCTCGGCGGCCTTCGCCCTGCTGGGGCTGGCGATGGGGATCCGTCTGACCTGCCTGCTGCCGGCCATCTTCCGCTTCGCCGAACCGCACAGGCTGCCCAGCTACACGGCGCTGTGCATGACGGTCCTCGGCATCCCTCGGGCCGTGGTGCCCCTGCTGGCCGGCGGGCTGATAGACGCGGGCGTGATCGGCTTTCGCGAGGTGTTCCTGTTTTCAGGCGCGCTGTGCCTGTGGGGATGGCTGATGTTCCTGCGCATGCCGCCGCCGGCGCGGGACCGCCAGCAGGCGCCCCTCAACGGTTGAGCCAGTCGGTGAGCTTGCGCCGGAACTCACGCAGCGCTCTGCCGCGATGGCTCACGGCGTTCTTCTCTGTGGAAGTCATCTCGGCAAACGTCTTGTCCGCCGGCTCGTAGTGGAAAACCGCGTCGTAGCCGAAACCACCGGTCCCCCGCATTCCGGAAGCGATCCGGCCGTCGCACCTGCCCGACGCCGTCAGCACAACCCGTCCCGACGGCTCCGCCATGGCGATGCAGCAGCGGAAGTGGGCGGTCCGGTCGCTCTCCTCCGAAGAGCCCATCTCAGCCAGCAGCTTCCCGCACAGGTTCTCCGGGGTCGGTTCGCCGTCCGCATAGCGGGCGCTGTGAACGCCGGGACGCCCGTCCAGAGCGTCGACAAAGAGACCAGAGTCGTCCGCCACGGCGTGGACATCGCACGCTCGCGCCAATTCGCCGGCCTTCTCGGCGGCGTTCTCCTCGAGCGTCGCCCCGTTCTCCAAGACGGCAGGCGCGTCGGCGAAATCGCGCAGCGTGAGCAACTCAACCGGCAGGCCCGACAGCAGTTGCGCCATTTCCCGCTGCTTGCCCGGATTGGCCGTTGCTACGAGAAGCCTCATCGCTGTCCTCACGGTCTCGAACCGGCCCCGGCCGATGGCAGGCCGACCGGGAGCGCCTCCTGTATGGACTTCACGTAGAGGATTTCCAGGTCCAACGCATTCTCGGCGTCGCGGGCCGCCTCCACCTCCGGCCTGTTTCGCTCGGGCAGGATCACCCGGGCTATGCCGGCCCTGCTGGCGGCGGCCAGGCGCTCGCGCACCCGGTCCACTCGGAGCACGCGCCCGCTCAGCGTGATCTCGCCCAGCACGGCCGCGCCTTCGGCCAGCGGCCTGTCCGCCAGGGCGGAGGCGAAGGCCAGCGCGACGGCCAGCCCGACCGCCGTCCCCCCCTTGGCCACGCCCGCGCCGGGAAAGTGCACGTGGAAGTCCGACTCGGTAAGCACAGAGGGCGCGAACCCGAATCGTTCCGCCCTGCCCTTCCAGAAACTGTATGCCAGGAACGCGCTCTCGCGCAGCGCCTCGCCGACGCGGCCCGTCACGATGAGCTTCCCCTTGCCGTCAACGCGGGTCACTTCCACCAGGAGCAGCCGTCCGCCGGCCGGCGAGACGGCCAGGGTCGGGCAGACGCCCGGCCTGCCGGAACGTTCGTCACGTTCGGGGCTGTACTTATGCGGCCCGAGCAGGTCCGCCACCCGCCGCCGATCCACGTAGCAGTACGCCCGCCGCCCTTCCAGGTATCCCCGGGCAACCTTGCGGCAAACGGCCGCGATCTGCCTCTCCAACTCCCTGACGCCGGCCTCCCGCGTGTAGCCCTCCACCAGCAGCTCGAGCGCGCCTTCCTCCAGGTCCACCCGCTCCTGCTCGAGCCCCGCTGCCCTGACCTGTTTGGGAAGCAGGTACTGCCGCGCAATCGCCGTCTTCTCCTCGGTCGAGTAGCCGGGCAGCTCGATCACCTCCAGGCGGTCGAGCAACACGGGCGGGATGGTGTCCGTCGTATTCGCCGTGCCGATGAACATGATCCTGGACAGGTCGAAGGGCACGGCCAGGTAGCTGTCCACGAACGATGAGTTGTGCTCGGGGTCCATGACCTCCAACAGGGCGGACGCCGGGTCGCCCATCGGGCTCACCTGGAGCTTATCGATCTCGTCCAGGAGCAGGACGGGATTGCTGACGCCCACGCTGCGCAGGGCGCGGATGATGCGCCCGGGAAGCGCGCCAACGTACGTGCGCCGGTGCCCGCGCACCTCCGCCTCGTCGCGCACGCCGCCGAGCGAGATGCGGTGGAACCGGCGGCCCGTGGCCTCCGCGATAGACCGTCCCATCGAGGTCTTCCCAACACCCGGGGCGCCGACGAAGCACAGGAGCGCGCCTTCGCGCTCCGGCCGCAGCTTGCGCACGCTCAGGTACTCCAGGATGCGCTCCTTGACCTCCCGGCGGTCGTAGTGGTCTCGATCCAACACTTCGCGGGCCTTCCCCAGGTCCACGACGGCGTCGGTGGACGCGTTCCAGGGCAGGGCGCCCAACCACTCGAGGTAGTCTGTGATGACGCCGTACTCGGGGGCGCCGGACGGCATGTTGGAGAGGCGCACCAACTCCCGCTCGGCCTCCTGACGCACTTCCGCCGGCAACCCGGCCTGCTCGATGCGCTCGCGGAGTTCGTCCGCCCGCAAGTCGCTGCCCGTCAGTTCCGCAAGCTCCCGCTCCATGTCCTCCCTGCGCTCTTCCAGCCAGAGCCTGCGTTCCTGCTCGCTGACGGAGGATTTTGCCTCGTCGCGGATGCGCCTGCCGGCGTCCGCGATCTGCTTCTCGGTCTTCAAGACAGGCACGAGCATCCTGTAACGGGTCAGGGGGCTCGGCTCCTCCAGGACCTTCTGCTTGTCCTCGACCGACACGTCCACGTTGAACGCAACAGCGTAGTCGAGCGCATACGAGTCCGGCAGGGCCTCCAGTTGTGACAGCGTCTGCCGTGCGCCGATGCTGGAAGCGAGGAGTTGCCTGACTTCCCTACGCAGCGACGCGGGCACTTCGTCGGGGGTGTCGGGGAACGGCTCAAGACGGACCGCGTGGTAGGGCTCGAACTGGACGTGTTCCGCTATGCGGCGCCGTTCCAGGCCCTCGACCAGGACCTGTCGCACGTCGGGCGTTTCTTCCTCGTGAATCCTGCGGACCTCGCAGATCACCCCCACGTCGAACAGATCGTCGGGCGAAGGCTCTTCCACGGCGGCCTCGCGCTGGGCCACCACGAAGAGGCGCCCATCCCCCTCGGTCGCCTGCTCCAGTGCCACCACCGATCGCGGCCGCCCGACCCGAAACGCGGCGAACACACCGGGAAAGACGACCAGGTTGCGCAGGGCCACGAGGGGAAAGACAACGTTTTCCGGGGACTTTTCGCTCACGGGGCCTCCCTCGCGTAGAGTGTACGCGGCGGGTCGAAGGGGGTCAACAGGAACGCCCGACACCGTTCTCACAGCTGGCGGGCCACGCGCGTCAGGAGCACCAGGAAGAAGGGGCCGCCCAGCATGGCCGTCAGCACGCCGACGGGCAGTTGCGACGGCGCGAACAGGGAGCGCGCCACGGCGTCGGCCACCACGAGGAACGCCCCCCCGGCGAAGAAGCAGACCCCCAGGAGCACCCGGTGATCGGGTCCCAGCAGGCCCCGCACAGCGTGAGGCACGATCAGGCCGACGAAGCCGATCGGGCCGGCGACGGATACGACGGCCGCCGTTAGCACGGAGCCCGCCAGGAACAGCTTCGTCTGAACCGCCCCCACGTCCACCCCGCGCCCGACGGCCATCTCTTCCCCCATCGCGAGCTGGTTCATCGTGTTCGCCTCGGACAACATCAGGACCAACGCCGGCAGGAAGAACGGCAGCACCGCCCCCACGCTGCCGAACCCCTGCACCTCGAGCCCGCCCATCAGCCACCGGTCCACCATGACAAGCTTGCTGGGATCGGACACGAACCGGACGAACATGATCATCGCCGAGCAGATAAGGCCCAGCGTCACGCCCACCAGCAGCAGCATCAGGGGCGAGACGGCGCCCTTGCGGCGGGCGAAGAGGTAAACGACGCCCACGTTCACGAGCGCACCTGCCAGCGCAAAGAACTGCACCGAGCCTATGGCGCCGAGCGTCGGCCCCCGCCAGCCGACGGAAATGGCAACTACCGCCCCCAACGCCCCGCCGGCGGAGACCCCCAGCGTATGCGGCGTGGCCAGGGGGTTGCGCAGCAGCGCCTGGAACGACGCGCCGGCCACGGCGAGGCCGCCGCCGACCACCAGGCCAAGCAGCACGCGCGGCAGCCTGAGCCTAAGGATGATGCTGACATCCTGGAGCGCGCCATGGCCTCCCGTCAGGATTTCCATGACGCGCCCCGGCGGGACCCCCACCTGGCCGAAGAACAGGCACGCCCAGCCGGCTGCGCACCAGAGCAACAGCCCCGCCGCCATCAGGGCCCAGAACCGCCCGGGCCTCAGGTACCCCTCACTCCGTATCATGGGCGGCCCTCCCCAGCACGAGGACGAGGGGATTCGACGTGATGGGATTCGGCACGACGCGAACCTCCTCCCCGTAGGTCTGACTGAGCAGCCCCTCCTCGATGACCTCGCCCGGCCCGCCGAGCCTGACCAGCCGCCCGGCCGACAGGAGCGCCAGGCGGTCGCAGAACTGGCTGGCCGCGTTCAGGTCATGGGTTACCAGCGCCACCGCGATGCCCTGCCGGGAGAGCCGCCAGAGCAGGTCCATCACCTCCCCCTGGTGGTGGATGTCGAGCGAGGCCGTCGGCTCGTCCAGCAGCATGACAGCCGGCTCCTGCGCCAGGATGCCCGCCACGAGCGCCCGCTGCTTCTCGCCGCCCGAAAGTGTCGAGAACACACGGCCGGCCAGGCCCGCCGTCTCCGTGTGCTGCATCGCCAGCTCGATCACGCGGACGTCCTCGTCCGTGATGAAGCCGAAGACGCCCTGGTGCGGGTAGCGCCCCATCGCGACGACCTGCCGGACCCTGAAGCGGAACGTCGTCTGCGGGTCCTGTGGCAGGAACGCCAGACGCCTTGCCAGCCGTCGCCTGGACAGGGCGCGCAGCGACGCGCCCTCCAGCAGGACCTTTCCGCCGGTCGGACGCAGCGCGCCGCTCATCAGCCGCAGCAGCGTGCTCTTGCCCGACCCGTTTGGGCCGATGATGCCCAGCACCTCGCCGGCGCGCACGTCCAGCGAGACGCCCGCCAGATGAAAGCCGCCGTCGGCGTAACTGAACGAGCAATCCCGCACCGAGAGAAGCGGCTCACTCATTGCTCCGCCTCCCCGTGGAGAAGGTCCGCCAGCCGCTCGGCCAGGTCAACGACGCGCGGCCCGGGGATGAGCGCGTAAGTAGCCTCAACGGCGTACACCCGCCCGTCCCGCACTGCGGGCAGCGACGGCATGGCATTCCAAAGCCCGCGCACTTCGCGCTCCAGGCGTGCGTGGTCGCCACCCTCCCCGTGCAGCTCGACGATGACCTCCGGCGCCCTCGCCACGAGAGCCTCCTTGCTGATGACCCCGTAGTCCATGAACAGGTCGTCGAAGACGTTGCGCCCGCCGGCCGCCGCGACCAGGTCGTGCAGGAAGGTGCGCGGGCCGACCGTGGCGATGTCATTCAGCGCGTCCGGCTGCCGTCCCGTGACCAGGAGCACGCCGACGACGGGCTCACGGGCGACGCGCGCACGCACGCGGGCCAGCCGGTACTGCATCTCCGCAGACACCAGCTCCGCCTGCGGCTCCGTCTGGAGCAGGACGCCCACGCGACGGACCTCCCGCGTGATGGACTCCAGGTCCGTCAGCGCCAGGGAGCAGACTTCCATCCCGTAGCCGCGCGCGAAGCGGCGGAGGTCCTCGGCCTCGCCCTGCGTGAAGATGAGGTCCGGCTCCAGCGCCAGGATGCGCTCGTAGTTAGGGTTGTAGAACCCGCCGCACCTGGGCAGGCCGAGCGCCTCGGGAGGATGCTGCGTCCACTGGCTGACGCCGACGACGCGGCCCCCGGCGCCGGCGACGAAGACGATCTCGCTGGCCGCCGGCGACATGCAGACGATGCTCTTGTAGCGGTAATCCTCCTGCGCGGCGCCCGGCTGAGCCGGCCCGGCCCGCCGGCCGGACGGCTCGTCCAGACCAGACAGCCAGACCGCCCCCGCCAGCCCCACGAGGAGGGCCGCCGCCACCGCCACCACTTTGCCCGGGATTCCTGCCATGGACCTCCCACCCCCGGGGCCCGAACGGCCCGAGTATAGGCGAAAAGCCTGCCCCCTGCACCCGACAGGGCGGCGTCAGTAACTGACCAGGACGCCGCCGAAAACGCCGAGACCGGGGCTCGCGTAACCCAGGACCTCCTCGTACTTCTTGTCGAAGAGGTTCTCCACGCGCGCGACGAGCCGCACGTTCTCGCTCGCCTGGTAGCTGCCCGACAGGTTGACCAACGTGCAGCGCTCCAGATCGACGCGCGTGGCGGGCCACGTGGAGTAATCCAGGTCCTCCCGCACGCCGACGTGAACGACGTCCAGGTTCACGTTGGCTCTGCCCTCGCAGAACCCGTAGTTGACGTCCAGGCTCGCCTTGTCCCCCGGCCGACGCAGCAGGTCCTGGCCGGTCGCCCTGTCCTCGGTGCGCTGCTGCGTGTAGGTGGCGCCGAAGGAGAGCCGGTCGGTCGCCTGGTAGCGGGCGGACACCTCGACGCCCTCGGCCCGCGCCTTGCCCACGTTGACGTAGCCCAGCACCCAGTCGTAGTCGATCAGGTCCTCAAAGGTGTTGCGGAAGTACGTGATTCCGGCCGTGACCTTGCCGCCGCACAGCTCCTGCTCGACCCCCACGTCCCAGCCCTTGCTCTCCTCGGGTTTCAGGTCCTCGTTGCCGAACGCCGAGTAAAGCTGAAAGAGCGTCGGCGCCTTGAAGCCCGTCCCATACGTGCCCTTGACCTTCGTGCCCGTTTCGGGGAACCGGTAGGCCGGGGCGACCCGGTAGGTCGTCTCGGAGCCAAAGCTGTCATGGTCGTCCAGGCGTACCCCAAGGGTGGCAAAGAACCGGTCGGACACGCTGAGCTGGTCCTGGGCGTAGAAGCCGTTGGTGCGGGCGGACTCGCGGGGGGCGATGTCGACCGTGGGCCCGAAGACGCCGTCCGAGAACCATTCCGACCGGCCCCGTTCCTCCTCCGTCTCCAGACCCAGCGTCACCGTGTTGGTGGGATGCACGTAGAAGTTGTGCTGCCAGTCGAACTTCAGCAGGTCGGCCCGATACCTGGCCCTCAGCCAATCGATCGGGTGCGCGGGATCGACGCGGTTGCGGAACTTGCGGTCGTAGTCCGTGAACGAAACGCCGAGCACCTGCTCCCAAACGTCCTCTAACAGCCACAGACGCCCCTGCGCCCTGGTGAACATCATCTCGTTGTCGAAGGTGTAGTTGGGATCGTCCCCGAAGGCGCCTCCGGCGTTATCCTGGTCGCCGTCGGCGTCCGTGTAGCGGAAGATGAGTGACATGTCGAAGCAGTCGTCGGCCGTCCAGCCCAGGCGGCCCGAGAGCGTGGTGTTCTCATAGGCGTCGTCCTCGCGGTTCCCGTACTTCCGCCCCGCGGCGGAGATGCCCTCAGTGTCCAGCAGAGACACGCCCAGGCTGTAATCGAACGGCTCCGAGGCGCCGCTGACGCCGAAGTAGCTCTTGAAGGTCTCGAAGGAGCCCGCCTCGGCCGAATAGGTCAGTGCGGGCTTGCCTCTGCCCTTTCGCGTGATGATGTTGATCACGCCCCCTATGGCGTCGGAGCCGTAGAGTGTGCTCTGCGGCCCGCGGATGATCTCGATACGTTCGATGTTCTCGGTGGTCAGATGGGCGAAGTCGAACGTCCGCCCGGGCGTGAACGGGTCATTTACCTCTACACCGTCCACCATGACCAGCGTATGCTCGGACTTTGCGCCGCGTATGAACACTGCCGCCGGCTGGCCGGGCCCGCCGTTCCTGACGACGTCGAGGCCGGGTACTTCGCGCAGCAGGTCCAGGACGAAGACCTTGCCGCTGTTCTCGATCTCATCCCTGGTGATAATCGTCGTTGAACTGGCCAGTTCCCCGGGAGGGGTCTCGACCCGGGTGGCCGTGACAACGAGCTGCCCTGCCTCTTCTCCCCCCTGCACGGACGCGGCAGGCGCCGGCGTCGTCTCGGCCTCATCCTCGGGAGCGACAGCAAAGGCGACGGCCGCCGTCCAAAACAGCGCCAGCACGGGCGCCCCGATCACCAATTTCCGCATCATCACAGCACGCCTCCTCCTGGGCAGCGGCACAGGCGGGCAAACGCCTCATTGCCGCGAAGGGTTACTCGGGAACGAGGAGGGGGCCTCCCGGATGGGAGCCGTGAAGACGGACCGAACGGACCGGGCCTGGCACGAACAAAAAAGCCCGACGCCGCCGGCACCAGGCTCCAGGTCGGACCGAACGGATGGCTACGACCGGTGTGCACCGCTTCTCTCAGAACCCGAAGATCAGCAGCAAATCGGCGAGCCCGTCTTCTGACTTCCGGTCGTCGCTACTCGTCCGGTCTTCCCATCCGCCTTACGGCGGACAGTGACTCACGTGGGACTTTCGCTCCCGGTCACAGCGGCGGGTCCGTAACGGATTCGCACCGTTTTCCGAGCCCCACAATCGGGGCACAGCTCGCCGACACGTCCTCTTTGTATCAAACGCCGCAGGGGCGGTCAAGTGCACCCCGCCCTACATGGCGAGTATCTCGCCCATGGAGCGGCTGAGCTTGTCCAGGGCCTCGCCGTCCAGCTTGAAGAACTCCCCCACGCACGGGCCGTCATAGCCCGCCGCGCGCAGTTCCTTCATGACCTCCGGGAAGTTCACGTCACCCTCCAGCAGGTCGCAGAAGCCCTCCAACGTGCCCACGGCTTGCTTGTAGTCCTTGAAGTGCACGGAGGCCACGCGCGGCCCGAGGATGCGGACCCAGTCCTCGGCGTAGCCGAACAGGATCATGTTTCCCACGTCGAGGTACGACCCCACGCGATCCGAGCCGAAGCCGTCGATGAAATCGCGCATTTCCAACGGCGAGAGCAGCAGGCGGTTCCACACGTTCTCGATGCCGAGGGTCACGCCGAACTCTTCGGCCGCCGGGACAAGCCTGGCAATGCCCTCCTTGATGCGTTCGAGCGCCACGTCATACGGGATGTGCTCCCCGCCCGCCTGGCCGAGCGGCGCCAGGGTCCCGGGCACGACCAGCAGGCAGTCCACGCCTATCCAGGCGGCGACCTGAAGGCTTCGCCGCGCCAGTTCCACGCCCTTCTGCCGGACAGCCTCATCGTCGGCGCACAGGGGGTAACGCCAGCCGAGCCCGCTGGCAAGGCTGGTCAAACGGACACCCTCCTTGCGCGCCGTCTCGACGACGGCTGCGCAGTCGGACTCGGAACTCTCCGGAGTCAAGAGCCCCTGTTCGCCGATGGCGGGCTCGACGCCGTCGAAGCCGTGTGCGCGCACCTCAGCGAAAAGCGAATCCGCAGGCCGGCTCTCGTTGTCCCGCAACGCCCAGATACTCACGCCCTTAAGCATCGCCATCCCTCCACACCTGCAATAAGGCCGGACGGCGCGCCCGTGCGCACCGCCCGGCGGAAGATCCGGTCTCTCCTTCTACTGCCGCCCCAGCCCCGCCGTCCGCACCAGCTCCACCAGCCGCTCGGGAGCCAGGCCGGCGGCGTTCAGGGCCTCACAGGCGGCCTCACGCAACGACTGCTCCTCGGCGGCGAGCGCCGCCTCCAGTGTCGCCACCACGCCTTCGGACGCGCCGACGCCTGTGCGCCGCATGACGGCGTTGAGTGCGCGGCACGCGGCAACCTTCAGTTCGGTGGACGCCTCGCCCGCCACCACCGCAGCCAGGGGCTCAACCGAAGTCCCCGTGCCTACCGCCGCCAGGGCCGCGATGGCGGCCGCCGACACCTCGTCGCCGTAACCCTGAACGACCTTCGCGAGCGACGCCTCGACCATGTCCAGCGGGTACCGGGTCTGCGATGGCACGAGTTCGGCGACGGCGGCCGCCGCCTTCAGGACCATCGCCTGCTCCGCTTCGCCGAACGGCACAACGGCCTCGGCCAGCGCCTTCTGCACTATAGGCAGCACCGTGTCAGTCCGCAGGTCGTCACCCGACAGCTCCTGCTCGATGCCCTCGAGCATCGTCGCGTCCGCCGGGCCGCCCTGGCGACCGAACACGACGCAGACAGGCGCGCTCTTCGTGCGGGGATCATTGCGCACCAACTCCAGCGCCGCGCCGAAGACTTCGGGAGGCAACTCTGCGCTGAGGAAGACGACGTTGATCGACGGCTCCAACGCCAGCACCGACTGGATGCTGACCTGGTCAGCGGGCGTCGGGACGGCGTCCAGACCGGCTTCACGCAGGAGGCCGATCAGCGTGTTGCGCACCTGGAAGTCCGGGATCAGGACAAGGCCCTTGTGCTCGACCAGCAGGCGCAGCGAGACGCTGACCACTCTCATGATCTCGTCCGTAGGCTCGCACCCGCCGCACGGGCAGGACCGCACCAGGGCGAGCGCCGCGTTGTAACGCACCTCGCTGCTGTCCGAGTCGAGCGCCCTCACCAGCCCGTCAATCACGCCCTCGTCGCGAGGCGGTGGTTCTACGGCAAGGACGGCGGCCAGGTTCCGCACCAGGTACAGGCTTGCCTCTGCATCGGGCGCAGCCAGCGTCAGCCTGAGCGCGCCGGCCATTGCCGGGGCGCCGAGCGTTCGAAGCACGACGGGCAGTTGAGTGGCAAGTTCCTGGACACGAGCCGCCGCTTCAGGCTGGCCCTCTTTGAGCCGCTCGCACAGCGCCAGCTGCCTCGTCAGGGAAGCGCCCAGGATCGCTTGCAACACCGGGTCGCCGGGGGCAAGCGCCAGGCCTTCCAGGGCCGCCTCGGCGGCCATCATCTGGTAATAGAGGTAGGCGGGCACGACTTCGTTCGCCAGGCGCTCCCCGGGCGATTCGGCGTCGCCGCGCCACCTCCAGATATCGCTGCCGGTCCCGTAAGTGTATCCCACGACGGCGGCGTCCTCGTACAGGTATGCCAGGGCCTGCTCGACATACTGCCCGGTCGCGGAGCCCAGGTCCATAATCATCTTGCCGGTGACGGACTGCGCCGCTGCGAGCGCGGACATCCGGACCGTCTCGTCGGACGTTTCGTCCTCCTGAACGGCCATCAGCGCGGGCAGAGCCCGGGTATCGCCGATCACGCCGAGCACGGACGCCACGCGCGTCTTCAACAGCGGGGGGTCGCTCCCGCGCAGCACCTGGATGAGCGGCAGGCACGCGTCCCTGTGCATGTCGCACAGCAGCGCGAGCGTGCGTGTGACCATGTGCTGGTTCTCGGGCGTCTCGTCCTCCAGCAGCGGTATCAGATACGGCACGGCATACGGGCCGTGCATGCTCAACGCGAGCAGCGCGTCGGTGTACTCCTTCGTGTCGCCCGACTGCAGGCCGGCGACCAGCTTGTCGGGGTCGGTGACCTCGCGCCTAGCCTCCCGCGCGCCGCGCGTGATGATGTCGAGCAGCTGCTCCGCCTGGGCGCCGAGCTGATCCTTCTGCGCCATTTCGAAGAGCACGCCCAGCTCGACCGACTGGCGCATGCGCAGCGCCGCCTGCATCCCGGGGTTCGTGGCCAGCACCTTGTCAAACGCCTCTCTGGCCTTCACATACTCGCCGGTCTGGAAGTACGTGATCCCTTCCTGGAACAGGGCGACCGACTGCTCATCCCCCGCCTCGTCCGCGCGGACCAGCCCGCCCAATCCCACCGACAACGCCAGCGTCACAGCCACTATTGCCGCCCACCTCGTCGCGTTCTTGCGCATGAGTGACTCCTTACCGAATGGCCAGCAGAGGCTCCCTTGAATTCCTGCTGCGAGCCCCGGGCAGCCCCCGCCGCCCGGGCTCACAAATAATCTCTCTCCAACGCCACCAGGTCCTCGCAGGTCTCCCGGCGACGTATCACCCGGCAGCCAGCCCCCTCCACCAGCACCTCCGCGCAGCGGGGCCGGCTGTTGTAATTCGAACTCATCGCGAAGCCGTATGCGCCGGCGTCGAACACCGCAAGCAGATCGCCCTCCTCCACCGGAGGCAGCGGGCGATCCCTCGCCAGGTAGTCGCCCGTCTCGCAGACCGGCCCAACGACGTCGACCACCTCCGTCACGCGGCCCTCCAGCTCCCGCTGCTCGGGCCGCATCACTGCCGGCATGCCGTCCGCGCTCGACACCGGCCAGATCCGGTGGAACGCGTCATACAGCGTCGGCCGGACGAGGTCGTTCATCGCCGCGTCACATATGATGAATCGCTTCCCGTACTCGGTCTCTTTGCGGTACACGACCCGCGTCAGCAACAGGCCGCTGCTACCTGCAATGTACCGGCCAGGCTCAATGATAACGGTACAGCCCAATCTTTCAAGGCAAGAGTCGAGCGCCCGGGCATATGCGTCGGGGCCGATCACCTGCTCACCCGTGTAGGAGATGCAGTAGCCGCCGCCCAGGTTGACGCAGTCCACGACGTGCCCCGCGTCCCTGAGCCGGCCGATCATGCCCGCCACCTTCTCCAGCGCGTGCTCGTGCGGCTCCGTGCTGTAGATGGGCGAGCCGAGGTGGACGTGCACCCCGCGAACCTGCACGCCCTGCCACCCGGCGGCTTCGCCTATCAGTTGCTCCGCTTCGTGAATGCCCACGCCGAACTTCGTATCCGCCTTGCCCGTGGTCGTCTTCTCGTGGGTAGCGGCGTCCACGTCGGGGTTGACGCGCACGGCGACCTGCGCGCAGGCGCCCATCTCCGTCGACGCCTCGTTGAGACGCGCCATCTCGGGACGGGACTCGACGTTGAACATGAGAATCCCCTGCCCCAGCGCGTACCTGATCTCGTCGGCCGTCTTCCCGACGCCGGCAAACACGATCTTCTGCGGGTCCGCGCCCGCCGTGACGGCCCTGTAAAGCTCCCCGCCGCTGACGACGTCGAACCCGCTGCCGGCCGCCGCCAGGAGCTTCAGGATGGACAGGTTCGAGCACGACTTGACGGAGAAACACACCAGCGCATCCCAACGGGCAAAGGCCGCCCGGATCGATCCGAAACGCGCCGCCAGCGATGCCGCGCTATAGACGTAGCACGGCGTGCCGTGCTCGTCGGCGATGTCCCGAACGGGGACGCCGTCACAGCGCAACTCGCCGTCACGATAGTGGAAAGGAGTCTGCACGGTGAAAACGCTCTCTCCTGCGCGAAGCCCGGGGCAACGGCCATGCGGCCGACCGTGGCGAGGGTACAGCCAGGAAAGGATACACGAAACGGGCCGAAAATCAACCGTTCTGGGCCTCAACGCGACGGGGCCGTCACTCTTCCTCGATCATCTGGTCGTAGAAAGCGACGTAGTCGTCGGGGTTCTCGCTCGACCTCATCTTGATGGCCGGGCGAGGGTGCCGGTTAAGCTGCCCGGTGATCATGTAAGGCACGCGGTAACCCCACTCCAAGCTGTCCTGCATCGGCACCAGCGTGTCGCGGATGAACTGAAGGACCGGCCGCAGCCGGAACTTGGGATTCTTCAGGAAACCCACCAGAAGTTCCGTGGGGCAGTTGCCCGCGCCTCTGCCCATGCCGTTCAGCGTGGCGTCGAGGCGGCTCGCTCCCACGATGAGCGCCTCGACCGTGTTGGCGTACGCCAGTTGCTGGTTATTGTGCGCGTGGATGCCGACTTCCTTCCCCGTGCCCTCCAGGGCCTTCAGGTACGTGAGGATCAGGTCCCGCACCTGCTCCGAGTAAAGCGCACCGAAGCTGTCCACCAGGTAAACCGCACTGACCGGGCTTTCGGCCAGCGCCGTCAGGGCTTCCGCCAGGTCGCGCTCCTGAACTACCGAGATGGCCATCAACTGCATGATGGTCTCGTAGCCCTTCTCGTGGGCGTCGTGTATCATGTCAAGGCCCACGGGAATCTGGTGGATGTACGCCGCCACGCGGATGGCGTCCAGCACGCTGTCCTGCTTGGGCAGGATATCCTCACGGTAGTCCGTCCGCTCCGCGTCGGCCATGGCGCAGAGCTTCAGCGACGTGGGATTGTCCCCCACAATGCGCCGGATGTCCTCCTCGTCGCAGTGCTTCCACGGGCCGAAGTCCGACGGTGGGAACTGCTTCTTCGACGCCTTGTAGCCCATCTCCATGTAGTCAATGCCAGCCGCGACGCACGTCTCGTAAACCGCCCGGACGAATGCGTCCTCGAACCTGTGGTCGTTGATCAGCCCGCCGTCCCGCACGGTGCAGTCCAGCAGTTTGATGTCCGGTCGGTACGTGAGCCACGTACCTTTGGCATACTCGTCCTTGAAGTGAACCATGATCGTCCTGTTTCAAGCTGGTAGTTGGTGAAAGCGAGGGTACTCGCCCCGCGACTCTCAGGGCTCAGAGGCCGGCGCCTCGACGGCGACGGGCTGTACGGCTTCCTGCCCGTGCAACATGGCAATCTCCGCCTTCGGGCCCAGCAGGACCATAGCCAGCAGCCCGCCGACGAATCCCGCCAGGGCCGCCACAAGCACCATCACGATGAACTGACCGCCCTTCATTCCCTGGCCCTCCGTGAGTCTCGCGGGATGGCCTCGCTGCCCCACGCAGTTGGCGTCGGCCGCGCCGGCCCTCCAATAGACTCCGATATTGTAACATCTCCGAAGCGCTCTTGCACGCGCCAGTTACGGCCTACACCCGGTTGCCTCACCAACGGTTGAGGAGCACCGGAATGCTGTTGCTTGCGCCGGCGCGGCGTGATAGTATTGTCGCACCGGGCAGACCCCTTCCATTCCGGAATGACGGCCAATCCAGAAGTTACAGGGCCGCTCTTGCGCTTGCGCTCGCAAGAGGAGCCGATTGCGGGAGATCGGAGATGCCAGCCAGGACGCTGTTCTGCGCGCTTGCCTGCGCCGTATTCGCAGGCGCGGCGACCACGAAGGCACCCGCGGAGGGACGCATGGAGAAACGCCTCTACAAGGAGACGCCGCAGGGAGAGTTGAACCTGTTCATCCACTTCCCCGCCGATTGGGACGCGGGTGACAGGCGCCCGGCCATCGTATTCTTCTTCGGCGGCGGCTGGCAGGGCGGCTCCCCGGAGCAATTCCGCCCACAGGCCGAGTACTTCGCCGGGCGCGGCCTGGTGACGGTGCGCGTCGAGTACCGCGTCAAGAGCCGGCACGACGTCCTGCCCGACGAGTGCGTCGAGGACGCCAAGAGCGCCGTCCGCTGGGTCAGGTCGCGCGCGGCGGAGCTCGGCGTTGACCCCGACCGGATCGTGGCCTCCGGCGGCTCGGCGGGCGGGCACCTGGCGGCCTGCACCGCCACGACCGTGGGGCTGGACGCCGAAGGCGAGGATGCATCCGTCTCCTCGCGCCCCAACCTGCTAGTGCTCTACAACCCCGTGCTCGACCTGCGGGGGCGATGGGGACGGGGCCTGCCCGAGGAGACCGTACGGCTCATATCGCCGAACGTGAACCTAACCGGAGACACACCGGCGGCGGTCCTCTTCTACGGTGTTCAGGACGACTTCCTTACCCAGGCCCGCACGTTCATGCAGAAGTCGAAGGGATTGGGCAACCCGGCGGATCTGTACACGGCGGAGGGCGTCGGGCACGCCTTCTTCAACCGGGAGCCCTGGCTCAGCCAGACGACCTGGCTGGCCGACCGGTTCCTGGCACAGCACGGGTATCTGGAGGGCGAGCCGATCGTGAAGCTGCCCGACGGGATCAAGATGACCAGGGAGGACAAAAGCCCCGAACAGGAGGTATCGAACCCATGAGCAAGAGCGAAACGCTGCTGATCACGAGGTCACAGGTCCGGGCCGTGCTCACGATGGAAGACGCCCTGGCCGCCGTCGAGGCCGTCTTCAAGGCTTACGGCGAAGGACGCACGCAGATGCCACCCAAGTCGTACCTGGTCTTCGAAAAGGGCGACCTGCGCTGCATGCCCGCCTACCTGCCGGAGGTTGGGCTCGCAACGGTCAAGAACGTCAACGTGCACCCCCATAACACGGACCTCCCCCCCGTCATGGCCACGGTCACGCTCTTCGATCCGGGGACCGGCTCACCCCTGGCCATCATGGACGGAACCTACCTGACGGCGATGCGCACGGGCGCCGCCGGAGGCGTGGCGGCGAAGTACCTGGCGCGCGAGGACGCGGCAACCGCCGGCCTCGTCGGCGCCGGGCGACAGGCCGAGACCCAACTTGCCGCCCTGATGGGCGTCCGCCCGGGCATCCGGCGCGTGATGGTCTGCGACGCCGACGCGGGGCGCGCCGCCGCCCTGGCCGAACGGGCCGGGGAGGATTACGGCGTCGAAACGTTCGTTTGCTCGCTGGAAGAGGCCGTCCGGGCGGCCGACGTGCTTGTCACCACCACGCCCGTCCACAAGCCCCTGGTCAGGGCGGAATGGGTCCGCCCGGGCACGCACGTCAACGCCATCGGCGCCGACGCGTCGGGCAAGCAGGAGTTGGAGTCCGACCTCGTGCGGGCCGCCAAAGTAGTCGTGGACAACTGGGAGCAGGCGTCCCACGGCGGCGAGATCAACGTCCCGGTCGCGCAGGGAGTGATCCGGCGCGAAGACATCTTCGCCGATCTGGGCGAAGTGGTCAGCGGCAAGAAGCCAGGCCGCGAATCGGCTGACGAAATAACCGTCTTCGACTCGACCGGCCTGGCCGTCCAGGACGCCGCCTGCGCGGCGCACGTCTACCGGAAACTGACAGCGAGCGAGGGCGCGCCGACCGGGCTGCGCACCATTGACTTCATGGACTGAAATCGCGGGCGAGGCTATTGCCCCCGGAACAGCATGTCGAACAGCGCCCGCGTGAACTCCGGCGCGTCCCGACCGTCCAGGTGCGACGTGTCCGGGCAATCGAAGCGATCCAGCGCCGGGTAGTCCTTGAAGTGGACCGTCTGCGCCTGCGTGCTGCCGGCCAGGTAAGCCCAGTACTCGTCCTTCGGGTGCAGCCTTTCGCCGGTCTCCCAATGCTCCCCGGACGTCGGCAGGCGGACGAGGATGACGCGCCCGCCCCGGCCCTGGATGCGCTCGACCAGATCCTCCAGTTCCGCGCAGGACGCCTGGAACGCCGGGAACGGGACGGCCCCGCGCGCGGCGGCCGCCCTGACCGCCTCCACGCGGAACGCGCGGTGCTTCTCAACGTCCGTCATCGTGTAGTCCGCGGCGCGGCTGCGGTCAGGCTGCAACGGGGCGTACGGCGGCTTCGGGGAATCACCTCCCAGCACCTTCTGAGCCACCTCGACGGGCGATAGCCCGGGGGAAGTCGAGGCGAAGCTGCCCTGGACCAGGGCGGAAAGCCGCGTCTCGATCTCGTCGGACGGCCCCATCTCCCTGTACTGTGCCAGGTACCGCTCGGGCGCCTCCCGGCCCCCGCGGACCAAAGCACGCACCTCGACCGAGCAGATCACGGTCCCGCAGAACGATTCGTCCTCGGCCAGGTCCCGCAGGACGGGCATGGGCGAGGTGCCGTCTATCGCGAGCTGTATGGGCCTGCGGCCGGCGATCTCCTCGGCCACGTCCAGGGCAACGTCCAGCTGCATGCGCGAGGCGCCCACGAGGACTATGGCGGCGGGCCCCTGCCGGGACGCGCGCTTTCTCAGGGTCGCCCAGAGGCGCGCGCTGTCGCGCAGGTTCGGCTCGAAGCCAGCCGCGCGCCAGTGCAGCTCCCAGGGCGTCAGGAGCGCCACGACGCCCACTGCGGCCAGCAGCCACGCCCTGCCAAGCCGGACCTCGCCGATCCGGTCTTTAGAACTGGAAGTAGATGAAAGCACGATTGTCTCCGGGCAGGAGAACGATGCAGAGCAGCATCACGGCCAGGATCAGCCCGATCAGCCACCAGGGGCACTTCGCCGCCGCCTGCTCCACGCTGCCGTCGCGCAACAGCCAGTGGGAGCCCAGCAGACCCGCCGTTATCAGGAGCACCATCGCTCCGTTGAACCTGCCTATCGCGAGTTGGTTGGGGGCGCCGGTCAGCATCGTCTTCACTATGCGGAACGCCGAGGGGAAATCCGGCGCGCGGAAAAACGCCCACGTGATGCAGACCAGGAAGTAAGTCAGCAGGGCAAGCGACGCCTTGACGAGCCACGAGCCCGCCAGCCTGCCCCCGCCCCAAAGGTACCTCACGCCCCTCTCGATGACCAGGTAGATGCCGTGCAGGCCGCCCCACGCGACGAAGCGCCACGACGCGCCGTGCCACAGGCCGCCGAGCAGCATAGTCAGCATAACGTTGATCTGCGTGCGTGTCGTCCCCTTTCGGCTCCCGCCCAGGGGGATGTAGAGGTAGTCCCTCAGCCAGGTTGACAGGGACACGTGCCACCTTCGCCAGAAGTCGGAGAAGCCGACCGCTGCGTAAGGGAAGCGGAAGTTGTCCGGCAAGGCGAACCCCAGGCACATGCCCACGCCGATGGCGCAGGTGGAGTAGCCGGCGAAGTCGAAGAATATCTGCCCCGAGAACGCGAGCGTGCCGAGCCAGGCGTCCACGAAGCCCGCATTGGCCGCCGCGCTGTAAACCAGGTCCGCCGTGGGCGCCATGAAGTAGTCGGCCAGCACCACCTTCTCGAACAGCCCGAGCGTCAGCAGCGAGAGCCCCCATCCCATCTGCGTCGCGGTCGCCCGGCGCGGCTCGATGCACTGCGGAAGGAAGTCCACCGCCCGCACGATCGGCCCCGCGACGAGCTGCGGGAAGAAGCTCACGAACAGCGCGTAGTCCAGGAACGAGTGCCACGGCCGCGCCTTGCCCATGTACACGTCCAGCGTGTAGGAGAGCGTCTGGAACGTGTAGAAGGATATCCCCACGGGAAGGATGATGCCCAGCCGCGGCGCCTGGTATTGCACGCCCACCGAGCCCAGGAACGAAACGAAGCTCTCCAACAGGAAGTCGCTGTACTTGAAGAACCCGAGCAGCCCGAGGTTGACTCCCAGGCTCACCACCAGCAGGACGCGACGTTTCCGCACGCTCACGGCGGAGCCCAGCGCCTTCGCAACGAACCAGTCCACCAGCGTCGATATCGCCAGCAGCGACACGAACGGCGGGTTCCAGGCGGCGTAGAACAGGTAGCTGGCGATCAGCAGGTTCCGCTTCTTCGCCCGCCACGTGAAGGGAAGATGGTGCAGGACGAGGACGATCGCGAAGAAGACGATGAACGTGAGCGTGTTGAATCTCACCGTGCGGTCCCGAACCGGAAGCTGTCAGAGGGGGGAGAGTTTACGCGAAGGCCGCCTTGCGAGTCCAATTCACGCCCGCACGGCGCCGAGCGCCGGTCACTCAATCCAGGCTTCCGCGCCCGACGTTCAGGCAGCCGCGCAAGGCGTGGTACAGGCCGTGCCAGAGGGTGGCCTTGTCCGGGTTGGAGACCTTGCCGTCCGGCCTCAGGTCGCTGTACCAGCCGCCGTAGAGCGGGTCGGCCTGCCGGTCAAGTATCCAGATGACCTGTCGGCGCAGGGCGGAGAGAAACCGCCGTTCCCCCGTCGTCCGCCAAGCCCAGTCCAGCGCCACGGCATTCTCGCCCTGGACCCACCATTGCACGTTGCGTCGCGTGGCAGGCCCGCGCCACGGCCCGCCCATGTAGAGCGCCCCCGTCTCCGCGTCCCACCCGTAGTCCAGCGCATGCTCGATCAGGGCGAGACCGATCCCGCGATAGCGCTCCGGGGGAAGGCCGAGCACCTCGGCCGCCCGTTGCATCAGCCAGGCGAACTCCACGTTGTGGCCGTACGAGGTGAACTTGTTCCGCGGCCCGAACCACTCGTTCGTCGAGGCCGTCCAGTCCCAGTTGAACCCGTCGATGCAGCACCCGTGCTCTGCCATGTAGCACCGGTCGGTCAGGATGTCCAGCACCTCGCGGAGCCGTTCGCCGTGGCGGGCGTCCTTCGTCTCAGCGTAGAGTTCGGTGAACGCCTCCATCAGGTGCAGGTGCGTGTTCATGGTCTTGGTCCGGCCGAAGTCGCCCGGTTGCGCGCGCCACTGGCGGTCCATGAAGTCCTTGTAGCCGGCGTTGTCGGGGTCCTTGGCGTGCTGCTCGAGGGCGTCGAAGGTCCTGCGGGCGAGGGCCAGCGCCTCCTCGTCGCCGAAGGCGCGGGCGTACTCGACGGCCGCGTAGATGACGAACGCGTGCCCGTAGGTCTTCTTCGCCATGTCGTCCGGCGTGCCGTCCCGCTGGACCTGCCAGTACCAGCCCTCGTACTCGTCGTCCCAGAAACGCTCCCTCAGGAAACGCAGCCCCTGCGCGGCGGCGCGCTCGATCCTGGCGTCGTGGTAGCCGGCCCGCCACATGCGCGAGAAGGCCCATATCTGCCGGGCCTGCGTTACCAACATCTTCTCGCCGCTGCGCACCGAGCCGTCGCGCGCCAGCACGGTCAGGTAGCCGCCGTGCTCCTCGTCCACGCAGTTCTCCAGCCAGAACGGGACCAGGTTCTCCCCCAGGTGCGCCATCAGCCTGGCGCGCAGGTCGGGGGGCGAGTCCTCCAGCGGCGGATACGGGACGGGGCCCTTCTCCGCGCAGCCGCACAGGACCAGGACGCAGAGGGCGCAGGCAAACGCGCCGGCACGAGCGTGACGCATCATCGCCGCGGCTCCCGACTGAGGCCGGAGACGGTGGAACTCGCGCCCGGCAGTCTAACGCCGCTCCCCCGCCCTGTCGAGCGCCCGGCGGCGCTACAATCCGGCCGCCGCGACCCGCCCGGCCAGGTGGAAGAGCAAAATAGCGCTATCCTGCCAGTCGGGCTCAACGCCCCAGTGCCGGTCTTCCTGGCTGCGGTACAAACCGCCATGGCCCCCCATGAAGCGGCCGTTCTTCCAGCGCACTTCGATGCGCCGCTTGAGCAGGGCGCGGCACTCGTCGGCCAGGGCGCCGCCGACAGCACCCGCCAGCAGGGCGCGCTCGATGGCGATGCGGGCTTCCAGCTCCTGCATGCCCTCGCGCAGCATCTCGAACCGCGCCGTGCCGAGAGGGCCGTCCGGGCCGGGCGCGGTGAAGGCCATGCCCGTCGAGCGGTACATGTTGCTCCAACTGGAATATACGTTCAGCAGGGGCCGCCGGCCGGGATCTCCCACGACCGGCCAGTAGTCCACCCCGAGCCGCGTGAAGCCCGCCGCGCTCGCGTTGTGGCCCTCCCAGCCCTTCCGCGCGGTCACCGTGGTGCCCTCGGGGAAGTTGCGCCACTGCTTCAGCGGGCTGTAGAGGTAGAGGAAATCGCGCGGCAGCACGTACTTGCGGAAGGGCATGTTCCAGCCGCCCACCAGGGCCTCGGCCGACCCCATCGGCCCGGCGGGCGCCTCCGGATACTCGTAGTAGCCGAGCTCCATGCCGTTGTCCATGACGATGCGCCCGTCCACCTCGTGGTCGTGGAGGAAGCCGCGCTGGTTGCGCTCGATCCATGCCGCCTCGTCATCGGCGCGGCCGTGCGTGAACACATCCCAGCGCGCGTACGGAGCTATCTTCTGGAAGAAAGCCACCGTCTTCTCCCCGGGGCGGCGGTCGTGGGCGCAGCCGACGTAGATGCGCTCGTCGGGGATGCCGAGCTTCCGGGCCCGCTCCCGCACGCCGTCCATGACGGGCCTCCACGTCTCCTCGCTGCCCGCGTCGCCGAAGGGCGCCAGTTGCTCGGTGACGAGGGCGTCCCCCGACCAGACGCTCACCGTCTCGCCGCCCTCGCCGCCCCGCCGTCCCCACTGGCGCGGATCCCATGCGTAAACGATGAAGGCCCCCGGCGTGCACGCGTTCTCGACGTAGGTGGCCAGGTATCGGTCCAGCAGGCGGAAGTCCGGCTCGTAGCTGCCATCCGCTTTCGTGAAGGTGATCAGGCCGTGCTCCTGGCCGAAGTGGTTCCGCGCAAGCGCCGTCAGGAACAGGTCCCTGCAGCCCAGCGCGCCCATGAAGCGGAATGCCTTCGCCACCAGCGCCCAGTGCTCTTCCGACCAGAGGGGCACCCTGTAATACATGGCCAGCGTCTCGGGCGACTGGAGCAGGCCCGAGTGGGCGACCCAGTCCCCCGGGTCGGGGCAGCGCCAGGCGCCGACCGCGAGCCTCACGGGCACCTGCGTCGCCCCGACGGACAGCGTCCCGGTGTACTCGCCGGGCTCGGCGTCGGCGGGCACCTCGACGGTGACCCACACGGGCAGGATCGTGGCGTCGGCCGGCGCCGCCTCGTAGAGCACGTCGTAGTAAGGGAAGTTGGAATACCTGGCCCCCTCGCCCCGGGGGTCGGTGTACTTGTTCGTGCTGTTGACCGCCGCCAGGACGGCGGGCTTGCCGGCGTAGCGGATGCGGACGCAGTCCGGCGGGATGGCCCCGGCCTCGGAGCGCAGCGGTCCCATGCTGACAGCGAGCCGCGAGGCGTCCCCGCCCGTCGCCACGACCTGTCCCGAGCAGAACCCGTTGCGCGGCCCCGCCAGCCGGAGCACCTCCAGGCGCGGCAGATCGCGAAGGTCCTCGGCGTCATAGATCATCGTCAGGGGGTCCACGATTGTGACGGCGTCCGGCAAATCAACCGCGCCCTCTTCGGCCTCGCCCTCTGCTTGCACGGCGCCGGCCGCCCCCTCGGCCTGCGTCTCCAGGACGACGATCTCGACGGCTTCGCTGGTGATCGAGCCGCTCCACGGCTCCGCCGCACCCTTTCGCGCGGGCAGCTCGAAGCGGCAGGGGAACGTCACGCTGTACGTGCCGGGCGGGATGTTCTTGATATCCGTCCAGCGGTCCTTCAGGTACAAGTGGTTCGCCGTGATGATCGCCGGGAAGGATGCGGATCCGCCGGGGGGCAACTCCACCGCGACCGTCCGCGGCGGCTCGCCAACTTCCGGCACTTTCGGGTCCCATGCCGCGCCGTAGGTCGTCCACCTGTTCTGCGGCACTCCCGGCGTCACGGCGTCCAGCTTGAGCCAGTACTCGAAGTGAGGCGGCTTCTCGATGGCGAGGGACATCGGCCGCCCGGAGACGTTCTCGAAGGTAAGCTCGAAGGCCAGCGGCTCCTTGTAGCCGAACTCGGCCCTGGCCGCCCGGACGGTCAGCGACAGTCCGCGTTCCGTCGCCGTCCCGGCGGGCCCCTTCCACTCCTGCTCCGCGGCAGCGGCCCGCGCGGCCACAAGCAGCACGAGCGCCAGCGTTGCCATCGCTCCTCTCACGTTGCACCTCTCGCATCCCAGGTTCTACCGTGTTGACGCTGCGAAAGGAAAATACAGCAGCGCCCCTCCCCTGTCAAGCATCGCGTCCTGAGCAGCCCGGCCGCACGCACGTGGACGGTCATCTGGCGCTCCCCGCCGCCGCACGCTACAATCAGGCCGCCGCACGTCAGGACACACCCGGAGGCCCGGCATGGGACGAATCATCTACGGGGACAACCTGGACGTTCTCCGGGGACTGCCCGACGCCGTCGCCGACCTCATCTACGTTGACCCGCCCTTCAACACCGGCAAGGTCCAGCAGCGCACCCGCATCCGGACGGTCCGCGACGACGAGGGCGGCGACCGCACCGGCTTCGGCGGGCGCCGCTACCGCACGGTCGAGCTCGGCACGCAGTCCTTCGCGGACCGGTTCGACGACTTCCTCGCCTTCCTCGAACCCCGGCTCCGCGAGGGCCGCCGGATACTCAAGCGCAACGGCTCCTTGTTCCTGCACGTGGACTGCCGCGAGGCTCACTACTGCAAGGTCCTCATGGACGCCATCTACGGGCGCGGCTCCTTCATGAACGAAATCATCTGGGCCTACGACTTCGGCGGACGGACCAAGCGCCGGTGGCCGCCCAAGCATGACAACATCCTCTGGTACGCCGCCGACCCTGGGGACTACACCTTCGACTACGACGAGATAGAACGCATTCCCTACATGGCGCCGGGCCTGGCCGGAAGCAAAAAGGCCGCCCGGGGCAAGACCCCCACCGACGTCTGGTGGCACACCATCGTGCCCACGAACTCCGCCGAACGCACCGGCTATCCCACGCAGAAGCCTCTCGGCGTCGTCGAGCGGATCGTGAGGGTCCACTCCCGGCCCGGGGACCTGCTGGTGGACTTCTTCGCCGGCAGCGGGACGCTCGGCGAGGCCGCCGCCCTGAACGGGCGGGACTTCCTGCTGGTGGACAACAACCCCGAGGCGATAGCCGTCATGGCCCGGCGGCTGGCGCGGTTCGGGCCCGAGTTCGTCGGCTGCGACGGGCTTCTCCCCGAAGACGTCGGCCCCGGCCACGCGGACCCTCTAACCGCCTGACGGCCCGCCCGCACCCGCCGCCTCGACGCGGCCCGCCAGGTCGAAGAGGCGGATCACGTTGTCCTGCCAGTCGGGCGCGATCCCCCAGTGCCGGTCTTCCTGGCTGTAATAGGAATGCCCCTGGCCGCCGAAGAAATGCCCTTCCTTCCAGCGCACTTCGTTGCGCCTTTGGAGCAGCGCGCGACAGTCGTCCGCCAGCCCGCCGCCAATCTCGCCGTCCAGCAGGGCCTGCTCGATGGCGATGCGCGCCTCCAACTCCTGCATCCCCTCGCGCAGCATCTCGAACCGCGCCGTGCCGAGCGGGCCGTCGGGACCGGGCGCGGTGAAGGCCATGCCCGTCGAGCGGTACATGTTGCTCCAACTGGAGTACCGGTTCAGCAGGGAGCGGCGGTTGGGACCGCCGATGACCGGCCAGTAGTCAACGCCGAGCCGGGTGAAGCCCGCCGCGCTCGCGTTGTGGCCCGCCCAGCCCTTCCTGGCCGTCACCGTCGTGCCCTCGGGGAAGTTGCGCCACTGCTTGAGCGGGCTGTAAAGGTAGAGGAAATCGCGCGGGAGCACGTACTTGCGGAATGGCATGTTCCAACCGCCCACCAGGGCCTTGTCCGGCCCGGCCGGCCCCCTCGGGGCCTCGGGGTACTCGTAGTAGCCGACCTCCATGCCGTTGTCCATGACCATGCGCCCCCCTTCCTCGTGGTCGTGGTAACCGTCGGCTTCGCCGTCCGCGCGGCCGTGCGTGAACAGGTCCCAGCTCGCGTAGGGAGCTATCTCCTGGAAGAAGGCCACGGTGCCCGCACCCGGCCGGCGGTCGGTGCCGCAGCCGAGGTAGATGCGCTCGTCCGGGATGCCGAGCTTTACGGCGCGCTCCCGCACGCCGTCCATGACGGGCTTCCACGTCTCCTTGCTGCCCGGCTCGCCGAAGGGCGCCAGTTGCTCCGTGACGAAGCCGTCGGCCGACCGGACGCTCACCGTCTGGCCGCCCTCACCGCCGCGCCGTCCCCACTGGCGCGGGTCCCAGAGATAGACGATGAACGCCCGCGGCGTGCACGCGTTCTCGACATAGGTCGCCAGATATCGGTCCAACAGGCGGAAGTCCGGCTCGTAGCCGCCGTCGGCCTTCGTGAAGGTGATCAGGGGGTTCTCCTGGCCTAAGTGGTTCCGCGCGAGCGCCGTCAGGAACAGGTCCCGGCAGCCCAGCGAGCCCATGAAGCGGAATGCCTTCGCCACCAGCGCCCAGTGCTCCTCCGACCAGAGGGGCACCCCGTAATACATGGCCAAGGTCTCCGGGGACTCCAGCACTCCGGCGTGGGCGATCCAGTCCCTCGGATCGGGACACCGCCAGGCACCGACGACGAGCCTTACCGGCACCTCCGTCGCGCCCACCGCGAGCGTCCCGACGTACTCGCCGGGCTCGGCGTCGCCGGGTACCTCGACGGTCAGCCAGACGGGCAGGATCGTGGCGTCGGCCGGCGGCGCTTCGTAAAGGACGTCATAGTAGGGGAAGTTCGAATACCTGGCCCCTTCCCCCCGGGGGTCGGTGTACTTGTTCGTGCTGTTCACCTCCGCCTCGACGGCGGGCTTGCCCGCGTAGCGGATGCGGACGCGATCCCGCGGGATGGTCCCCGCCTTGGAGGTCAGCGGGCCCATGTTGAAGCTGAGCCGCGAGGCATCCCTGCCCGTCGCCAGCACCTGTCCCGAGCAGAAGCCGTTGCGCGGCCCCGCCAGGCGGAGCACCTCCAGGCGCGGCAGGTCCCGAAGGTCCTCGGCGTCGTAGATCATCGTCAACGGGTCCACGACGGTGACGGCGTCCGGCAGCTCAGCCGGGCCCGCCTCAGCGGTGCCCTCCTCTTCTGCGGCGCCGGCCGCGCCCCGGGCCGGCGTATCCAGCACGACGATCTCGACGGGTTCGCTCGTGATCGAGCCGCTCCACGGCTCGGCCGCGCCCCTCCGTGCCGGCGTCTCGAATCGGCAGGGAAACGTGACGCTGTAAGTGCCGGGCGGGATGTTCTTGACGTCGGTCCAGCGGTCCTTCAGGTACATGTGGCTCGCCGTGATGAGCGCCGTGAAGGATGCGGATTCGCCGGGGGCGAGTTCCACTGCGACCGTCCGCGGCGGCTCGCCGACGCTGGGCACCTTCGGGTCCCACGCCGCTCCGTAGGTCGTCCACTTGTCGCGGCGCACGCCCGGCGCCACGGCGTCCAGCTTTATGCAGTACTCGAAGTGCGCAGGCTTCTCCACACAGAGCGCCAGCGGCCCCTCCGAGACGTTCTTGAAGGTCAGCTCAAAGGCCAGCGGCTCCTTGTAGCCGAACTCGCCCTTGGCCGCCCGAACCGTCAGCGACAGGCCGCGCTCGGTCGTCGCGGCAGCCGGCCCTGTCCATTCCCGCGCCGTGGCGCCCGTGGGTGCAGCCGCAAGCATCACGAGCGCCATCATTGCCATCATCCGCCTCATGTTGCGTCCCTCGAATCCCAGGTCTTGCCGTGTTGTCCGTGCGAAAACGCCAGAATACCGCGCCGCCTCTGCCCTGTCGAGCGCGGGAGCGCGCGGCGCCCTTCCTTGACCTGCGGCCGGCCCGGACCCATAATCGTGCCCTGGCCGAGGGAGGGCATCATGAACAGCCGGCAGCGATTCCGCGAGACGATGCGATACGGCAGGCCGGACCGCGTGCCCTGCTTCGAGGAGGGCCTGCGCGACGGCGTCCTGGAGCGCTGGCACACGGAGGGCCTGCCCGAGGGCGCGGACGTCGCGGACGTCTTCGATTACGACCGGCGGGAGCGGGTCCCGGTCAACTTCGACTACCGCCCGGCCGTCAAGACGTGGCCGACCTCGCGGCGGGGCCTGCGGGCCCTGCGCCGCCGCCTTGACCCCGACGACCCCGCCCGGCTCCCAGACGAGTGGCCCGCGCGCGTGGCCGCCTGGCGTGGCCGCGATCACGTCCTCGAACTCCAGGTGCACAACGGCTTCTTCCTTTCCCTGGGCGTGGACACCTGGGCGCGTTTCGGGCAGGTCGTCTATCAGCTCCACGACGCCCGGCCGCTCCTGCGGGAGATCATGGAGATGCGGGGCGAGTTCGCCGCCCGGCTCGCCGACCGCGTCCTCGAGGAGGTCGAGGTGGACTTCGCCTCCTTCTCCGAGCCCATCGGCGGCAACGCCGGCCCGCTGCTCTCGCCAGCGCTCTACGAGGAGTTCGTGCTTCCCACCTACCGGCCGGCGCTCGACGTGCTGAGGCGGCGCGGCGTCGAGACGATAGTCTTCATCACCTACGCGAACGCGCGGGCGCTGCTGCCGGCCGTGCTGAGGGCGGGGTTCAACTGCCTCTGGGCCTGCGAGGTGAACGTCGAGGCGATGGACTACCGGAACGTGCGGGCCGAGTTCGGACGCGACCTGCGGCTGATCGGTGGCATTGACCTGGACACCGTCCTGGAGGGCGAGGAGGCGATCCGCCGCGAGATGGAGGAGAACGTCGCGCCGCTGCTGGCCGACGGTGGCTACGTCCCGCTGGCCGACGGCCGCGTCCGCCCCAACGTCCCGTTCCCGCGCTACGCCTGCTATCGCCGCCTGCTCGAGAACGCCGCCCGCGTCCGCCCACGGCAACAGACCTCATCTCAACGCTGAGCACGCGGCGAACGCGGAGGTCAAGGCTAAGCGACTGCGGGGGCACGCCACGCATACACGAAGGTCGCCACCAGGTAGACTGCCAACAAGACCCAGCCCAACGCTTCCGCTGCACAACCGGGGGGCCTGCGCGCTCCCTTGCGCGGTGCAGGAATAGCGGGGCTTATCAGGGCCAGAGTAATGATGCCACGTGACCACCAGATGCACAGCAGACAGTACGCGACCGGGCCCACGTGAACGAGGATGCCACGTAGCCCGAAAAAGCGTAGCCAGGCGCCGGCCCACAGCAACACCAAGGCAACAGACAGTACCCTGCGATACCCCCAGGCCGCAGCGGCCCACCCAGAGGAAGGATCATGTTTGCTCCGGCGGTCTGGCACGTGTTACCCCCGGGCTCTGAACTCCAGCGATTATGCTGGACTGCCCCCCGTGGCACAAGTGCGCTGCAAGCCCCTTCCGTACTAATGGTCCCGCCGTCTCTGCGTCCCGTTCAACAGGCCATTCGACAGGCCATTCGACAGACTCATGGTCCTGAGCAACGTCGAAGGACTCACGGCCCTGAGCAACGTCGAACGACTCCACGTGCTCTGCGCTGATATCTCCTCTTTCCTCCGTGTTCTCCGTGTCCTTCGTGGTTGATCCGTGCGCCGGCACTGGACGACCCCCGCCCCCTGTCGTAGCATTGGCCGGGCCTCAAGCGAAGGGATGTCCGAACCATGGAGAGGATCACGTTTCTGGGCAACGTCGTTGATGAGCCGATGGTGCGCCTCGGGCACATCGGCTGCGGGAGCCATTCGTTCCGGAACCTGTTCGCGGCATACCAGTTCACCCCCGTCGAGCTTGTCGCCACCTGCGACCTGGACGAGGCGAAGGCGCGCGCCTACGCCCGCAAGTTCGGCGCGCGGGCGCACTACACCGATTACCGCGAGATGATCGACCGCGAGGAGCTGGACGCGGTGGCGATCTGCGTCGGCTTCGACGGGCGCGGCAGGCCGCTGTATCCGCAGATCGGCTCGGACTGCATGAGGCGCGGCGTCCACGTCTTCTTCGAGAAGCCGCCGGCCGCCACCGCCGCCGAGATGGAGACGATGATGGCCGCCTCGAAAGAAACCGGCAAGATCGGCCTCTGCGGCCTGAAGCGCATGTTCTTCCAGATGACCACGAAGGCGAAGCAGCTCATCGACGGTCCCGACTTCGGCGAGCCGATGCTCACGATGCTCCAGCGGGAGGAGTTCATCCCGACCATGGAGGAGTTCGGCGCCTACTGGGGCGGGGAGCCGGTCCGCCCGGCGGTGGCGTTCCTGGACCACTTCTGCCACCCGGCCTCAAGGATGCTCTACCTGGCCGGGATGCCGCAGCGCATGATCTACCACCGGGCCGCGAGCGGGGCCGGCGTCGTCACGTACGAGTACGACAACGGCCGCGTGGCGAGCATGTCCTTCACCAAGGGCGGCTCGGGCGTGGCCGGCGGGGTGGAGCGCGTCACGATCGTCGGGACGAAGCAGCGCACGGTGGTTATCGAGAACTGCCGCGTGTACTGGTTCCAGGGGCCGGCCAGCGACCCAGGCGTGAAGGAGGGATACGGGGACAAAACGAGCTACTTCACCGGGCCGGTGGGCTCGACGACGGCGCTGTGGGAGCCGGAGTTCCAACTCGGGCGGCTCTGCGGGAAGGGCCTGTTCCTGCTGGGCTACTACGACGAGGTGCTGGAGTTCGCCAGGTCGGTCCTGGAGAAGCGCCAGCCGACGCGCGGGACGCTGCTGGACTGCTGGCGGATAGCACACATGTTCGAGAAGTTCGCCGAAGGACCGGGGAAGATGCTGGAGCTCCGGCAAGCGCCGGAGCAAGTATGAAGTATGAAGCTTGCCCGCCGTACGGCGGGGCAGAAGTATGAAGTATCAGACAACGGCAACGGCCACGGCAACGGCAACAACGCCTGGACCCTGAACGCTGCACTCTGAACCCTGAACCAGCTTTGTGGAAAGCATGCGGTCTCGGCCCCCTCACTGGGTAGAGCCGGGCGTCTCGCCCGGGGTGCGGGCGCGTCAAGCCCCCCGGCGAGACGCCGGGGGCTACCCAAGGGGGCGTTTCTACAGAGCACCCTGAACCCTGAACGCTTTACACTGGACGCGGAAGCCGGCCCGCCGCCGGCGGACCAAGAGCGAAGGGCATACGATGAATGAGTTTGACTGGGTACTCAGACTGCTGTTCGCGGTGGGGTTTGTCATCGGGTCCTCGATCCGGTGGCGGTACAGCCGCGGGCACCGGCGCGAGCGCTCGCGGCCCCACTTCGGCGGCCCTCTCGACACGGCGCTCGTGCTGCTGGCGGGCGTGGGGCTGATGCTGCCGGTCGTGTACCTCCCCACGTCCTGGCTGGACTTCGCCGACTACGACGCGCCCCGATGGGCGGAGCTGGCCGCCGGTCTGGCCGGCACGGCGATCTTCGCGTCGGCGCTCTGGCTGTTCTGGCGCTCGCACACCGACCTGGGGCGCAACTGGTTTCCTTCCCTGACCGTCCGGGAGGGTCACACGCTGGTCACGGGCGGCGTCTACAACCTGGTGCGGCATCCCATGTACGCGGCGCACGGCCTCTGGGCGCTGGCGCAGGCGCTGATGCTGCACAACTGGCTGGTTGGACCGGCCTTCCTCGTCGTGTTCATCCCGTTCTACCTGGTGCGCGTGCCGCGCGAGGAGCGGATGATGATCGAGCAGTTCGGGGACGAGTACCGCGAATACATGCGCCGCACGGGCCGGATGATCCCGCCAATGCGTCCCAGCACGCATGAAGACAAGGCCTGAAGCCGCGGCACGCTATCGCCAGTGGTTGTCGAAGAAACCCCACCAGGTCTTCTCGCCCTGCCAGACGAGGTAGTCGGGCAGCAGCTGGAGGTTCAGGTGGCTGGAGCCCGCGAGTGCCTCGGGGCTGGTGCCTCCGATCAGCACCACGGAGCGTTCGTCGTTCTCCGGATGGGGGAAGACGGCCGCGAAGCCGACGTCCGTGGCCTCGAACGTGCGCCCGGCAAGCTGGACCCCCCGCTGCCCGACCTCGACCGGCAGGCCCGGGGCAAGCCGCCGCCAGACGGCGTTGGACGCGGCCGATCCGTAGAGCACGAGGTTGCTTCCGAGGACCTCGTCCTCGGTGACCTCGCTGTCCGCAATGGCGGGCAGATCGTACCAGCTCTCGCCCGCGAAGACGCCGCGATGAACGCCGCCGTTGAACTTACGGAAGAAGGCCGGCACGTCGCGTTCGAGCCAGCGCAGGACGAAGTTCTCCTGGATGCTCCCGCCTGTGCCGAAGACGAAGCGTTGTGGCGCGAAGAGAACGTCACCGACGGGGCCGGACGCCCCGTGGTGCTTACACCCAGGTTGCTGCAGTTGCGCAGGGCGCCATCGCCCGTCTACTTTCTCGAATCCCAGCGCTCCCGCCGACAGGTCGAGCCCGTTGATGGACGTGTCATCGAGCCTGACGCCGGCTTCGGGCAGCGCGCGGATCGGGCCCAGGCTGAGCCGTCGCACGTTATCCGTCTGCGCCCTCAGTTCCCGCCCCTCGTGGCGGGCGTCCACACGGGCCGGCCGGCCGTAATCCTCAAACTGGTCTACGGAGAGCCAGAACGAGCGGTTGTGACGCAGCGTGTGCGCAACGAGCCTGACGCGCCCGGGGCAGTCGGGGCGGCGCTGGCGGCAGAGCCACTGGATGACCTGCGGGCCGATCTGCTCGTTGCAGCAGCCGTGGCCGCACTCGGGCACCTCGGTGTAGGTGCAGTCCGCGCCGAGAGCGCCGAGCCGCTCGTGCATCCGCCGGGAATGCGCGACGGGCACGCCGCCGCCGATGGACGTGTCCCATCCACCATGGATGATCCAGACGGCCATGTTGGCCAGGTTCTCGGCGCGATACGCCGCGCCGCGGCCGAGCCACGACGGATGCTCCCACTCGTGGGCCCGCATGATGAGCCCGCCGGGCTTGGTCCACAACCGGTAGTCGCAGTAGCCGCAGAACGGCGCTGCTGCGGCAAACAGGTCGGGATAGTGGGATGCCAGGTACCAGGTGGCCGCCCCGCCCATCGAGGAGCCCGTCACGCTGATGCGACTACGGTCTATGGGGAAGTGTTCGCAGGTCCACTCGATGGCTTCCAGCACGTCCACTTCGGCCGGCCCTTGAGCGACCGAGCCGGGGCCGCGCTGGCCCGGCTTGATGACGACGCAGCGTTCGCCTCCCTGCGCCGCCCAACCGACGAACTTCTCGCACGTTTGGACCGATCGCGGCAGGTTCGCGATGCTCCCCGGGCTGAGTTCGACGATGAGCGGCGCGGGTTGGGCCTCTGCGTCGGAGGCGCAAAGGGGGATCGGCTGGAGGGTGCCGTCCAGGCACGATCTGTGATAGGCGACCTGTCCGTTCGGTTTCACAGGAAGTGCTCCTCGACGCTGTTGCCATGATCGCATCCTGCCAGCGCCAATGATAGCGCCCGGCTGCGGCGCGTCAAGCCGCGGTGCCGCGAACGGGTTGCCAGAGATTATCGGTCACTAACGCCCAAATCGGACACACCGCCGACGACGAACGAGTACAATGCCCTGCGCCCGAGACTCCGCGTCCGCCGGGAGAACAGCAGTGCGGCGGCGGCAATGTCCGCCACGGTGTCCGCACAAAAAGCTTCTCGACAAAACAAAACCGCCATTTTGCCGCTCCTCAGGGCGTATGAGCACAGGCCGGGGAGCGCAGGAGGACATGGACTGTCCGTTCTGTCCGTGCTTTTGACAGAATCGGCCCCGGCGGGTAAGCTCGAAACCGTGGGGAAGTGTTCACGCACGTTCTGCAAGGGGGGCGAAGGCGATGAACGAGGAGCTTCAGGAAGCCATCGAGAAGGCGCGGAAGCTGGAGATCGACGGGACGGCATACTACACGAAGCTGGCGCAGATGTGCAGCGTGCCGTCCGGCAAGCGGATGTTCGAGTCGTTCGCCGACGACGAGCGCCGGCACCTGAGGATCATCGAGGACGTGACGAAGGGCCTGGGGATCGACGAATCGTGCTTCGCCATGCCGCGCGAGACGATGCGGACGCTCTTCAGCGAGGCGGCCGAGAGGCTGGACGAGACGCCCGTCGTCGGCACGGACGAGAAGGAAGCCGTCCAGGCCGCGATGGAGATGGAAACGAAGAGCTTCAGGCTATACGAGGATGCCGCCGGCCGGGCCGAGGACGACGACACGCAGGCGCTGTTCGAGCGGCTGGCGAGCGAGGAGAACCAGCATTACGAGATGCTGGAGAACACGCTGGAGTACCTGAACAGCAACGGGCAGTGGTTCCTCTGGCAAGAGGGGGCGCTGATCGTGGGCGACCAGAGTTCGCTCGGGCTGGGATAGGCTCGGCCCTACCGGCGGCAGGTGGCGCAGGCGGCCGAGGAGCACGCCGAGCAGGCGGACGGGCCGCCGGCGGAGTGGGAGTGGGATGGGCTCGCGGTCCGCGCGGCGAAGGGTGAGAAGACCTTGCGCATCCGCTTGCCGCCGCAGTGCTCGCACGAGTGGTTGGCCCTGGAGTCGGACTTTTCCAGGAACTCGGTCGTCTGCCCGCAGCTCTGGCAGTTGTATTCGTAGAGCGGCATGATGATGGGCCCGTGGCGATTTCTGCTTCTCGTTCTATGGTAAAGCGACGGGACCGGACCTGTCAACTTCGCAACGGCCGGTGGAAATTGCAGATGGCAGAGGGCAACTTCGCAGACCGCCTGATGGCCGAGGTCGCGCGCAAGCGCAGCCAGGTCGTGGTGGGCCTGGACCCGCGTCTGGAGCGCCTGCCGGCGGACGTCGTCGGCGCGGCGCGGGCAGAGACGCCCAGGGGCGCGGCCGAAGCGATGATCCGCTTCAACCGCGCCGTGATCGAGGCCGTCGCCGAGCACGCCGTGGCCGTCAAGTGCCAGGTAGCCTTCTACGAGCGCTACGGGTGCGAGGGGATGCGGGCCTATGCGGCGGCCATTTGCGATGCCCGCGAGGCCGGGCTGCTAGTCGTCGGGGACGTGAAACGCAGCGACATCGCCAGCACGGCGGAGGCTTACGCCGCCGCACACCTGGGCGGCGCGCCGGGGGCGCCCGACTTCGTCGCCGACGCCGTGACCGTCAACCCGTATCTGGGAGCGGACGGCGTGCGGCCCTTCGTCGAGGCCGCGGCCGCGGCCGGCGGGGGCGTCTTCGCCCTGGTCAAGACCAGCAACCCCTCGTCGGTGGACGTGCAGGATGCCGTGTGCGACGGGCGGCCGCTCTACGAACGCGTCGGGAGCCTGGTCGAGCAGTGGGGCGAACCGTACCGCGGCGAGAGCGGCTACAGCCTGCTGGGGGCGGTCGTGGGGGCGACCTTCCCCGAGGAGCTTGCCGCGCTGCGGCGGCTGATGCCGCACACGCCTTTCCTGGTCCCCGGGTTCGGCGCGCAGGGGGCGGGCGCGGAGGAGGTGAGGGGCGCGTTCGACGCCGACGGCCTGGGCGCCGTGGTGAACTCATCGCGCGGGATCATCTACGCCTGGCAGCAGCCGCCTTACCGGGAGCATTACGGCGGGGGGCGGTGGCGCGAGGCCGTCGCCGCGGCGGCGGCAGACATGCGCCGGGACCTCTGGGAAGCAACGCACTGACGGGCGGCGCCTCAGGCTGTATCGAGCGGGAGCCCCGCGTAGGTGCGGCAGACGGCGTCGGCCAGCTTGTCCGGGTGGTGGCGCAGCAGGTCCTGCTTCTCCCACAGCACGCGTTGCTCGGTGAAGTCCTCGATCAGGTTCGCCTCCAGGACCCCGACGCCGAGCTCGCCCAGGGAGTCGTCCGGCGCGACTGTCTCAGCCCCCTCCCGGCGGTACCGCTCCAGCACGCCGTCACCGGGGAACTTGGCGTTGAACAGGGCGCAGTCGATCACGCCCGGCCCGGCGTGCTCAAGGACCGCGCGCAGATGGTCGGCGGCGCTGAATCCGTCGGTCTGGCCCGGCTGCGTGACGATGTTGCAGACGTAGATCTTCATGGCGCCTGTCCGCGCGAGGGCGTCCCGGACGCCGGGCACGAGCAGGTTGGCAATGACGCTGGTGAAGAGGCTTCCGGGGCCGATGACAACGATGTCCGCGCCCAGTATCTCGCGGACGGTCTGCTCGCAGGCTGCGGGCGACTCGGGCTTCAGGTAGAGGCGCTTGATGCGCGGCTTGTTGGGTTCGCGGACGCTGACCTCGCCTTCGCGGTGCGAGCCGTCCTCGAGTTCGGCGCAGACGTGGCAGTCCTCCGTGGTGGGGGGCAGGACCTTGCCGCGGATGTTGAGCAGGTGGCTCAGAACGCCGATGCCCTTCTCGAAGCTCCCTTGGAGATCCGTCATCGCGGCGATGGCCAGGTTCCCCAGGCTCATCCCGTTGAAGGAGCCCTGTCGGAAGCGGTACTGGAAGAGCTGGTTGAGGAGCCTTTCCCTCTGGCCGGGCGGGCTCAGCGCGACCAGGCAGTTCCTGGCGTCGCCCGGGGGCAGGATGCCCAGTTCGTCCCTGAGCCGCCCCGAGGAACGCCCGCAGTCGGTCACGGTGACGATGCCCGTGGGCTCCTGGCAGTAGGTCTTGCAGCCTTCCAGGACGATGGGCAGGCCCGTGCCGCCGCCCAGCGCCACTATGCGCAGGGCGGTCGGCGACTTGTTGATGTTCAGCAGCCGGACCAGCGTCGGCACCTGGAAGATGCGTGTGATGCGGTAATCGGGCTCCTCGCCGGCATCGCGCGGCTCGAACGCGCTGAACCTGCCATGGAGCATCTGGGCCGTCAGCGCGCCCAGGTCGTTGCCGACCCGTATCTCCTCCTGCGGCCGGTCGCCGACGACGAGCATCTCGTCCGGCCGGAGGGCGTGCCTGCCCAGCAGGTAGCGCAGGCATTCACTCATCAGCCCGCCGCGCTCGATGTCGTTTATGACGATCTCGTCAAAGGCATCGACCAGACCCAGCTTCTCGATCTTGGTGGACTGGCGCCTGTGGAGCCCGCTGGTCAGCAGGCAGCAAATGACGCCCTGGCTGCGCAGGAATGAGATCGTGGGCAGCACGTCCGGGAACGTCTCGATGTCGCCAACCTCGTCGCTGTTATACGCCCGGAACGCACCGTCCACCGCGTCTTCGCTGAGCCCGTGTTGGCGGGCGATCTCGTCGAAGACCAGGAAGTTCGGGCCGTGCCGTGAAGTCAGTTCCTCCTGCACGTGCAGGGCCTCTTCTTCGCTCATCGACAGCCCGGCCTCGATGAGCACGCGGGCGGCCCGACGCCTGGACGCCTCCAGCAGCTTCCCCGTGCAGTCGTAGAGCGTATCGTCCAAATCAAACACGACGGTCTTGATCGGTCCGGCCACGCCATTCCTCCCCTGGTCACGAGCACGGCAATTCTAACAGAACCGGCGGGCCGATAGAAAGCGGCGGCGCGCTTGGCAGCGCCGGCACACCCGGTTATCATACGCCCCGGCCTGCCGACAGGGACCGAGGAAGAGCATGGACCAGGAATACGACGTTATCGGGATCGGCGTCTGCGCCTTCGACATCCTCATCGAGGTGGACCGCTACCCCGGCGCGGACGAGAAGATGGAGGCCGCCAGGATCGAGACCCAGGGCGGGGGCGTCGTCGGCACGGCGCTGGTCGCGGCGGCCCGGCTCGGTGGCAGATGCGCGTACCTGGGCGCCCTCGGGGACGACTCCTTCGCCGACTTCTCCGTCGCCGAGTTCGAAGCGGATGGCGTGGACACGCGCCTCATCCGGCGCGTCGGCAACGCTTCCGTGCTGGTGGCGCTCATCGTCGCCGACCGGTCCGCCGGCACGCGCATGATCGTCTGGACCAGCGACCGGGCGCCGCGCATCTCTCCCGCCGACGTCTCCGAGGAGGTCATCCGCCAGGCCCGCGTCGTTCACGTGGACAACTACTACCCCGCACCCGCCCTGGAGGGCGCACGGAAGGCCCGTGCTCTTGGCGTGCCGGTCACGATGGACCTGGAGCTTCAGGACGAGGGGGCGGAGGAGTTCCTCACCCTCGGCGACTACGTCATCGTGCCGCTTGAGTTCGCCCAGCAGCGCTACGGCGCCGACGACGTGGAGGTCGGCGCGCGCGCCCTCTACGAGGAACTGGCGGCGCACGGCGGGAGAGCAGGGGTGGTCACGGACGGGACGCGCGGCTCCTTCGCCGCGCACGGCGGCGGCTCCATTCGCCAGCCCGCCTACAGGGTCGAGGTGGTTGACACGACCGGCTGCGGGGACGTTTACCACGGGGCGTTTGCGCTGGGTGTCGCCAGGGGCTGGGAGCTGGACAGGACGATGCGCGTGGCCGCGGCGACGGCCGCGCTCAAGTGCAGGGAGCTGGGCGGCAGGCGAGGCATACCGGACGCCGGCGAGGTGGAGGAGTTCCTGCGAACCGCCGAGCCGATCCTGTAGCCGGCCGCCGCCGGAAAGGGGACCGAGTGGCCCAGAAGCGAGCCCTATACCTCTGCAGGGAATGCGGCGCCACGTTCCACCGGTGGAGTGGGCGCTGCCCGAAGTGCCAGGAGTGGGACAGCCTGGAGGAGGCGCAGTCGGCGCCGGGAAAGCAGGCCGCCGCCGAACCGATCAGCCCTCCGGTCGCGCTGACTGACATAAGCGTCGAGCGGCAGGTGCGGCTCTGCTCCGGGATGCCCGAGTTCGACCGCGTCCTGGGCGGGGGCGTGCTGGGCGGGAGCACCGTGCTGCTGGCCGGGGACCCGGGCGTCGGCAAGTCCACGCTGCTGCTCCAGGCACTCGCGCGGATGGCGGCAGCGGAGGTGAAGTGCCTCTACGTCTCCTGCGAGGAGTCGCTGGGGCAGATCAAGATGCGCGCCGAGCGGCTCGGGCTGGACGAGTCCCCCCTGGCCGTGTCGGCCGACACATCGCTGGAGGGCGTCCTGGCCCTGCTGGCGGCCGACGCGCCGCAGGTGCTCGCCATCGACTCGATCCAGCGCATAGCCGCCGGCGAGCTTGACTCCGCGCCGGGCAGCCTGCGCCAGGTGTCCACCTGCGCGACTGTGCTGACGGAGGCGTGCAAGCGGGAAGGCTGCGCGCTCTTCCTGGTCGGGCACGTCACGAAGCAGGGCATGGCGGCCGGGCCGCGCTCGCTCGAGCACCTGGTGGACACGGTGCTCTACTTCGAGAGCGAGCGCTTCCAGGCGCTCCGCGTGCTGAGAGCCGTGAAGAACCGGTTCGGGGCGATCGATGAGATAGGCGTCTTCGAAATGCTGCCGGACGGACTGCGCGAGGTCGCCAACCCGAGCGAGCTATTCCTGGCGGAGCGCGATCCCTCCACGAGCGGCTCCGTGGTCACCGCCGCCATGGAGGGCAGCCGGGCGCTCCTGGTCGAGATACAGGCCCTGGTCGGCCCCGGCAGCTACGGGACGCCGGAGCGCAAGGTCAGCGGCGTGGACTACCGGCGGTTCAGCATGATGCTCTCGGTGCTGGAGCGCCGAGCCGGCCTCCAACTGGGGGGCTGCGACGCGTTCGTGAACGTGGCCGGCGGGATCAGGGTCTTCGAGCCGGCCGCCGACCTGCCGCTCGTCCTGGCGCTCGCCTCCAGCTTCCGGAACGCGCCCTTCCCGGCCGACGCCGTCGCGGTAGGCGAGGTGGGGCTCGGGGGCGAGGTCCGCGCCGTCGGCCACGTCGTGGACCGCCTGAAGGAGGCGCGCAAGCTCGGCTTCACGCGGGCGATCGTGCCTTCAGGGAACGCCGCGGCCGCCTCCCCGATGGGCCTGACCGTCCACTCCGTCGGCAAGCTCACGCAGGCCATCCGGCTGATCGAGGGCGGCACGTAGCCCGCGGCCCCCCGGGCCAGAGCTCAGAGAGCCACCTTGAGCGGTCCCCGGGCCAACATGCCCACGACGAGCGAGATGATGAGAAACGCCCACATCCAGTGGAACTCCATGCCCCAGAGCGACAGGGTCGCCTGTGGGTAGCGCAGCTCCACGGCGCGCAGCCTGCCCGAGCCCAGTCCCGGCTCGGTCGGATACAGCATCCTGCCGAACCATCCGCTGGCGCGACGGGGCGAGACGGCGGCGCCAACGGTGCCGACGCACAGGCTTTTCGTCACGCGCTCACCGGAACACGTGACGCCCACGTCGTAGACGCCGGCTTCGGCCGCGCTTATCCTGAAGTCCACCTCCCCCTCGTCGGGCACGCGCAGCGCCGGTGTCTCCGCCACCACGCCCGACGGCAGGTCCAGCGCAACGTCCATTTCTTCCAGCGACAACGGAGCCGCGTAGAGCACGCGGAGAACCGCGCTCTCCCCGGGCCGGAGCGGCGCGTAGCCGTATCGTGCCTGAAGTTGCACGAGCACCAGCAGGACGGGCACCATCACAATGGCCATGCCGCGCAGCGCGTCCAGCGTGTAAAGGACTGCGTAGCCGAGCGTCCGGCCCTGGGCCTTCAGGACGACGGCGGCGTTGTGCCGGAAGATCCACATCTCCAGCATGTGGCCCTTGATCCGGTCCTTCAGGCGGGCGATTCTCTGCTGGTTCGAGACCTTGCCGAACGCCCAGACCAGCACGACGCCGAGCACGGCCGCCGTCGCCGCCACGGCCCACATGGGGTCCAGGCCACGGAACGGCCAGAGGGCCCAATCGAACAGTCTCGTCAGCGTGTGGTTGAATGCGTCCATGGCTCAGGACATGTAACCGAGGCCCTTGAGGCGGCGCTTTATCTCTTCCTCGTCGGCCTCATCGTCGGTCAGGCGGGCCACCTCTTTCTCGAGCACGTGTGTGACGAACTCCTCCACCGAGGAGTAGCCCGCCATCTCCGCGCACTCCTTCAGCCGGTCGTAGAGTTCCCTTGCGACCTTGATCTTGGGGGCAAACATAAGTCCGTTCCCTCCGATGCGTGTTTCAGCCCAGGACGTTCCTGCCCTCGGTCCCGGGCGGCGCCTCGACGCCGTAGCGCGCCAGTATGGTGGGGGCCATGTCAACCAGTGCCGGGGCGTCGGCGGTGATCTTCCTGTTCGAGAGCAGCACGCCCGACAGGCCGGCGACGTCCATGCAGTGGTCGCCGCTCCACTTGTCGTCGTTGTCCGCGATGACGTCCGCCTCGTACGTCCCGAGTATCGTTCCCCAGGAGGCCCGGTAACCGCGGTTGAAGCCAACGATAATGTCGGGCGCGTCCTCGGCGGCCTCACCGCGATAAACCTCCTCCTTCCTGTAGGCCCGGGCGATGACCCGCTCCCCCGTCGCGGGGTCGCTGACGTCCTCCAGCCCCCGGGCAATCTCGTCCAGCAGGGCGTCCGACTGGCGGCCCCGGCCGACCACGCCGGCCTTCTCGCGGCCGCGCACGTTCAGATATAGCCCGTTGATGCCCAGGCCGTAGGCGTACGTTCCGTTCCAGTCCGTGTTGGCGAACAGCTTCAGTTCCCCGCGGCGGCCGGGATCGCGCAGCCGCGCGTAGTCGTTCTCCAGCAGCCAGCCGTTCAGGCTGAAGGTCCTGTAGAACGGATTGAACCCGTGGTCCGAGAGCACGATGAGCGTCGTGTCGTCGTCCACGCGCTCCAGGGCCTTGCCCAGCACGCCGTCCATGCGCACGTAGAGGTCCTCGATGGTCTTGCCGAACTGCTCGCCCAGCTCGGGCGTGTAGAGCGGATGGCGCGGGTCCATCGAGCGCCAGTGCACGTGGCTGTTCAGGTCAATGGTCGAGAAGTAGAAAAACAGCAGGCCGCCCTCGTAGCTGCCCAGCAGGTAGTCGTACGCCGCCATGTCCTCGTCCAGCACGTGCATGGCCTGCCGGAGGTAGTCTTCCTCGCTAAAGATGCCCGAGGAGAGGGCCTTGGTGTCCTCGGCGATCCCCTGCGTGTAATAGGGTCCGATCCGACGGGCAAGCTCGGCGGAGAAGTCGGGCGGCGTGGAGATCGGCAGCGCCGGACTCGCGGGGTCAATGTTGACGGGCGAAGCGTAGAGCTTGAAGTGCGGGTGGACCTCCTTGGCGAAGAACCGGCACGTCCCCGTGACGCCCTTCAGGTGCGGCACCAGGCTGAACTCCACGGTGACCCAATCGCTCCACTCCCCCTGCTTGAGCAGGATCTGCTTGCCCTGGACCGTGATCCGCAATACGGAGTTGACGGGGTCCCTGACGACGGTGAAGCCCACGCGCACGGACGGGCTCTCCGCGCGGAAGACGTTGCCGGGCCCGACCAGCGCGGCCTCGCAGCGGTGGCCCGACATGTCCACGACCGTGACGTGGGAGTCCGTTATTTTCTCGCGGTTCGGCGGCTCGACGTCGGTGACGTAGGACGAGACGCCGTAGGCGCCGAGCATGTCGGGCGTGCCCAGGCCGGATATGGTGCGGGCGCTGCACTCGACGGGCGGGAAGTTCGCCGGCAGGCGGTAGAGCACGCAGGGGACGTCCCGCTCGGAGAGCAGCTTCCAGAAGGCCGGGCCGCGCCTGAGCAGCCTCATCCCGCCGCCGCTCAAGGGGATGCGCCAGTCCCCGAGCGACATCTCGCTCGTGGGCGGGAAGGCGCGCGACGTGGACAGGTAAGGGGTCAGCGTGGCCGGGTCACGGTGGATGAAGTCGAAGATGCCGTGGACGCCGGGGTTCATGCCGGTGATGAAGTTCGACCACGCGACCGGGCTTTGCGGCGGGATGCTGCTGCGCAGGGGCTTGAAGTCGCCGTGGCGGATGAGGCCGGCGAAGTTCGGCATCCGCCCGGCGGCGACGTACTTCTCCAGCAGGACGGGCGACATGCCGTCGATGCCGAGCACGATCACGCGCCCACGCCCCGCGCCGCCGGCGTCGGCGACGCGCCCGCACGCGGGCAGGCCCGCAAGCGCGGCCAGCGCGCCGCCCGCAGCGCTTCGCATGAATCCCCTACGGCTTATGCGCGACATGCTAATCACCGCCCTCCCCCGCCGGCAGGAGCGACTCCCCGTCCATGTAACGCGGCTTCGGCACGCCGAACAGGTCGAGCACGGTCGGCGCGAGGTCAACTATGCCCGGATCGCGCCGCCCGATGCCCCTGTTGCAGAACAGGACCCCGGGGACGAGGTCCGGGTCCACGCAGTGGTCGCCGCCCCACGCCTTCTCATTATCCTCGAAGACCGTCGAATCGAACTTGCCCGTCACCGAGTCCCAGGAGACGCGGTAGCCGTCTGCGAAGCCGGCGATCAGGTCCGGTCCCGCGTCGCAGTACGGGCCGGAGTACACGTCGTCGGCGTCGAAGACCCGGCTCACTGCGTTGGCGCCGCTCTCGGGGTCCTTGATTCCCGTCAGGCCGGCGATGATGGCCTGTTTCACTTCGGCCTTCTCGGCGCCGGCGGACACGGTGCCCTGCGCCTCGCGGCCGGCCTGGTTGATGAAGATGCCGCCGAGCCCGAGGGCGTAGGCCCGGGTGCGCTTCCAGTCCACGCCCTTGAAGTAGCCTTCGCAGCGGTCGGCGTCGCCCTCGAGCGCCAGGAAGCCGTTCTCGAGGAGCCACGCGTTCAGGCTGACGCACCGGGCGAACGTGCCGAACCCGTGGTCCGACATCACGATCAGGACGTCGTCCTCGCCGAGCCGGGAGAGCACGCGGCCGACCATGTCGTCCATCCGCTCGTAGAGCCGCTCCACCGTCCCGGCGGCCTCCGGCGCGTCGGCGCCGTCCCCGCCGCCGCCTTCCGGCGTGTAGCGCCAGAACATGTGCTGGACCCGATCGGTGATGTCGAAGACACAGGCCACCACCCCGTCATCGACCTTGGCGAGCGCGTCGAAGAACATCGTCTCGCGCTCCCCGTGGATTGCGTACGCATACTCCAGGAACGCCGCCTCGTCGATCACGCCCTCGTTGAGGGCCCACGTGTCCTCGGCCAAGCCGAGCGTTGCGAACGGCCCGAAGACCTTCGCCAGGTAAGGCGCGTAAACGAACGGGTGCGAGAGCGGCAGGGCCGGGCTGGCGGGGTCAATGTTGATCGGCGTCACGTAGAGCCCGAACTCCGGCGTCAGCCGGCTCAGATAGAACCGGCATATGCCCTGCACGCGGGAGCGCAGCCTGCCGCGGAACGTCAGTCTGACCCAGGGGGAGAACCGGCCGAGCGGCAGGTCCACCCTCTGGCCCGGCAGATCGAGCACGGCGCCCGTCCCGTCGCCGTTCAGCCGGACGGTGAGGGGCATCGTGAGGGTCCGCCCCTCCGCGTCGAGCGGATCGGGCGGACCGGGGATCTCGCAGCGAACGGTGTCGCCGCTGCGCGTCACGACGATGCCGAGGCCGCCCGTCGGCTCCCCGTCGCCCGTCGCGTCGGTCGTGAAATGCGTGAAGCTGCCCTGCGTGCCGCGCAGGTCCGGCACGCACATGCCGGAGAGCATCACGCCGTGGAACTTCTCCGGCGGGAACGTGATCGGCACCCTGAGCACGATCGAGAAGACGCCGTGCTCTCCGAGCACCTTCCAGAAGGGCTGGCTCTTGCGCTTCAGGGAGACGGAGGCTCCGCCCAGAGGGATGCGGTACTTACCGAGCCTGAGCGACCTGCCGGGGCCCCGCACCTGGGCCGAAGACAGGTCCGGCATGTATGTGCGCCGGTTGGAGGCGAGGAAGTCGAAGATCCCGTGCTTGCCCGGGTTCACACCAGTCTGGAACGTGGACCAGGCGACCGGCGAGGCGGACGGCACGGTGGAGCGCAACGGCAGGAAGGCCCCCTCGCGCGCCATCTTGGAGAAGTTGGGCAGCCGCCCCTTGTCCATCAGCCTGCGGGCGACCACGGGCGACATGCCGTCCAGGCCGACGATGACGACGCGGCTGCAGCGACTCCTGCCGCGGCGCCTCAGGCGCCTGACCAGGCGGATGATCAGCCGCACCGGCGAGGTGATGAAGACGAGGGCGGCCAGCGCGAAGGCCGCCAGAAAGACCAGGAACGACGACGCCAGCGCGAATCCCGCACCCGGCCCGACGTAGGCGTGAGCGACGGCGCCGGATGCCAGGGCGGCTGCTACAGCGGCGGCGAACCGGCCGCAAGACCTGTTGTGTCTCGGCAAGGACATCACTGAACTTGGACGGTCACCTCGCGTAGCCCAGTCCCCGCAGGGCCTCGATTTCCTTCTCTGAAACCTTCTCCAGGGCCGTGTCGGGATCGGGGGGCTTCGCCACGTACTCGGCAACGGACTCCACCCAGCCGTCCAGTTCCTCGGCCAGGCGCCCCACAACGTCCGGCTGGTCCTCCGTCAGATCCCTCAGCTCCATCGGGTCCCTGGCCACGTCGTAGAGCTCCGTATGACCGTCCGACCACCGGATCAACTTGGAATCGCCCAGCCGCACGGCCTTCATCCGCAGCAACCAGCGACTGAAGTCAAAGCGCGGCATCCGGGGGATGAACCTTGGGAAGTCGTGTATGGTCGGCGCGTTGTACTCCGCAATTCCCCTCCTCGGCACCTCGCCGGGCGCGCCACCGTCCAGCAGGTTGAGACAATTCTGGTCCGGCAGCCTGGGCCAATCGACGCCGGCCAGTTCCAGGATGGT